>Ga0335078_10000968_pt1 | contig 43598 bp, 39 predicted proteins | sample Lox_Sample_32_FD_206711 | JGI IMG/M metagenome (GOLD analysis project Ga0335078, IMG submission 206711) | Soil microbial communities from Loxahatchee National Wildlife Refuge, Florida, United States - Lox_Sample_3.2 | ecosystem: Environmental > Terrestrial > Soil > Wetlands | place: USA...
GAGCATATGCGCGACGCGGTCGTGGTCGCCGGCCATCCGCCGCACCATGGCCAGGTCGCCGCCGGCGGAGAACGCCTTGCCGGCGCCGGTGATCACGGCCACCCTGGTCTCCGGGTCGGCGGAAACCTCCGCCCAGACGCGGGTGAGTTCGCCGTGCATCTGCTCGTCGGCGGCGTTGTACTTATCCGGCCGGTCCATGGTGATGAGCAGGACGCCGTTGTCCCGGCGTTCGAAGCTGAGCTGCTCATAGTCGGAGAACTTCACGTATTGCTCCTTGGGCTAATCGAGGGACTCAGCTCATGGTGAGGCCGCCGCTGACGCTGACGGTCTGGCCGGTGACGAAGGATGCCTCGTCCGAGGCGAGGAACGCGACGACGTTGGCGACGTCGCCCGGCTGGCCGAGCCGCCGGAACGGGATCGCCTTGGTGAGGGCCTCCCGCAGCTCGGGCCCCGCGAACGACGCGAACAGCGCGGTGTCGGTGGGGCCGGGGCAGACGCAGTTGACCCTGACCTGATGGCGTGCCATCTCCCGGGCGAGCGACTTGGTGAAGGCGATGACCCCGCCCTTGGCCGCGGAGTAGACCGCCTCGCCGGACGAGCCGACCCGGCCGGCGTCCGAGCCCAGGTTCACCACCGCTCCGGCGCCCTGCCCGGCCATGACCGGCAGCACCGCCTTGCAGGTGTGCAGCACCCCGTACAGGTTGACGGCGATCGCGCGGTCCCAGTCGGCCGGCTCGGAGTCGACGAAGGGGCTGGCCTTGTCCCAGCCGGCGTTGTTGACCAGGACGTCGATACGGCCGAACTGCTGCACGACCCGGTCCGCCATCGCCTGGACGCTCTGGCGGGCGGTGACGTCAGCGCGGATCGCGACGGCGCCCGGCAACGCGGACGCCGTATCCTTGGCGTTCGCCTCGTCCAGGTCGGTGACGACGACGATCGCCCCCTCCGCGGTGAACTTCTCGGCGATCGCCTTGCCGATGCCCTGGCCGGCACCGGTCACGATCGCGATCTTGTCGTTGAGCCTTCCCATGAAGCAGCTCCTCCCTGGCCGGGGCATATGTTCGATGGAAGCACACGCAGCGGCGAAGGGAGAAAGGCCGGCGGCTGAGAGGCACGCCGCCCCGGGTCAGGCCGCGCGGCAGGTGCCGGACCGGTGCGGCGGCCTGATGCCCGGGACACCGGCCAGTCCGGGACGAGCAGCGCCGAACGCGCTGGTGACGGCCGCGCGGGCCCAGCGCATCCGCGGCGCCGCGGTCTCCGGGTGCTCGCCGTAGGCCTGCGCCACTCGCGCCGCGCAACCCCGGACCCCGAACGCCGCGATAGCCGCGGCGACGGCCCGGTTAACCTGGACCGCGCTGGGCTCGTCGGAACGCTGCAGTGCCGATGCGAACAGCGCGTCGGCCCGGGCGGTGCTGATGGTGAGGTCGTAAGCCGCTGACCGCATCATGGGCCTCCTTGACTGGCTACAGTCCTGGTATATGCCATGGGTCTGACATTCTCACGCGATTTTCCGGGGCACGCGCCCATTTATAGTGGGCGCGTGCCCACTCAACCGTCAGAACCCGGGGAAACCTCTGAGGCCGGCCCCGGGGGCTACGACCGGGCGCAGGCAGCGCATCTCCAGCGGCAGGTCGCCGAGGGGTTCGGTGCCGACGCCGGCCGCTACGACCGGGCCAGGCCGACCTATCCCGCCGACCTGGTGGACCGCATCATCGCCGCCAGCCCGGGACGCGACGTCCTCGACGTCGGCTGCGGCACCGGCATCTCCGCCCGGCTTTTCGCCGCGGCCGGCTGCCGGGTGCTCGGCGTGGATCCCGACCCGCGGATGGCCGGACTGGCCAGGCAGGGCGGGATCGAGACGGAGGTCGCGAAGTTCGAGGACTGGGACCCGGCCGGCCGCACGTTCGACGCGGTCGTCGCCGCGCAGGCCTGGCACTGGGTGGACCCGGTCGCGGGCGCGGCGAAGGCCGCCGCGGTGCTGCGTCCCGGCGGCCGGCTGGCGGTGTTCTGGAACGCCTTCGACCCGCCGGAGGACCTGCGTGAGGCGTTCGCCGGGGTCTTCCGCCGGGTACTCCCGGAGTCGCCGTCCGGCGGCTTCTGGGACAGGCCCGCCATCGACGCCTACCGGGCCGGGTGCGCGAAGGTAGCCGACGTGATACGGCAGGCGGGGACGTTCGGCGAGCCGGAGGAATGGCTGTCGTACTGGGAGCGGCCCTACACCAGGGACGAGTGGCTGGACCTGGTTCCGACCACCGGCGGCTTCACCCGGCACCCCGGGGCCATCCAGGCCGGACTCCTCGACGGCCTCGGCGCTGCCGTCGACGCGGCAGGCGGCACCTTCACCATGTCCTACACGACGATCGCCGCCACCGCCGCCCGGCTGGCCGGTCAGGATCCTTCCGCCAGGGCCGCGAGCCGGTCCAGGGAGGCCCGGAGCCTATCGGCCGTGGTCGCCCGGGCCCGCGGCAAGCGCGTCTCGTCAGTCAGCCGGGTCCAGTCATAGGTACAGGTGACCCGGGTGCGTGACACGCCAGCCGGGTCGAGTTCCCACCGCCACAGGTGCCCGGGCCGCTCCTGCCCCGGCTCGGCGGGCATCCAGGCAATCCGGCGGCCCTCCTCGAACTCGACCACATGGTTCTCCCGGACGCCGCCCCGGGTCAGCGTCATGGTGAACACATCACCCGCCCGGCGCACCCGCTGCCCGGCCGGCGCGCTGGCCAGGTTGTCGTTGCCGTCCCAGCGCGGCTGCGCAGCCGGATCGGCGATCAGCTCGAAGATGCGCCCCGGCGCGGCCGTGATCTCCCGGCTGGCGCTGACCACGCGCGGCGCCTCCTGCTCAGCTGTCATGCGTCACCCGCCCGTCCGCCGGCCTAGGCCGGCTCTTCCACGGCAGCGTAGAGCGTCTCGATGACATCGGCGTACTTGGCCGTGATGGCCCGGCGCTTGAGTTTCATGGTGGGGGTGATCTCATCCCCGCCGGGTTCCCAGAACGCCGGCACGATGGCGAACCGCTTGATCTGCTCGACCCGGGACAGCTTCGCGTTGGCCGCGTCCACGGCCGCGCCGACCGCGGCGCGGACGGCCGGGTGGCCGGCCAGGACGGCGGGCGCGGGGTCGGTGATGCCGTGCTGCGCCGCGAACGCGGCGGCGGCGTCGGGGTCGAGCGCGATCAGCGCGACGATGTAGGGCCGCCGGTCGCCGGCGGCGACCACCTGGGCGATCAGCAGGCTGGCGGCCAGCACGGCGCCCTCGATGGCCGCGGGGGACATGTTCTTGCCGGCCGAGTTGATGATCAGCTCCTTCTTGCGCCCGGTGATCGTCACGTAGCCGTCCTCGTCGATGGCCGCGAGGTCCCCGGTGTGCAGCCAGCCGCCGGGGTCGATCGCCTCGGCGGTCCGGGCCGGGTCGTTGCGGTACCCCTTCATCACGATCGGGCCGCGCAGCAGCAGCTCGCCGTCACCGGCCAGCTTCAGCTGCACGCCGGGAATCGCCGGGCCGACCGTGCCGATCCGGATCGCGTCGGGCGGGTTGGCCGTCCCGGCGCCGCTGCATTCCGACATTCCCCACACCTCGGTCACCGGGATCCCCAAGGCGAACATGAACGTGAGGATCTCCGGCGCGATCGGGGCCGCCCCGGACAGGGCCAGCTGGACCTGGTCCAGGCCCAGCAGCTGCCGGATCTTGGACAGTACCTGCTCATCGGCCCGCCGGTAGGCCTCGGCCAGGCCGGCCGGCACCGGGCCCGCCTGCGCGGCGTCCGCATACTCGCTCCCGACCTGGAATGCCTCCTGCACCGCCTGCCGCCTGGCCTGGTCAGGCTCATAGGCCACCAGGGCGTCGATGCCGGCCTTCAGCTTCTCCCACACCCGCGGCACGCCGAACATGATGGTGGGCCGGGCGTCGGCCAGCGCGCCGGGCAGCCCCTTGGCGTCGGCCAGTGACGTGACCTGCACGCCGCTGAACATGCCCCGGTAGTGGCACAGACCGCGCTCGGCGATGTGCGCCATCGGCAGGTACGAGACCAGGCGATCGCCCACGCTCATACGGCCCGGCATCAGCGCCTCCGTCGACGCCAGCTCCGCCAGCATCTGCGCGTGGGTGATCTCAACCCCCTTGGGCGGCCCGGTGGTGCCCGAGGTATAGATCAGCGTCAGCACATCATCCGGCCGCACCGCCCGCCAGCAGGCCCCGAACCCGAACCCCGGGTCACCGCCGGCCGCCAGCTCCGCCAGCGTGACCGAACCGTCCGGCCGGCCGTCCACGCATATCACGTGCTCGACCGCGGTGCCGGCGGTGACCTCGGCCAGCCGCGGCGCGAACTGCTCCTCGCACACCACCACCCGGTTGCCCGCGTTGGCCAGCACCTGGGCGACCTGCTCGGCCGCGAAGGTGTTGTACACCGAGAACGGGACCGCCCCCAGGTGAAACGCCGCCGTGTCAACCAGGTGGAACTCCGGCCGGTTGGTCATCATCAGCGCGACCGTGTCCCGGCGGCCCACGCCCAGCCCGGCCAGCCCGGCCGCGATCTGCCGGACCCGGCCGGCGTAGTCCCCCCAGGTGATCGTCACCCCCCCGCCGACCGTCCGCAGCGCCACCTCCTGCGGGTACCGCCCCGCCGTCGCCTGGAACACCTCGCACATCGTCGCCGGGAAACCCGGATCAGCCATAGCCCCTCCCCCCTGTCGGGCCGCCGGGCCGGTCACCGAGGGCCCGCGGCGGCTACCGGGAACCGTCCCCGGCTAACCCATCAAACCACCAGTCATCGCGCGGACGACAGGCCTCCGGGGCCCGGTACCGGGACGGTCGGCAGGTGCCCGGCCTGCGCGAGCAGGGCCAGCAAGGTGGCCGCGTCGGTCCAGGACAGCGGAGCCGTGCAAGCCGGCTGGCCGGCGGAATTGACCTGCTCGGGCAGCGAACCCAGCTTCGTCCGGTGGGCATCGAGCCAGTCCAGCAGCGCGGCTGCCTGGCCGTGCTGCCCGGTCGCGGCGTCGAACAGAGCGAAGAACGCGGTCTCCGCGGTCCAGGCGACGCCGGGCGTGCCGGGCCAGTTCGCGCCGGGCTGCAGGCCGCCGTTGGGCACAGCCAGAGCCCGCTGTGCCGCCCTGGCCGCCCGCAGCACCCCCGGACCCGGCTCCGCGAACGGCGGCCCGAGGAACGTGACGGCCGCATCGGCACCCGATCCGGCGGCCGGCGCGCGCTGGTAACCGGTCCGGCCGAACGTCGCCGTGATCGCCCGGGCCAGCCGGGCCGCCGCGGCCGCCCAGCGGCGGCCATCGCGGGTTGCCGCCGCGCCGCCGATGTCGGCGGCCAGGTCAGCGGCGGCGCGAAGACCCGCCAGCAGCGGGGCGGCGGTGCCCAGCGTGACCTGGACCGAGTTCTCCCAGTAATCCATGGCCGGCCCGGGCAGGCCGTCCTGGGTCAGCGAGCGGGCGGCCGCGTCGGCGGCCCGGATGACCATCGGCCACAGCAGCGCAAGGTCGTGACGCGATCGGCTGCCGGGCCTCAGCGGCTGAGTCACTGCCCATGACCAGACGGCCCACGGAACCCAGCCATCCGCGTCGAGTTCGGCTGGCCGGCCGTCGCGCACCGGACCTGAGCCGCCGGGCAGGTACCTGGCGGCCCAGATCCCGTTGCCAGGCTGCATGCGCTGCAGGAAACGGAGGATCTGGTAGGCCATCGCCGGATGACCTGTCTCGGTCAGCGCCACCGCGACCCAGCTCGAGTCGCGCGGCCAGGCGTAATCCCAGCCGGACCGCCAGCCGGCCACCACGGCGCCATCCGGCCGGACGGCCAGCCTCAGGTCGAGCAGCGCCCTGGCGGCCATGGATCGCTGGGCCATGGTGGCGCCGGGGATCAGCCCGGCCCGCAGCCAGTCGCGGCCGGCCTGTTCCGCCGCCGCAGCGCAGGCCGACCGGGACTGGGTCAGCGGAGCCGGCCTTCCCGGTGCCACGTAGGCCCCTCCGGCCGTGAGCAGGACGCTGGAGTCCGGCTCGAAGTGGCCGCTCAGCCGGGCCGGAACGGGCAGTGCCCGCTGCAGACACGGGTCCTGGGCAACACCGGCGACCGTGAGCCGGGGCTGCCCGGGCTGCTCGGCTACGGCGACGGTCATCGCGACGGTCACCGCGGTCGCGCTGAGCGCCAGCACCAGGGCGGCACCGGCCGCGAAGGCCCGCCGGGAGCCGGGCAAGGCTGCGCGGGAGAGGCCGGCCGGCCCCTTCTCAGGCCGTAGTCGCCAGCAGCTCACTGACCGTCACGAACCTGTATCCGGTATCCGTCATGGACCCAACCAGCCGGTCAAGTTGCCTCATGAGCTGGGGGTTCGGCTCCGGTCCGCCGTCATGAGCCAGCACGATGCTGCCGGGCGAGCCCCACCGCAGGATGGTGTCGACACCACCTTTCGGGTTGCTGCCCGTGACATGATGCGACCACAGCGTCACGCCGTAACGCAGGTCGGCGCAGGCGGCCAATCCGACGCTGTCGATGCGGCCGTACGGCGGCCGGCACAGGGCCGGGGGGCGGCCGGTCAGTTTGGCCAGCAACTCGTGAGTACGTTCCAGGCTGCCGAGGTCAAAAACCTCATCGTGCTGCGTCAGGTCGTCGTGTGCCCAGGTGTGGTTACCTTGTTCATGACCCGCCTCCGCGGTCTGTACCACCAGGTCAGCAGCTGCCAGCGCCCGCTCGCCCACCCGGAAGAACGTGGCCTTGGCGCCGTGCCGCCGCAAGATGGCCAGTACCTGCGGCGTCCACTCCCGTGTCGGGCCGTCGTCGATGGTGAGCGCGACGATCCTGGCGGACGGCGCGGCACGGAACGTCACGGACGTCGCGTACGCTCCCGCCCCGGCCGGCGTGGCGGTCCTCGCCACCGGCCCCTCGACCGCGGCGGCCTGCTGGGCCGTGATCCCGGCACCAGCCCCGGCTGCGCTGCCGATGGTGATGAGGCCGACCCCGGCGAGAAGCCTGCGGCGGTCCATATCGGCCTCCCCGAGTTACTCAGACGCTGAGAGCAATACCCTGATCTCTCCCCGGCCACGCACAGCCGTCCCGTCGCGACCTGCCCTCGGTTCCCCGTTAGGCACGCTGCGTAACGGCATCGCCCGGGCAGGTCTCCGACGGCAGCGCCGTGCGGATCCGGTCCCGCTCAGACCGTGATGGCGATCTTTCCCCGGGCGTGTCCGGCGCGGAGATGGCGGATGGCCTGGGGTGCTCCGGCCAGCGGGTAGGTCCGGTCGATGACCGGGGTGACCTGGCCGGTTTCGGTGAGCCGGCGCAGGGTGTCGAGGTCAGCCTGGCGGTGCCTGGAGATGTACGTGGTCAGCCGCTGCCGGACCAGGAGCGAGAGCGCCACCGCGCGGAGCTGCCGCCCGACCCCGGTCCACCTGGCGTCTTCGCCGCCGGCGATGACGAGCGTCCCGCCGGGAGTCAGTGCCCGCCGTAGCCGCGACAGGCGGCTGTTCCCGCCGATATCCAGGATCAGGTCATAGCGACGGCGGCCGTCGGCGAAGTCGGCCCGGGTGTAGTCGATGACGTGATCGGCGCCGATCGAGCGGACCAGGTCGGCTTTGCCGGTGCTGCATACCCCGGTGACCTCGGCTCCGAGGACCTTGGCGAGCTGGACGGCGTAGCTGCCGACGCCTCCCGAGGCGCCGATGACCAGAACCTTCTGCCCGGGCTGGATACGCCCGGCGTCGCGCAGGCCCTGGAGGGCGGCGAGCCCGGACACCGCGACGACGGCGGCCTGCTCGAAGCTGAGCGCGGCCGGCTTGCGGGCCAGCTTGTCCTCCCGCGCGGCGGCGTACTCGGCGAACGAGCCCCGGGCGATGCCGAAGACCTCGTCGCCTGCCGCGAACCTGGTCACCTCCGGGCCGGCCGCGACGACCGTGCCCGCCACGTCCAGCCCCGGCACGGGGTTCTTCGGCCCGCGGAAGCCGAAGCCCAGGATCCGCATCAGGTAGGGCTGGCCCGCCATCAGATGCCAGGTACCCCGGTCCACCCCGGCCGCCCGGACCTGCACGAGGACCTCGTTGGCGGCGATGCCGGGCGTGGCGATCCGCTCCAGCCGGAGCACGTCCTCAGGCGCGATGCCGTACCGGCTCTGCGTGATCGCCTGCATCGTCGCCGGCCCGGCCGCGTTGGCCGGTTCCGCCGTCCGCGCCTGCTGTGTTATCTTCATTTCTCTCCTCCTTGCTTACACTGTAAGTACAGTAAGCTTACGGTGTAAGTAATGTCAACCTCGGGATAGGAGCACGCGGGATGACTGCGACCGGGCACGCTGCCGCCCGGCGGGCGCCGCTGAGCCGCGACCAGGTGCTGCGGGCCGCGGTCGCCCTCGCCGACGAGGGCGGTATCGGGGCCCTGAGCATGCGCAAGCTCGGCCAGGTCCTCGGGGTCGAGGCGATGTCCCTGTACAACCACGTGGCCGGCAAGAGCGATCTGCTCGACGGAATGATCGACGTCGTGTTCGGCGAGATCGGCCTGCCAGCCGGCGACGTCGGGTGGAAGCTGGCCATGCGCCAGCGAGCCATCTCGGCCCGCGAGGTGCTGGGCCGCCACCGCTGGGCAATCGGCCTGATGGAATCGCGGAGATCACCCGGGCCGGCCACGCTCCGCCACCACGACGCCGTGCTCGGCTGCCTCCGCGGAGCGGGCTTCCCGGTCGAGCTGACCGCCCACGCCTACTCCCTGCTCGACAGTTACATCTACGGATTCGCGCTGCAGGAAGCGAGCCTGCCGTTCGGCACCGCGGAAGAGACGGCGCAGGTCACGCAGGAGATCGCCGGGCAGAAGCCGGCCGGCGAGTACCCTCACCTCGCCGAGCTGGCCGTCAGGCACGTCCTGCAGCCCGGCTACCGCTACGGCGAGGAGTTCGAAATCGGCCTCGACCTCATCCTGGACGCCCTCGAGCAAGCCGCCAGCCGGCTGCCCGATCGCGGGGCCGGGACGGCACAGGCATGACCGCCGGTTTGCGAGCCGCCAGCGGCGTAGGCCACAATGACGTTCTGGCGATGAGGCTCGCCATAACCGCGCGGCCAGCAGGACAACCCAGAGCCGGGCTGATGGCCTCTACCCCTTGTCAGCGACATCAGGGTAGGAGGCCTCATCATGAACGAACCGCTGGGACCACCCGGCAATGATCTCGGGGCTGCGCGGTGAGCGCGGCCCTCCCGATTCCCGTCATCCAGCTGCTGCAGGTGCTCACCGTCGCGGTGGCCGCGCCCGGCGTGACCGGCGTGATCGCCAAGGTGGAGGCACGGCTGCAGGGCCGCCGCGGGCCGCGGATCGCCCAGCCGTACTACGACCTGGCCAAGCTGTTCCGCAAGGAGGCACTGGCCCCGGAGGGGGCGAGCTGGTTCTTCCTGGCCGCGCCGCTGATCGCGGTCACCTGCTACCTGACCATCCCGCTGCTGATCCCGGTGCTGACCAGCTACGGGCTGCCGCTGGGATACATGGGCGACATCCTGGGCGGCGGGTTCCTGCTGTCGCTGGCCAGCTTCGTCGTGGCCACCGCCGCGCTGGAGACCGGCAGCCCGTACGCGCAGCTCGGCTCGAGCCGGGCCAAGACGTTCTCGGCCATCGCCGAGCCGGTCGTGCTGTTCGTGGTGTTCACCGTGGCCCTGCTGACCGGCACCGACCTGCCGTACGCCCTCGCGGCGACGGTCCGGTCCAGCGCCGGGCAGGTCATCCGGCCGGCGCACCTGCTGGCCGCGGCGGCGCTGTTCATGGTGATCCTGCACGAGACCGGCCGGATCCCGGTGGAGACCCACACCGGAACCAACGAGTTCGGGATGATCGAGGAGGCCCGGGCCTTCGAGCACTCCGGCCCGTACTTCGCGCTGCTGAGATGGGGCGGCCAGCTCAAGCAGCTGATCCTGTTCACGATCCTGGCCGACGTGTTCCTGGCGCCCTGGGGGCTGGCGTCGACCCAGCGGGCAGCCGATATCGGACTGGCCATCGTGGCGCTGCTGGCCAAGGCCGTCGCGGTGGGCTGCGCGGTGGCGGTCATCGACAACTCCTTCGCCAAACTGCGCCTGTTCAAGATCACCGAGTTCGTCTCCGGGGCGTTCCTGCTCGCCGTGCTCGGCGTGTTCACGCTGTACCTAGGGGGTGGCTGATGAACCTCGCGCTGACGGACCCCGCGCTGACGGGTACTGTGCAGGCGCCCGGCGTCTACGAGGGCGTGGCCAACGTGATCGCCGCGGCGATGCTGCTGATCGAGTTCGGGATGCTGCGCCAGGCGCTGGCCCGGGACCAGATCCGGCTGTATGCGGCCCAGTCCGCGCTGCTCTCGGTGCTCGCCATCGTCATCGCCGCGGACCGGAACCTGCCGGACCTGTACGCGCTGGCCGCGCTGTCCGCCGGGCTGAAGGTGGTGGCGGTCCCGCTGGTGCTGCGCCGCCTGCTCGGCCGGCCGGGAGCAGGCAGCGCCCCGGACGAGGATGAGCCGGCCGGCGTGGCGGGCAGCCAGACGCTCAGCCCGGCCTCCGCGGTGCTGGCCGGGATCGTGCTGGCCGCGTACGGGTTCTTCTGCGCCGGCGCCCTCGGCATCCACGGGCCTGCCGCGCCCGCCACCGCGCTGGCCATCGCGGCCGCGATGGTCCTGGTCGCGTTCGGGCTGATGATCGTGCGCCGCGACGTCGCCTCCCAGGCCATCGGGTTCTTCTCGCTGGAGAACGCGATCTCGCTGGCGGCGCTGGTGGTGGCGGCCGGGCTGCCGCTGATCCTGGAGACCGCGTTCCTGTTCGACCTGCTGGTGGCGGTGGTGGTGTTCGGCATGCTGATCCGGGCGCACCACACCAAGGCCGAGTCGCTGTCCACCGCCGACCTGACCCGGCTGCGGGGGTGAGCCAGTGATCGGCGTGGTCCTGAGCATCCTGATCGTCCCGCTGGCGGCCGGGCTGGCGTGCGTCGCGCTGCCCGCCCGGGCGGCGGCCGCGGTCACCGTGGCGTCCGGCCTGGCCAGCTTCGCCCTGGTCCTGGCGGTAGTCCCGGCGGCCGCGCATCACGACCTCAGTTACCTGTCCTACCTGCGGGTCGACGCGCTGAGCGCGATCTTCCTGCTCGCGACCGGCTTCCTGTACGGCGCCGTGGCGATGTACGCGGTGGGCTACCTCAAGGGCCACCACGACCGGCGCTTCTACGCCGGGCTGAACCTGTTCGCCTGGGCCATGCTGGCCGCGCCGCTGATGAGCAGCCTGGCGCTGCTGTGGATCGCGGTCGAGGTGACCACGATCATCTCGGCGCTGCTGGTCGCCATCGAGGACACTGACGGCGCCGCCGAGGCCGCCTGGAAGTACGTGCTGATCGCCAGCACGGGCCTGGGCCTGGCCCTGCTCGGCACGGTGTTCGCCTACTACGCGGGATCCCAGGTCCTCGGCGAGCACTACAACCTGGCCATCGGCCCGCTCATCGCGGCCGGCCCGCACCTGCCGCACATCCCGGCAACGCTCGCGTTCTTGCTGGCGCTGCTGGGCTACGGCACCAAGGTGGGCCTGTTCCCGGTGCACACCTGGCTGCCTGACGCGCATTCCGAGGCGCCCACGCCGGTCTCCGCGCTGCTGTCCGGGTCGCTGCTCGCGGTCAGCTTCTACGCGATCCTGCGCTTCTACCAGTTCACCGCCGCGGCACTGGGCAGCGCCCTGCCGCGCGACGCGCTGCTGGCGTTCGGGATGGCCTCGCTGCTGCTGGCCGCGCTGTACGTGTTCGGCCAGCGGGACGTCAAGCGGCTGCTGGCCTATTCCAGCGTGGAGCACATGGGCATCCTGGCCATCGGGGTGAGCTTCGGCGCGCCGGTGGCGCTGGCCGGGGTCATGCTGCACGTGCTGGCGCACGCGGCCGCCAAGGGCAACGCGTTCATGGGCGCGGGCGTGTTCACCGTGAAGTTCGGCAGCAAGCAGATCTCCGCCCTGCGCGGCGGGCTCGACCTGCTGCCCTGGAGCGGGCCGCTGTTCCTGCTCGCGGTGTTCGCGCTGGCGGCGATGCCGCCGTCGGGCATCTTCCGCAGCGAGTTCCAGATCGTCTACGGCGGCCTGGCCGCAGGCAACTACGCCGCCGCGGCCGCCCTGATCGCGGGCGTCACCGTGGCGTTCTTCGGCCTGACCGCCTCGGCCACGCGGATGCTGTTCACCCCGGCCCAGCTCAGGGCCCGGTCGGGGATCAGCCGGGGCGAGCCCTCCGCCTGGATGGTGGTCCCGGTCATCGCCGGGGTCGCGGTCCTGTTCATTCTCGGCCTGCATCCCCCCGCGGAGCTCAACGGCCTGATCCATCGCGCGGTGACCGAACTGGGAGCAGCGTGATGACCATAACCCAGGCGGATGCCGGCACCCTGTGGCAAGAACTCACCTCCAGGGTCAACGGCGGAGACCGGTTTGCCGGCCTGTTCGCCAGCAGGTCCGAGGGCGGCCCGCTGGTCCTGTCCGCGCACGTCGCGACGCCGGGCCGCATCGACACGCTCGACGCGCCGCTGCCGCCCGGCGCGGCCGGCTATCCCGCGCTCACCCCGGGCATCGGCGCGGCGTTCTGGTACGAACGCGTGATCCACGACCGCTTCGGCGTGGTCCCGCAGGGGCACCCCCGGCTGGCCCCGCTGATCCGGCCCGGCTCGCCGGAGGACCACGCGCTGCCCCGCCACGTGGCCGGCTACGGGATCTTCACGATCCCGCACGGCCCGGTCCGCTCCGGCGTGGTGGAATCGATCGAGTACCTGGTCGAGACGCCGGGCGAGGCGATCCCGCACCTGAACATGCGGGTGTTCTACAAGCACCGCGGCGTGGCGGACCGGTTCACCGGGATGACCGCGGCCGACGGCGCCCTGCTGGCCGAACGCGCCGAGGGCATCGCCTCGGTCGCCCACGCCCTCGCCTTCTGCCACGCGGTCGAGACCATCGCGGGCGGCCGGGTACCTCCGGCCGCGGGCCTGGTCCGGGTGCTGCACGCCGAGCTCGAGCGGATCGCCAGCCACCTCGACGTCGCCGTCCGGCTGGCCGACGCGGCCGGGCTCGCGGTGGCCACCGCCCGGTTCGCCCTGCACAAGGAGCGGGTGCTGCGGCTGGTCAGCAGGCTGTGCGGCAGCCGGTTCGGCCGCGGCGTGGTGGTGCCCGGCGGGGTCAGCGCGCAGCCGCTGCTGCCGCCCGCGCAGATCCTCGCCGAGGCAGCCAAGCTCCGCAAGGCGGTCACCGCCGACGCGGCCGCGCTGATGGCCACCTCCTCGTTCCTGGACCGGCTGCGCGGCACCGGGCCGCTCTCACCCGGACGGGCCCGCCAGCATGGCGCACTCGGCCCCATCGGGAAGGCGTCCGGCTACGCCGACGACGCCCGGCTGGCCCGCCCCTACGACGGGTACCCGTCGCTAGCCACGCGGCCCGCTCCCGGGCCCGCCCCCGTGCACACGGCTGGCGACGCGCTGGCCCGGCTGCGGGTCCGGTGGGAGGAGGTGGACCAGGCGTTCGGCCTGCTCCGGCAGGCAGCCGAAGATTTGGCCGAACGATCCGGCGATCCGCTCCGCCTCCCGTGCGAGCCCAGCCGGGGACGCGCGGCCGGCTGGGCCGAAGCCCCGCAAGGCGAGGTCGTCTACGACGTGGAACTGGCGGACGGCCGCATCGTCCGCTGCCAGCCCAGGTCGGCGTCGTTCCACAACCTGGTGCTGATGCACGAGGTCTTCACCGGGGACATCCTGACCGACTTCCCGTTCATCGAGGCGAGCTTCGGCCTGTCCGTCGCGGGGGTTTCACTATGAGCATCTGGGTGCTGCGCGGCCTGCGCGACGGCGTCGTCACCACCCGCTGGCCGGCCCGGCCCGATCCCTACGCCGACGGCTGGCGCGGCCCGGTCCGCCTCCTGGGTCCTGCCGCCTCCGTCGATCCGGCGCTCTGCCCAGCCGGGGCCATCTCCGATCAGGGGGTTGACCAGGGCCGGTGCATCCTGTGCGGCCGGTGCGTGGCGCAGCGGCCCGACCTGTTCGCCTGGTCCCAGGGCGCCACCGGCCCGGCCGCGGCGGCGCTGGCCAGGGAGGCGCTGGTCGTCCCCGAGGTCCCGGAAACCGACGAGGCCGTCGAGGCGGCCCGGGCCCGGCTGCGGGAGCGGACCGCCGCGCTGCGCCGCAGCGTGCACGTCCGGCACGTGGACGCCGGGTCCGACGGCAGCGAGGAGTGGGAGATCCAGGCGCTGCTCGGCCCGGTCTACGACATCCACCGGCTGGGCGTGTTCTTCACCGCCAGCCCGCGGCACGCCGACGTGCTGCTGGTCACCGGCGCGGGCGCGCGGGGCATGTCCGGCCCGCTGCGGACGACCTACGACGGCATGCCCGATCCGAAGGTCGTCATCGCGGCCGGGACCGACGCCGTCAGCGGCGGGCTGCTGAGCCAGAGCGAGGCGGTCACCGGGGGCGTCGCCGCCACGGTCCCGGTCGACGTATGGCTGCCGGGCTCGCCACCCAGCCCGTTCGGCATCATCAATGCCCTGCTGATCGCGGTGGGCAAGCTCCCCGGCGGCCGGAAGAGGACACGGCGAGCGGGGGAGGCGCAATGAGCGGGCTGTTCGCGGCCGGCCTGATCCTGCTGGCGCTGGCGGCCGTGGCGGACTTCGCCGGCGGCCGGTTCATGCGGTCCGGGCCGCTGTACCTGCTCGGCGCGGCGGGGTCGGCGTGCCTGGCCGTGCTGGGCGGGTTCGCCCTGGCCGGCCGAACCGTCCAGCTCGACGTGGCCGGGTGGCTCGGAGACCCGGTGCCCGGCCAGCAGGCGGCCGCGCTGGCCGCCGACAAGCTGTCCGGCATGTTCCTCGCGCTGACCTTCGGCGCCGCCGTGCCCGTCTCGGTCGCGTTCGCCAGCTGGGCCCGGCAGCAGCCGGCCCCGCGGCGCTGGCTCGGCGCCAGCTACGCGCTGGCGCTCGGGGCGGTCGTGGTGATCATGACCGCGCGAGACGCGTTCACCGCCCTGTTCGGCTGGGAGACGCTGACCCTCGCCTTCTACCTGCTCGCGGGGGCCGAGCGGAACAAGCCGGGCCGGTCCGCCGCGGCCCAGGTCACGTTCGCGTTCGGCAAGGTCAGCGGGGCCGCGCTGCTGGCCGGGCTGCTGCTCCTGGCCACCAGGTCGCACTCGATCCTGCTGGCCTCGTTCGCCCAGGTCCCGGGCGGCGCGGCCCGCACCACCGCCGAGGTGCTGCTCCTGCTCGGGTTCGCGGTCAAGGCCGGCCTGGTGCCGTTCCAGATCTGGCTGCCGCGCGGCTACGCCGCCGCGCCCGGGCCCGCCCGCGCGATCATGGCCGGGGTCTGCGTCAACGTCGCCTTCTACGGCATGTGGCGCACGCTCGCGCTGGTAGGCCGGGCCCCCGGCTGGCTGACCGGCGCGCTGCTGGTGCTCGGCGGGCTGAGCGCGCTGCTCGGCATCGCCCACGCGGCGGTGCAGAACCGGCTGTCCCGGGTGATCGCCTACTCCAGCATCGAGAACACCGGGCTCATCGTCACCGGGTTCGGCGTCGCGCTGACCGGGGCCGCGGTCGGCGACCGGCGCCTGGTCGCGGCCGGGCTGCTGGCCGCCACGCTGCAGGTGGTCGCGCACACCGTGGCCAAGTCCCTGCTGTTCACCTCGTCCGCCGGAATCGAGGCCGCCGCCGGTCACGACGACCTGGAGGAACTGCGGGGGCGGGCCAGGAATACCCCGTGGAGCGGGTTCGGCCTGGCGGTGGGCTCGCTGACCCTGGCCGGGCTGCCGCCGACGGTGGGTTTCGTGTCCGAGTGGTTCCTGCTGGAATCCCTGATGCAGCAGTTCCGCGTGCCCGGCCTGGGCTACCGCCTGGTGCTGGCCCTGGCCGGAGCCGCGGTCGCCCTCACCGTCGGCTTCGCCGGCGTCACCTTCGTCCGCCTCGTCGGGCTTGTCGTCCTGGGCCGCGGTCCCGGATCCGGGCCGGCCCGCGGCGAATACGGCCCGGCCGGGCGCGCCGCGGTGGCAGCGCTCGCCCTGGGCTGCCTGGCGACGGCGGCGATCACGCCGCTGGAGATCCGGGCGATCGCCGCCGGGCTGTCGCCCGCGGTCCCGGCCTCGCTGACCATGGGCGCGCTGAAGTCCCCGTGGATCCTGCAGCCGGTGTTCGCCGGGTTCTCCATCTTGTCGCCATCTTGGCTATGGCTGGAGCTGCCGGTGATGCTGCTGCTCACCGTGCTGTTCACCGGGGCGGTATCCGGGCGGCGGCTGCTGCGGGTCCGCCGCGTCCCGGCCTGGCGCTCGGCCACGATCGGCGTCGAGGGCACCGGCTCCTACACGGCCTTCGGCTACGCCAACCCGACCCGGCGGGTGCTGGCCGGCGTCCTGCACACCCGCGCCGAGTTGCGCGAGGTCATGATGGAGGAGAACGGCGGCGACGACGGCTCCGGCCCCCCTGACCGGGCCGATCCCGGCGGCGGAGCGGCGGCCGCTCACCTGCGGTACGCCTCCGACGTCATCGAGGTGGTCGAGACCTACGTGTACCGGCCCGCGCTCGGGTCCTTCATGGCGATCGTCACGGCCGCCAAGCGCCTGCAGTCCGGCCGCCTGGACGCCTACCTGCTGTACATGCTCATCGCGCTGATCGCCATCATCGCCGTGGCCGCCGCCCTGGCCTGACGGCGACCGGCTCAGGGCATGCCCGGGCCCGATCCGGATGCGGACTTCGAGCCGCTGCACAACGTCACCCAGGTTCCCGTGCAGGGACCGTGGCCGCCGACGCGGTCGTAGACCACCGCGACCGCGATCAGCATGACGGTGGTCACCAGCCACAACAGCAGCACCGCCCGCTGCAAGCCGGAGCGCTGGACCTTCGGGCGGGTCCGTTGCGGTCTGCGGCCAGGACGCCGGGCCGCCCGGCCCGGGCCGGCCTGGATCTTCTCACGCGCCGGCATGTCCTCGCCGGAGGCCAGCCGGGTGAACAGGGCCAGCCGCGCCACCAGTGCGGGGTCCGAGCTGGCCAGGCCGTCCTTGATCGAGTCCAGGGCCTGCTGTTCCCACGCACTCAGGCTCATCACTAACCCACCCCATTGCTTCGCTGTGGCCTGAGCGGTCGCAGCGTCATGGAGAGCATTGCGATGACTGATGCGCTTGCTTGGTCAGCACGTCAGCCCAGGCGTCAAAACAACTACGTCAGCTTCGTCGCGTGACACGGCCAGAATACACAGCATCCCGGAGTGCCGGCCGCACATGCATGGCCGGCACCGTCAGCTCACCTGCGACCACACCACGGTCGTCCGCCATGCCATCCTCCCTCTGGAGGCTATCCTGGACTGACAGCGGCGGAGGGGCTCGCCGCGCTGATACCCGCCGGCATGTGCGGGCGACGCGAACGCGGCGGTGCCGCCAACGGTCCCTACCAGGCGTATACGAGCGCAGGTAGGAGGACGGCGGCCATGGCGGACGGCGAGAGCGCCCAGGACCGGGCCCTGAGCGAGCTGGCGGCGCTGGGCACCGAACGGGACCGGGAGCGGCTGGCGGCACTGAGGGACCGGCTGGAATCGGCCCGGCTCCGTGTCCTGGTGGCCGGCGAGGCCAAGCGCGGCAAGAGCACGCTGATCAACGCGCTGCTGGGCCAGGACGTGCTGCCGTCCGGGGTCACGCCGCTGACGGCGGTGACCACGACGGTGCGATACGGCGACGACCAGCGCGCCGAGGCGAGGTTCCTCGACGGGCATGACGAGAAGTACCCTCTCACCGCGCTCGCTGACCTGGTGACCGAGCGGGGGAACCCCGGCAATAGCCGCCAGATCGCGGGCGTGACCGTGTACCTGGCCGCGCCGGTGCTGGCGGGCGGGGTGGAGCTGGTCGACACGCCCGGCACCGGGTCGGTGTTCGAGTGGGACACCCGCACCGCCCACGAGGCACTGGAGTCGATGGACGCGGCGGTGTTCGTGCTGACCGCCGACCCTCCGGTGTCCGCCAGCGAGCGGGACCTGCTGCGCCGGGTCGCCGGGCTGTCGGTGACGACCTTCGCCGTGCTGAACAAGGCCGACCATCTGGACGAGCCGGGGCTGGCCGAGGCCGTGGCGTTCACCCGGCGGGTGCTCGGCGAGGCCGGGCATCCGGCGACGGTGTACCCGATGTCGGCGCGCGCCGCCCTGCGCGGCGGCGATGGCGGCTTCGCCGCGTTCCGCGCCGGCTTCACGGCGTACCTGGCGGCCCGGCGGCAGGCCGACCTGCGCGCGTCGGCGATCGCTCAGGCGCGCCGCATCGCGGGTTCGCTGCTGGACGAGGTGCGGCTGACCCGCCGGGCGGCCGAGATGCGCGCCGGGGACGCGGCCGATCGCGTCGGGCAGTTCGGCACGCGGCTTTCCGAGGTCACCGTGCACGGCCGTGACGCCGCGATCGTGGTCAGCGGCGAGTCGGCGCGCCTGCTGTTCGCGCTCAACGACGCCGCCGACCGGGACGGACCGCGGCTGGGCCGCGAGGTCGCCGGCCAGCTGGAGGGACTGTTCGACGGCGAACTGCGCGACGCCACGGCGGCCGGGATCGAGCGGCGCGGCCGGGAGCGGCTCGGCGCGCTCACCGTGGCGGCCGCGGAGACCTGGCGCCAGCAGCAGACAGCGGCCATCGAGCAGGGACTGGCCGCGGTGGACGCCCGGCTCGCCGCCGACCTGAAGGCCGGGCTCGATGTGCTGCGCGACTCGGCCGCCGAACTGCTCGGCCTGGATCTCGCCGTTCCCGAGCCGGAGGGGCGCCTGGCCGAGAGCCGGCGGTTCTTCTACACCGCGGGCCAGGACGCGGGCCAGACCGAACTGCTGGCCGGCGCCGTCCGCCGCTGGCTCCCGGGCGAGTTCGGCAGGCGGATGGCCAGGGAGCATCTGCGCCGCGAAGCACCCGGGCTGGTGAACAGCCAGATCGGCCGGGCTCGCGGTGACCTGCAGTACCGGCTCGCCGAGGCGACCCGGGCGCTGGCCCGGGCGGTGGAGCAGCGGTACGCCGACGGCACCGGCCGGATCCGGTCCGCCCTGCAGGCCGCGGCCAGCCTGCGCGAGGCCTCCGCCGCCGAGGCAGCGGAGAAGGAACGAGAACTGGCCGAACGGGAGACGGCGCTGCGTCACGCCGTCGGCTTGCTGGATCAGGCCGACGTACCGGATAAGCCTCCCTGTCAGCTCCCGGGCATGCCGTAACGGAGGCCGGGCGCGGCGGCGGCGATCTCCAGCAGCCGGTTGTACTTGGCGACGCGTTCCCCGCGGGCGGGAGCGCCGGTCTTGAGGTGGCCGCAGCCGGTGCCGACGGCCAGGTCGGCGATGAAGTGGTCCTCGGTCTCCCCGGAGCGGTGGGAGACGAACTGCCGGTAGCCCGCCTGGCGGCAGATGGCCATGGCTTCCAGGGTCTCCGTGACGGTGCCGATCTGGTTGAGCTTGATCAGCGAGGAATTGCCGATACCGCGTTCGATGGCGCGAGTGATGATGGCCGGGTTGGTGCAGAAGATGTCGTCACCTACCAGTTCCGTGGTCTCGCCGAGGCGGTTCGTGAGCGCGATCCAGCCGTCCTCGTCGTCCTCGCCGAGCCCGTCCTCGATCAGGTGCACCGGGAACTGGCCGGTGATAGCCGCCAGGCGCTCGATCATGTCACTGCTGGACAGCAGGTCACCGGCCACCTTGTAGCGGCCGTCCGGCTGGCGGAACTCTGATGCGGCCAGGTCGAGCGCAATGGACACGCCGTCGGCACCTGTCTTGTAGCCGGCGTCGGAGATGGCCTGGACCAGCAGGCGGAGCACCTCTTCTGGTTCGGTTACCTCGGGCGCGAAGCCGCCCTCGTCGCCCAGGCCCGTCGATAGCTTGCGGCTTGACAGTTCGCGGCGCAGCGCGGAGTAGACCTCGGCGCCCGCGCGGACCGCTTCGGTCATCGAGGGGGCGCCGACGGGCGCGATCATGAATTCCTGGAAGTCGAGCGGGTTGGGCGCGTGAACGCCGCCGTTGAGCACGTTGAAGTGCGGGACCGGCAGCGACGGCATGACACCTTCGGGTGTGAGCCACTGCCACAGCGGCACCCCCGTTGAGGCGGCTAGCGACCTGGCGAGTGCCATTGAGGTTCCCACGGTGGCGTTGGCGCCGAGCCTGCTCTTGTTCGCGGTGCCGTCGAGGTCGATCATGGCCCGGTCCGCCTCGGCCAGCGAGGCCCAGGGCCGGCTGCGGAGGAGATCGCGGATCTCGGTGTTGACGGCCGATACCGCGCCCAGGACCCCTTTGCCCTCGTATCTTTCCGGGTCGCCGTCGCGGCGTTCCACCGCCTCCCGCGAGCCCGTCGAGGCGCCGGACGGAACTCCGGCACGGGCGGTCGTGCCGTCCGCGAGCCGCACGGTCACCGCCAGCGTCGGCCGCCCGCGTGAGTCCAGGATCTCCAGTGCCGACAGATCGGCCACTTCGAACGCTGTCATTATCTCTCCCGTCCGGGGCAGCATGCCTGGCTGCCCCAAGCGTCATCGACCTGTGTGTCGATCCGGATCGTCTCGCTGCCCGGTGCCCTGACGGCAGGGGCTTAGGACCCTGAATATGCGGGTTCCTGGCGAGAGGGAGGGGAAATTCGTGACCTGCCAGCAGATGCCGGACTTCGGTCGCATACCACCTCCCAGAGATCTTTGATCCTGATGAGGCCATCAGCCGGTGCCGGCGGTTCTGGAGCCCGGAACTCCTGCCGGAGCCTCTTCCGGCCAGCTCAGCTTAGTGCACCTGCCCGTAAATACGTTTGCGTGTTCCGGGCTAGAGGTCGGTCAGGCGGCGATGCCACACGGGACATGGACGGCAGCGGCGGGCCTACAAAGTCATCGCCGCCGGAGGCGGGCCGGTCATGTGACAGCACGTGGCGCGGTGGAGCGCGCGGAGATGCTGATCGCCGAACTGAACGAGGCGTTCCTGATCCTGCCGACCGGACGCGCCCAGCGTGGCCGTAGAATCAGATGGTGGCGATGGAGCTCGCCGAAGTCGCCCTAGTGGCTGATAGCTCCTGTTGACCGCCTAGCGGCCGGAACACAGGAGGGAATGCCATGACGCTGCGAGCATCCACGGACCCAAGCCGGGGTCAAGGACGTTTCCCTGGCGGTTGCGAAACCCTGGAGCCCGGCGAGGAGACCTCGGTCCACGGCTATGGGGCACATGAGGCGCCCCCCGCCGGCCCGCTGGCCTCCCCGGAGCGCTCCAAGGTCCGCGCTGCCGCGCTGACTGGTGTCAGGGCTTAGACATGGCCAGGCCAGCCCGTGATCTTGATGGCGGACGGCAAAACCAGCCGCCGCTGGCCGGTGACTCACCGGCCAGCGGCGGCAGGGCCGCCCGCTCTGACGGTCGGGAAGGCGGCTCGTCCTATCGCCAGCCACGGCTGGGTGCTTCGCCATCGGAAGGCGGTGGTCATTTTCCCAGCTTGCTGTTCCAGGTGGCGCCGTCGGCCAGGGGCGCCGGCGAGCAGGACGCGGATCGCTCCTTCGCACCGGACCTGAACCTCGACCAGATCGTTGCGGCGGTCGCTGGTGATCGCGAGGAGCGTGACCTCATCACGGAGGTTCTGTTCGGTCACCTGCACGATGCCGGCGCCGTGCGCTACCGCCAGGAGGTTTTCCAGGATCTGGACAACCCAGCCTTGTTCGATGGAGTCCAGCGCTTCGCCGGGCTCATGGGGGAGGTGCGGGCTCACCTGCGTCAGCTGGCGAAGATGGAATACCGCTATTACCGGGAGGGCTGGCTCCTGGACGCGGCGGCCATCTACTGCGACGCGGTTCAGTCACTGGCGGAGCACCTGGCCTCGGCGCAGATCAGCTCCCGCGCCCTGCTGGCCTTCCGGGAGTATCTCGCTTCCTATGTGACGTCGGCCGGGTTCACCGCCCTGGCCAGCGACACTAGGAACCGGAAGGACGCTCTCGGGCAGATCCGCTACTGCACCCGCATCCGGGGCGGCCGGGTCGACGTGAGCCGCTACCAGGAGGAAGCCGACTACAGCGCCACGGTGCTCAAGACGTTCGAACGGTTTAAGCAAGGCGCGGTCAACGACTACCGGATCCGCTACCGGACGCGGCCAGGGATGAACCACGTCGCCGCCCAGATCCTCGAGCTAGTGGCCAGGCTCTTCCCGGAGGAGTTCACCGCCCTGGACGAGTACTGCCGCCAGCACGCCGCGTTTCTCGATGAGGGAATCCGCCACGCCGACCAGGAACTCCAGTTCTATCTGGCCTACCTTGACCACATCAGGCCGCTTCGCGCCGCCGGGCTGCCCTTCTGCTATCCCGAGATCTCTGCCAGCTCCAAGGAAGTCAGCGCCGCCGATACCTTCGACCTGGCCCTGGCGCACAAGCTCGTCGCCGGGCGCAAGCCGGTGGTCACTAACGACTTCTGCCTGGCAGGCCCCGAGCGGATCTTCGTCGTGACCGGGCCCAACCAGGGAGGAAAAACCACCTTCGCCCGGACCTTCGGCCAGCTCCACCACCTGGCCAGCATCGGCTGCCCGGTCCCGGGCAGCGCCGCCCGGCTGTTCCTGTTCGACCGCCTCTTCACCCATTTCGCACGAGAAGAGGACCTCGCCAAGATGACCGGGAAGCTGGAGGACGACCTGATCAGGATCGGGAAGATCCTGCGGGCGGCCACCCCCCGCAGCATCGTGATCCTGAACGAGATCTTCGCCTCCACCACCCTGCACGATGCGCGCTTCCTGGGAAGGAAGCTGCTGACGAAGGTCATGCGGCTGGACGCCCTGGGCGTCTACGTCACCTTCGCGGACGAGCTGGCCTCGCTCGGCGAGCAGGTCGTCAGCATGATGAGCACGATCGTCCCGGACAACCCGGCCGAGCGCACCTACAAGGTGGTCAGGAAGCCAGCCGACGGCCTGGCTTATGCGCTGGCCCTGGCCGAGAAATACGACGTCACCTACGAGCGGCTGCGGGAGCGACTCGGGCTATGAAGGTCTATCTCCTACACCAGCCCCGGGACTTCGACTTCGGGGCCGACCTGCCTCCCGGCCACGAGAACCTGATCCAGGATCTGGAGCTGACCACGCTGCTGCGGGCGATGGCCGCCGGTGACAAGTTCCTCTTCGAGGTGTCCGCGAAGGTGCTGCTCGCCAGCCTGCATGACCCGGAAGCCATCCGCTACCGCCAGCGGGTTCTAGCCGACTGCCTCGCCCAGCCCGAGGTCATCAGGGAGATGTACGCTGTCGCGGTCGCGGCCTTGGACGACAAGCGGCACCTGTGGTTGGGAGGTTACGGTGGCACCTACCAGAATCCCTCGTCAAACCTCTCGGGCGCGGTCAGCCATCTCGAAGCCTACGTGGCCCGCCTCAGGCAACTGCGGAAGATCGCCGACGATCACGCCGGGAAATTCCGCTCCGACGGGCTGCGGGCGCTGTTCGCCACACTGCAGCGCGAGCTGGACGACGAGTACTTCGAGGAGATCAGCTTTCACCTCAAGCAGCTGCGCTTCCGCGCTGGCGTGCTGATCAGCGCCGAACTCGACCGGGACAACAGCGGGACCGGCTTCGTGCTGCGCGCCCCCGGTGACGCCCGGCGACGGTGGACCGAACGGCTGGGGATCGGGCCGCGCACCACCTACTCCTTCACCCTCCCGCCCCGCGACGAGGCCGGAGGCCAGATCCTGGAGGACCTGACCAGGCGGGGAATCAACCTGGTCGCCAACGCGGCCGCCCAGTCTGCAGACCATATCGGCAGCTACTTCACCATGTTGCGGGCCGAGCTGGGCTTCTACGTGAGCTGCCTCAACCTCGCCGACCGGCTCGCGGCCAAAGGGGTACCCATCACCACCCCTGAGCCGGCGCAGCCTTCAACGCTCGCGTTTTCGTGCACGGACCTGCGCGATGCCTGCCTGGAGCTGCAGTCACAGGACCCGGTGGTGGGCAACGACGTGCAAGCCGACGGGAAGTCGCTGGTCATCATCACCGGCGCCAACTCGGGAGGGAAATCCACGTTCCTGCGCAGCGTCGGCGCGGCTCACCTCATGATGCAGTGCGGGTTGTTCGTGACGGCCGGGTCCTACCGGGCGGATGCGGCCCGCGGGATCTTCACCCACTTCATCCGGGAAGAAGATCCCGGCATGACCAGCGGACGGCTAGATGACGAGCTGCGGCGCATGAGCGCCATCGCCGGCCAGATCGGGCCTCAGTGCCTCATGTTGTTCAACGAATCCTTCGCCGGGACCAACGAGCGCGAGGGATCCGAGATCGGCCACCAGGTCGTCCGCGCCTTGCTGGACGCACAGATCAAGGTGTTCTTCGTCACCCACCGGTTCGACTTCGCCGACCGCTTCCACCGCGAGCATGCACGCTCCACCCTCTTCCTGCGAGCCGAGCGCGGGCCCGACGGGCGCCGCAACTACAAACTCGCAGTAAAAGAACCCCTCCCGACCAGCTTCGGAGAAGACCTTTACTACCGGCTCGGCGGCTGGCTGGATGAGGATAAGGCCTTCACCTTGGCTGTCGCAGGAGCAGGCCCGGACGGCGAGGCGGACCCGGGCAGCCGGGTCCGGCAAGCCAGTGGGATCTCTGCCGTGCCACCGGACGCGCCGCGCACTGGATGAGCCATCCGCTCCCGTTGGCCACGATGGCCTCCCGCGTGAATCTAGGCAGGGACCGTTGGCGGCATCTCCGCGGGATCAGGCGGGCCCCTCCGCCTCGGGCCTACGCTATAGCGAACGCGCATCGGCCGCCCGGCACGGGGGCAACGGGCTCTGGCAGAATGAATGAATGAGGGTGATGGGGCTCACCCTGGAATCGCGGGCGATGGAAGCGGCTCGCTGACGGTCCCTGGCCACTGAGCCAGGAGGTCGCATGCTGCAAGCGTTGCCGCGGGTCCTCGCTGAAGCTGTTCCCCGGCGGTCGCGGTGAGAGTGCTGCAGCGCGCCGCCAACGCGTCGCCGGCGGTGAAGTTCGTGGTCATGGTCGGGATCATGAGCTTTTTCGCCGACTTCACCTACGAGGGGTCGCGCAGCATTACCGGGCCGTATCTCGGGCTGCTCGGAGCAGGGGCGTTCACGATCAGCGTCGTCAGCGGAGCCGGGGAGTTCATCGGCTACAACATCCGGATGTTCTCCGGGCGCCGCGCCGACCGGACCGGCCGGTACTGGCCGATCACGATCGGCGGCTACGTGCTCCAGATGTCGGTGGTGCCGCTGCTGGCCCTGACTGGAAACTGGCAGGTGGCCGCCGTGCTGATCATCGCCGAGCGGATCGGCAAGGGCATCCGTAACCCGCCGCGGGACGCGATGTTGTCCCACGCGGCCAAGGACATCGGGTACGGCCGGGCGTTCGGGGTGCACGAGGCGCTGGACCAGTTCGGAGCGCTGTTCGGCCCGCTCCTGGTGGCCCTGGTGCTGGCGGTGAGCCATCACGACTACCAGGTCGCGTTCGCGTCGCTGGCCGTCCCGGCCGTCATCATGCTGTCGCTGCTCGCGGTCGCCCGGTCGCTCTACCCGCGCCCGCAGGATCTCGCGGCCGGGCCCGCCCAGGTGACCACCGAGGGCCTGCCCCGGGTGTTCTGGGTGTACCTCGGGGGCGCGGCGCTGGCCGCGGCGGGCTTCGCCGACTTCCCGCTGATCGCCTATCACTTCCAGCGCGCCGGTACGGTCTCTTCCGCGCTCACGCCTGTGTTCTACGCGGTCGCGATGGCGGTCAGCGGCATCGGGTCGCTGGTGCTCGGCCGGGTTTTCGACCGCGTGGGCATCGGCGTGCTGGTCCCGCTGACGATCGTCGCGGCGGCTTACGCGCCGCTGGCGTTCCTCGGCGGGTTCTGGACGGTCCTGGTGGGCGTGTCGCTGTGGGGCCTCGGCATGGGGGTGCAGGAGTCGCTGATCCCGGCGGCGGTGGCGCCGATGGTGTCCCCGGACCGCCGGGCCTCCGCCTACGGCCTGTTCACCGGCGTCTACGGCACCGCCTGGGTGTTCGGCAGCATCGTGATCGGAGTGCTGGTCAGCGTCTCGGTGAGCGGCCTGGTCGCGTTCTGCGTGGTCAGCGAGCTTGCCGCGATCCCGCTGATCCTGATCGTCCGCACACGTACCAGGCAGGCCAGCCAGCAGCCCGGTGCCTGAACCGCTTCGTCTTGGCGGGGAGGAGAGTGGCGAAGCCCATCGCGACTGTCAGGACGTCCGCCAAGTAGACAACGCCGGTGATCGCTTCCCGCGCCTGCCATGCCGCTCGCGGCTGCCGGATGGTCAGCGCCTTCACAGCCGAAAGCCGGCCACTGGCCTTGTTGTCACCCGCCCTGCCGGATCATGAAGGGCCACGCCCTGCCCGCGGCGCCGTCGCCTGCTGCCTGACGGTCATCGGTGCCGCTAGCCGCTGACGTGGTTGACGGGAACCCCATGCGGAGCGGGGGGCGAGCTCGGCGCGGGCGCCGGAAGGACGCAGAACGTGGACCAGGATCCCGTGCACGGTGCCTGGCCGCCGGCGCCACGGCTGAGGGTCAGCGCGACGCCGATCATCGCCGCGGTCACCAGCAGCCACAACAGCAGAGCCCAGCGCAAACGCAACTGCTGGTACAGTCGGCCCGCCCTATCTCGGCCATAGTGCCGCCGCTGGCGGCGCGAACGCCAGACAGCCCGGCGTGAGCTCGCCCGGATCTTCTCGCGTACCGGCATCTCCTCGCCCGATGCCAGCTCGGTGAACGTGGTCAGCAGCGCGGCCAGTTGCGGGTCAGAACCGGCAAGCCCGTCCTTGATCGAGTCCAGGAACTGCTGCTCCCATGCGCTCAGGCTCATCGCCGGTCCTCCACCGTTACTCACAGCATTCGTGACGCCGAGAAGGTAGAGGCCATCAGCCCGGAATCCGGGTAATACGCGAGCCTCATCGCGTGATGCCCTCAGGATACCAGCGGGCGCATTAGCCTGGAGAACGTGCTTCGCCTGCTGGACGCGCGCACCGGCTCCTACGCTGAGGTCAGGCCGGCCCGGCCCGGCCTGCTGCGGCTGTGCGCGCACGTGCCGGGAACTTCCGGGATCACCGGGCTGCGCGTGCTGCTCGTCGCCGACCTGCTGGCCCGGGTGGCCGAGCTGGGTAACTTGCAGGCGCTCACCGTTCTGGTGACCGACGGTGAGTTCCCCCGACACGTGTCAGCCGTGGAGCAAGCCGCCAGCGCGCTCGGCGTCCACCCGACAGCCGGTCCCGCTAGTCCCGGCGACGCGCAGGCACTGCTCGGCGGCCCGGTGGATGTCCATGTGGTCAGCTACGGCACCGGCGCGGACGATGGCCAGAGCGGTGTGGTCACATGCGTCGGTGACGCGCACATGCGCGGAACGGCCGGGCACGGTGACTCGGCGGCGGATCTGCTGGCCGGGAACGAGCATGACCCGCTCGCGGTCCGGCTTGCCCTGATGTCGTTCCCCTCCCATGAGCCGGCCGATCTCGCGGACAGCGTGCTTGCCGGTGCGCGCGAGACGGCCAGGGACTGGCGGCGCCGGGTGGCCCAGTGGGCGGAATGGCCTTCCAGGCCGATACCGGCGCACCTGGCGGAGGCGGCCCGGGCCGCCTTCGGCGATCTCGATATCCCTTCGGCCATCGCGCTGCTACACGCCCTGGCGTATGACGACAGCGTGCCGGCCGGAGCCAAGTTCGAGACCTTCCTCTACGTCGACCGCGTCCTCGGCCTGGACCTGCCTCGCGAGATAGGCAAACTGGACTGAACGGCCAGTCGTCGGCGCAGCGCCGGCCGGTCAGCATATCTGGCGGCGCGGTAAAATCTAGGCAGGTGATGAAGCTCGCCTCTAACCGCCGCCGTGGCTGATGGCTTCTGCCGCACTACGTGCTAGTGGAGGCTGAAGTGGATCCTGCGGCGCCGTTCGGCAGCATCCTGTCCGACCGCCCCGCGGACCGGGGTGAACGCGACGACCCGTCAATGTTCGGCGACCTTAACCTCGACCAGGTCTTCGCCGCGATGGCGGCCGGCCGGGACGAATACGACCTGATGCCGTTCTTCGGAGCCCCGCTGCGTGACGTCCGCGCGGTGGAATACCGCCACCAGGTCCAGCGGGACCTGGAAGACGAGGCGGTATCCGGGGCGGTGGCAGAATTCGCGGAGCGCATGGGCGAGATGCGCAGGCACCTGGCCCAGGCCCGCAAGCTCCGTAACCGGTACCAGAAGGAACACTGGCTCCTGGACGCGGCCGGCATCTACAGCCGGGCCCTGGTCGCCCTGGCGGGCGCGCTGGACGCGGCCGAGCTCGGCTCACCCGGCCTGGCCGCGTTCCGGCAGTACCTGGCCGAATACACCGGCTCGCCCGCGTTTACCGGCCTGATCGCTGACATCGCACGGGTGACGGGGCTGCTGGATGAAGTCCGGTACTGCGTCAACATCAAGGGCAACCGGGTCAGGGTCACCAGGTACGAGGGCGAAGCCGACTACAGCGCCGAGGTGGAGCAGACCTTCGCCAAGTTCGCCGAGAACGCGGTCAAGGACTACCGCATCGGATTCCGCAGCTGGCCGGAGATGAACCACGTGGAGGAACGCATCCTGGACCTGGTGGCCCGGCTGTTCCCGGAGGTGTTCCAGGCGCTGGATGAATTCTGCGCCCGCCATGACCGCTATCTCGACGAGAAGATCCGCGTGTTCGACCGGGAGATCCAGTTCTACGCCGCGTACCAGGACTTCATCGCGCCGATGAAGGCGGCGGGGCTGGAATTCTGCTATCCCGCCATATCCGCCGGCTCCAAGCAGATCGACGTCAAGGGCTCGTTCGACCTGGCGCTGGCCGCCAAGCTCATGCCCCGGGCCGCGGCGATCGTGCGGAACGACTTCCACCTCACCGGCCCGGAACGCATCATCGTGGTGACCGGGCCCAATCACGGCGGCAAGACGACGTTCGCGCGGATGTTCGGCCAGCTGCACTACCTGGCCAGCCTCGGCTATCCGATCCCGGCCCGCGAGGCGGGCCTGTTCCTGCCCGACCGGGTCTTCACCCACTTCGAGCGGGAGGAGGACCTGGCCACGCTGCGCGGCAAGTTCGAGGACGAGCTGGTCAGGATCCGCGCCGTGCTGGAGCAGGCGACCGGGGACAGCGTCCTGGTCATGAACGAAAGCTTCGCCTCGACCACGCTGCGGGACGCCGCGAGCGTGGGGGAACGTGTGCTTGACCGGATGACCGCCCAGGGACTGCTGGGCGTGTACGTGACCTTTGTCGACGAACTGGCGTCGCGGAACGAGGCGTGCGTCAGCATGGTGGCCACGGTGATGCCGGACAACCCGGCCGAGCGGACCTACCAGGTCCACAGGAAGCCCGCCGACGGCCTGGCCTACGCGGCGGCGATCGCCGGCAAGTACGGCCTCACCTACCGCCAGCTGAAAGAGCGGCTGGCGTCATGAAGGCCTTCCTGATGTACCCGGACCGGGATTTCTACCTCGGGCAGGACCTGCCGCTCAACGAGGCCGACCTGACCAGCGATCTGGAGCTGGGCGTGCTCTTGCGGGCGATGGCCGACGGGGACAAGTTCCTGGCCGACGTGGCCAGGCTGGGCCTTCATTCGGGCCTGACCAGCCCGGAGGAGATCGCCTACAGGCAGCATGTCCTGGCCGACTGCATCGCCCAGCCCAGCGTGGTCCGTGATCTGTACGGCGTCGCGATCGAGGCGCTCACCGCGGAGAAAAAGATCCTCGGCTGGCTGTTCCGTGATTCGCCGGAGACCATCGTGCACCGCACCCGGCAGCTGATGCAGATGTACGTGGACGTACTCCGCCGGCTGCGAGGCTTCGCGGATACCCACACCGCCAGCTTCCGCTCGGAGGGCTTCACACGGTTTTTCGCCATGCTCTCCAAGGAACTGGGCGATGAGTACCTCGCCGAGATGGAGGCTCACATCGACGAGCTCGCGTTCCGGCGCGGGACGCTGATCAGCGCCAGGCTCGGGAAGGGCAGCAAGGGCGCCGGGTACCTCGTGCGGCGGCAGCCGGAGCAGAGCTGGCGGGACCGCATTCCGGGCATGAACAGGAACAGGTCCGGCTACAGCTTCTACATCGCCGAACGGGACGAGACCGGGATGCGGACGCTGTCGGACCTGACCAGCCGGGGGCTCAACGGCACGGCCAACGCGCTGGCCCAGTCCACCGACCATATCCGGGCCTTCTTCGGGATGCTCCGCGCCGAACTGGGCTTCTACCTGGGCTGCCTGAACCTGCGGGACCGGCTGACGGCGAAGGGCCAGCCGGTGTGCTTCCCGGAGCCGATCGGCCCGCCGCCCACCGACGCTGGACATGCCCGCTTGTCCGCCCGTGGCCTGTATGACGCCTCCCTGGCGCTGACCCTGGGTGACGCCACGGCGGTCGGCAACGACGTGGAAGCGGACGGCAAGCAGCTGATCATGATCACCGGCGCGAACCAGGGCGGCAAGTCGACGTTCCTGCGTAGCGTCGGCCTGGCGTACCTGATGATGCAGTGCGGCATGTTCGTGGCGGCGGAGTCGTTCGCCGCCAGCGTCAGCACCGGGATCTTCACGCACTTCAAGCGCGAGGAAGACGCGACGATGGAGAAGGGGAAGCTGGATGAGGAACTGGACCGGATGAGCGTCATCGCCGGCCGGATCAGGGCCGGCTGCCTGCTGCTGTGCAACGAGTCGTTCGCGTCCACCAACGAGCGCGAAGGGTCCGAGATCGCCCGCCAGGTCATCCGCGCGCTGACCGAGGCGGGCATCCGGATCATCGTCGTCACCCACCTGTACGACCTGGCCGGACGCTGCTACGCGGCGCGCGATCCGGCCGCGCTGTTCCTGCGCGCGGAACGGCAGCCGGATGGGCGGCGCACCTTCCGCGTGCCGCCAGGCGAGCCCCTGCCGACCAGCTACGGCGAGGACCTGTACCGGCAGGTGTTCGGCACCGCGGACACCGCAGGCGTGACGTAGGGGACCAGCGCCATGTATCGTTGAAACTGATCACGCGATGAGGCTCGCGTACCGCCGGGCCGGATAATCCGGGCGGCTGATGGCCTCTACCTGCAAGGACGTTCTAGCGTCGCGATGGCAGGGGAGGTTCGCGTGGTCCCTGAACTCATCCAGGTGCTGCAGAGCCTGGTGGTGCTGACGCTCGCTCCGCTGTATGCGGGGGTGCTGACCCGGGCCGAGGCCGTGGTCGCGTCCAAGCGCGGGCCGAGTGTGCTGCAGCCGTACCGGGACCTGGCCAAGCTGCTGCGCAAGGGCAGCGCGGTCAGCGACCAGGCCTCGTGGGTGTTCCGCGGCGCGCCGTTCGTCGCCTTCGCCTGTTACCTGACCGTTTCGGTCATCGTCCCTGTCATCACCGATGAGCCGCTGCCGCTGGCGTTCCTGGCCGACCTGATCGGCGGCGCGTTCGTGCTGACGCTGGCCAGCTTCGTGATCTCGCTGGCCGGCCTGGACACTGCGAGCCCGTACGGCGGGCTGGGGGCGAGCCGGGCGAGCTGGATCGGCAGCATGGCCGAGCCCGCGCTGATCCTGGTGTTCTTCACCGTGGGCGCGGTGTCGGCGTCGGACAACCCGTACCTGATGAACCACGCGGTCGCCTCCTCCCCGTACGTGGTGGTGCTGCCGACGCACCTGCTCGGGCTGGTCGCCTTCTTCATGATCGTGCTGGTGGAGAACGGCCGGATCCCGATCGACAACCCGGGCGGGGTGACCGAGATCTCGATGATCGAGGAGAGCCGGGTGCTGGAGTACTCCGGCCGTGAGTACGCGCTGGTCAAGTGGGGGAGCTGGATGAAGCTGTTCCTGCTGTCCTCGGTGTTCATGAACGTGTTCGTGATCCCCTGGGGGCTGGGCAGCGCGGCCAGCCTGCCCGCGGCCTTGCTGGCCATCCCGGTGCTGCTCGGCAAGCTGGCGCTGTGCGGGCTGGCGATCGTGATCATCGACACGTCGTTCGCCAAGCTGCGGTTCTTCCGGATCGCCGAGTTCCTCGGCGCCGCGTTCATGCTCGCCCTGGTGGGCGTGGCCACCTCGTACGTGATCGGAGCGTGAGCGAGATGCAGAGCCTGGCCGCGACCAGCGCCGCGGGCGTCCTGCTCGACTTGTCCGGGGTGCTGATCCTGCTGCTGGCGTTCGCCTGCCTGGCCTCGAAGCTGTTCAACCGGTACGTGGCCTATTACGGCGCCCAGTCGGTGGTGCTGTCGTTCGCGGCGGCCACCGTGGCCGTCACCTTCCGCAGCGTCGAGCTGTGGATCCTGGCCGTGCTCACCCTGGCGGTCAAGGGCATCGCCATCCCGCTGGCGGCGCGGCGGCTGCTGGTGACGCGGCTGGCGCTGAAGCGGGACGCCGCGATGTCGACCGGCCTGTCCACCTCCCTGATCGCCGGCGGCGCGCTGACCGCGTTCGCCTACCTGGTGACCCGGCCAGCCCTGCTGCCCCACGGCACGGTCGCGGCCGCGGTGGTGCCGCTGTCGACCGCGGTGATCCTGCTCGGATGCCTGTCGATGGTGGTGCGGCGGCACACGGTCGCGCAGCTGATCGGCTGGCTCATCGTGGAGAACGGCGTGTTCCTCGGCGCGATCACCCTCGTCGCGACGTTCCCGTTCATCGTCGAGGCCGGGATCTTCCTGGACATCGTCGCGGGGGTGCTGATCATGGTGGTGTTCGTGTCCGGGCTCACCCGCCAGCTCGCCGAGGCGAGCGCCGGCGAGCTGCGGGAGCTGCACGGATGACCGGGCTGGCCATTCTCGTCGCCCTGAGCCCGCTGACCGGGCCGATCGCCGCGCTCGCGGGCGCCCGGGCGCGGCTGGCGGGCACCGCCCAGGCCGTCGGCGCCGCCATCGCGTTCGGCTGCTCGCTCGCCCTGCTGGCCCTGCTGGACGGCGGGAAGCCGCTGGCCGGCTGGGACGGCTTCTTGTACGTGGACTCGCTCGGCGGGTTCTTCCTGATGACGGTGGCCGCGGTGACGCTGCTCGCGGCGGTGGGCTCGGTCAGCTACGTGGCGGCCCAGGAAGACGACGGGGAGCTCAGCGGCTTCCAGGTCCGGCTGTACTTCTCGTTCTTCGGCCTGTTCGCCTCGCTCATGCTGGCGGCGCTGGAGACCGGCAACCTCGGCTTGCTGTTCGTCTTGGTGGAGGCGAGCACGCTGGCCAGCGCCGCGCTGGTCGGCCTGGAGGGCCGGGCCAGGTCACTCGAGGCGGCCTGGAAGTACATCATCATCAGCTCGCTGGGCGTCACCATCGCGTTGGTGGGCACGTTGTTCCTGTTCTACTCGGGCAGCGCCCTGCACTCTGTTGCTAACCACGGGAGTTCGAACCTCGGCCTGACCTGGCCGTACCTGCTCGCGCACGCGCACGCGCTGGCCCCGCAGAGCCTGCGGCTGGCGTTCCTGCTGGCTGTGGTGGGCTACGGCACCAAGGTCGGGCTGGCGCCCATGCACACCTGGCTGCCCGACGCGCACGCCGAGGCGCCCAGCCCAGCGAGCGCCATGCTGTCCGCCGCGCTGCTCAACACCGGGATGTACGCCATCATCAGGTTCCTGGCCATCGCGCACGCGCGGCTCGGCAGCGCCTACCCGCGGGCCGTGCTGCTGTCCTTCGGGTTCGCCTCCATCGTCATCGGCGCCCTGTTCATGGTCCGCCGGAGCACCGCGGGGGGTCCGGGGGGTCGTCCCCCCGGGGTACAGAGCAAGCGGCTGTTCGCCTACTCCTCGGTCGAGCACATGGGGATCATCGCGGTCGCGCTCGGCTTCGGCGGCCTGCTCGGCCTGTACGGCGCGCTGCTGCAGACGCTCAACCACGCGCTGGCCAAGGCGGTGCTGTTCCTGTCCAGCGGCGACGTGTCGCTCCGGTACCGGACCAGGGAAGCCAGCCAGGTGAGCGGGCTGCTGGCCGCCGTCCCGGTCACCGGGGGCGTGCTGCTGCTGGCCACGTTCGCGGTGCTCGGATCGCCGCCGTTCGGGTTGTTCCTGTCCGAGCTGACCATCGTGCGGGCCGGGTTCGCCTCCGCCAGCCCGGTGTTCCCCCTGCTCCTGCTGGCCCTGCTCGGGCTGGCGTTCGTGGCCTTCGCCCGGACCACGGCCGGGATGGTGACGGGCAGCCCGCCCGCCCGGCTGTCCAGCCCGTACCGCGGCCGGGCGGCGGTGGCGGTTACCGCGGCGCCCCTCATCCTGGGCCTGGCGGCGCTGCTGGTCCTGGGACTGTGGATCCCGGCCGGCCTGAATACCATCCTGGTCCGCTCCGCGGCGGTGATCGGTTGACCCCCGCCCACCTCCCCGTTCCCCCTACACTGCCGCAGGCCGCGGCCGGAAGCAGGGAGCAGCTGATCCGCCGGCTCAACGGCCTGGGCGGCCTGGAGGTCGTCGGCCGCGGCGGCACCCAGGGCGCGGTCACCGTCCGCCTGCTGGCCGAGTCACTGGAAGCGGCCACTCATGCCCTCGCGGGCACGGCCGGCACCCGGCTGGCCGACATGTTCGCCGACACCGACGGCGGCGTGCCCGTCCTGCGCCTGGTCTGGGCGTACGACGCGGACCAGCCCGGCTACATCGTCACCGAGTGCGAGATTGACGGCGAGCAGTACCCGCCGCTGTCCGACATCGCGCCGGCCGGGTTCGTCGAAGAGTGCGAAATCTACGAGCAGTTCGGCATCAGGCCCGCGGGCGGCAAGCCGCTCAACCGGCTCATGCTCCCGCCGCACGCCGAGACGGAGCTGCCAACGCTGGGTCACGAGCCGCCGCGGCCTCCGGAGGAGGTGCATGCCCCGCACACCGTCGGCGGCCAGGCGTTCGAGTTCCCGTTCGGGCCGGTCCGCCAGGCCGGCGTGGAGAGCCTGTACTACGGGCTGGTGACCAGCGGTGAGGAAGTCGTCGACCTGTACCTGTTCACCTGGCACAAGCACCGCGGTGTGGAGTGGCGGCTACGCGGCAAGACCGTGCCCCAGGCGCTCTTCCTCGCCGAACGGGCCGAGGGCCTCAGCGCCGTCGCCGTCGGCTGGGCGTTCGCGGCCGCGGCCGAAGCCGCGCTCGGCGTCGTGCCGCCGCCCGCGGCCGCGCGGACCAGGGCGGTCGCGCTTGAGCTGGAGCGCCTGTACAACCATGCCGCGGCCACGGCGGCGCTGTGCCAGGCCACCGGGCTGTCGGTGGGCCAGGCGGCCGCCGAGATCGCCCTCGAGCGGCTGCTCCGGGTCAACGCCGCCGCGTTCGGCCATCGGTACCTGTTCGGCGTCATCGAGCCCGGCGGGGTCAGCCGGGCGCCGGACGCCGGGGTGCTCCGCCGTGACCTGCCGGGCGCCTACGGCGAGCTGCGCCGCGCCGCCGATGCGCTGCTGAGCACGAACTCCTTCGTCGACCGGCTGGAGGCCTGCGGCATCCTGACCGCCGAGCAGGCCCGCCGTCTCGGCCTGGTCGGCCCGGTCGCGCGCGCCACCGGGCTGACCGCCGACGCCCGGCTGGCTACCGACGCCCGGCTGGCCAGCGACGCCCAGCCAGGCGCCGACGCGGGGCCGACGGCACCCGGGCCCTACGCCGGCCACCCGGTGAACGTCGTCACCGCCGAGAGCGGCGACGTGTTCGCCCGCTTCCAGGTGATGCTCGGCGAGGCGGCCGAATCGGTCCGGCTGATCACCCAGTTCCTCGACGACGGCACCGCCGCGGACCGCGCCCCGGTCCCCGCGAAGGGAGCCGGGGGCGCCGGCCTCGGCTGGGCCGAATCGCCACGCGGCGAGGCGCTGGCCTGGGTGGCGCTGGACGAGGACGGGCGCATCGCCCGCGCCCGGCTGCGGCCGGGCTCGGCGCGCAACTGGCGCGGCTTCGACGACGCCTGCCGGTCGCAGAACGTGTTCACCGACATCCCCATCATCGAGGCCAGCTTCTGGCTGACCGCCGCGGGCATGGCCCGGTGACCCGTGAAACCCGTAGAAGGAGGGTGAGACGCGATGCCGCTGTGGTTCGCCCGGGGACTGCGCCGGGGCGTGGTCACCACCCGGTACCCGGCCAGCCCCGACGGCTCGGCGGCGTCCCTGCCCACGCCGCCCGCCTTCCGGCCGCGGCAACTGAGCCGCCAGGTCGTGGACCGCATGGTTGCCGAATGCCCGGGCCGCGCGCTGAGCCGGCGTGACGACCTGCTGATCTTCGACGCCGGCGCGTGCACCACCTGCGGCCGGTGCGCCCGGGTGGCACCGGATGCCGTCACCTCGAGCGGCGAATTCGAGCTCACCGCCACCGCCCGGTCCGCCCTCGTCAAGACGATCCCCATCCTCGGAGAAGGCCAATGAAACCCGCACCGGACGAGGCAGCGACCGCCGGAAAGCTGCGGCAGCAGATCGCCGCGCAGTTCGGCCGCAGCCTGCACATCCGGACGCTGGACACCGGCTCGTGCGCGGCGTGCGAGCAGGAGATCCGGCTGCTCGCCGCGCCGCACTACGACCTGCACCGGCTCGGCTTCTTCTTCACCCCCGCGCCCAGGCACGCGGACCTGCTGCTGGTCACCGGGCCGATGGTGCGGGCCTTCGAGGTCGCGGCGCGCAAGGCCTACGAGGCCATGCCCGGGCCGAAGGTGGTGGTGGCCACCGGCGCGTGCGCGCTCGGCGGCGTCTACCAGGCCGACCCGTTCGTGCACGGCCAGGTCGGCGCGGTCCTCCCGGTGGATGTGTGGATCCCCGGCTGCCCGCCGAGCCCGCTGGCCCTGCTGCACGGGCTGGGCGTCGCGGTGAGCAGGCTGGCGGAGAAGACGCCGGGCCTGACGTTCATCGCCGCCGACGAGAGCCCGGGAGATGGCCCATGAACCCGCTGGACCTGCTGTACGGCGCGGGCGGCGCCTGGCTCGCCGCGGCCCTGGCCGGGCTGCTGGCCGGATCGCGGCGGCCCGGGCTGCTGGCCTGCTGCGCCCTGTCGGCCCTGGGCGGCGCCGTCGCGGCCGCGGGCGGCGGCTGGTCGCTGATCTACGGCAACACCCCGGTGGTGACCCCCGGCGGCGCGGCGCAGACGATCACCGGCGGGCCGTTGCAGCTGCAGGCGACCAGCCTGGCGGGCGTGTTCGTGGCCGTGCTCGGCATCGTCGCGGTGGCGATCGCCTGGTACGCCCCCCGCTACCACCAGCCGGGCCGCGGCACCGCGGTCTACCTGGCCGCTTTCAACCTGGCCCTGCTCGCCTGCCTGGCCGTCCTGGCCGCGGGCGGCATGGTTGCGTTCCTGGTGGCCTGGGAGTCGATGACCCTGGCGTGCTACCTGCTTATCCTGCGCCACCCGCGCAGCGCCGACTCGGCCCGGGGCGCGTTCTGGTTCCTGGCCCTGTCTGAGATCGGCTTCCTGCTGGTCGTGGCGGCGTTCGTGATCCTGTCCGCGAAGACGCACGCCACCCAGCTCGACGCGATAGCGGCCCGGGCCCACCTGGTCAGCCCGGGCTGGCGGGCCGCCGCCTTCCTGCTCGCCCTGGCCGGGTTCGGGTTCAAGGCCGGACTCGTCCCGCTGCACGTCTGGCTGCCCGAGGCGCACCCGGTCGCGCCGGCCGACGGATCCGCGTTCCTGTCCGGCATGGTGGTCAAGCTCGGCGCCTACGGCATCGCGCTGTTCGCGTTCCGGCTGGATCCGGTCGGCGGCGCCTGGCCTGGCCTGGTCACCATGGGCGCCGGGGCGGTCACCGCCGCCATCGGCATCCTGTACGCCATGCGGGAACGCGACATCAAGCGGTTCCTGGCCTACTCCACGATCGAGAACACCGGGATCATCGTGACCGCGTTCGGCGCCGCCATGATCTTCCACGCCTACCGCCAGCCCGCGCTGTACGCGTTCCTGCTCATCGCCGGCCTCTACCACGTCGCCAACCACGGCTGTTACAAGACCCTGCTGTTCCTCGAAGCCGGGGTCACCGAGCACGCGGCCGGGACCAGGGACATGGACCGGCTCGGCGGCCTGGTGCACCGGCTGCCGCGCAGCGCGGTGATCACGTTCGTCGGCACGCTCGGGATCGCGGCGCTGCCGCCGCTGAACGGGTTCGTCAGCGAGTGGCTGATCTTCCAGGGCCTGTTCCAGGGCTTCCGGACCGGCAGCCACCTGATCGCCATCCTCATCGTGCTCGCCGCCGCGACGCTCGGGCTCACCGGCGGCCTGGCCATCTACGCGTTCGTCCGCGGCTTCGGCATCCCCTACCTGGGCATGCCCAGGACCCGGCTGGCCGCGGCCGCGCGGGAAGACGGCCAGCCGGTGGCCGGCCCGGGGTTGCTGGCGGTCGCCTGCGTGGCCCTGGCGGTCGGCGCCCCGGTCGTGCTCGCCGCGCTGTCCCGGGCCGCCAGGACGGTCACCGGGGTCAGCCTCGGCCCGCTGCTGCTGCCCGGCAGGCTCACGGTCCTCCCGGCCCACGCGGACTTCTCCGCGTTCTCGCCCACCTACCTGGCCGTGTTCCTGGTCGCCGCGTGCGCCGTGCCCGCGCTGATCTACCTGGCCGGACGGCCGCGGGCGGCGAGCGTGTCCGTCCCGGTCTGGGACGGCGGCATGGTCAGCTTCAAGCCGCGGATGCAGTACTCGGCCATGACGTTCTCCGCGCCCACCCGGGTCACCTTCGACGCCCTGTACCGCCCGGCGGTGTCGGTCCGCCGGGCCAGTGACGACGACCCGGCCGGGCGGTCCGGCCCGGTGCACTACGAGGCGCAGGTGACCCCGGTGTTCGAGCGGTACCTGTACCGGCCGGTGATCCGCGCGGTCGAGTGGCTGGCCGACGCGGTCCGCCCGCTGCAGTCCGGCGACGTGAACCTGTACCTGCTGTACGTGTTCGCGGTGATCCTGCTCGCCTACCTGCTCGGCGCGGTATGAGGAGGCATCGCGATGGCGCCGCGGCAGGACCCGGTGACCTGGCTGGTCCTGGCCTACCGGCTGCCCGCGCACTCCGGGCTGAAGGCGGTGATCCGCCGCAGGCTGACCGCGATCGGGGCGGTGTACCCGGTCAACTCGATCGCCGCCCTGCCGGCCTCCCCGGTCGCCGGCCTCGCTGCGCCGCGCGCCCTTCACCGCAAGACTGGTCCTGCCGTCACCGAACGGATCGGCGATCTGCGCCGCCGCATCGGGCAGCGGGGCCATCGTGATCGCGGCCTGCCTGCGCAACGCCGACGCCGTGGGCCGTTTCCTCAGTGAGCGCGGTCTGGGAACTCCGGGCCGGCCGGTCACGGTCATCGCGTCAGGTGAGCGCTGGCCCGACGGCACCTTGCGTCCCGCCCTGGAGGATCTGCTCGGCGCCGGCGCGGTCATCGCCGCTATGCATCAGCACGGCCAGACGGTCCTCTCACCCGAAGCCGAAGCCGCCCGGGCCTGTTTCGGAGCCACCGCGGACATCGCGGCGGCGGTCACTGACTCCGCCTCGGGCCGGGAACTCACCGGCACCGGATTTGCCGGCGACGTGGCCATAGCCGTCGAAACCAGCTCATGCCGCCTCGTGCCCGTCCTCACCGGCCGCGCATTCACCGCTGCCTGATAATGGCTTGGTGGCCGCGTCCCCATCGTCCCCGCCCGGAAGCCACGCGGTCATCCCGGCTCCGGTGCGGTTCGATGCCGTCGGGGAGCGCGAGTTCGTGTTCCGGCCGGGGACGACGGTCGCGTACGCCGATACCGGCGTGGCGTCGGTCGTCGAGCGCTTCTGCTCGGAGATCACGCGACGGACGGGATTGCGCCTCGCGCCGGTGGCTGGCTGCCCGGCACCGGATGAACCGTCCGTAATGATCGAGCTTGCGGCCGGGGGCGAACTCGGCGCGCTCCCCGCGCCGGCAGGTGTCTCGCCGGCCGGCGACGGCCCTGCTGACGAACGGCACTCGCTCGCGATCGATGGCGATCAGGTCATCTTGCGCGCTGGGGCACCGGCCGGCGTCGCGCGCGGCCTGACCACGCTGATCCAGATGCTGGCCGCCGTCCCGTCCGCCGGCTGGACCGGCCACCGTGACCGCCTCGCGCGGCACGGCCGGCTGTGGGCGCAAGACAACCTCACGTATTTCCGCACCTCAACCGTCGACTGGCTTCTCTAGCTGGTGCGGCGCGGGCGACCTGCCCGCCCCGTTCCGCCGCGAGGCTTTGCTGGGCCCTGGACCACCTTGCCGTCCCGTGCCATGCGAATGAGAGTGACACCGTACCGACTCTTTAGGGCAGAATGCCACATCCATTGAATTCGGACGCGGAGGCCGTGGGGATGGCGGGTGGGATGGGGCCGCTGGTGCGGGGGTCAACCCACGTAGCTCGCCGCCAGCCGCATTGCCTCCCGGCAGAAGGCCGGCAGCTCACGCGGGTCGTCGATGAACATAGAGGGCTTCACGCAGATGGTCGTGAAACCCTGCTCCCGCTGCCCGGGCAGGGATTCCATCGCCTGGCGGAGGTCGGCGGTGGCGTGGCTGGACGGGAAGGTGCCGCGGATGCCGCCCACCATCTCCATCTCGCCGGGATCGCGGCCGGCGGCGGCCAGCGCGGCGCGAAGGGCCTGGAGTTCCCCGGCTTGCGGCCGGCCGAGCGGGTTGAAGCCGTGCCCGTAACGGACCAGCCGGCGCAGCAGGGCAGGATGCAGCCGCTGGCCGCCGAACCAGAGCCGCGGCCCGTCCGGCCGGAACGCCTTGGGCTCCAGGTAGACGTCGCGGAAGCGGTAGTGCGCGCCGTCGAAGCTGGCGGGGGAGCGGGCGTAGACCTGCTCCCACGCCGCCAGGTGCTCGTCGAGCAGGGCGCCCCGCTGCCCGAACGGGACGCCCAGGGCGGCGTACTCGTCCCGGCTCCAGCTCACCGTCGGGATCACCACAAGACGGCCTTGAGAGAGCTGGTCAAGCGTGGCCAGCTCCTTGGCCAGCAGCAGAGGGTGCCGCAGCGGGGCGATCACCGCGCCGGCGACGAGCCGCAGCCTGGTCGTGACCGCGGCCATCGCGCCCAGCAGGATCAGCGAACTCGGCCAGGGCGTCGCCGGGTCCTGATTGCCGGGGTACGCCCAGTCGCGCGGATTGTCCATCAGGCCTGCCGCGCCGGCGTCCGGGCCCAGGACCACGTGCTCGCTCAGCATGACCGCGTCGATGCCGGCCTCTTCGGCTTCCCTGGCCATGCGCACCACGCCCTGCAGGTCGGTGCCGGGCAGCATGGTCCAGTTCTCGGTCAGGACCAGGACCAGCTTCAACGGGGCCACGTGATCACCCATTCGTTCGGTCTCTTAGTGCCCTGGGCCAGGAGCGTCATCGGTTCCGTCGGTTGCCGCACGGGGGGGAACGGCGAGCACCGGGCAGTGCGAGATGTGCAGGAGCCTGTCGGTGACGCTGCCCAGCAGCAGGCCCACGAGCGGAGTGTGGCCGCGCGTTCCCACCACCACGAGGTCCGCGCCTATATCGTCGGCGACCTCGGCGATGAGGGTCGCGGGATGGGCATGGCCGCCGATCACCTTGACGCTGACGGCAATGCCGCTTTCGGTCATCTCGGCCATCTGGCGCTTGATCTTCGCCTCGAGGTCTTCCTCGTCGACGCGCCGGGTATAGCCGATCGACGAGCGGGCGCCGGACAGTTCCTCGCCGTGTACCACGACGAGTTCGGCGCCGTAGGTGCGGGCCAGGTCCCGCGCGTAGCCGAGGGCGTGATCGGCTCCGGCGGAACCGTCGGTGGCCCAGACGATCTTCCTGAACATGGCGTGCTTCCTTTCCGGTCCGGCACAGGTCATGTGCTCGTCAGGGGCTCGCCGGGCGCCGGAGGGCGGCGTCCGGTTCGCCGAGTTCGGCGACGGCATGACTGGCCTGAGGCCGCCCGTGCACCAGCAGGGCGACCACGAGACCCACGATCAGCCATCCGATCGCCGCGTACGGGGCGAGCACGGTGGGACGGCCCACTTTATATATGGAGCCGAAGATGGCGCCGCCGGTCACCAGCAGGCTGACGATGACGGCGAGCACCACCGCCCAGCGCCGGGGGTGGTCCCGCAGCCCGCGTAGCGCGCCGACGGCCAGCAGCAGGTAGATCAGGACCAGCGCGAAGCTGCCGAACGTGGAACCCCAGGAGAACATGGCCGAGTAATGCGGCGTCGAAGGCAGCGCGAACAGGCCGGTCCAGGTCACGGTGAGCAGGGCGAAGATGGCGTAGACCGCGACCACGAAAATGTTGGCGCCCAGCGGGGTGCCGCGCCTGGGTGACACCGACGCGAGGAACGCGGGCAGGCGCCGGTCACGGGCCATCGCGAACAGGCCGCGCGGACCCGATACCGAGATCCCGATCAGGACGGCCAGCATGTCGAAAAGGACGAGCAACTCGGTCAGGCGCCGGATGGCCACCGAGCCGTAGCCGCCCTCGCTCGAGGGTCCGGCCAGCGCGAACAGCGGGGCGCTCGCCACCTTGGTGATCTTTCCCAGGTCGAAGTGGAAGCCGGCCACCTGGGCGTACGAGCCGATCAGGTAGAAGACCGTAGCCGCGATGACCGCGAACAGGACCGCGCGGGGGATGTCCCGCTTGGGGTGCTCGGTTTCCTCGGCCAGGTTTGCCGCGGTCTCGAAGCCGACGAACAGCAGCACGCCGTACAGGACGCCGAACAGCACCCCGCTCAGGTGGGTGGGCGAGGAGCTGGGATTGAACGCCTTGACGCTGTTGCCCGAACCCACCTTGGCGATGACGTAGATGAAGAAGATCGTCAGCAAGGTGAGGGAGAGCATGGCCAGGACCAGCTGGGCCCGGGTGGACAGCTGGACGCCGGCATAGAGGATGGCCGAGATGAGCACGAGCAGGACGACCATCCAGCCACCCACCGGCAGCGGGGTGACGTTGAACTCCGCCTGCAGGGTGTCGTGGACGTAGCCGGAGATCAGCACCAGGATCGACCCGCCGAGGACGATGATGCCGCTGTAATACAGCCACCCGGCGGCCGCGCCCACCCGGCTGCCCAGGCCGTCGGTGACGTAGTCATAGAGCGAGCCGGCGGCGTGGATCCGCTTGGCGTACTCCGACACGATCCACCCGAGGCCCAGGATGCCGATCGCGGCGACCAGGACCGCCAGCGGCGCGGCGCCCCCGGCGCCCTGACTGGCCGCGTTGATCCCGACCAGCAGGGGGACCAGGAAGGCGATCGAGAACACCGGGCCCATGAACCCGATCGACTGCGCCACCGCGTCGGGAAGCTTGAGCTTGTGGTGGGTGGCCAGCCGTTCGTATGACGAGTCTGCCTGCTGCGTCGCCACCGGGAACCTCCTCAGCCTGGATTCCTAGGGCTGGGGCGGTTGCCTTCAACCCTGCCGTCGCCTCACCGGAGCCGGTCCGGGTCAGGATGGACGGCCAGAATGTTCGCTACCGAACGAGTGAGGTTAGGAAGATCATAAGGGTCCAAACGATTTGAGGCAAGACTCTCGGCCGGCAATGTTCAGGCGGAAGGCGGTACTAGCCTCGACGGGCGGCCGCGGCCGATACCAGGGCGTCGAACAGGTGCTGCTGGGCCGGATCGTCAGCGGCGGTGTCCTCGGGGTGCCACTGGACGGCCAGGAACCAGCCGCGGCCGGGCTTGGCCAGCTCGATCGCCTCGACCACGCCGTCCCCGGACGAGGCCGTGGCGCGCAGCCCGGCAGCGATGCGGTCCACGGCCTGATGGTGGTAGCAGCTGATCGTGACCAGGTCCTGGCCCAGCACGCCGTGTACGGCAGTGCCCGGCCGCAACGCCAGCTCCGACCAGACGTGGCGGTGATGCCTGGGCATGTCCTGCACCAGCGTGCCGCCCATCGCCACGTTGACGACCTGCATGCCGCGGCAGATCGCCAGCAGCGGGCGGCCCGCCCGCAGGCTCCACCGCGCCACCGCCAGGTCGAACGCGT
>Ga0335078_10000969_pt1 | contig 43557 bp, 31 predicted proteins | sample Lox_Sample_32_FD_206711 | JGI IMG/M metagenome (GOLD analysis project Ga0335078, IMG submission 206711) | Soil microbial communities from Loxahatchee National Wildlife Refuge, Florida, United States - Lox_Sample_3.2 | ecosystem: Environmental > Terrestrial > Soil > Wetlands | place: USA...
AGCGGGGGCGAGGGATCTTGCGTGCAGTGGTTTGAGCTCAGGATAAGCCTGAGCAGAATGCGAAACTCAGTCCATGTTGACGGCCGTGGCGTTGGTGTTGATCAGTGGGACGCTGGCAAAGGTGGCGCCCGGAGACACCAATTGAATCACGTTATTGAAATGTGACTGGTAGGGGTAGGCGATCGTGACCTTTGTGCAATACGCGTATATCGTCACGCCACCAATGACCTCAGCGACCGCCGGGCAAGAATTCAGGGCACCCGAGGCAGAATATCCGCGGTCGATGGTCAGCGTCAGGGTCCCCGCACAGCCGGTATTCGCGGTGTACGCCCAGGGCGGACCGGCAGTGGGTGCTGCGGCGGAGCTGAGGCCACAATCGTTCACGTGGGCTGCGAGTAGATACGAGTCTACGAGATAGCGAATGGCATCCACCGATCCGGGCGTCGCGGTACAAGCGGTGCAGAGATCGTTGGTAGGCTGGCTGGCTCCGAAGCGGGCGCCCTCCCTGGCCGCATTGTTCAGGATCTGTTTTTGATTGAACGCCCCGCCAAAATCGAAGATGCCCACCACCAGCACCACCAGCAGGGGAAGCGAGATGGCAAATTCCACCAACGCCGAGCCGGAGTCCCAACGCATGAGCCGGCGAGAAACCTGACGGCCTCTGGCGAAGAGGCGGCTCATCAGTACTCTCCCTTCATTTGCACGTCGGCGGTGAGGATGATCTGCTGATTTTGCAGTGAAGTAAAAGGAATCCAAAATTGATAGGGATACTGAAAACTCACCGTGACCCCGCAAACCTGCGGATAAGGGTTGGTTGACGGAGTAATCGGCACGTTATTGCAGATGGTCACATTGCCGTTCGCCGAGCATGACGCGCTGGCAGGAGCACCCGGACAGTTAGCCGGAGTAGGCAGCGTAGACGGATAAGCAATGATCTGGGTGGGATCGACGCTCGAAGCTTGCATCGTCTGAGTGACAACGGATGCCACCGTGGCCGTCGTCGGAGCAATGTTCGGTGATGCACAAGTGGCGCAGGTTTGCGCCACGGCAGCCCGGGCGCCCTCGCGTGCCGCGTGATTGATGGTGGCGTAAGTGTTAAAGGCCCGCCCGAACCAGTAGATTCCCAGGAGCATCATGAAAGCCAGGGGCATCACCAGAGCAGCCTCGGCTATCTGTGAGCCGCGAGTCTCTCGAATCTTCGTCGCCCATGAAACTGGCTTGGTCATTTCATGCTCGGATGAAAAGTTACTTTCTCCAAAAATAACGCCCTGCGGTAAAGGAAGCAAGATTACGAAAAATGCGCCTGGACATTGCGTGCAAGGCCTTTCTGCGCGGATTCTCACACAGGGGGAAGGTCAAGTCAATCGCCCGAAATCCTCTAATCCGTTGGGCCTACGGCGGAGTAATGAGCCGAACCGGAATGGGGGAAGTTCCATTTCCCCCGATGATAGGGTTCGCCCCGTTGGGTGTGGCGCTGCAGCCGATCACATTCATGATGGTGATGTTAATGTCGCCAGGAGTGGCCCGCTGAACCGGGGGAACGACCTCGTCGCAGTTCCTGTAGTTACCGTCCTCGACACAGTTGATAAAAGCCTGCAGAAATCCGACGATGGTGACATTGGTGCCGATCGCGGTCGTAATATCGATAATCGGCATAGTCACCACCGAACTGCTGGTTGAAACCACGTTCCCAGACTGCGGCCCGCTCTGCGCGTTAACCTTCATGGGACCAGCGGCCGGCCACAACGAAGTGTCGAGCGTATCCTGCCCTTGGCCACTTCCAGCCGCCGAGGCGTGGGTTAAACACTCTGCACCAGTCGCGCTCAATCCCGATGCACCGCTTGGATCGGTGCCGTTATCCCACTGAGCATTGACCGTGCCAGCACCGCAGTTCAAGTATTGATAAGGGTTTGCATCGCAGCACTCAATGCTCTGCTCGTAGTTGGTCGCACCCGCGCAGGCGGGGCAAACATTGCCTGTGTTGGCTGTAACCTGAGCCACCATGTACTCCACTCTGGATGGAGGATTCAGGGGCGGGTACAGCGCCTTGGGAGGATTATCGCCGTGGCAGGTAGCAGAGGCAGTGGAGCAGTCTGGAGTGAGGTCGAAAGGCAGGCCAGAAAGCGCTCCGGCCTCAACTGCTCCGGTAGCTACGTTAATGAATGCGTTTCCCGTCTGTCTAGGATCCGCGTTCGCAACCAACCACGGCTTTACGCACTTCGGTGAGATCGGAGTATAGGAACCAAGGTTCGCCGGGTTATAGGCCTCCGCCGTCGCAGATGCCGTCACGGTTGCCCCGGTCCTCCCGAAGATGCGGGCGAAGAATGTAGGGAGATTGCCCTGCTGAAGCGTAACGGTGATATGTGGGTTGTTATCGATCGTAGTTCCCGTGGGCTGGTAGTTGATCACCAGCGGCTGGTTCGTCCAGGTCGGCTGATTGGCGGCGACGGAGTTGGTTGAGAGCGTGGCGTTGATGGCGGCCGTCGCCATGCTCACAGCTAGGCTCTGTATAGCAGGGTCGTAGGCTGGCGCAGTCAAATCCGCGGAGGAAAGTGAAGTAATCCCCGAATCCACAATGGCCTTCGCCCCTGCCAGCGCCGCAGCGTCGGCGGCACGCTGAATTTCGCTCCGAGCCACGTACAGGGTCACTACATCGATGGCCAGCGCCGCCATGGCCAGCAGACTGACGATCGAGATCGCAACCAGCACGATGGTCTGGCCGCGCTCGCCGGCACGCCGCGAATACCGAAATTTAAAGGAATTGCCGCTATTCATCAGAGCTTGGCGTCTTGCGAAATCCTGTCTGCCCTGAATTGTAGCGTTTTCGGCGGCTGAGACCAACGTCTCTATTGACCGTTAGTTACGCCGGAAGTACTATGGCCGCCAGTTTTTCGCCTGCGACTCGCACTGCGAGCTCTCCCCCAAGGGCTGGTGTGATCTGCGGCGAAGATCGTAGTTGCACGTGAGTACGCGTCACCGGCCGCCTGAAGAGCGCTGCTCTTTCTTTCCGGGCTCGGGGGAGACCCATGCATCCATCACCAGCGACTTGGCGGCGAGGCCTCGGAGGGCTCTGCCGCCTGTGGATCGGACTCTGCGCGCTGGCATCGTCTGCGCTGAGCCAGTCCATCTCGATCTCCCCGACGATTGGCCCGCCAACAACCAAGATATCGGTTTCCGGCAAGGGATTCTCTCCCAACGCGACGGTCGACATCTTGTTCAGCCAGACCGAGCTGGCACAGACGGTCACCAGCGGGTCGGGAACCTTCTCCAATATTGTTATCGAGGCGCCTCGCGGAGCCATACCCGGGCGCCACACCATAACCGCGCAGCAACTAAACAGCGCGCACAAGGCGAATACAACTTTTGTAGTTCGCACCAACTGGCGGCAGTTTCACCTGTCTCCGGCTCACACCGGCGCCAACCGCTTTGAAAATGTGCTGGGCTCGCAGAACGTCGCGAGTCTGACCATGCTGTGGAGTTTTGAAACCGCCAACGTGGTGGCCTCCTCCCCTGCCATCGCCAACAACGTGGTGTACATCGGCTCCAATGACGACAATGTTTACGCCATGGACGCCAAGACTGGAGCTTTCCTGTGGAACTTCACGACGGGGAGCGTTGTGCAATCGGCTCCGGCAAATGTTGGGGATGTAGTGTACGCCGGTTCATCCGACGGCAAGCTTTACGCGCTGAATGCCGCCGACGGCGCCAAGTTATGGGCCTTCACCACAGGAGCCGCTGTAACCTCACCGCCCACCGTAGTGAACGGTATCGTCTATTTTGGTTCGGACGACACCAACATTTATGCCGTCGACGCCACCACCGGCAAGCTTCGTTGGAAGGTCGCCACCAAAGGTGCCGTCATCTCATCGCCGACCGTCGCCAATAATCTGGTGTATGTCGGCTCGGAGGATGCCCAGCTCTACGCTTTGAACGCCGATACCGGAGTGCAGGCCTGGCGCTTCGCAGCCAGCGGCGGCATCGCCTCCTCGCCCGCAGCAGTGGGCAATGAGATAGTGTTCGGTTCAAACAATCACCGTGTTTATGCCTTGAACTCCTCGACCGGAGCATTGCTGTGGAGTCGTGGCACCAGCGGCTCGGTCCGCTCTTCCCCGGCCGCAGGCTCCAACGGACTGGTGTACCTCGGGTCTGACGATGGCCACCTGTACGCCCTTTCCGCCGGCACCGGTGCCGTGGCCTGGAAACATCTCACCGGCAGTACTGTGTCGTCTTCGCCGGCGGTGGCTAACGGCGTGGTATACGTGGGCTCCTTCGATGACCATGTCTACGCGTTCAACGCCGGTTCGGGGAAGCAGTTGTGGAGTTTTGCCACCGGGGGTGGTATCACCTCGTCTCCCGCTGTGGCCAACGGCATGCTCTACATCGGTTCGAACGATACCAACGTCTACGCTTTTGCGTTGCCGTAGATGTGCACTCTCATCTCGACCGGGCTTTTTTCTGAGCGCGATCCCGTGCTCGATAGCTCACCTGACGCAAAAGTTTTGCACATGTTTTGCAAAGCGATTCAATCTTGACAGGGGCTCCATGCGCGCTTACATTACGCCCACTTTGTGAGGGTGCCTTTGCAGTCTCCGATTGGGAGCTTCCGGGCTTTTCGATCCTTGTGCGCGTTGGGAAATGATGCAACCTCTCCTGGGCAGGACTCCGTTGCTCGCGCGTCTGACCGCGGCGGTGACGATGTTCCTCATCTCGATCGCGATGGCTCGCGGCACGACGCAATTGACCTTGACTCCCGATCCGCTAAAGTTTGCTCGAGTGCCCGTCAATCACGCTAAGTCTTTGCAGGTCAAAATCAAGAATTCCGGAAAGACGAGTATCACCGTCTTTTCCCTGGTTAAGAAGGCGCCCCGATTCACCTTGAGCAATCTGAAACTGCCATTGACCCTTGCGGCGGGCAAAACGGCGACCTTCACGGTTACGTTCACTCCCATCAGCGTGGGACAGATGGACGGCAGTATCACTCTGCGGAACAAATTGTCCCATGACCTTCTGATCCTCGAACTCCAGGGAATGGGGGTTTTGCCCTGGTCGTTGCGCGCCAATCCTTCCAGTTTGGACTTCGGCGACGTAGCCGTGGACAAGGGACGGAAGTTGCCGTTGACGCTGACGAACTCCGGCATTTCCAAGGTCACTATCTCGCAGGACTGGATATCGCCTGCAGGTTTCTCCTTCACCGGTTTGTCCTTGCCTTTAGTTCTTGCTCCCGGCCATAGCGTCACCTTCGACATCAAGTTTCACGCGCGAGCATTAGGCGCGGCCCAAGGCGCCATGCACGTCTCCAATCCCACGTCTCCAATTCTGAAGATACCGCTTTCTGGAATGGGGGTCCCGGGCCTGAGCATTACTCCGAAGAACACGGACTTTGGCAAGGTCGTGGTCGGAACAAAATTGAAGCAGACTGGCACGCTCAGCGCTAGCGGCGCGGCAGTGACCGTTCATTCCGCGGCCAGCACCGACTCACTCTTCGTTTTGAGCGGGCTGAAATTCCCCGTGACTATTCCCCTCGGTCGAGATGTGCCGTTTACGATCAGCTTCTCCCCGGTGGCCGCAGGGCCGGCGTCGGGAACCCTTTCGTTCGCGAGTAGTGCGGGAAATTCGCCGAGGGAGGCGATGACTGGCGTTGGTATTGAGCCCTACAGCGTTCGTCTGTCATGGATCGCGAGCACATCGCAGGTTGCCGGTTATAATGTGTATCGCCGTCAAGGCACAGACAAGTACAAAAGAATAAATTCCGCCCTGGTGACCAGCACTAAATACGCCGATCAAACCGTGATATCGGGCACCACTTACTCCTACGAAACTAAAGCGGTGGCTTCGAATGGCCGGGAGAGTGCACCTTCCAACCAGGTCACGGTTGCGATTCCCTGACGTCCACATGGTTCGGCGAAAATGCACTGCCGCCGCCCTGTGTTTGCTTCGATGTGGCTGCCTTGGTACGACGAGTGCGAGTGTTGTATAGTAGAAAACTGCTTGGGGAACCTGCACGATTGAGACCCGCATTCGAGCAGAAGACGCAATCCCGCTCTCTCCCGTTTCTTCTATCAAGTCAAGACTTGAATTTTTACGTGAGGTGATAGCGAAGTGAAGATTTTAGTCGTCGGCGGCGCCGGCTATATCGGAAGTCATACCGCGCGGGTTCTGCGAAGAGCCGGCCTCGACGTTCTCATCTACGACAACCTGTCGACCGGATTCGATTTCCTGGCCAAGGGATTCGAAATGGTGGTCGGCGACATTCACGACAGGAGCAAGCTCCTGGAGGCGCTGCAGCGGACCGATGCGGTGATGTACTTCGCCGCCAACCATTACGTGGGCGAGTCCATGCAAAACCCGAGAAAGTATTTCCGCAATAATGTGGAGGGTGGGCTGTCGCTGCTGAACACGGCTCTGGACGCGGGCGGGAAACACATCTTTGTGTTCTCCTCCACCTGCTCGGTTTACGGCGCTCCTACGAAAATGCCCATCACCGAAGAAGATCCGCGGCTTCCGGTAAACCCGTACGGCGTTTCCAAGGTCTTTTTTGAGCAGGCGCTCGAATCTTACAGTGCGGCTTATGGCCTGCGGTTTGCCAGCCTGCGCTACTTCAATGCAGCCGGAGCCGATGAGAGCGGAGAGATCGGCGAATGCCACGATCCTGAGCCGCACCTGATTCCACTGGCGCTGCGTGCCGCCGCCGGTAACGGAGTGCTGCAAGTCTTCGGCACCGACTATCCCACACCAGACGGCACCTGCATTCGCGACTACATCAACGTGGTAGATCTGGCAGAGGCGCATGTGAAGGCCCTGCAGCACCTGCTCGATGGAAAGCCCTCGTTCACCGTCAATCTCGGAACCGGGGAGGGCTCGTCGGTGAAGCAGGTGATCGCTACCGTGGAAGAGGTAACTGGCAAGAAAGTGCCGCAGAAGATCGTTCCGCGGCGCGCGGGAGACCCCCCGGCGCTGGTTGCCGACCCGGCTCGCGCCCAGCAGCTTTTGCAGTGGAAAGCCAAGCGATCCCTGCGCGACAGCGTCTCTACCGCCTGGAAGTGGATGCAAGTGAGGGGCAAGTAGCTCCGGGGCAGCCTTCAGGCAGGCTAGGGAATGACGACCTGCACCTGGTTGGAAAACTTGCTTTGCTCCCCCGCCCCGTTGATCGCCCGGGTGACATAGTAATAAGTAGTACTCGATTGCACTCGATCATCGGTGTAGGTAAGGCCTCCGACCCGGTCCAGCATGGCGTAATATCCCCCCGAGATCGTGGAGCGGTACACTTCGTAGCCGGTTACTCCGCTGCTGGTACTGGCCTTCCAATTCAGCTTGACGGAGTGCGCTGCCGCGGTTTTGCAGGTGAATTCCAGGCTGCGAATCCAGTCATCGCTGACGTCCGTGGCAACAATCCGAAGGTAATAGGTTGTGCCCGCACTCAACCCTGAGATGGTTGCTTTATTGGTGGTCGAGTACGTGCCACTGGTCTGAGTGTGGCTGGTATAGGCTCCAGTGGCCAAGCCATAATTCACGTGACCCACCGTTGGGACGGCGGTAGTCCAATCTACGGTGCAGCTATTCGTAGCCGGATGCTTGGTCACTTTGCTGAACCAGGTCTGAGCACAAGCAGGGATGCAGAGCAACAGCACAATGGTGAGTTTCATAGGTAAAAGGCCGGCACGGAGGCCCTCCTATTCGGGATTCACGAAGGGCGCACGGCAAAAACATCTGGGCATCAGTTGCCGGGTGTGCGTTCTCGGCCTGTGTGACTGCGGCTAACTGAGCGATTGAAAGCCTTATATCGCAATCGCTCAACCGCCCACAAAATCAGAAGTGCAGCGCGAAGATGTGAGCAGTCAAAATGTCGTAGGCTTCCCATTACGAAGGAAGGGCGAGGATCGTAGTCCTTTTGCGGGACAGCATGCCTGTGAAGGGAGATGGGTTCGGTGGGATAACGTTGATGCAGCGCTAGCAGGCAGGCATGGAATTCTCAGGGGGCTGCAGACGAGGACATGCACTGAGCTGGCAAGCCACAGAGATACACAATCGTCGATGAACGCATCACTGGACGGCCAGCCGTCTCTCCTCTGGGCTCATTTGCTCCCAAAGGCCTTTCATGTCCTCGGCAATAGTTTGCCGGCCAACGGGGCTTTGGCGCTGCGCACGAGCGAACCAGCGATAGGCGAGGGGTAAGTCCCGCGTAGCGCAGTGGCCGGTTGCATACATGGTTCCCAAGTCGCTTTGTGCCCGCGCGCTGAGGTGCCGAGCAGCGGCAAGAAGATCCTTTCTGGCGCGCTCACAATCGGACGGGACTCCATCTCCATAGAGATACTTTTCACCCTCGCTTCCCAGTGCATCGCCACTCCTCCGATTCGTGGAGGGCGCCGGGCTCGGCGGTCTCGACGGCCCTATCGCGGCAACGGATCTTTCAGGTGACGAGTCTCGAGGAAGAGTCTCTTCTGTGCCACTTCCGTCTCGGTTTGATGCCGATTTTGCGGGCTCATGCGAATTCTTTGACGTCACGTTTGCATCTGGAACCGAGACGGATGCCGGCGATGAATTCGTCACATTGGACTGCCGAGCAAACTCTTTCGATAACTTGCTGGCCAGAACTCGCAAGTCCCAGCGTTGAACTCCCGCGAATACCACCAGCAGACCCAAGAAAACCAAAGCAACATTGCGGCCGGGATGAGAGACCCTTGCTTCATCAGGGTGGCTCATTCGGCTTTTGGGCTCGGCGGGCGCCCGCACGATTAATGCACTTTTAACCGGAGATAGCGTATATTGTTGCCGCGGAATTGCCCGCCCAGCGGGACGTTCGCGGGATTCGAGAACGTCTCCGCACGTCAGGCAAAGACAATTCCCGGAATTGTTATTAGTTCCGCACTGGCTGCAACGGATGACCACGGAAGTCGGTTCGCTTTTCATTAGGATTTGATTAGCATTCTTGGTTCCGCCGGCAGAAAAGGGCTTATGCTCCTGTCGTTGTGGAACTTATGCTCGTTTTACCGGGCATGACAGCTAATATTCGGCCCGAATCAGTAACGCAAAAAGTTCTCCAGTTCGGCAGAATTTTCTCGCGCGCAAAACCAGGCGCGATGAGTTCCAACTTGGATCGTCGGCACGGTCCTTCGGGGCGACTGAGCATTTTCTGGGAGACTGCGCATATTTAGGCCAGGCTCCTGGACAGCGGAAGTCAGAACTGGCTCCCGGCGCGGAAACTGCGGTATTCGAGATGTACTTCTCAGTCTCGACAACACGCCGCAGGCGTGGCAATCTTCTGTAAAAAATCAGTGCGTTGGGGGGACCTCGGACCGCGGGTTTGGGGATTAGAGCGAGGCGGTTGGAGTGGTTCTACGCACTGGCTTTGTTGCGAATTGGGGAGGAATTTGTGAACAGGCTGTGCACCACACTTCTGCTTGTCCTAGTGTGTTTTTGCGTCCGAGCCTATACTCAGGCCCACCCTTTGGCTGCTGCGCAAGTTCCTTCGGCCGTACCCACTGCCTTTTTCGAAATGAATATGCACGATTTTCATCCCTGGGCATTGGTTTCCTTCGACGGTGTGAGGCTATGGAACACGGGCACTCACTGGGCCGATCTGAATCCAAGCAAGGGTGTTTACAACTGGACCCGGTTAGATGGTTGGATCAGCGCCGCTCAGGCGCATGGCGCCACCGAAATCATTTATACGATCGGGATGACACCGCAATGGGCATCTTCAAATCCGAACGACCAAAGCTGCCGCTTCGGCCCAGGCCAGTGCGCTCCGCCCAATGACTTGAACGCCGACGGCACTGGCACCAACGAGCACTGGAAGAACTTCGTAAAGGCGATCGCCACTCATGTCGGCACCAAGGTGCGTTTTTGGGAAATCTGGAATGAGCCAGTGATGTCCTTCTACTGGACGGGTACATTTGCGCAAATGGTCCGCATGGCCAAAGATGCCCGCACCATCATTCTCGGCATCAATCCGAATGCCAGGTTCCTCACCCCTCCGAACGGAGCCAACATCAAGTTCGCGGAGAGCTGGTGGATCGGATACGCTGAAGCGGGTGGCTTGCAATATGCGGACATCATCGCCATGCACGGTTACGTGAATCTCCCGCCCCATACTTGCGGGAACTATCCTCAAGCAGCGAATTTTGTCACCGAGGTTAACAATCTGCGAACCATCCTGGCCAACTACGGCCAATCCTACAAATCCATCTGGGATACAGAAAGCAGTTGGGGCCAGGTCGGCATGACGTGTTTCAGTGATCCTGACCTGCAGACGGCATTTCTTGGCCAGTTTTACATGTTTCACCGCAGCATGAATGTCAAACGCCTCTATTGGTATGCGTATGACGACCTGAACACCGGCCAGTTATATGATCCAACTACGGGGACGTTACTCCAGCCGGGGATAGCGCTGCAGCAGGTTCATCAATGGATGCTCGGCCACACCATGGTCCAAAATTGCGCGAGCGTTGGCACGGTTTGGACTTGCGGATTCACCGGACCCGGCGGTTATGTGGCAGAATCCATCTGGAACACGGCGAAGAGTTGTAGCGGCGGTGTTTGCCAGACCGGCAAGGTTACTGTGGCTAACACCTTCACTCGATACCGCACCCTGAGTGGCAAAACCTTTTCCATCAGCAATCACGCGGTGCCGGTCGGAGCGAAACCCATATTTCTGGACAACCAGTAGGCTCTTCTCCACGATTACTGCTGGATCAGCAGGATTGGCCGTAATCCTACCGGCACGGCTCCATTCGAGATCGACGTGGTATTGCCAAACAAATCCTCGTAGGCGTTGTAAGAACTGAGCCCTATCGATGCCAGGGTTACCTCTGCGCTGCTGCAGGTGCCGGCGTTACAGGTCTGGGCGGTGTCCCAGATTGCTGTCGATGCGGTACCGCCGGGAGAAGTAATGGTGCACGTCCATTGTGTGGAGACCGATGCGTTAGTGCTGCAGGTTCCCACCGTTGCCGCTCCTCCATTCGTCCATTGCACAATCTGTACGTAGGCACTGCCTGGCGCGGTCAGCAGGTTGGTCTTGGCGTCGTAAAATGCACTCTCGGTATCAATGTCCCAATTCCACCAATAGAACTTCGCTACCTTCTTCCACATCTGGATCAGGTAATAGCGCGCGACGAAGGAAGCTTGCTGGTCGGCATCGGTAATAGCAGTAATGCGGACGCCCGCGGAATTTTTCGCCGAGCCCCAAAATCCCTCCGTATCGAATAGTGGTTTCCCTTGCGACGACGCGGGCAGTTGCGAGTTGAGATGATCGATTTCGGTTCCGACATCCTCCGCGACAGGACAATCGGACGGGCACACTCCGCTATTAATGTAGCCATGAAAGGCATTGATATCGGCGTAGGTCCCGCCATCGGTGTTGGCGAGGTAATGTCCCAGCCAGTCGCCCGCCTTGGTCTCGCCGGTGGCTGCGGGAGTGGTGAACTTTGCATTGGGATCCAGGGCGATGACGGTAGTTCTCAGATCCCTCGCCATGCGAGCAAGTACAATGTCGCCGGGGTGGGTCCCTCCAGAACTGGAACAATCGGCGTCCCCATTCCATTCTGAAGCTACGTTGGGCTCATTCCACAACTCCCAGTACCTGATAGTCCCAGGCCCGACGTGCTGAACCAGGGCGGTAAGGAAATTGATGAAATTCTGATCGCTCCCCGTGCCGTCGCAATTCAGATCCACTGGAGGATCGCAGATGCCCGGTCCATTCTGTGTCAGGAAAGCGCAACAATTATTAGGAGAGGCGGAATCTACGCCGCGAGAAGAAGCCCAACTCGGCGTAGCGTAAACGGTAAACATCACGTCGGTATTGCTCGCCTTGGCCTTGCTCAGCCACTCATCGAGGCGCGAGAAATCATACACGCCTGACCCGGTATTGATGTCTGCCCATTTGACGCTTCCGCCCAGGCTGCGCCAGCTGGACAGGGGAACTCCCACATTGGGCCAAGGGTCAGCCAGTACGTTGGTGTTGATGCCAAAGAATGTGCCCGCGGCGCCGGGTCTGAGAGCATAGGCTCCCGGCAAAGATACGGTCGAACCAGATCCGCCACCACCGGTGCCGCAGGTGGTAGTGGTTGGTGGAGGTGGAGAACTGTTGCTGCTCGCGCCGCCACCGCACCTGGCCAAAGTAACGATCGCCAGCAGGGCGACTGCGCTCACGAACACGGGGCCCGCTCCTAACGCACTGTGGCGATCCGCGTCGCAATGGCTCAAGGTGAAAGCTCGGAAAATCGGGGGAACCTTCCGCCGCATAACTTATCCACCAACCACAGCGCTGATCCGCGCTACAGGTCTTAAGGTGCAGAACGACACTACTGGCCTCGACCGCAGCACTGCCCCGGTTTTCCTGATTGCACATGGAAACCCGCCGGGCGGGCAAAAGTTTCGCTCAAAGAAAAACGCCCCCACAGACGAGGGCGTCGTTCTACATTGCCGATGACCGGCTATTGTTTTTTGCTGTTGTGCTTGGCCTTGTAAATTTCCTTGGACAAATGATTCTGCTGATCGTTGACGTGGGTGCGTTCCGCGGCGGTCAGTTTGCCACCGTTGGCCTTGCGGTCCTGGCGAACTTCTTTGTTGATGCCGGCTTCCTGTTGCTCCAAGTGGCTGCTCTCTTTGGCGGTCAGCTGGCCATTCGAGATACCGTTCGCAATGCGATCCTGCTGCTTTTGTCTGCGCCTTCCAACCTCGGTCACCGGCTGGGTGTTCTGGTTGCTCGCGTTGTGCTTGTCATCGTAAATCTGTTTGGACACCTGGTTCTGCTGTTGCTGCAGAGTGGCGCGGTCGGCCGCAGTCAAATGGCCGTTGTCCATCGAACGCATGTCATGGCTTTCCTGGTTAATCTGCGATTCCTTCTTTTCCAGGTTGGAAGTCTCGCTGGAAGTCAAAGAACCGTTGGATACGCCATTTGCGATTCGGTCCTGCTGGTTCTCTTTGCGCTGCTGAACCTGCGCTCCGGTCTCGGGAGGAGCGGTGGAATCGCTGGATGTTTGCGCCACGCCGGGCAGTAGAAACGCAGCCAGTGCTGCGCCACACAACGTAAATTTTGTGAGTTTGGTCATAACGGATCGATCTCTCCTTGTGTTCGATGTCGTCCCTAAAATCTCGCAGAGTCGGTGGCTACGGAATCACAAACCCCGGCTTCCGGGAATAGTTGCGCAACCCAGGTTCCTTATCGCGCAATCAGTAGTTTACAGTGACTTTTGGGGATACCACAAAGCCCCGGTGTACCTCTGTGTCCCCTGCGGTGCCGGAGGGCGGGGTGGTCAAGAGACGCTGACTGGGGTGGGGGATACCGAAGCTTTCGTCCTCGATCTTTCCTCGAGGTACCTGGGAAGGGCGTCTTCCCAGCGCGGGATGGAAACACCGACAGACTGAAGCTTGGCCTTCGAGAGAACCGAGTTCGACGGCCGCCGCACCGGGCTGGCAAACTCCGAGGACTTGACGGGGGAGAGCTTCGCTTCCAGGCCGGCGCGCTCCAGGATGAAGCGGGTAAATTCGTACCAGGAACATTGGCCTTCGGAGCTGACGTGGTACAGCCCGTATCGTCCGGTCAGGATTAGGTTGCGCGTAGCCTGCGCGAGGTCGGCGGTGTAGGTGGGTGTAAGAATCTGGTCGTCGACAACCCGAATGGCATCTCCCGCCATCGCTTTTTTCAGCATGGTCTCGACAAAGTTGCCGCCCTTTCCGCTGCTGCCGGCGACGCCGTACAGGCCGCAGGTCCGGATGGCGAAATAACGGTCGGCGTATGCGGCAATCAAATGTTCTCCTACAACTTTGGAAGTCCCGTAAACATTCACCGGCGCGGGCAAGTCGGATTCATCGTAGGCAGAACCCTTTTCGTAGCCTCCGAAAACGTAGTCGGTGCTGTAGTGCACCAGAGTCACGCCAGCAGCTTTGCAGGCCTGGGCCAGATACATCACGGCCGTGCCATTGACCTGAAAGGCGAGCGCGGATTGCTTCTCACACTCATCCACCCGGTGGTAGGCGGCAGTGTTGAGCACCACGTCCGGCTCGACTTCCCCCATGGCTTTGGCGATTTGAGCCTCAGAACAGACGTCCAGCTGAGCATGGGTGAAGGGCGCTACCACATCGCCGGCTGTTCGAAATACCTTTACCAGATCGTTGCCCAGCTGCCCGTTGGCACCGATGAGAAGCACTTTCATGGCGTCACCTCATGTAATGCGGATTGCCCGATTCCTGCATGTGGACCGGGACTCCGGTAAAAAATCCACAATCTTGCGGGGAATATCTGCCAGGATTCGAACTCAAGCAGAAGCGCAGGACAACGCGTCACCGCGATGTCCATTATTGTAGTGCACGATCAAGGCGGCAATCTTGTCGATGCAGCGGAAATTTTCAAGCTCGAAATCCTGAATATCGATGCGAATTTGGAAGCTCTGCTCCAGGTGAAGGATCAGCTCCACAAAGCGCTGCGAGTCGAGGATTCCGGCATCGAACAGATCGGCGTCGGGGGATGGAACTTCGCCCAGCAAGACTTCAGAAAACACTGTAATCAGCCGGGCCCGGACTTGATCGTGTTCGCGGGCTGCCATCGCCGGCGTGATTGGTAGATTTTCAGGATTATCCAGCAGCTCTTGGCCGTTACCCATTACTCTGTGTAGGTGCAATTTGCCTGCCAAAATCGCCCTCCCCGGCGAGATCTAACGTACGCATGACCAGCCACATCAGACCGAACCGCTGGAACCCAGGCCGATCGTCCCTTCTCGAGTGCAAACTCTTGCGCTCTCTGTATCCAGGCTCAAGCCTTCCTTTTCGTGCGTCCATATCCATTACAGGGCCGCTCGGAGGCTGTCGAACGGGCCTGCGCCTGCATTTTCAACTCCTGGGGATCCTGCTTGAAGGGCGGAATCTACACTTCCAGCTATTTCGGGGCACACCGCGAAACCTTGAAATGTGCGATCCGGGTGTTCCAGTTGACCTGGTTCCCGGTTTGGTTGGAAGCGAAGTACTGGGCCACGTACCAAAATGTGCAGTCGTCAACGGGATCGACCGTCATGCTCGTGTAGTCGCCCCAATGCCAGGAATTTTCCTCATCACCAGTGCCGTTGAAAACTGTCAGCTGACTAGCAGCCGACGAACCGTTCAAGTTCCACCACGATGCCCGGATTCCGGGGTGCATACCGCCGCTCGAAAGGTTGTAGCCTAATCCAGCATCGCCCGCCCCATCCTGTGCAATGCTGGGCATGAAGCGAAAACGAGTATTCGGATTGATGGTTCCGCTCTGATAAAGAGTTGGCACACCGCTGCCGCGCAACTCTTCCCAGCGGATGCCGGTCTGCTGGTTATTCACGCCGGTCTTGACCGTATGGCTGATCAGGAACGACTCATAGGTACCGAAATTCCGGTACGCCAAATATGGCATCAACCTGTCTCCCACCGAATCAACCTTGACGCCGGTAGCACCGGTAGACTGCTCCGGGACACATGTGGTCGACACCGGCTTGCTGGCGGTGTAACAGCCAGGGGTATACACCGGCACGGTCAGTGATGAGTTGGTGAAGGTGGAGTTGGCCGGGGTCACCCAGTCCGTGTGGAAATCCCACAAGTTGAGTGAAGTCGATGTCGTCGTCTTTCCGTCCAGCGGCGGATTCTGAATGCTCAACATGAACTCATCGCGACCCTGAGGCGGCGCCGTTTGACCTCCGACGTCGGCGGGAATAAGGCTGTGCTTCAGATAAACTGCGCCATTGGTCGGAATGGGATTCGGATCGCTGAAGCACTGCATCGGCCTGGCCGCGGTGCCGAGCAGCATGTTCGTGCGATCGAGAACACAAGCCACAATGCCAATCTGCCGATACCCGCGGTCCACATCGTTCAAATCGAACGAAACATAATAGCCATCCCACCAGGTTCCGAACTTCGGCCAATCCGGCCAATAAGCATCACCCTTGGTATTGACGCCGAGAACCGGATTGAGCGGGAACTCGTAGGTGTACCAGCTAAGCGAGCTGGAGGTCAGGTCGTCGGTATTGGAAATGGCGAGGCAGTAGAAGTATGTGCCCGAGCTGCCGGAACGCAACGCGATGACCCAGCGCGAGGCCAAATGATCGAAAGTGATGATACCGTCACCGCCGACGTTGTAACAATCCGGCATGTTGTTGGCGTGGAAGGGAGCGGTACCCGACTGTGGACTCGACCAGACCGGCGCGGCAGTTGTTTTATCGTAGGCCTGATAGGCCACGTTCACCCACTCCATGTACTGCTTGGTGCCCACGGCGCCATTGGGATCAACGTCAAATCCCGGACGAGAAACTTCAGACGCGTCAATCCCTTCGAAATTAGTTACCGTTTGGGAGTGCAGCAACGACGAGGACAACAAACACAGCAGAAGTGCTCTAAATCTCACCATTCCCCCATTTCCAGCCGGAGCATACCCTCCGCAACCCTTGGGGGAGTGCTACAAGTAGTCCGCTCCGCATAGCCACCGGCGAGCGCACCTTTGGCAAGGCGCAAGCTCTGACCGCAAGTTATGTTTACGTCCTTAATTGCCGGTTGTCAATGTTAACCAGGCGGATAAGATGAAGGATTTTGCATGGGTGCAATGGCTCTAGAGCAGGCCCGTGGCATTGGAAAGCGCGCCTCTTGACGATGCCTCCCGCTCGCCGACTCCTGCCTTAGAGACCACCGTCTCTAAGCCATCGGACCAGGGCGTAGCGACGCAATCCGTCTCCCTTCTTGCCCACCGACGTGAGTCTTCAGCTTATTCCAGCAGGATGGGATTGGCGCCTATCGTTACCGTGGCAGAACTGGCATGCACAGTTCCAGCGACGTCAATCCAGTCTTTGGTGAACTGCGAAGGAACCGTATAGGTGGTGTTGCCGCAGATGGTGGGATCGGCCATTTGCGAGCAATTCTGTCCGAACTGAGCATCCCAGACCAACTCGGCCCACGTGCCATTTGCCATTACCAGGTCGCAGGTGTACACGCTGCCATGGTTCGAGCAGAACGGCGTATTCACTGGCTTAGCCCCAGCCAGCCAGGTGTAGGTCTCAGTCCACGCGGTGGCGGCAGGCGAAATGAGTTGGCTGGTCGTGAAATCGTAGAGCCCGCCAATGGTCATGTCGTAGGAGTACCACATATTCATGCTCAGCCCGGAGGACCAGTAGAGGGCAAAGAAGCGGGGGATGAAGCCGGCTTGCGCCCAGGGATCAGCCCAGATGTCCGTTGGATCCGTGGGGTCGGCGAAGCTGCCTTCGCCATTGATCATCGGTTTGCTCAATTCGGCGTCCTGCAGAAACGCGCGCCCGTTCGGAAGATAAGTATTCGTCACCGTTTCGGGAGTAACGTCTTTGGAGTACAAGTGGTAGTTAATGATGTCCACCGCCTGAGCGCCGGCATCGCCCGTCGTGCACTCCGAGCCGGCGACCGGGGCGTGTTTCCCGGTTCCGTTGCAATACAGAAAATTCTGCATGACATCCAAACCCTGCGGAAACTCCGGCGATCCATCGGGGGAAACGATTAGCGCAGTGGCATCGATCGGGGTTGCGGTGCAGGGTGTCGATTGTCCCGCGGACGGATAGTTGTGGATGGTTCCCTTGCCGGTGATGCTGCAGCGCAGGTCCTCGGTCAAGCGCACCATCTGCGCGTAGGTTCCCTCGAAGGACATATTGCCGACATATCCCGGGATCACTACCGTCGAGCGGTACCATTCGTTCCACGGCTCCCAATACTTGATGTGAGCGTGGGTTTGGAGATACGTCGGGTCATTCACGTGCGAGGCGAGTGCGGTAACCCAGTCCTTCCAGATCTTGTTTTCGCCGCTGCCATCGGCATTCAGATCAACCGGCGGCAAACACTGGCCGGCCGCCTGGTACATATAGGGCGACGCGACGGTCGAATAGTAGTTACACTCCGTACCGCTCAGTCCGGTGGGATCGCTCGCCAGGTTCGTAGCCCACGCCGGAGTGCGCGACAAGGTGTACATCACATCGTTGACACCACCCGCGTACAGACTAGCCATCTGGGCATCGAAACCAGTCCAGTTGAAACATGGGTCCAGGGCACTGCCACTGGCTGCCTCACAGGTCTCCACCTTCGGCCACTGGCCGCCACTCGCATCCCATCCCCGGAACTGTCCGTACGGAACCTGAAGCGGGTAACTGCTGGACTTGTTGACGATCAGGCCCCAGAAAGTTGCCGGGATGGGCTGGGTCGTAGGATCCGGCGTCGGAGTCGGAGTCGGATTGGGGGTTGGTGTCGGCTTAGGGTCAGGTGCCGGAGTCGGATCAGGCGTCGGAGTCGGCGTTGGTGTGGGGGTGGGGGTAGGTGTCGGCGTAGGGTCGGGCGTAGGCGTGGGGTTCGGCGTCGGGGTAGGATTCGGAGAGGGGGTAGGATTTGGGGTCGGCGTGGGGTTGGGGGACGGCTGCTTGGCAGCCGCGGCGCTAAGCCCGTTGCAGCTGGTGAGCGGTACGCAACTGACACATAAGATGCAGGTTAGCAGCCCAATCGCCAAGTGTCGCAAGTCCACTTCCTCCGGAACCTGGCCAGTACTTCCCGGCGGCAGATTCCCCCGCAAGCAGAAACCAACACAACGGCTGGCATTGGGCAGCCATGCCCCTCATGCCAGACCTGCGACTATGGTGACGGGGGGCCATGCGGTTGAAAAGTTACAGGGGGCGGGGGCAATCGCCGGTGTCCGGACAGCGATTTTGTGGCATCAGGACACCGATTTTGGGCTATCAGGACATTGATCGCGGGTAACGGGCAGCCGAGGACGGTTTTGCCTTATCAGGCGGCGACCGAAAGACCAGACAGATACGGGCGGAATCCACAGCGCTGCAGAACTTCGCAGAAAGCGCGCAAGATATTGCACACACACAAGATCGCCGCGAAGTTCCAGATTGACATCGTCTCGGGGCTATAGCAGAATATCGTCAGTTTGGATGCTGGCGAAGCATCGCAGTGGGCCTGCTTCGTAGCCAGCTCGCCCGGAACGGGAATCCGAGCTCGTCAAGTTCGCTGTAACCCCGGATTAATCATGTATTTACCCGACTTCCAGGCTCTCCCCATCCTCCCACATTCCTTGGCCCAAGCTGGATAGAAGGAGACAAACATGAAGTACTCTACCCGTTCCCCCTGGACTTTCCTATTCGCGGCCATCATTTTCCTGGCTGTTCTGGCGACGATCGTCAGCAACCCGAAAACAGATCGCGTACTGGCATCGCCCAGGACGGAGCGTCCGGCGGTCAAACCGGTTGCCCTGCACTCGCAAAGCGCGGACACGGATACTTCCGGCATCTCTATTGAGGTACATCCGGCGCATGCTCCCGTGACCTCGCGCGTGCCCCGGCAGTTCATCGCGACAGTGAACGGCAGCTCAAACCAGGCCGCAACCTGGTACGTCGACGGGAAACAGGGGGGCAGCCCACAGACCGGCACTATCGACGCAACCGGCTTGTATACCCCGCCGACACCCTTCAAAGTTGGCACTCACATTATCAAGGCGGTGAGCCAGGAAGACGCCACCAAGGCCGCAACCGTTACCGCGTATGCCACGGTCGACCCGGGAATGTACACCAACCGTAACGGGGTCGGCCGCAGCGGCGTGAATCCGCAAGAGACCATTCTCACCCCCGCCAACGTGAACACTTCGACATTCGGCAAGATATTCAGCTATCCCATCGATGGTGGCGTACACGCCCAGCCTCTCTACGTAGCCAACGTCAACATCCCGAGTCCACTGAACGGCGCCCCGGGTTTTTACAACGTGATTTACATCGCTACGGAACACGACAGCGTATTTGCCTTCGACGCCGATGGCACCGTAAACGGACCGTTATGGCATACCAGCTTTATCGATCCTCCGAATGTAGTGACCATTCCGGGAGTCTGCTTTGAAGCCGCGGTGGCAGAGATTGGTATTACCGCAACGCCGGTCATTGCTCCGGCCAGTAAGACGATCTATGTGGAAGACCGCACCTTGGAGAATCCCACTTCGCAGTGCGCTGGAACCTTCGTCCACAAATTGCATGCCCTCGACCTCGGCACCGGCAAGGAGAAATTCGGTGGCCCGGTTACAGTGCAGGCTTCTGTCCCCGGAACGGGCGATGGCAGCGTGAACGGTGTATTGTCGTTCAATCCCCAGACCCAGAACGTGCGCCCGGGACTGCTGATCTCGAAGACCAGCCAGGACACGCACTCCATCGTATTCTTCGGTTCGGCCTCGCTGGAGGACATCCCTCCTTATCACGGCTGGGTGCTGGGGTACGACGCCCAGACTCTCGCCCAGAAATATGTCTTCTGCACCACCCCGAACGGCAGGGATGGCGGCATTTGGCACATGGGCGGCGGGCTCGCCGCCGACAGCGACGGCAACATTTTCGTTCAAACCGGGAATGGCAGCTTTGATGCCAAGGGTGACTATGGCGAATCGCTGCTGAAGCTGACCCCGGTGAACGGCGTTCTCACCCTGGCGGACTCCTTCACGCCGGCCAATTACAAAGTTCTGAACTCTCACGACTGGGATATATCTTCGGGAGGCCTCCTGCTTCTGCCGGATCAGCCCGGAGCTCATCCGCACATCATGGTGGGTGGGGGTAAAGAAGGGACTATCTATGTTGTCGATCGCGACATCATGGGTGGTTACAACGCGGGCGGTGACGCCATCGTGCAGGAAATCGTGGGCGCGATTCGGCCCTCAGTGGCCGGAACGGGCAGCGTTTACGGCATCTGGAACACCGCCGCCTACTTCCAGAACAAGGTATACATCTTCGGACACGGCGACTATCCCAAGATGTTCCAGCTGAGCAACGGTTTGCTTCCGACCACTCCGACCTCCACCGGAACTATCATGATGAAGTCGCCGAACCCGGTGATCTCGGCCAACGGAACCACGAATGGAATCGTCTGGATCCTGGAGTACGATCAAAGCGTATTGCGGGCCTATGATCCCAACGACCTGACTCACGAATACTACGACACCACCCAGAATCAGGCGCGCGATAAACCACGCGGCGGCATAGACACGGTAACCCCCACGGTGGTCAACGGACGGGTATATGTCGCAACCCGGCAGGAGCTGGATGTCTACGGCTTGCTTCCGTAAAGGGTGAATCTTGAAGCGCTGCGACGGCTACGCCGGGACAACCGCCGTCTCCTTCAACGGAACACCCGCGATCTTCACCGTGAAGTCCGCCACCTACCTCACAGCGACGGTCCCGCCGGGGGCGACGACCGGGCGGTAACCGTCACAACGCCGGGTGGCGTCCTGACCAGCAACAAACCATTCCGCGTGACGCCTTGAGGGAGAAGCTTCACTGGGGGCTGAGGTCCGGGAGTAAAATTGTGGCCATGTTCGGGTTTCCCAGACTGGAAGATACTCGAAGACGGAAACTCAGACGCGCGGGCGCTATCGTGCTAACGTTCGCGGTGGCGCTTCCCTTTTCAACTCCGGCGGCAAACGCCCAAACCTATTCCGTGCTCTACAACTTCGGATTGAAGCGCGGAGACCCTCTGGTTCCCGCGTTTCCGGGTGCCATAGCACAGGGCCGCGACGGGAACCTTTACAGCACCGGAGAAGAAGGAGGAGCGAACAACCTGGGAGCTGTGTTTAAGATCACACCCGAGGGCAAGCTCACGGAACTGTACAGCTTTGACGGTACGCATGGCTCGTTGCCAACCAGCGGGCTAACTTTGGCGACGGGTGGAAGCTTTTATGGAACAACTCTTGCCGGGGGTACTTCTAACCAAGGTGTTGTATTCCGGATAACTCCGGGAGGTGCTCTTACAGTCCTTCATAACTTCAGTAGTGGTAGCGATGGATTTGTCGCTGAAGGGGCTCCAGTTGAGGGAACGGGTGGCAACTTTTATGGGACAACCGTCTCCGGAGGAAACCAAACGGCATGCTCCGGAGGGTGTGGCACGGTTTACAAGATTACCTCTTCCGGCACCTTTAGCACCCTGTACCAGTTTGATGTGACACACGGTTCGGGCCCCAATGCGCCGTTAATACAAGGGACAGACGGCAATTTTTATGGCAGCACAGTCGGAGGCGGAGCTTACGGTCACGGTACAATTTTTCGAATCACTCCCGGCGGAAAGCTAACGGTGATCCACAGTTTACTGAGCGGAGCCAACGGCAGGCCGGTTATGGCTCCCCTCACTGACGGGAGCGACGGTTATTTCTACGGAACCGCAAAGGGCGGAGGATTCTACGGAAAGGGCACCGTGTTTAGAATCACCTCCCAGGGCAAGCTCAACATCATTCACGAATTCCATGATACCGATGGGACTAACCCATCCGGCGGTTTAGTGCAGGCCACAGATGGGAACTTTTATGCCACCGCGTCAGCCGGGGGTGTGTTTGGTTTCGGAACCATCTACGAAATCACTCCGCAAGGCACGTTTTCCGTGTTACACGATTTCGATGGTCCTAGCGGGTCGGAACCAGCTCCTCTACTGCAGCATACGAGCGGAGTGGTTTTTGGAGATACAGCTCAGGGTGGGAGTGCCAGTGGATGCTCCGGAGACGGCTGCGGAGTATTTTACATGTTAAACATAGGCTTAGGTCCGTTCGTCAGTTTCTTGCCGCCACTGAGCTCGGGCAAAGTCGGGAAAGTCATCCAGATATTCGGCCAGGGCTTCACAGGGACAACTGCCGTCTCGTTCAACGGAACACCCGCGATCTTCACCGTGAAGTCTGGCACCTACCTCACCGCGACGGTCCCGCCGGGGGCGACGACCGGGCCGGTAACCGTCACAACGCCGGGTGGCGTCCTAACCAGCAACAAACCATTCCGCGTGGTGCCGTAACTAAACATTTCACGGATCAGCCTGCAAGGTTTGCATAGGCATGCCTTCGGAGGCGTGGCTTTAAGCCTGCAGAGATTCTTCGCCGCGGCTGAAGCCGCGCCCTTTCAAGACTCTAATGCCGATTTCCGATTAGGCGCAGTCGAATGATCGCCGAGCGGACGAGCCGCCGGCCTCGACTGCATCAGCGAGAATTGTCAGGTAAGAGAATCGTACGGCCTGGTAGGTGGCTATTGCCGGTGGCCGTTTTCGATGGGTGAGCTAGCGGGTCTTGGCGGGGTAGGAGTGGGCGCCGTCGGCAGACTGGGGAACGGCGTTTCCGTTCGTCTGCTGCAGGATCAGCGCGGCGATTTTTTCGATGCAGCGGAAGTTGCCGATCTCAAAATCTTCGATATTGATGTGGGTATGGAAGTTCTCTTCAATGTAGAGCAACAACTCGACGAATCGCTGCGAGTCGAGCAGGCCGGTGTCGAAAAGATCGGTGTCGACCGCCGGCACCTCGACGTGCAGCACGTCGGAAAATAACGCAGACAGCCTGGCCTGTATGACCTTCTGATCCGTATTGGCTCCGCCCAGGTCCATAAGTAACTTTAATCGGAGAGGCAATCTCCAGGTTTAAGCACCTGCTGCGCGTCCAGGTACTTGTCGCCAAGACGCACCTTGCTGACCGAGACCCACTCGTCCCAGCAAGCTACGCCCAGCTCTGAATCGGCAGGCTTGCCCACCGTGCCGGGAGAGGCATCGCTGGGAAGGCCCGTCCGGCGCGCTTTTACGAGCGCCAGCTCCTGCCCTCCAAAGCGAGTGCGCGGGTATCCCCAGGGCGCGTGAAAAGGGAAGTAGTCGCAAGCGCGGACGAAATTGACCACCTTGGTCGCCGGCCACTGCCAGGACATTCGGCCTTGCCCGGGCACTTCCGCTCCAAAATATTCCCGCTGTGCCGGGTCCTGCGGCGAGGAAGGGATTTGCTCCGGCTGCGACGCCGCCACCTCCAGCAGTCGCAGCATGAGGGGAATGCCCTCGCGGGTGCACTTGAAACTCAGAGACAGCGCGTTATCGTCAGCCTCGATGGGAAACGAGGACTGGTAGACGATCGCTCCTGCGTCGATTTCAGGCTCCATGCGGTGGACGGTAACGCCATGATTCGTTTCTCCCCGAAACAGCGCCCAGCTGACCGAGTTCAGTCCCGCGTAACGAGGCAGCGGTCCGGGATGGAGATTGAATGCGCCCAGCTTCGGCACCCCCAAAACGTCCCGATGGATGACATAAAGGGAATGAACATTCAGCAGAATGTCGACGTCCAGAGAGCGCAGCTGCTTGGCCAGATCGGGCGTTCGCACCAGCTTTGCCGGGAAGGTCTCAAAGCCCAGGTCGCGTGCGACGTTCCACAGACTGGCTTTCGCGGAACTTGATTCGGCTGGAGTAGTGAGAACGGCGACTAAGCGATGAGGACCGCGGGCCAACGCCCGCAGCATGTGCAAGCCGGCGGATTCCTCAGCTGCCAGCGCGACATTCATCTCACTCTTTGCTTTATGACGGCGGCCTGACTAATCCGCATCCTTCGCCAACCCCGCGGCCGCGCGGTTCAACTCGGCGGGTGCGAACGCGAGTTCATGTGGTTTCGCAACCGGCAGGGTGGCGGAGTCCTTCGCAAACAACTCGCGCAGCTTCTTGCGATCGATCTTCCCATTACCGTTCTTTGGCAGTTGCGTGAAGTCCATCCAGCGGGATGGCAGCATATAGCCGGGCAATACGGCGCCGATCTTTTGGCGAAGCGCCGAGGCGCCGATGTGGGCGCTATCCTGCACCACATACGCACAACAGATGAGATTGTTCTCGAAGCCGTCGGTGGGGATCGCCACCACCGCCGACTCCTTCAGTTCGTTGCAGGCACTGAGTGCCACTTCAATTTCGCCGAGTTCAATGCGATAACCGCGGCTCTTGATCTGGGTGTCGGCGCGGCCCACGAAGTAGACCAGCCCATCTTCTCCCATCCGCGCCAGATCGCCGGTGCGATAAATGCGCTGCCCAGCGTCGTTGGTTACAAAAGCCAGATTCGTCTGCTCCGGGTTGCGCCAGTATCCGGGACTGAGTCCCACGCCGCCGATGTAAAGGTCACCCGTGTCTCCGGGCGGCACGGGTCGGAGGTTGCCATCGAGCACCAGCAGTTCTTCGCCCTCGCAGGCCTTCCCGATGGGGATGGGTCGATTTCCCTGCGGGCAATTGGGAACCGTGTAATAGCTGCTGGCGATGGTGGCTTCCGTTGGCCCGTAAAGATTGGTGAAAGTGACTCCGGGAAGACGCTCCATCCAGTACGCTAACGCGGGAGTGGGAAAAACCTCTCCGCACCAGAGCAGGCGTTTGAGCGCCGGGAAATCGTTGAACTTCACGACATCGAACTTCGCCATGTAGTTGAGTACGGAGGGAACTGAGAACCACTGGGTCAGCTCGGAAGACCGCATGAAATCTGCGAGCTTGTTGGGCAGCAGACTTAGCTCCGGAGGAACCAGATGCAGTTGAGCGCCGGACGCGAATGCGCCGAACACATCGAATGTCGCCAGATCAAAGTGTAACGGTGGATGCCCGGAAACGCGGTCGGAAGCGGTCATCCCGAAGTAGCGCGTGGCCCACTTCACGAAGTGGATCACATTGGCATGGGTGATGACGACTCCCTTGGGTTCTCCGGTCGAGCCCGAGGTGAAAAGAATATGTGCAGCGTCATTGGCGGTATTCTGGTAATCCAGAGGCTCGCTCGAATGGCCGGCGAGATCGCTCCAGGTGAAGGCCGGAGTGAAGTTTTGACCAGGCTGCGAATTTTCCAGCCAGCCCACGCGAATGGAGCTGCGCAGAATTTCGTCGGAGAAAAGCTCATCCAGCAAGCCAGCCGACGCATCTACGCCGAGAACAAAGCGCGGATCACTCGCCTTCAAGACCTTGGCGACGCGTGGAGCCGGACTGGCAGTATCGATGGGAACGTGAATGCAGTCCGCCTTGAGAATCCCGAGGATGGCAATAATGGCGGCGGGACTCTTGGGAATGGCAAAACATACGCGATCGCCCCGCTCACAGCCAGAGGCCCTCAAAACGCGAGCCAGCCGGTTGGTTACCTGTTCCAGTTGCTGGTAGGTGAGAGCCTCCTCGCCCATCAACACGGCCAGCGCGTCGGGCCGGCGCTCGGCCTGCGTACCAACCCATTGCTGGAGCAACTCCGTCATATCACCGCCTGCCGCGCGCGGGAGAAGACCGAATTGATGTGCTCCAACTCTTCCCGCGCGGGAGGAATGTCGAGAATAAAGGTCAGGAAACCGCGATCGATGTATTTTGCCAACTCGGACGCGACCCGGTCGTAGCTTCCCACCAGGTAAGGGCAGAACGTCTTGTAGTTCTCAAACGGCCACAACCAGTAGGGGCTGCTGTCGGCCCTGGTTTCGCTTGCCATCCGGGAAAGCTGTTTGTGCCATGCCGAGTCGGAGGTCTTGATCGCCAACTGGTGGGTAAGCTGGCCTTTGCGATCCGCGGGGAAGCGTGATTCGGCGACCGTCCACGCTTCTTCTTCCGATTCGCGCGCAATGATTCCGATGCGCATCCCGGACTTCATCCCCGCCTCGCGGTGGTCCGGTTCGCAGGCGGCCGGCTGAGGATATTTGACAGCCAGGGCGCCGAGCGCAACCGCCGCCGTCAGGCCGGCTTCGGAGGAACCGGAGACAAAAACCTCCGGCATCAATTCCGCCGCCAGTGGAGGGGTCATCCGCAGCTTGTCTACGACATAGAACTGACCATGGTAGCTGACCGGCGCGGGACTCTTTAACAGCTCCTGAATAATGGTGGTGTACTCCACCACTCGCGCGTAGCGCATGTCGTGGGGCGTGGTGTCGTTCAGGGCAGCGAGATCGTTCTTGAACCCACCGGCCACCATGTTCAGGTACACGCGGCGGCCGTAGAAGTGGCCCAGAGAACTGACCATCTTGGCCACAGCGTACGGGTGCATGTATGCCGGTTGCACCGCGACCAGGGGGCATAGTCTCTTGGTGTTCTCGATGATGATGTGGGCTACGAGCCAGGGATCTACCAGGGAGTTATCGGTGTAGACCAGAATGCCTTCGCAACCCGCTTCCTCGCTCCAACGGGCCACATCGATGATGTTCTGCCGGTATGACGCCTGATCTACCGCGCTCGACTGGGGAGAAGTCGAGAAAACCCGAATGTCCTGATTGGCCGCCGGAATTCCTTTACTCATAGTCCGTATTTTGCAGAGGCACGGACTCTGGTTGGTCCGCACGCGGCGAATTGCCGTTATTTTCGGAAGATAGTTCGTACACCTCGTCCGCGGCGTAAGGCCGGCCACGCAGCTTGCGATAGAACTTCCAAAGACGCAACGGAACCATCGAAAAGACCACCGGGGTCGTGTGATACCAGCATCGCAGACAAACGTACTCCAAACGATCCCGCACCCGTTCCCAAAACGATGGCTCCGCTGTAGCTTTAAGCGTTTGCGGATACAAGGGCCAGGCGCCACGGTATTGCTTGCGCCACAGCACCAGATAGCGATCGATCTTGCTCTCGAGGGCAGGGGGTATGTCGGTGAAGTCCTGCTCCGGCGCTACGATGTGCTTATCCTTGACGCGCGAGTGGTGGGGGGCATCTTCGATAGCGCTGCGATCCGCGCCCTTCAGCGAGGTCATCTTCGGGTCAAACGGAATTTGCAGAAACTCGCAGATTCCCTGCATGACCTCGGCAGGATTGCGCACCAGGTCTTCATAAGAAATCTGATGGACGGGGACACCCTCAAACAGAAGCCGATCGCATTCCACTTTGATCTCGTGGTATCCGAGCAAGGCTCGCAGCATCATGCCGGCCCTGCGGAAGTAACTTGGCTTTTCCGCGGCTTTTAGAATGCTGCGGGCAATACTGCGCAAATCCCGCCAGATAATCACAAACCGTGCGTTGGGAAAGGTGCGGGCCAAACGGGAGATTTCGTCAAAATAGGTTGGAGACTTACACCCCCAGATCGTGGCGCCAGGCTTCTGCTCGGCATAAGCTACGTAGGCTTCCCGCACCGCAGTTCGAAGATCGGAAATGCCGGCAGGGACGCTCTTCGGATCGATCTTGTGCCGGCTGACCGCCCCATTCCAGAAATTCCACTTTGCCATCCAGTGAGGCGTGTCGGTTGGAAACCAGAAAAGAGATGGCAAGTGGGCGAGGTCGCCTTCATACATCAAAGCGATCTGCGGGTGCTGATTCAGCAGGGCGTAGAGCAAGGAGGTTCCGGAGCGGAACATCCCCACAACAAATAGCGGCCCCTCAGCCAGCTTGCCGGGTCCTTCAGCGAGCGGCACTGTGGCACTCTTCGGGGTTTCGATCATCAATGAATCCACCGTCGTTCCCTCGATTCAATTCCGGTGTAGAGCGTGGCTAGAGGCTGGAGTCTCCATCGAAACAACTCGGGTCCCAGACTTCGGGGTTCTTGAAACGCGCTGCCAACTGGGGGCTGTTGGCCCGGTAGAAGTATCGCCACGAAGCCAGGTCACGATAATGCGGGCTCATACTCTCAATGATCTGCTGCTTCTCGGAGGAGAAGCCGAGCGCTTCGAGAATATGGATGCCATCTTCGCGGCATTTTTCGATGGCTACATAGAGAATCCGCCGGAGCAGGTGAGTTTGACCGGGCAAAGCCTGGAAATCAACCAACCGCATCCGTTCCAGCCCCAGGCCTGGATTGTCCTGCCGGCATAGGATTGCGTAGGCGAGCAGCTCGCCTTCCTGGCTCACGCTTAGAACCCATGCCCTCTTTTTGTTGAGGGCGGAGCCAAAGTGCCAATCCAACACCTCGCGGGAGTGGGATGCCAGCAAACGATCGGGAGAGATTTTCCGCACACACTCCCAGAACCGGTCGAACTTCTCATCAAACTGGGTGCAGAACTGCACGTCCGGTTCATTTCGACTGCGGCGCAGCGCTCGGCCGGTGAGTGCATCCCTGAGGAAGAGGCCTGCCGATAACGGATAACTCAAGCTTGGTAGTCCGGAGAGTTCCCGGGTGTTCAGGAAGCTGGCCGCAAAGGCGCGATAATTCGTAATCCAGAATGCAGAGCGGTTCCAGGTCCCCGCCGGAACTCGTGCACACCCGAACAATTCCTGCAGCCTCAACGCCTTCGCATTTACCGTCGTATTGAGGAACAGGTCGACGTTGCGCTGCCGGAAAAACTGACTGAGCAGGGGGAACGAGTAAGGCCGGTGCCGGGAGTCGACGACCAGGGAACGGCTGGTGGCGACGGTCAGCAACTTTCCGTCCAACTCATAAATCAAAGGGATGTTCGCGATGGAGCCGACGATTTCATGATCGCCGTTCTCGCACACCCAGCCGATGGGCCAATGTGGCGCCTGCTGATAGGCTGGGTTGCGGTTCCACAAATCGCTCCACTCTTCGTAGTTCTTAGGATTCAGCCCGTAGCGGGACTCCAGTTCCCAGATCCGCGGATAATCTTCGAATGTCGCTTCTCGAAGCGTGGGCTGAGATGGCTTGGCTGACGTTCTCCCGTTGCTCGATATCTGGCCCGCGGTCTCGGCATCTTTCAGGCAGGCCTGCAGCTTGTCGGCCAGCGAGTCTACGTTCTGTTCGTAGAACATGGATTCATGGCCTCCAGGGATCTTATGGAGCTCCAATCCGCCGCCCAGCAGGCCGTTCCAGCTGGCATGAAAATCCCAATAGCGCCCGATCGGCCAATCGGTCGATTGAAAGAAGACCACTCTGCCGGAATACGGCTTCGGGCGATAAACAAAGGAAGCCGGGTGAACAATATGCTCCAGATCTTCCAATCGATCGACGTTTACCGGCCGACGGAAAGAGTGCCAGGTTCGCCAGTAACGAACGCTGAGGCGGCGGCGAATACCGATGAAGCGGTCGCTCATGAAGTCGGGAATGCCCGGCATACCCTTGGTGAGGAGATGGGAAAACTGAAATTTCACTCTCTTCCGGAATAACTCGGCACGGCTCTCTTGCGAGAAGTCCTCGTAATAGGCAGGGTTTTGCGCGTCAAAGACTACCAGCAGCCCGATCTTCTCTCCCTGTTCGACCAGCTGCCGCGCCATTTCATAAGCAATCACCCCGTTTACGCACAATCCGGCGATGTAATACGGTCCCCGCGGTTGCACTTCACGCATGCAACGGATGAGCTCCGTGGCAATGTCCTCGAGCTTATATGGAACTTGCAATCGTGCTGCCTGGGGCACCGGAAGATGAAGTCCAAGCAGCGGACGTTCGGTTCCCAAACGATGCGCAAGCGGAAGAAATAGTGGCCCGCCCCGCACCCAGAACAAGGGAGGTTTCGAACCGAGAGGCTGAATTGGAACCACAGCCGGGTGATGCAGAGAGACGCTTTGCCCAGCCACCATGGCCGCGAGTTGCCGAATGGTGGGTGCCTGAAAAATATCAGCCAGCGAAAGCGTCTTGCCCAGGCCCTGCTCGATGCGTAGTAATAATTTGGCGACCAGCAGCGAGTTCCCGCCAAGGTCGAAGAAATTGTCGGTGATTCCAATTCCCGACTTACCAAGAACGGCTTCCCAAATCTCGACGAGCCGCGATTCCAGAGCGTCTTCCGGCTGCGTGAACTTGGTAGTCGAAATCGGCTGATCGGTCGCAAGAACCTGCCGGTTCACTTTGCCATTGGAGGTCAGGGGCAAGCCGGGGAGCACGACAAACGCCGCCGGCACCATCGGCTCCGGCAGCTTGCTGTTCAGATAGGCGCGCAGCTTCTCCGCGTCGAACTGAGCCGGGTCCTGGGGCACCACGTAAGCAACCAGGCTGGGCTCGCCGTTCTTCTCGCCGCGCGTCGCGACTGCTGCCTGGCGTATGCCTTCGTACTCGGAAATCACCGCTTCGATTTCTTCGAGTTCAATGCGGAAACCACGCACCTTGACCTGATGGTCAAGCCGTCCCAGCAGCTCCAGATTGCCATCGGGCAAATAGCGGACCAGGTCTCCAGTGCGGTAAAGTCGCGCCCCCGCGCCGTTGTCGAAAGGATCGGCGACGAATCTCTCGGCAGTTTCAAGCGGACGATTCAGATACCCACGAGCAACCCCGGAGCCGCCGATGTAAAGTTCGCCGGGCACTCCGACCGGAACGACGTTCCGATGAGCGTCCAGGACATAGGCCCGCGCGTTTGGAATCGGACGGCCAATGGGAACCAGCCTCGCCGATTGCCCTGCCCGGCACTTGTATACCGTGCTCCAGACGCTGGCTTCGGTCGGACCGTATTCGTTATACAGCGCGGTTGTGGGCAGCAGGCGGAAATGACGATCGACCAATTCAACGGTGCAACTCTCGCCCGCCACAATCACCTGCCGCAAGCAGCTCAACTCGCCGGCTTTGGCCTGGTCCAGCAGTAACCCGTACAAGGACGGAATACACAAGAGATGAGAAATGCGATGCAAAGCTACTAATTGCGCCAGCCGGGTCAGGTTCGATTGCAACGGTCCCGGGGTAAGAACCAGCGTGCCGCCGCGACACAGGGTTCCCAAAATTCCCACCAGCGAGCTGTCAAATGCGAACGACGAGAGCAAAAGGAAACGTTCCTTCTCGGGTCCGTAGTAGAGGGAGCGGGCGTGGGTGGAGTGCACCAGATTCCGGTGCGTGATTTGAACACCCTTTGGTTTGCCGGTAGAACCCGAGGTGTAGATCAAATATGCCAAGTTCTCGGGCCCGGCGTTGCTCGAAGCCGGATCCGCGCTTTGCTTCTCTACCTGATTCCACTGAGAGTCAAGACAGAGGACAACCGCATCATTTGAAGGCAAGACCGCCCGCAAATGCTCCTGGGTAAGCAGAACCCGAAGTTGGGTGTCGGCAAGAACGTGAGCCAAACGCTCGGCGGGATAGGTAGGATCCAGGGGTACGCATACCCCTCCTGCCTTCAACACGCCGACGATCCCCACAATCATCTCCGATGAGGGTTCAAAGCAAAGTCCGACCGGCATGTCGGCATCGATGTCCTGCTTCCGGAGATAGGCTGCCAGCTGATTGCTTCTGCGGTCGAGTTCACCATAGGTTAACTGCCCGGCGCCATCGATGAGAGCCTCGGCATGAGGAGTCTGTTCGACTTGTCTCGCGATCAGATCATGGAGCCGACGATCGCTTGGAAATTCCTTGCCCGTCTGGTTCCATTCCACGCACATCTGCTGCAGCTCGCGGGCGTTCACCATGGGAAGGGCCGAGATGTGCTCGTCCGGATTGGCGGCGACGCCTTCGAGCAGCGTGATCAGGTGATCCGCCATGTGAGCCACCGTCTCAGGCTCGAAGAGATCGGCGCTGTATTTGAAACGCCCCACAATGCCGGAGGGACGATCGTCCAGTTCAAGGCACAGATCGAACTTAGAGATTCCGGTGTCTACTTCCGATTGCGTCAGGGCGACGCTCCAGCCGTCGTGCGCCTGAGGCATCGGCGGCTCCAGCGTCAGCAGAACCTGAAACAACGGATTGAAACTCAGACTGCGATTGGGGCGAACTTCGTTGACCACCTGGGTAAACGGCGCATCGTCGTTGGACAGTGCATCCAGAGCAACCCCTCGCGTACGCCGGAGCAATTCGCGGAATGTGGGATCGCCGGACAAGTCATTCCGCAAAACCACTGGATTCAGGAAATACCCCAGCAGACCTTCCAGCTCAGAACGCTTGCGCCCCGAACTCACCGTGCCGATGGCGACGTCATCCAGCGAGGAATAACGTTGCAGCAGCACGGCAAAGCCCGCGAGCAGGGTCATGAACAGGGTCGAGTTTTCACGCCGGCTCAGAGTTTTCAATGCATTCGACAGAGCCTCAGGCAGCTCTACCGGATGGATGGCACCGCGAAAACTCTGAATAGCTGGACGGGCGTGATCGTAGGGCAACCGCAAAACCGGGAGATTGCCTCGCAGTTGCTCACGCCAGTACGCCAACTGAGCCGACAGGCGTCCGTTGCTGATGAGCCATTCCCGCTCCCAGATGGCGAAATCCGGGTATTGGACCGAAAGCTCCGGAAGGGGAGATTCTTCGCCCTTGGCAAAAGCTGTGTAGAGAGCTGCCAGCTCCGGAAGCAAAACCCTGTAGATCGAGTATCCGTCGAAGATGATATGGTGTAGGGTAAAAAACAGCCGGTGCTCAGTGTCGCCAAACCGGACCAGCAAGATGCGGAACAATGGACTCTGCGACAAGTCAAACGGCCGCATCGCGTCTTCTACAGCCAGCCGCCGCGCCTCGGCTTCTCTCTCCGACGGCGGTAGGTGACTGAGATCAACTTGCGGAATCACCACCGGTCGCGCCGCTTCGATGACTTGAATGGGTTCGCCATCTGCCAGGCTGAACGATGTTCGCCAAGCTTCGTGGCGGCGAACGATCTCGGTAAATGCACGCCCCAGGGCGCGCACGTCCAGACTTCCCCGCCGGTGGATGGTGACGGGTTCGTTATAAGCCGGAATCCCCTGCACCAGCTGCGCATGAAGCCAGATTTGCTGCTGGGCGAACGACAAAGGCCCGGTGTTGCCTGCGCACAAGCCACCGATGCCGTTGGCGGCCGCATACCTGGCGGCTGACGTGTCGGCGGGTTCCTTGACCTGTATGGTGTTACCCATGTTCCAGGAGTGAGATGATTTGCTTAGAAATCTTTGATTGCGAGGTCGGCTGATGTCAGAGGCTCGCGTCGCCGTCGAAACATGAGGTATCCCAAACCTCGGGGTTTTTGAGGCGTTCCGCCAGTTCACGGTTGCCTGTCTTGTAAAAATACCGCCAGGAGGACAGAGGACGCCGGTGCGGCAGGAGGCTGTCGATGACCCGCTGCTTGTCGGGAGCAAAGCCCATAGCTTCGAGCATGTGAATGCCTTCACGCTGGCAACGCTCGAATGCCCGGCTCAGGATCGGGACCAGCAATTCGGTTTTGTCGTCCAGCGTTTGAAAGTCCACCAACCGCATCCGCTTCAACGAGAACAACGCATTGTCCTGCCTCAAGAAGATGGCGTAGGCAGCCAACTTCCTGCCCTCGCCCGCCGTCACTACCCACGCACGGCTGTCCGTCAGGGGATGCTTAAAGTGCCAATCCAGCATCTGCCGTGAACGGTTCGCCAGCAGCCGCTGGGGAGACTTGGCGCGCAGCTTTTGCCAGAACTCCTCGAAACGCTCGTCGAGTTGGCCACAGAAGCCCGTTTCCAGCCCATTGCTCCGCACCTTAAACTTCCGCCCTTGCAGGACATCGCGTAGAAAGAGACCAGCCGAAAGCGGGTAACGCAGAGCCTTGGCGCCCCGTATTTCTTTACGCGTCAGCAGGCTGGCGCTGAACCCTTCGTAATTGGTGATCCAAAAGAAAGCCTGATCCCACATTCCCGCCGGGACGCGCACCGCCCGGAACAGTTCATGCGCCTTCATTGCTCCGGGGCCGACCGTCGTGTCCAGGAACAGGTCGACTTGTCTTTGATTAAAGAAGTGGCTCAGGAGGGGCAAAGAGTAGCTGCGATAGGGTGCGTCGACTACCAGCCCCCGCGTCGACGCGACCAGTACACTGCGGTTGCCGAGTTCGTAACAGCGCGCGAGGTTGCCGATATACCCGACCACGCGGTTCTCTTCGTTTTCCAGAATCCAACCGATCGGCCATTCGGGTAAGTCACGGCACGCTGGATTGTCCGCCCAGACATGGATCCAGGCTTCGTAGGTCTCGGTATCCATCCCGTAGCGAGCCTGCAGGGCGGTAATCTGCGCATGATCTTCGAATCGCGCCTGCCGGAACCGGACTGCGGGCTTCGGGCTCGCCATCGGTGTGGTGGTCACCGTGGGCGTGCTATCAATCGGCGTGAACCCGCGAGAGCTTTCACCCGCCGGCTCAGGAAAAATGTGCTCCCGCTCCGCCATTAGAACCTATGCTCCGCCTTTGGAGTAAACGACACCGCCAATGCTGTGAGACCGCGCAAACCAAGGTTCTCACGCCAGGTAATGGGCCCAGATTTTAAACACAAATTTTGGAGTCGCTGCAAGATGGTCGCGAAGGCGATCTGACCCTCGATACGAGCCAGCGGCGCCCCGAAACAGAAATGGGCGCCGAAACCAAATGCGACGTGGCGGTTATCTTTCCGGGCGATATCCAGCCGGTCTGGATCGGGGAAACGTTCGGGGTCGCGATTGGCCGCCCCCATCACTGCGATCACCGCCTGCTTTTTCTGAATTTTCTTGCCGCCGATCTCAATATCATACGGTGCCAGCCGCGCCGTGTGCTGACTTGGACTCTCATAGCGCAACAGTTCCTCGACCGCCGGCGGAATAAGCGAAAGATCATTGCGGAGCTCCTCCATCACTTCCGGATTCCGCAGCAAGCTCAGGATGCCGTTGCCGATAAGATTGGTGGTGGTTTCTTGTCCGCCTACCATGGTGACAATCAAACTGGCCACAATTTCTTCTTCCGTGAGCCGGTCCCCGTCGATTTCGGCTGCCAGAAGCGATGAGACCAACCCGTCTACGGGACGGGCACGCTGTTCGCGAATCGCGTTTTTGAAATACGTAGTCATCTCGTCCAAACTGCTGCGCACACGGTTCGTCCGGTTTGGGTTGTGCTGGAAGTTGCCCAGCATTTCCGCGAAATCCGCCGACCAGCGCTTGAGTTGCACGTGATCGGAAATTGGCACTCCCAACATTTCCGCCGTGACAATTGCCGGCAGCGGCGCGGCAAAATCGGCAATCACATCCATTTCACCTGCCGGAAGTACGGAGTCCAGCAGCTCGTTAGCGATGTCCTGAATGTGTTGGCGGAGCGCGTCCACCCGGCGCGGGGTAAATGCCTGCGAGCACAAGCCCCGCAGGCGGGTGTGTGCAGGCGGGTCCATGAACAGCATCTGCTTGACCATCACACTCGCGATCGGACTCAGGTCCGCCAACCCCATTTGCGAAAGCTGCTCGGGTGTGGGGGTACGGAGAGCGGAGAAGTCGAGCAATACCTGGGTCACGTCCGCATACCGGGTAACCACCCAGGCGTGAAGAAATGGATCCCACAGGACGGGATCTTCAGTCCGTAAGCGATGATAGAGAGGATACGGATCGGCCAGCACTTCAGGCCGCAGCAGGTGATACAAGCTCAGAGGAGTTTCGGGTTTTGCAATTACTGCCATGGTGCTGCCAGCGGGCATGTGGCGAATCAGTCCGCTGAAATCTCGTGCTGCCTCGACAACAGACGCTCGATCTCGTCGGACAGTTCGCCTGCGGTCGGAGAATCGAAAACTTTTCTTAGCGAAAGCTCTACGCCGAACGTATTTCGAACGCGCGCGATGAGCTGGGTGCCCAGTAACGAATGCCCGCCGAGGAAAAAGAAGTTGTCATTCAAGCCGATTTTGTCCATCCCGAGCAGCATACCCAGGATGGCAACCATTCCCTTCTCCACCGGCGTACGCGGCGCAAGATAAACTTCGTCCGTGATTGTGTTCTGCGAAGTCGGCGCGGGGAGTGCGGCGCGATCGAGCTTGCCACTGTTGTTCGACGGCAAGGTATCGAGCCGGACGAAAGTGGCCGGCACCATATAGTCTGGCAGCTGGTTTCGTAAGTGCTCCTGGAGCGCCCCCCGGGTGAGCTGAGAATTCGAACTGGCCACATAAGCCACTAAGCGTTTCCCGCTACCCTGGTCCGTCCGCGCCACAATCGCACTGGCTTGCACCCCGGGATATTGGTTCAGCAGGCTCACGATTTCGTTGGGCTCGATGCGATATCCCCGGATCTTGATCTGATCATCCGTCCGCCCCACGAAAGCGATCTGGCCGTCCTGGAGGTAACGTGCCAGGTCCCCGGTGCGGTAGAGCCGCTCGCCGGATCGCTTGCTGAATGGATCGGGAACAAATACCTCGGCCTGTTGCGCGGGACGGTTCAGATATCCCCGTGCCAGACCAGCGCCCCCGATGTACAACTCGCCGACCGTGCCCACCGGAACCTGCTCCATCTGATCGTCGAGGATATAGGTCTGAACATTGTCGATGGGCCGTCCGATGGTCGGCAGGCGATCTGCGTGGTGATCCGGCGAAACTACGCCTGAAGTCGCGACCACGGTGCATTCGGTGGGACCGTAGTTGTTGACCAGGGAAAATGGCAGGTTTGCCGGGGGAAAACGGTTCAACGCCTCGGCTCCGGTCAGCAGGAAGCGGAGCGAAGTTTGTGAAGGCCAGTCCAGCGCGATCAGGCCCTCCGCGATGGCGGTCGGCACAAAACTTACCGTGATTTTCTGCGTGAGCAGCCAATCGCGCAAGGTCTTCGCCGATCCTCGCGTCACATCGTCCGCAAAATGTACGCTCGCGCCCGCGGTAAGGTAAGGCCAGATCTCCCACACCGCCGCATCGAACCCGAAGCTGGCAACCTGGCTGGCACGATCGGTCGGGTCAACGGAGAAGGCGCGGAGATGCCAATAAATCAGATTCAACAGCCCGCCGTGCGTGATCTGCACCGCTTTAGGCTGGCCGGTTGAACCGGACGTGTAGGTCACGTAAGCAAGGTCTCGCAAAGTGGTTGCGGCCAGCGCTGCGAGTTGTGGTTGTGACGGCGTCCAGGCTCCCGCTTCCTCCGGAACTACCAGCTGCCAGTCGCCGGCAGGCAACGTGCGCGCGATCTCTGCCCGCGAAATGAGCACGGTCAGTTGCGTATCGCGCAACATAAATTCCACGCGGCCCGCGGGATAGTCCGAATCTATGGGAACGTAGGCCGCGCCCACTTTCATCACTGCCAGCGCCGCGACCACAAACTCCGGGGAACGCGGCGAACAAACTCCTGCCAGCGAATCCGGGCCAATACCCAACGACTGCAGGCGTTGCGCCAGCCGATTCGCCCGATCCTCAAGCTGCCCGTAGGTCAGGCTTTGAGTCTCGGACTGCAGAGCGAGGGCATCCGGTGTCGCCTTCGCCTGCCGGCTGATCAACTGCGCCACCAGCAAGTCGCGTGGATACTCCCGATCGGTTTGATTCCAATCGCGAGATGGCATTGAGGATTGGTTCAGCAACGATACTCGGTCAGTACCCGTTGGCAATGGATTTTCCGGCTTCAAGGTAATTCTCCAAATCGGTTCAGAAAGGGGGAGGAAACAGCGTGGCTTCTGATGCCCGCTGGGGCACGATTTTGGAACTAATCCGTATGCAGCGAAAGGGATTCATTCTCCGCATCACACAAGACCCCTGCCTGAGAACGTGGCGCAGCGTCCCCTTGCGGGCTTACTTCGCGGATTTTAATCCCCTCTGGAAATGAATAAGGCTGGCTCAAGCGCCAGCTAAACCGGTTCTCCGTCTCATCGAAGAGAAACCCGGAAGACATCCAGAAATTCAGACAGGGCTTGTTCTTCGGGGTGGGAAGGTACTTGGCATGCAACTCCTCCAGCCCCAGCCTCGCGCAATACCGTACTGCGAAGGCGACCATGGCCTGCTCGACGTGGCGCCCCATCACCCGGCAACTCAATACGAAGTCGGTGATATGCGCGACGCCAGATTCGATATCCAGACTGAGAATTCCAATAAGGCCTGAGTCCCCGAAATTATCCTTCACCCGGAATGACCAAAGCCTCCGGTTATTTTGTCGCAGCCAGGCCTGCAGTTCCTGCTCCGAGGCTCTGCGCGTCGAAAGATTCATCTGGTTGGTCTTGTTCAGCAACTGGACCACCCGGACCCGATCCCCATCGCTCAATTCTTCGATGGCAACCTCCGTATTCAAGGAGCGCAGCCACTCTTCCGTGGAACCGATTCCCTTTGCCGCGGTTCGCCGGCTCTTGTCGGCGGCATACAATTCCTGACGGGAAAGATCCTCCGCGGTGGTATAGGCCGAATCAAAGCAGTCCATCTCCAGGATCTGGCTGGCATACAGAGTTTTATCGTTCGGCCACTCGGGCACGTAGACTTCCGGCAAGGCCTCCCGGACGCGGGCACGTTCCACGGGATTGTCGTCAATGAACACGGCGGATTGCAGTCCCAGGTTCAATTCTGCGACCAGTTCCGCGATATTGGCGGCTTTGTCGTTCCAGTTGATGCGGTAACCGGCAAAGTCTTTCAGCCGCAGCACCATCTCCGGATGCTTCTCGAGAGCCTCCAGGGCGACACTTTCTTCGTTTTTGCTCGCGATAGCCAGGAGGATTCCACGATTGCTCAGCATCTTCAGGGCTCTCTGGAAGTCGAGATAGGCCTCGCCGAGGTAGTCATGCCCTCCGAGCCGCAGATTCTGCCATCCCAGATCGCCGACCACGCCGCCCCATAGCGTGTTGTCCAAATCGACGATGACCAGTTTCTTGGCCGCTCCCGACACCGCCGAGATTGCCGCTCTCACATCAGATGCAGCTCGGCGGAATACCTCGGCGTGAAAGGGAGCCTTGGCTAGGTACCACAGCTTCGGACTGTAGGCGTTCTTGCCCGCCATCTCCATCCAGCGCTGCCCGTCGAGCAGATAAATGCCGCTGCAATTCTCCAGTTCTTCCGCCAGCTTCAAATTCATCTGCAGCAGCAGCTTGCGCAACCCCTGCCCCTTCAGAGTCAGGATGCCATTTCCGCGGCGATGAAGCGGAAGTGTCCAGGACACGACGAAGACGGCTCGAAAGTGTTTTTGCGACTCGCGCAAACAATCGGCAAATTGATGAATCTCAGCCAGAATGGCTTCTTCCCTCACGGGCAACGAATTCAGCGCATCGGCGAATGTCGGAACAATCTTCTCGGGCGATACCCACGCTACGGCAAAATCTGTGGACTCCGCGTGCGTCGGCTGCAGCAACGCCGGAACCACCTGGCCGAAGGGTGCCACCGAGACCGACAGCCGTGTGCCGTCCTCATTCGCCAGATAGTGGGCGAGTGTTTCGAGGTTGAAATCGGAAATGAGATGTACTTTCAAGTTGGATGTGTGTGCCACTAACTGAGCGTGCCGCCGCCCTGCCTTCTTGCCGCCAGTTCCGAAACGTAAGTCGCCAATGCGTCGATAGTTCGAAAATGCCCGGAAGTCGGCGAAAATGGATCATCCTCGGTAAGATCAATGCGAAACCCGTAGCGCTCCTCCAGCTTTTGTTCGGTGATCACGATGAAATTCGCCAGCCCGAGTGAATCGAGCTTCCCGCCCCCGCCAAACAGGATCGTCGCCAAGGACTTCTCGATGCGTTGCTCTGGTGGCAACTGCATGTTCAGATCAGAAACCGATTCGTAGATCACGCCCAGAACGCCGTCGAGATGGGCTGACCTCTGCGCCGGTTCCTTGATCGATGGTTCTAAGGACTTAATTCCGTCCATTGTCATTTCGTGTCCTCCAAAGCTGAAAAAGCTCCCCATTGGTAACCCTGGAAATGTGGCCGAGCTGCGAGATTGCTGCAAATGCAGCCTCCAACTCTTCCCATTGTCCAAGCTCATCGATTTCCCAGCTATGCAGATACAGGTGAGCAATGCCCCCGCACTTCTCAACATGATTAAGCCCGTACAGAAAGTGTCGCTGCCAATCCGTCGTGCCATTATACGTACGTATAAAATTCACCATTCCTGAGAAATTGCCTTCCAGAACTGCATGCCGAATTTGGATAAGCCGGCTGTGCGAATACGCGTGAGTGCTTACCCCCCACAAGAATGGATTGCGAGGGAATGAGTGCAAATTAAACAGGCAAGTTCGCCCCCCCAGGAAGCCGGCCTTCTTCACCAGACCGGGTGTCGACGCGTTGAACTTGCCCTGGGGATAGCAGAATGAAACCACTTTTCGTGCGATCGTATCTTCAAGCCAGGCCTTGCCTGCCGAGATCTCCGTGAATGCCTGGCCATCCGGAAGCGACTTCAGCGGTGCATGATTCAGGGTGTGAGCGCCGATCTCAAAGCGGGCGGACAGCTCGCGCACCTGAGCCGTAGACATCACCGGCCGCTCGGGATTTCGTGCCGGAATATAGAAGGTGGCCTGTAAACCATATTTATCCAACAATTCCGCCGTGCGAAAATCCGTGACAGCTCCATCATCGATGCTGACCGTCACATAGCGCTCCGCCATTGCATGGAACGGGGTTCCTGCAGAATCATTTTGCGCCTGTACATTCATGCCCGGGGTACCTCTTCGGATACCCCAACTGGAACCGGCACAGTCGAAGGCTCAGGCGACGCCACTCTCTCGGCGATGACCTCGTGATAGATCTGCAGCAACTGCCGATAGTTTGCCGCCGGCGTGTATTTCGCCTCGTACTCCTTGCGCGCGTGAGCGCCGAACAACTTCATCTGCTCTGGTTGCTCCCAGGCACCCGTCACAGTGGCCGCCAGTTCTTGGCTATTTCCGGGAGTGAAGAACATGCCGGTTCGGCCTTCTCCAACGATTTCCTGCATCGCTCCCAGCCGCGACGCCAGCACCGGCACACCGCAGGCAAATGCCTCAATGATCGTAAGCGGGAGGTTCTCGTAGAGCTCGCTGGGAAAAACCACAAAGCGCGCGCCCTTCATCGCTTCAATCACCTGTTCGCGAGGCTGGTGGCCCAGGAAGCGGACGTTCGCCAGACCATGGGCCGCGGCCTCCCGCTCCAGTTGCGCCCGCGCCGGACCATCGCCGATCACCCGCAATTCATAAGTTCGCGGCAGATTGTGCCAGGCTTTCAGAAGAGTCGGCACTCCCTTTTCCTGCGACACGCGCCCCACACAGAGAGCATAGGATCCCGCCTCGGTACGCAGGCCAGGATCCGGATCCACACAGTTGGGTTTGACCGTGATCTTCTCCGCGGGCAAGCCACCCTTGACGAATCGGCTGCGCGCAAATTCGGTGAGCACTATGTAGCGATCCACCATGCGCTGCCAGGTTTTCCGCGCATGGTGAACCGACAGCATCAGGGCAACTGGAGCCGTCTCCAGTCGGGAATCGCGATAACACCCATGCTGCACACCGTGCCAGAAACTTCCATCGATGCAGTCCTCGCAGGTTTTCCCGGCACGATAGAAATTCGCTCCCGGGCAGAACAGCCGGTAATTGTGCAGAGTCTGTACGACCGGGACCCGCGCGGCGCGGCACGCCCAGTAGACGGAGGGCGAAATCAGCGGAAAGGTGTTTTGTATGTGCACGATCTCCGGCCGGCTTTGCCGCAACACGCCCGCAAGCTCACGATAGGAGTCGTCCGCCCAAACCGTGCGCGCCAGGAGACTCAGACGCCGGCCTGTGGAATAGCTCTTGATGTCGCGATTATGGCGCTGATAATCCGAAACCTCGTGCCCGGCGGCTTGCAGTAAACGGCGCTCCTGCTCAAAGACGACGTCCTCTCCGCCGCGGTCCTGATAGGTATTGTGAACGAGCAGGATTTTCATTTTGCAGGTGTCGCTGGACGACTACAGCTTCGCCCTCTGAGTCACATTGGCGAACCCAGGAAAAATTGTGTCCGGTAATGCGAGCCGATCTAACTCCAGCCCCTTGTACCGCCGAAGGGCTTGCCTTTTGAGAGAGATAGCGTCAGCCAGTGGGTCGTCCTGGCTGTACTCGAGGGGGGCTAAGCTCCAGTAGCCGCAGAATATCCGGGCCGCGCCCTTCCTCCAAGAGACAAAAGTGCAGAGAAGAAAGTCTCTAAGTAGGTTGGGTGTTCGACTCGCCAACCATTGCCGGGTTCACAAGTAGAGCTTCGGTGACTCGGCGCTGGCTGAGCAGGATTCGTTCCTGCAACTCTGCGAACGTGGCCCAAACCGGCGACCCTTCCCAGGATCCGCGCAAAGTCCCCTTTGCCTCCACATCAAACACTGCTACGTGACAGGGGATCTCGACGTGGCTGAAATAGCGCAAAACCAGCTTCGCGCTGACCACCGATAATCCGGTCTCCTCGGCAATTTCCCGTCTCAGCACTGCTTCGTCCTCTTCCCCGAGAAACGCCAGGCCTCCGGGAAGCGAGTATCCGCGCCCATCGCTGCGATCGATGGCCAGGTAGCGGCCGTCGTTGCGGAGAATGCCGATGGATGCGCGAAGGGGACCGAAAACTGGAAAGCGTCCGTAGGATGCCAAAGCCACACGCGAGATGATCTTGAACAGCCGTCGCTTGAACTGGTCATTTGGCATTCCTCATCGCCGGGCAGCGAAATCCACAAACGGACAGTAAAGATGAAAGGGCGGCCTTCAAGGCTCGGCCGCCCCGGGATCGCACTTACATTCCGGTTCCTTCGAGTTTGACAGTATGGGGACTGCCAGGTGCGCTGTCGGTCACTGTCAGGTATCCGGTTCGCGTACCCGTCTTTGTCGGGGTGAACGTGACCGTAATATTGCAGCTTTGGCTTGGCGCCAGGAAGGCCGGGCAGTTGTTGGTCTGCGAAAAATCTCCCGACGTTCCGAAGGTGCTGGTGGTCATGTCGTCCGAGCCGGTGTTGGTGAACGTTTCCACCATCTGGCTATTTTGCCCCACGGTGACGCTGCCGAAGTTCAGCGGCTTGACTCCGAAGGTCACCACCGGAACCAGGTGAGCGACCTCGCGGATGCGGTTGTTGCCAGCGTCGGCGATCAGCAAGTCCTCGTTGCTGTCCACGACTTGGCCTGCGTTATCGATGTGGGCTTTCGTGGCGCCGCCGCCGTCGCCCTTAAAGCCGTAGTAGTAATACTGCGAATCCTTGCCCGCTACCGTCACCACAATGCCCGTGGTCAGATCGATCCGTTGGACGAGTGCGTTATTACCGCCTCCAACGAAGACGTTGCCATTGGAATCCACAGATACGGCCGTGGGATTCCACCGGCTGGCCTGAAGCGCCGGACCATTGTCTCCCTGGAAGTTGATCTGGCCATTGAAGGCATAGTGCATGATGTCACCGACTGCGTAGGTGTGCTGCGTGTCCCCGCACCCGCCGATCACCCCCAGCACGCAACGGATTACGTTGTTGCCGGAG
>Ga0335078_10000970_pt1 | contig 43556 bp, 50 predicted proteins | sample Lox_Sample_32_FD_206711 | JGI IMG/M metagenome (GOLD analysis project Ga0335078, IMG submission 206711) | Soil microbial communities from Loxahatchee National Wildlife Refuge, Florida, United States - Lox_Sample_3.2 | ecosystem: Environmental > Terrestrial > Soil > Wetlands | place: USA...
CGGCACCGATCGACCTCAGCGAATGGCGGCTGCGTCACTGATCGCGCCCGGCGCGAAGCCGGCCGACAGCGCCGACAGTGCCGCGTCCAGGTACACCGTCAGATCCCCGTCCGCCCGCGCGCTCCACGAGTCGTAGGCCGCCCGGCAGGCGGCCAGCGTCGACCGCCCGACGGTCAGCGGGAACAGCGACCCCGGCGGCTGCCCGGTGCGCGCGGCAACGAAGCCGCTGATCACCCGTTCCCATGCGTCGTAGCGCACGGCCGCGCTGGACTGCAGGGCCGGCACCGAGCCGATCAGGTTCATCCGGGCGCGCAGTTCCTGGACGTCTTCCGCGCGGTAGTGGTTGGCCGCCACCACCGCCTGCCGGATCGCGTCCATCATCGGCACCGAGTCCGGCACCCCGGCCAGGGCCTGCCGGATCATGTCGATCTCAGAGTCGAACTCGCCCCACAGCACGCTGGCCTTGGAGTCGAAGTAACGGAAAAACGTGCGCCGGCTCACCCCGGCCTCCGCGGCGACCTGCTCGATCGGGGTCTCGTCGAAGCCCTGCTCGGTGAACAGCCGGAGCGCGATCACCTCCAGCGTCCGCCGGCTGGTGCCCCGGGGCCTGCCGCGGCGCGCGACCGCCACCTGCGCGGGCACGTGTGCTGGCTGACGGTCATCCATGAATCCGCTTCGATCCTCGTCCGGCCCCTTGATCGCCGCACCAGTGTGAGGTTAACGTAAACGATATTCGTCACACTGTGCCGAAAACAAATGCTCTCGCCGCCGCACCCAGAGGAGCCGCCATGAGCAGGCAGGCCACGGCTGCCGATCCCCGCACCGATGCCCCGGGGCCGGCCCCGGACGCCGAGCCCGACGCCGGGGAACTGCTGATCGAGGAGATCTCGATCGACGGCATGTGCGGTGTCTACTAGCCCAGCGCCACCCCTGGTCCAGCAGTTCCAGTTCGGCCTGGCCGCACCGATCTGCCTGACCTGGGAACTCACCTACGCGTGCAATCTGGCCTGCCGCCATTGCCTGTCGAGTTCCGGCCGCCGGGATCCGCGCGAGCTGTCGGCAGCCGAGTGCCAGGCGGTGATCGACGAGCTGGAGCGGATGCAGGTCTTCTACGTCAACATCGGGGGCGGCGAGCCGACCGTCCGCCCGGACTTCTGGGAGCTCATCGACTACGCCACCGCGCACCACGTCGGCGTCAAGTTCTCCACCAACGGGGTCAAGATCACCCCGGGGGTGGCCGGGCGGCTCGCGGCCAGCGACTACGTCGACGTGCAGATCTCGCTGGACGGCGCGACCGCGGAGGTCAACGACGCGGTGCGCGGGACCGGGTCGTATGCGACCGCGCTGGCCGCGATGCGCAACCTGGCCGCCGCGGGCTTCGCGGGGTTCAAGATCTCGGTCGTCGTCACCCGGCACAACGCGGGCCAGCTCGACGCGTTCAAGGCGCTCGCCGACGGCTTCGGCGCGCAGCTCCGGCTCACCCGGCTGCGCCCGTCGGGCCGCGGCGCGGATGTCTGGGACGAGCTGCACCCCACCGCGGCGCAGCAGCGTGCGCTGTACGACTGGCTGGTCGCCCGCGGCGAGCAGGTGCTGACCGGGGACTCGTTCTTCCACCTGGCCGGCTTCGGGTCGGCGCTGCCCGGCCTGAACCTGTGTGGCGCCGGCCGGGTGGTGTGCCTGATCGACCCCGTCGGCGACGTATACGCCTGCCCGTTCGCCATCCACGACAACTTCCTGGCCGGCAATATCCGCGGCCCCGGCGGGTTCGCCGCCGTGTGGCGGCAGGCCCCGCTGTTCGCCGAGCTCCGCCACCCCCAGGGCGGTGGCGCGTGCACCTCCTGCTCCGCCTACGACGCCTGCCGGGGCGGCTGCATGGCGGCCAAGTTCTTCACCGGCCTGCCGCTGGACGGCCCGGACCCCGAATGCGTGCGGGGCCACGGCGAGCGGGCCCTGCTGGCCCAGGCCGGCGCGCCCGCGCCGCGGCCGTCCGGCGACCATTCACACCGGGCCCGGAGCGCCGCCCGGCCCGGCGCGGTCCCGGTGTCCATCGGCCTGCGCCCGCCGCCCGCGCCCGCCGCGGTCCGGCCGCCCGACCGCGCCTGCGACGAGCACCCGCTGGCGGCCTTTTACCCCGCCTAGCGCCCGCGCTCCCCGCCCAGCGCCCGCGCTCCCCGGCTCCGTCGTAGAAATCTTGGCCGATTTATGCTGTTCTAGCAGCGAAAGTGTAAAAGATCCGGTTGGCTGGTGCGGCCAGGGCCGTAGCCACAAGATGTCGACGCCGGCTTCGTGGCCAGGTTACGGGCGGGTATAACGAAAACAGCCACGCAGGAGGGAGCACCGGTGACGCCTGGGCTCGGCGCCGAACGAATCACCGCGGTCCGGGACCGGGTTCGCCGGCACCTGGTGGGCCGCGAGCACGAGCTCGACCTCCTCCTCGCGGCCGTGGCCGCGGGGCGCGACATCGTGCTGGAGGGGCCGCCCGGCACCAGCAAGAGCACGCTGCTGCGCGGCATCACCGCCGAATGGGGCATCCCGCTGGTGTTCGTCGAGGGAAACGCCGACCTGACCCCGGCCAAGCTGGTCGGCCACCACAACCCGGCCCGGGTGCTGCGGGAGGATTACAGCGCGGACAACTTCGTCGACGGCCCGCTGCCGGAGGCGATGCGCGCCGGCGGCTTCCTCCACATCGAGGAGGTCAACCGGGCCCCGGAAGATACCCTCAACACGCTGCTGACCGCGATGGCCGAGCGGAAGATCGCCGTCCCGCGGGCCGGCACGGTCGCCGCCAGGCTCACCTTCCGCGTGATCGCCCCGATGAATCCCTACGACAACGTGGGCGCGACCAGGCTGTCCACGTCGGTGCACGACCGGATGTGCCGGCTGGCCATCGGCTGCCAGGACGCCGCGGCCGAGCGCGGCATCGTGGCGCTGCGCGCGCCGCTGTACCGGGACATCGCGCCGGTGCTCGCCGCGGTGTTCACGAGCTGAACCCGGCCCGAGGAGGCCCAGTGTCCCCAGCGTCCCCCAAGTCCCCAGGGGCTCCCGGGGCTCCAGCGTCTCCGGGGTCCCCGGGGTGCCCGGGGTCCCCGATGCCCGTCACAGCCGGCCTGGCCGCGTTCACCTCGCCCGAGGCGGCGCGGCTGGCCGGCCAGGGTGCGCTGCTGGCGGTGCCGGTCGCCTCCACCGAGCAGCACGGCCCGCACCTGCCGCTGTCCACCGACACCGACCTGGCCGTGGCGCTGTGCACCCGGCTGGCCGCGGCCCGGCCCGGCGTCATCGTCGCGCCGCCGCTGGCCTACGGCTCCAGCGGGGAACACGAGGGTTTCGCCGGGACGATCTCCATCGGTCAGCAGGCGGTCGAGCTGGTGCTCGTCGAGCTGTGCCGGTCGGCCACCCTGACCTTCCCGAAGGTGCTGCTGGTGTCCACACATGGCGGCAACACCGAGCCGGTGCGGCGCGCCGAGCAGCGGCTGCGCGCCGAGTCCCGTGACGTGCGCGCCTGGCTGCCGAGCTGGGACGGCGACGCGCACGCCGGCCGCACCGAGACGTCGCTGCAGCTCGCGCTGGCGCCCGCCGCGGTGCGGGCCGGCCAGGCCCGGGCGGGCAACACCACCCCGGTCGCCGAGCTGATGCCGGCGCTGCGCGCGTCCACGGTGAAGGCCGTCAGCCCCAACGGGGTGCTCGGTGACCCGGCCGGGGCCACCGCCGCGGAGGGGCGGGCCGTGCTAGCCGCCCTGCTTTCCGACCTGCTCGCGGCGGTCAGGGCGTGGTGCGGTGACTGAGCCACCGCGGGCCGCCCTGGTGGCCGGCGCGGCCCGCGGGATCGGGGCGGCCACGGTCGCCGCGCTGGCCGCGGGCGGCTGGCGGGTCCTGGCCGTCGACCGCGGCGCGGACGACCCGAACGTGCCGTACGCGCTCGGCCGCCGCGCCGAGCTGGAGAAGGTGGCCGCCGCCGCGGGCCCGCGCGTGGCCATCGCCGAGGCCGACACGCGGGACTTCGGCGCCCTGGCCGCGGCCGTGGCCGAGGCCGAGCGGGCCTGGGGCGGGCTGGACGCCGCCGTCGCGGTCGCCGGGGTGATCGCCGGCGGCGCGCCGGCCTGGGAGGTACCCGCCGCCCAGGAGCGAGCGGTGCTCGACATCGACCTCGGCGGGGTGCTGAACCTCGCCCGGGCGGCCGTGCCCGCGCTGCTCCGCCGGCCCCAGCCGCGGCACGGGCGCTTCCTCGCAGTCGCCTCCACCGCGGCGACCCGCGGCCTGCCCATGCTCGCCGCCTACTGCGCGGCCAAGGCCGGGGTGGCCGCCTTCGTCCGGGCCCTCGCGGTCGAGCTGCGCGACACCGGGATCACGGCGAACGCGGTCAGCCCCGGCTCCACCGCCACGCCCATCCTGGACGAGAGCGCGCGGCTGTATGGCCTTCCGTCGGCGGAGGCTTTCGCTCCCCAGCAGCCCATCGGCCGGCTGCTGGAGCCCGCCGAGGTCGCCGCCGTGCTGGCGTTCCTGGCCGGTGACGGCGCCAGCGGCATGACCGGGGCGATCGTCCCCGTCGACGGCGGCCTCGCCCTGTGAGCGAACGTGCTGGACGCCTCGGAGCTCTATGCCCAGTATTACGATGTATGAACCGCGAACGGATCAAGGGTCATCTGGACCTGCTCTTGCTCTCGGTGCTCGCAGCCGGCCCCGCCCACGGCTACGCGATCATCACCGCGCTGCGCGAGCGCAGCGACGGCACCTTTGATCTGCCGGAAGGCACGATCTATCCCGCGCTGCACCGCCTGGAGGACGCCAAGCTGCTGAGCAGTTCCTGGGCTGACGGCGGCCGGCGGCGGCGCCGGGTGTACGCACTGACCGCGGCGGGGGCCACCGCCCTGGCCGCCGAGCAGACCGAGTGGCAGCGTTTCGCCAGCGGCGTGCGCGCCGTGATGGGGTGGTCGATGTGACGGCCGGCCCGGCCCGGGGCCACCTCGGCCAGCTCTCCGTCAGGCTGCGCAGCACGCCGCCGGAGGCCCGCCGGATCATCGCGGTCGGCTTCCTGCCCGTTCCGCGCCGCAACGCTGCTCCGGCACGCCCGCGGCTGATCCGGCACGCCCGCGGCTGATCCGGCCTGCCGCCGGCCATCCCCGCCCGCCGCCGGCCGGCGTTCTGCTGTGCTCCGCCCTGCAGGAAGCTATCACCCTGGCTACACCTCACCTTGACATCGGGCAACAAATAATCTACAAATGAAGTTGTAAGTTTTCTTCAATGCGAAAAACAGGCTCAGTGAGCCGTTGGAGGGTGAGGATCATGGTGCTGACGACGTTCGACCCGTTCGTACAGTTCGAGCGGCAGTTCAACCGGCTGGCCCAGCGGGGCCTCGGCAGCGGCGCCGGGATGCCGATGGATGGCGTGCGGCGTGACGGCGAGGTTGCGCTCCGCTTCGACCTGCCGGGCGTGGACCCGGCGTCGATCGAGGTGACCGTCGACCGCGGTGTCCTGTCGGTGACCGCGAAGCGCGAAGAGGAGTACGCCGAGGGCGACAAGCCGTTCATCCGCGAGCGGATCGCGGGTACCTTCACCCGCCGCGTGTACCTGTCCGACGACCTGGACGCCAGCGCCGTCGAGGCCTCGTTCCGCGACGGCGTGCTGTCCGTCCGGATTCCGGTGGCCGAGAAGGCCCAGCCCCGCCGGATCGAGATCCAGCGGCCCGCCGTTCAGGCCCACCACGCCGAGGGTGAGCACGCGCTCAGCAGCTAATCCGCCCCGCCGGGCCGCGGGCCCAGCGCAGACGGGGACGACACGACCTGGCCGGCGGGAGAATACCCGCCGGCCAGGTTTATCTTCGGGAGGAATGCAGAAGGGAGTGATCGGGATGCGGCTGCCGATGCTGGATGACGAGCACGCGCCCTTCTACACGGTGGGGCAGGTCGCGGCGATGCTGGCGGTCCAGCAGGCCTTCCTGCGCCGCATCGACGACCAGCAGGTGGTCAGCCCGCAGCGGTCGGCAGGTGGCCAGCGCCGGTACAGCCGGCACGACATCGGCCGTGTCCAGCAGGTGGTCATCCTGATGGCCGAGGGCATGACGCTGCCCGCGATCCGCCGCATCATCGAGCTGGAGCAGCAGCTCACCGAGGTGACCCGGGAACGTGACGAACTGGCCCGGCGGCTGGCCGCCTACCGCCGGGCTGGCCTGCCCTGACCAGCGCGGGCCCGCTGGCCCGCACCCGCGCGAATGTGCACACTGCGCCGGCCGGTACGGATAATTTCCTTACACAATGAGTCATTTACAGCCGGCCCGCCGTGGGGGACAATTGCGCGAGTGCCTCTGGGATGGCAGGTGGTTACCGTGGGTGACGATACCGGTAAACCGGCAGCGTGGTTCGCGGCGCCGCGGCGGGCGGAGCCGCCGCACCGCCTGGCCGCCCGGTTACCGCGCCTGCGCGTCCCGCGGTTCCACCCCCCCGGCCCAGGTCCCGACGGCGTGACCTTCGTGCCGCTTCTGCTGCTGCCGCCCGGCGCCGGCGCACGGCGCCAGCGGCCTACGGCTGCCTGCGAGGAAGAGAGCGATTCATGGTCTGCTACGCCCCGGGAACCGGCACCCTCGCCGTCATCGGCTTCGCCATCTACGTCCTCTGGCACAAGGCGATCGGGCATTTCCTCGGCATGATCGGGACCGTGCCCGACGCCGCGCTGCTGCTCGGCGCGGAGGTGGCCGCCGCGATCGCCCTCATCTGGACCGCCCGCCTGATCCGGCGCCGCCGGGCCCAGGCCGGCGCGTGCACCACGTGCCGATTCCGCTGCCAGGAGGCGCTGCGGGCCCGCCCCCATCTGCTCGTCAACCAGGTCGACCGCCGCGTGACCCCGCCGCCTCCGGCCCGTCCGGCCGCGCGGACCTGCTATCCCGCCGCCCCCATCCCGGGCCTGCGGCGCGCCGCCGCCGCCCGCCCGGCTGCGGCGCCGGGCGCCGGCCAGAACCGCCGCGCGTTCCGCCGCACCCCGCTGCTGAACTGGCGCCGCACCCCGCTGCTGAACTGGCGCCGCACCCCGCTGCTGAACTGGCACGGCATCGCGCTGCTGGGCTCCCGGCACGCCCTCACCCGCCCGGCGGTCGCCCCGCCGCCCGGCCGCTGCCTGGCCACCCCGGCCACTTGGGCCACCCGGGTCGCTCCGGCCGCCGCCGGGGCCCCGGTCCCGGCCCGCGAACGCCGGCCGCTGCCGTCCCGCCCGGTGGTTCACGCCCCGGCCCCCGTCGGGAGGGGTCCCGCCGATACGGCCGCCGAGATGGTGCCCGTCGACGGCTGCCTCCTCACCCCGGACGGCGTGGACCCCCGGCCCGTCCCCGCCGCAGAGCCCTGACCTCTCCCGCGTCAAGCCGGGCGGGAGCGCAGCACGGCGACGCCCGCACCGGACAGGTCCGCCAGGGCCACCCCGCGGCCGGTCATGGCCAGCGCGAGTGCCTCGGCGGGGCCGGTCACCTCGGGGCCGTCGCCGGCCGACCACGCCTGATCGGTGGCGCGCAGCCGCAGCCCGGCCAGCCGCCCGCGGCGGACAAACCCGCGGACCGCCCGCGGCGAGACCAGGAAGTCCAGCACCGACCGCCAGGCCTCGTCCGAGGCCGTGGTGGCGAGCCCCAGCGGCCGGGCCACGTCACGGGTGTGCACCGCCACGTCCGTCAGCGGGGCCCCGATGCCGGTGCCGGGCGGCACAAAGGTGTGCTCGGCGTTGTCGCGGAGGATCGCGACCAGCTCAGCCGTTGGCTTCCGGGCCAGCTGCTGTGTCGCCTGCACCGAATATTTATGGAATCCGCCGGAGGCGATCGCGCCGGCCAGGAACCGCGGGACGCTGATGCAGAAGGGGCCGATGAGATGGGCGGCGATCTCCCGGACGGTCCATTCCGTGCACAGGCTCTGCGCGGCCCACTGGTGCTCCTCCAGGCCGGCGAACATGCCGGCCGCTCGTCGCCGCTCCGCCGCGATCAGCGCGAAGATTTCGTCCCTGTCCATGCCGGCCTCAGCTGGCCTCGGCGGCCGGCCGCGCCGCGGTGGCCCAGCGGATGGCCTGCACGGCCGCCTGCCCGGCCGGGCGGACGATGGCCGCCTCGGCCACCGGCAGCCGGGGCAGCCGCAGCGGCCAGCGGGCCCACCCGGGCAGCAGGGCGCTGATTCCGCCGGCGAACATCGAGGAGTTCCCGTGCACCCGGCGGATCGGGCGGTCCCCGGCGAACCAGCGCTCGCCGCCCGGCGCGAAGATCACCTCGTGCCGGGCCGGACCATGCGGCCCGGCCACCCGCTCGAAGATGGACGCCCCCACCTGCCTGCGTATCCGGCTCGCCGCCTGTTGCCACCCCACGTTGTCATTATCGGCCCGGGCCCGCCGAGCCGCCGCCCGGCCCGCCCATCAGGGCCCGCCCGGACGTCAGTGTTACCTCCTTCAGGCGGCACAGATCGAGCACACCCGGATCCTCCCGGGCGTCGGCCACTGACCCGGCCCCCGCAGGCGGGCCCGGGCTCGGGCCCGCCTGCCGGGCTCCACCGGCGGTGCCGCATGGTATGAAGGGGCCCATGCTGCGCTGCGCCGTGATCGGGGCCGGGATCCTGGGCGTATGCGTGGCGGCCCGGCTGGCTGAATCGGGCGCCGAGGTGACGCTGCTTGAACGGGCCCAGCCCGGCCAGGCCGCGACCCGGTCGAGCTTCGCCTGGCTGAACGCCAACAGCAAGGCGCCGCGCGCCTACCACGACCTCAACTACGCGGGCCTGCGGGCCTGGGCCAGGCTGGCGGCCGGGCCGGACGGCCCCGGCGGCACCGACTGGCACCGTGCGGTCGGCAACCTGGAATGGGCGGCCGACGCCGCCGGCCACGCGGAGCTCACCGCGCGGGTAAGCCGCCTGACCGGGTGGGGCTATCCGGCGCACCTGATCAGCGCCGCGGCCGCGGCCGAGCTGGAACCGGCGCTGCGCCTCGCGCCGCACACCGAGGCCGCCTGGTTTCCGGGCGAGGGCTACCTGCTGACCGGGCCGCTCGTGGCCCGGCTCGTCCGGCACGCCGAGGCGCGCGGCGTCACCGTCCTGACCGGGCAGGCGGGGCAGGTGACCGGCCTGCCCGGGCGGGCGGTCCGGACCGCCGCAGGCCAGCTCATCCCGGCGGACGCGGTGATCTGCTGCGCGGGCCGCTGGGTACCCGAACTCGCCGTGCTGGCCGGGGCGGCCAGCCACGTGCCGCTGGTGCCCTGGGCGACCCCCGGCGCGGAGGCCCCCGGCCTCGTGGTCCAGGCCGGGCCCGCGGCCGGCCCGCGACGCGTGGTGCACGCACCCGGCATTTACCTGCGCCCGCACGCCGGCGGGCTGGTGCACCTGGAAGCTCCCGACGCGGCCGTGGACCTGCACACGCCGGACACCGAGCTGCGGCGCTGGGCGGCGGAACTGCTGCGCCGGGCCCGCCTGGCGGTCAGAGGGCTGGACGGTGCCCAGGTCACCGGGTACCGCGTCTGCGTGCGCCCGATGCCCTCCGACGGCCAGTCCGTCGTCGGCTGGCTGCCCGGTGCGGCCGGCGTGTATGTGGCGGTGACGCACAGCGGCGTCACCCTCGCCGCGCACCTGGCCGGGCTCATCGCGGCCGAGGTGACGCAGGGCACGCGCAGCCCGGAGCTGGCGCCGTACCGGCCGGACCGGTTCGCGGTCACCCGGGCCGTTTCCTAGCCTGCCGCCGGTGTGAGACGGTACGCGGGTGGAGCACCATCTGGCCGTCAACCAGCAGAGCTGGGATGAGCGCGTCCCGGCGCACGTCGGCTCCCCGGACTACCATGTCGCCCGGTTCGCCAGCGACCCCGACTACCTCAGCCAGGTCGTCCAGTTCGACCGCCCCCGGCTCGGCGACATCCGCGGGATGCGCGGCGTCCACCTGCAATGCCGCCTTCCCGGGCCGGATGGACCAGATCGGCGGCGGCGAATGGCGGCTGTCCGACCGGCCCTGGCGGCTCCCGCACAGCTACACCCTGCAGGCCGTCAAGCGCGCCTAGGGGGCCACTGAATAACCCCATTTGCGATCAAGGGGCAACCAGCTGACCTGCCGCTTTGCGGCATTCATCATGGGAAAGCGGGACTTATTCAGTGCGCTCCAGCTAGTCCGGCCGAGGGAGCGTCCCTTTGGATCATCGCGCGGGGTGGCGGAGCCAGATTCCGATTGCGGTGACGCCGAAGCGGCCGCGGCCCCACCTGCCCGGCCCGCCCGGCTCCCCGGTTCGGGATTGTGTGCGATGTGCGCTGGTTCAGCAGCAGGGACCGGTGATACTCTCACCCCGGCCCGCTGTCGCCCGGCAGGCCCGCCACGTATCGGAGGTCCGCCGTGAGCCTGACGTTGTGCGTGCTGCTCTGGGCACACCCGGAGGCGGAGGATGCCCTCATCGCCCACGAGGACGAGGTGCTCGGCTTCGTGACCGAGCACGGCGGCCGTGTCGTGCAGCGGGCGCGCAGTGCCGGCTTCGGCGGCGATCCGCTGGAGATCCAGCTCCTGGAGTTCCCGTCCGCCGCCGCCGTCGACGCCTACATGGCCGACGGCCGGCGCGCCATGCTCACCGACGAGCGCGACCGCGCCATCGCCAGGACCGAGGTCATCACCGTCGAACTGGTCGGGCCCGGCGGGTGATTCATCCCCGCGGTCCGCCCGTTCTGGAAGGCCGTGATGGGCTACACCGACAAGCCGGGCGGCCAGCCGGGCCCGGAAGACGGCCTGGCTGACCCGTTCGGCGGCCAGGAACACATCGAAGCCGGCGAAGTCGCCGAGGTGCCGCGCCGCCACCTCACCAAGGCCGACGTCGGCGCCATCGTCCGGGCCGAAGCCGCCGAGCGGCAGAGCACGGCCGACCAGTATGACCAGCATGGGCATCAGGACCGGGCCGAACGGCTGCGCCGTGAGGCCTCGATCCTGCTCGCGACGCTGGACGGGCGCTGATCGCTGTGCGCGGCGTTCAGGGACCTGGCGTGACCGGCGGCGCCGGCGGCGCGGGGGCGGAGAACAGATAGCTGGTCGCCAGGCTGCGGTAGGGCCGCCAGCGCTCGGCGATCGCGGTCACTTCCGCGGGGAGCGGCAGGTGGTCGAGCTCGTAGGCGGACCGGACCGCCTTGCGCAGCGCCAGGTCGCCGGGCAGCACGACATCCTCCCGGTCCAGGGCGAGGATCAGCGCCCCCTGAACCGTCCACGGGCCGATCCCCGGCACCGCCGTGAGCTGGGCCATGATCTCCTCATCGGGCAGGCCGCTCAGCACGGCCAGGTCCAGCCGGCCGCCGGTCAGCCGCGCCGCGAGATCACGCAGCGTGGCGACCTTCCGCCCGGACAGCCCGGCGCGGCGCAGGTCGGCCGGGTCGGCGCAGAGCAGCTCGGCCGGCGCGGGCAGATGGCCGCCGAACAGCGCCTCGATCCGCGCCAGCGTCCGCCGGGTGGAGGCCACCGACAACTGCTGCCCGGCGACCTGGAACACCAGCGCGCCGTACAGGTCCATGGCCGGCAGCTCGGCCATCCAGCCGCGCGGGTCGAAATCGGGCCGCTCGTCGATGAGCCGGGCCAGCACCGGGTCAGCGCGCCGGAGGTGCGCGCGCGCGTCCCGCAGCCGGCCAGGCCGCACGGCGGCTTCACCCACGCCCATGGCAACCTATCCTCATACCCCGCCAGGATCGACCCTCGAGGAGAGCCTATGCTGGTGCCCCTGTACGGGCGCATCATCGCCGCGGTGATCGGCGGGGTGCTGGTCCTGGCGGTGTGGGTGAGCGCCATCGGCTCGCTGGTCGTGTCGCGGGCCGTGGCCAGCCGGCTGACCCGGATAGCCGACAAGCTCGTGACGACGACGTTCCGCACGCTCAACCGGCACATCGCCGACTACCGCCGCCGTGACCGGGTGCTGGCCGCGCAGGGCGCGGCGATCCTGCTCGGCCAGCTCGCCGCCTGGCTGATCACCTCCTTCATCGGGTTCGCGCTGCTGCTGTGGCCGGCCGAGCGCACCATACCCGGCGCGATGGCCGCGGCCGGCTCCTCACTGTTCACGCTGGGCTTCGACGAGCCGCCCGGCGCGGTCCCCGCGATCATCGTCTTCGCCGCCGCCGGGACCGGCCTGATCATCGTGACGCTGCAGATCGCCTACCTGCCCACCCTGTACGCGGCGTTCAACCGCAGGGAAACCGAGGTGGCGCTGCTGAACGCGCGGGCCGGCGTCCCGTCCTGGGGCCCGGAACTGCTGGCGCGCACCCACTACGCGCTCGGCTCCGGGGTGTCCACCATCGACACCATGCCGGTCCTGTATTCGCAGTGGGAACGGTGGGCCGCGGACGTCGCGGAAAGCCACACCACGTACCTGCCGCTGGTGCGGTTCCGCTCACCGCAGGTGCTGTCGTCGTGGGTGACCGCGCTGCTGGCCGTGCTGGATTCGGCCGCGCTGTACCTGGCCCTGGCGCCCACGTCCGCGCCGGTGGTGCCCGCCCGGCTGTGCCTGCGGGGCGGCTTCCAGTGCTTCCGCCGGATCGCGCAGGCGATGAGCCTGGATGTCCCGGAAGAACCCGACCCCAGCGCCGGGATCCGCCTCAGTTACGGCGAGTTTCTCGTGGCGGTGGAACGGCTGAAGAAGGTCAGCTTTCCGCTGGAGCGGGATCCGGCCGACGCCTGGCCCGATTTCGTCGGCTGGCGGGTCAACTACGAGCAGGCCGCGTACGCGCTGGCCTACGCGGTGGACGCGGTACCGGCCCTGTGGTCCGGCCCGCGGCTGCACAACCCCCGGCCGATCGAGCCGTATCGCCCGCCCCCCGGGCGGCTCCCCAAGGAGGCCAGCACCTAGGCCACGGAATACTGGTCCCATGAGCGCCGAACTCAGCTACGCGGCATCGGTCACCGTGGCCTGCCCGCCGGACACCCTCTACGACCTGGCGTCTGACGTGACCCGGATGGGGGAGTGGAGCCCCGTCTGCACGGCCTGCTGGTGGGACGAGGGCGCCGGCCCGCGCGCCGGCGCCTGGTTCACCGGCCGGAACGAGACACCGGACCGGGTCTGGCAGACCCGCTCCCAGGTCGTGACGGCCGAACGCGGCCGCGAGTTCACGTTCGAGGTGAACAACGGCTGGGTGCGCTGGAGCTACACCTTCACCCCGGCGGACGGCGGCACCGAGCTGACCGAGTCCTGGGCCTTCCTGCCGGCCGGCCTGGCCGGCTTCCGCGAGCGCTACGGCGATCAGGCGCAGGCCCAGATCAGCCAGCGCAGCGCGGCGGCCCGCAGCGGCATTCCGGTCACCCTCGCCGCGATCAAGAAGACCGCCGAGTCCGGCCGGTAAGCGCGCCGCGGGCACCGCCCGCAGCCGTGGTGCCTTCTCGGCGGCCGCGGTGATGTTGCGGAGCATCCCGCCGAACACGACGCCGTGGAACGGGGAGATTGCGCGCCAGTAGGCGTGCCCGGCCAGCCCGTGCGGCTGGAAGATGGCGCGCTGGCGGTACCTGGTCTCGCCGTTGCCGCCGCGGCCGATGGACAGCTCCAGCCAGGCCAGGCCAGGCAGCTTCATCTCCGCGCGCAGCCGCAGCAGTTCCCCGGGCGTGATCGCCTCGACGCGCCAGAAATCCAGCGCGTCCCCGACCCGCAGATGCCGCGGATCCCGCCGCCCGCGGCGCAGCCCGACGCCGCCCACGAACCGGTCGGCCAGCCCGCGCACCGCCCACGCGGCACGCAGCGAATACCATCCGGTTGTCCCGCCGATGCCCTCGAGCACCGTCCACAGCGCCTCCGGCGTGGCGTGTACCACGCTGGTGCGCTCGTCGACGTACAGCGAGCCGCCGGACCACGGCGGGTCGCTGGGCAGCGGGTCGCTGGGCGCCCCGGGCGTGCCCGCCGACGTCCAGCTGGTCGAGACGTCGCCCTCCCGGGTGTGCCGCAGGGCCAGCGCGATCGCCTGGTCCAGCGGCAGCAGGCCCTCCGGCGGGTCCGGGATGTAGTCCGCGATGTCGTGCTCGGACGCCACCACCTCGTTGCGCAGCGATTCGACCAGCGGCTTGGCCAGCCCGCTGGGTACCGGGGTGACCAGGCCGACCCAGTGCGCCGAGAGCCCGGGGGTGAGCAGCGGGACGCGGATGAGCACCCGCGGCGTCAGCTTGGCCACCGCCGCGTAGCGCTGCATCATGTCCGCGTAGGTCAGGATGCCGGGCCCGCCGATGTCGAACCGGCGGTTCACCCCGGCCGGCAGCCCGGCCGCGCCCACCAGGTAGCGCAGCACGTCGCGGACGGCGATCGGCTGGATCCGGGTCTCCACCCACTTCGGGGTGATCATCGCCGGCAGCCGTTCGGTGAGGTAGCGGAGCATCTCGAACGACGCCGAGCCGCTCCCGATGATCACGGCCGCCTGCAGCGCGGCCGTCGGCACGCCGCTGCCCAGCAGGATGTCCCCGACCTCGCCGCGCGAGCGCAGGTGCGGCGACAGCACCTGGCCGGAGATGATCCCGCCCAGGTAGACGATGCGGGAGACGCCTGCGTCCCGGGCCGCGCCGGCGAAGGTCCGGGCCGAGGCGCGGTCCCGTGCCTCGAAGGAGGCGCCCGTGCCGAGGGAGTGGATGAGGTAATAGGCCACGTCTGCGCCGTCCAGGGCCCGGCGTACCGCCTCCGGGTCCGTCACGTCCGCCTGGGCCACCTCGACGTCGCCGGACCACGGCCGGTCGCCAAGTTTGGCCGGGTCACGCGCCATGCAGCGGACGCGGTACCCGGCGGCGAGCAGCTCGGGCACCAGCCGTCCGCCGATGTAGCCGGAGGCGCCGGTCACGAGGCAGAGCGGTCGCGAAGACATGCCCCCAGTCTTGCATCGGTTGTGCGCGCCTCCCGGCCGGCCCCCCGCGGGCGGGCGGGCGTGCGGGGCGGGGCCCGGGCCCGTAAGGTTTTCTCATGGCTGACGACGCGCTGCCCGGGCCGCGCAACGGCGGCCCGGCTTCGCGGCGCGAGATGCGTGCGTCGCACGAGGACCGGGACCGGATCGTGGACATTCTGCGGGTGGCCGGCGGGGACGGCCGGCTCACCGCGGACGAGCTCGACGAGCGGGTCGGGGCGGCGCTGATCGCGCGCACCTACGGTGAGCTGGAGGCCCTGGTGCTGGACCTGCCGGCCGCGCCGGGCGCCGCGGCCGCGGGCGTGCCCCCGGCCCCGGCGAAGGAACTGATCCGCATCGACTGCGGCAGCGGCAGCACCACGCGTGACAAGCGGTGGGCCGTCCCGCAGCGGATGGAGGTACGGGTCGGCAGCGGTTCGGTGACCCTGGACTTCACGCAGGCGCAGATCACCTGGCCGGCGCTGCGCATCGACGCGGACGTGCGCAGCGGCTCGCTCCGGCTGGTGACAAGGCCGGGCATCGCGGTGGACACCGACGACGTGGCCGTCCGCAGCGGCACCGTCCGGGTCCAGGCGCCCTGGGGCGACGACGTCCCGGTCACGCTCCGGATCGAGGTATCCGGCAAGGTCAGCAGCGGGTCGATCGCCGCCCGCCCGCCCCGCGGGCCGCGCCGCTCGTTCTGGGCCTGGGTGCTCCGCCGGCCGCGTCCCCCGGCGCCGTGGCAGCTGGCCGCGGGCCGCTCGCCGTACGAGCTGCCGCCGGGCCGCTAAGCCGGCGGCCCGGCGGCCAGCCGGCTCGCCATCTGCTGCACCGGGTCCGCCTCGCTGCCCGGCGTGCCCCAGCGCGTCTCCAGCCACCAGGTGACGCCCGCTCCGGCCAGCGCCGCGGCCTGCGCGGCCGCCGCCGCCGCGTTAGGCCGTCTCGACGGCAAACACCCCGTCCCAGCCCGCGTGCTCGGCCCGCGCGGCCTGCTCGACCTGCACCGCCGCGTCCCCGCCGGGCAGTACCACCCCGTACCGCATCCGTTCGCCGGTCATGGTCCCGTCCTATCAGCCGGCACCGGCAGGCCGCCCGCCTGCCGCCCCATGGAATCCAACGGAAACGGTGCGGCGGAACGGCCCACCGGAACAGCCCGGCGGAACGGTGCGGTGAAACAATATGACGATGGAAGACGCTAGCTCGCCCGCGGGCCCCGGCGGCGACCCCGGCTCGCTCCTGTCCCTCGGCAGCACCGGGTCGATCCTGTCCATCGGTTCCGCCGGGTCGGTCCTGTCCATCGGCTCGGCCGGCTCCGTGCTGTCGATCGGCTCCGCGGGGTCGTTCGCCTCGATCGGGTCGTTCGCCTCGCTCGGCAGCTTCGCGTCGGCGTTCTCGATCGCGTCGATGTGGAGCTTCGCCTCGGTGCTGTCCGGGTTCTCGGCCCGCGCGCTGCGCGGCTGGGGTGACCCGCGCGGCCCGCTTCGCCAGCTCCGCCCGCTCCGCCGCCTGCCGCGCCCGGCCGGGTCCGGCTGACCGCCGCCGCGCCCTGTCCCGGGCCAGGCCGGCCAGGAGATACTCAGAGAACGCGGCCCGGACGATCATTGCGGGGTGTTGAGCGTGGCTGAACTGGATCTGCGTCCCGGCACGGCCGGCACCGCGGTGGATCTGGGGGTTCTGGAGGAGATCCAGCGGCGGGTGCTGTGGCTCGCGGTGCGCATGGTCGACGCGGCCAACCACGGCCGGGAAACCGGGGACGGCGTCAAGGTCGGGGGGCACCAGGCCTCCAGCGCCTCCCTGGTCACCGCGATGACCGCCCTGTACTTCGCGTACCTGAAGGCCGGTGACCGGGTCAGCGTCAAACCGCACGCCTCACCGGTCTTCCACGCCATCCAGTACCTGCTCGGCAACCTGGACCGGAAGTACCTCACGACGCTGCGGGCCCGCGGCGGCCTGCAGGCCTATCCGTCGCGGACCAAGGACCCCGACGACGTGGACTTCTCCACCGGCTCGGTGGGCCTGGGCGCGGTCGCCCCGCTGTTCGCCGCGGTGGCCCGGCGCTACGTGGACGCGCACTTCGGCGAGCGCCCGCGATCCCGGTTCATCGCCCTGCTCGGCGACGCCGAACTGGACGAGGGGAACGTCTGGGAGGCGGTCTTCGACCCGGTCACGCACGGCCTGGGCAACGTCATGTGGGTGGTCGACTTCAACCGCCAGTCGCTGGACCGGGTCGTGCCGGGGGTGCGCATCGCGCACTGGCGGGGCCAGTTCGAGGCGGCCGGCTGGCACGTCGTGGAGGCCAAGTACGGCCGCCAGCTCCAGGCCACATTCGGCCAGCCGTACGGCGGCGCGCTGCGGGCCTGGATCAACACCATGCCGAACGAGCACTACCAGTCGCTGTTCGGCCTGTCCGGCGGCGCGCTGCGCGAGCGGTTCCTGGACGGTGCGCCACCCGGCGTGGACCGGGCGCTGGACGGGGTCAGCGACGAGTACCTGGCGCCGCTGGTCACCGACCTCGGCGGGCACGACCTGGCCAGCATGCTCGCCGCCTACGCCGCCTGCGACGCGGTGCGCGACCGGCCCAGCGTGATCTTCGCCTACACGGTCAAGGGCTGGGGCCTGCCGATCGCGGGTAACCCGCGCAACCACTCCGCGCTGCTGCTGCCCGAGCAGGTCGGCGCGCTCCGGGACAGCCTGGGCCTGACCGGCCAGACCGAATGGGACCGTTTCGACGCCTCCACCGCGGCGGGCATCCTGTGCAGCCAGCGCCGTGAGGCGCTGCGCCGCGAGCCGCGCACCCCGGCCGCGCCGGTCACCGTCCCGCCGGCCACCGGGATCCCGGGCAGCAAGCCGGTCTCCACGCAGGAAACGTTCGGCCGGACCCTGGTCAGCCTGTCCCGTGACGAGGCGCTGGCCCGCTATCTGGTGATGTCGGCGCCGGACGTGGCCACCTCGACGAACCTGGCCGGCTTCATCAACCGGGTCGGGGTCTTCGCGCCCGCCGAACGGCGGTCGTGGCGCGACGACCCGGTGCTGCGCTGGTCCGAGGGGCCGAAAGGCCAGCACATCGAGCTCGGCATCTCGGAAATGAACCTGTTCCTGCTGCTCGGCCAGCTCGGCCTGGCCTGGGATCTGTCCGGCCAGCCGCTGCTGCCGGTCGGCACGGTCTACGACCCGTTCGTCTGCCGCGGCCTGGATGCCTTCATCTACTCGGTGTATTCCGGCGCCCGCTTCCTCATCGCGGGCACGCCGTCCGGGGTCACGCTCGCCCCGGAGGGCGGCGCGCACCAGTCGACGATCACGCCGTCCATCGGCCTTGAGCTGCCGAACGTGACGTTCCTCGAGCCCGCGTACGCCGCGGCGGTCGACTGGCTGGTCTGTGACGCGCTCGGCCGGATCGCGTCCGGCCCCGCCGAGACCACGACGGCGGTGCCCGCCGAGAACGGCGCGTACTACATCCGGCTCAGCACCCGGCCGCTGGACCAGGCCCCGTTCGCGGCCGCCCGGTCCCGGATCGGCGAGGCCGTGCTGCGCCGCCAGGTGCTGGCCGGTGCCTACCGCCTGGTCGACGCGTCGCCGGTCGCCGGGACGGGCGCGCCGCAGGTGCACCTGGCCGCCTCCGGCGCGGTGCTGCCCGAGGTGCTGGCGGCCGCCACGGAACTCGCCGACGAGGGCATCGCCGCGCACGTCGTCGACATCACCTCGCTGGACCGCCTGCATGCGGCGTGGCAGCGCACCCTGCGGCACGGGATCCGCACCGCGGCCACCCCGTCGATTCCCGGCCCGCTGCGCGCCGCGTTTCCCGGCCGGGCGCCCGTGGTCACCGTGCACGACGCCGCCTCGCACGCGATGGCCTGGCTCGGCTCGGCACTCGGGGTGCCGTGCGTGCCGCTCGGGGTGGACCAGTTCGGCCAGTCCGGCAGCGTCCCGGAGCTGTACGAGCTGCACGACCTGCTGCCCGGTTCGATCGTCAACGCCGCCCTGGCCGCCCTCTCCCTGGCCTGACCGGCCCCGCCCCCGCCGGCGCGAGCTGATCTGACCGGGGCAGGCGAGCGGCGTTCACCGGATCTGGCCGACGCCGCCCCACACCCAGGCCGGGCTGCTGGCCGCGAACTCGCTGTCCGGCCGCCACTTCGGGACCACGACGACACCCGGCTCGACCAGGTCGAGGCCGTCGAAGAACCGTTCCACCTGAGCCCGGTCGCGCAGCGTCACCGGAGTCTTCATCATGGCGTTCACCTGCGTGCTCATCTGCGCCCTGGCCCGGGTGTTGAGATCGCGGGCGGGATGCGACAGGGCCACGAAACTGCCCGGCGCCAGCGCGTCCGTCAGCCGGGTCACGATGCCGTACGGATCATCCTGGTCGGGGATGCAGTGCATGATCGCGATCAGCATGACCGCCACCGGCCGGGAGAAGTCCAGCGTCTGCGCGGCCCGGCCGAGAACGCGGCCGGGCTCGCGCAGGTCCGCGTCGAGGTAGGCGCACTCTCCGTCCGGCGCGCTGGTGAGCAGCGCGCGGGCGTGCGATAGCACGATCGGGTCGTTGTCGACGTAGACGATCCGGCTGTCCGGGGCCACCGCCTGCGCGACCTCGTGGGTGTTGTCCGCGCTCGGTATCCCGGTGCCGATATCCAGGAACTGGCGGATGCCCGCCTCCCCGGCCAGATAGCGGACGACGCGGGCCAGGAACGCCCGGTTGGCGCGGACCGACATCGGCATCAGCGGGTCGACCTGGACGGCCAGGTCACCGGCGGCCCGGTCGGCCGCGAAATTGTCCTTGCCGCCGAGCCAGTAGTTATACATCCGCGCCACGTGCGGGACGCTGGTGTCGAGCACGGGGTTCCTGTGCTGCTCGCCGGGCACGCAGGGTCCTTTCTCAGGCGTCAATCCGGGATTCTACTTCCCCGGCGTCCCCGCCGTCAGGGGCCGCCGGTAGCCGGAGCCGGCGAGCCGCCGGTCCCCGGCCGGATGCAGTCGCGCGCCGCCCAGGCCGGCCACCGCGATGCCGGGCGACGTGCAGCCGTTCACGGCGTTAGCGGCCTGCCGCAGCCGGTACCTGGCGCGCATGGGCTCACCTCGGTGAGCACATTACGCTGGGAGAGGGACCTGCGGATGAGGGTGCTATGACCGAGCGCAAGCCGCCGGAGCTGAGCTTCACCTCGTGGATCGACCAGCAGATCAGCGAGGCGGAGCGGCGCGGTGTGTTCGACAACCTGCCCGGCGCGGGCAAGCCGATCCCGCGCCGGGACGAGGCCGACCACGCCCAGGCCTGGCTGCGGGACAAGCTGCGCCGCGAGGGCGTGCCGGCCGAGGAGCTGCTGCCCACCCCGCTGAAGCTGCGCCGGAAGGCCGAACGGCTGGCCGCGGACCTGCCCGGCCTCCGCTCCGAGCAGGAGGTCCGGGACACCGTGGCCGAGCTCAACCGGCAGATCATTGACTGGCGACGCAACTCGGCCGGCCCGCCCATCTTCGTGCCCCTGGTGAAGGAGGAGGAAATGGTCAGCCGGTGGCGCGACGGGCGGTCCGCGGAACGGCCGCCGCCATCTTCGGGCGACCGTGCCACGTCCGCCGCCACCCATGCGACGTCCGCCGCCACGCCCGAGCGCCGCGGCTGGTGGCGCCGCCCGCGCCGGACCGGAACCCCCGCGGCCGGATCGTCCTGATCGCGGGGCGCAGCCACCGGATCGAGCTGGACCAGTGGCAGTTCTGCACCCGCGAGCTTCAGCTCCTCGGCCTACTGGCGGGACGGTTCTCGCTGATCTACGCGTCGATCGGCCGCCACCAGTCATACAGCCGCCGGACCTGCGCCTCGTGGCTCGCCGACCGCGGTACCCAGCCGCGAGCCGCCGGCCGGCCCGGCCGGGCGGTACTGATCGTAACCGCACCGGCCGCTACTCCGGGTCCTCCCCGGTGCCGGGGTGCGCGGCGAACGGCGCCCGGGCCGCCCGGGCGCCGCCCGGGCTGCCCGGGCCGGCCGCCAGGTGACCAAGCTGCTGGGCCGCGTCGTGGCACACGTAGTGCAGCAGCCGGTGCGTCTCCTGCGCGAGCCGCAGCCGCTGTTCCTCCATCCTGGTGCGCTTGCGGTTCTGGCTGATCAGGTGCAGCGTGCCGCCGGCCGCGATACAGGCGCCGATGTCGCTGGTGACGTTGGTGTAGTTGCCGCCGATGAGCTCGGACCTGGCGCTCACGTTGACCCCGGCCAGCGGCAGGACGATCAGGTAGATGCCCAGCCCCACGAGCGCGATCACGTGCGGTTTGCTGGACAGGACGCGCGGCACCCATTGCAGGACCCGGTCCAGCGCGGACTTCGGCTGGTCGGTCGCGAGATCGACGGTCGACCCGACCATGCTGCCGCCGGGCGGATCGGGTGGCAGGGTGGTATCCGGCGCGGCGTCGCTGGGTGTCATGGGCACGCTCCTTCGCTCAGGCGGTGCGACGCCTCCTGCCTACCAGCGAAGCTGAGCGATCGTGTCGTAATCGGCGGCGGAGCAGCCGACCAGCCCGTCCGACAGCGCGAAGATCCATTCCGCCACGCCCAGGGACAGTGCCAGGCGGCTGCACCGCGCGCAGAAATGCGGGTCCTCCAGCCGGACCGAGTCGTCGGCCTCCAGGCGGACGTAGATGAGCTTGGCGCCCTGGAGCATCTTCCAGCCGTCGCCCTCGCGGGCCAGGCCGATCGCGCGCTGCTCGGCGTGTGTCCGGCAGTTGTCATGCACGCCGTACTCGGCGTACTTGCAGTAACAGTGGTCTTCGCCGGGGAAGGGCACCCCGTTGGTGCCCCAGGCGACCATGCTGCCATCCTTGACCAGCACGGCAGCGTGCCGGGTCCGGGCGTGGGAGTCCTTGGCCAGTCCGGCGGCCCGCTCCACCATCTCTTCCGCCTCGTGGCTTTCGTGCCGCTTCAGCGGCCGCCATTCGGGCCGGTGCCCTGGTTCCACCTCGATCACTCCTTCGCGCGAAACCTATTAGTACGCGCGAAGCGGCCGCTTGGCTAGCTACCCCATTCGTCACGGCTGGTTGAATGCATCACACCTGCCCACCCGGGCCGGCCGAGCCCCCCGCGATCTCGAACGACCACAGCTCGCTGTGCGTCCCGACCGGAGGCGGGGCCGCGCCGGCCTGCCCGCCCGCGCCGGCCCGCCCGGCGGCCGACCGGTGCCCGTGCGCGAAGGCCGGCGAGTGCAGCCATGCCTGGAACGCGGCCTCGTCCCGCCACCGCGTCACCACCAGCCAGGTGGTCCGCTCGTCGGCCGGCTTGAGCAGCTCGAAGCCCTCGAAGCCGTCCTGGTCGTCCACGGCGCCCGCCCGGGCGGCGAACCGGCGGGCCAGTTCGTCCCCGCTGCCGGCCGGGACGGTAATCGCATTGATCTTCACGACGGTCATGGATCCGATCATGCCAGCCCGCGGACCCGGCCTCAGCCCAGGCCGGGCCCGCGGCAGCGGTCAGCCGTGCAGCAGCGGCTTGCCCAGCGGCATCCCGGGGCCGCCGGTCGCCAGCGCGGCCATGTTGAAGAACAGGTACACGCCGACCGCGGCGAACACCAGGACCACGTAACCGCCGGCCTTCAGCAGCCCGGTCGAGGCCTGGTTGACGCCCAGGAAGACCAGCAGCAGGGCCAGGTCCACCAGCGCGAACAGCACTGTGTAGACGACCGGCAGCCGCAGCGTGGCCAGCGTCAGCATGACCATCACCACCAGCCAGGACACCAGGAACAGCTCCTGCGTCGACTGCGCGGCCGCCGCCGTGATCCCGAACCAGTTGTGCGTCAGGCCCAGCACGAGCACCGCGTAGCTGAGCCAGAAGCCCGCGAAGATGCCGAACACGCTGGCCACCGCGGACTGGCCCAGCATCGCGGCCCATATGGTGGCGAGGAACAGCCCGGTCGCGGTGGCGGACATGATGATCGGCAGCGAGGCGCCGGTGGCGGTCGCCGGCACCACGCCCACGAGCACCAGGCCAAGGGCCACCGACCCGGCGATGAAGGTGGGCAGCCCCAGCGCCATCGGGTCACCGATGAGCGGGCCGCCGGTCTGATCGACCTCCTCCGCGAAGGCCTCTTTGGCCTCTTCAACGAGGGACTTCCCGGATTCGCTGGGGCCTGCCATGGCGCCTCCCTGCACACGTCCATCCCGCGCGTCGCGGGCCTATGGCATCCGTACCTCCCACATGACCTGCAATTTTTCTCACTTTGAAGCACGGGCCCGCGGGGCACCATAAGAGAGTGCCGGCCGGCCACCATGACAACGATGCCTCCGCCCGTCCCGCGCGGGCGCGCGAGGCCGCCGCCGAGCTGTACGCCGGCGATCCCGCGGTGTTCATCCGGCGCCGCGGTGAGCTCGCGGCGCAGGCGCGCGCGTCCGGTGACGCGGCCGCCGCGAAGGAGATCACCGGCCTGCGCAAGCCGACCCGCTCGGCGTGGGTCGTGAACCTGCTGGTGCGTGCCGACCCGGACGTGCCGTCGCGGCTGGCCGCGCTGGGTACCGCGCTGCGGGAGGCGGGCAGCTCACTGGACGGGCGGACGCTGCGCGAGCTGTCCCGGCAGCGCCGCGAGCTGATCGCCACGCTGACCCGGCAGGCGCTGGCCGGCCAGCGGGACGCGCCGGTGAGCCTTCAGGAGGAGGTGAGCGCGACGTTGAGCGCGGCGGTCGGCGATCCGGGCGTGGCCGCGGACCTGGCGGCCGGCGCCCTGGTCCGGCCGGCCGAGCGGTCCGGTTTCGGCCTGCCCGGCCCTGGCCCGCCCGCCGCCAGCCCGCCGCGCCCCGGGCGGGACCGGGCCGCGCGGCCTGGCGCGGCGCAGGCCGAGCAGCGGGACCAGGAACGGCGGCGCCAGGCCGCCGCGGCCGCCGAGCAGCGCGACCAGGAACGGCGGCGCCAGGCCGCCACGGCCGCCGAGCAGGCGGTCCGGGAGGCGGAGCAGGCCGCGGCCGCGGCGCGTGGTGCCGAACAGGCCCGCGCGGACGCGGTCGAACGGCTCGAGCACCAGCTGGAACAGGCCCGGGACGCGCTCGCGGCGGCGCGGCGCGCGTCCCGTGCGGCGGCCGGCGCGCTGCGGGGCGCCCGGCGGGCGCTGGACCGGCTCCGCGCGCCGGATTCACGCTGAGCAGGTTTTTCGGGCAATCTGGGGCCATGGCAGAAACACTGACGCTGATGGCCGTGCACGCACATCCCGACGACGAGGCGTCGAGTACCGGCGGCGTCCTGGCCTGCTATGCGGACCAGGGCATCCAGACGGTCGTGGTCACGTGCACGAACGGCGAGTTCGGCGACGCTCCCGGCGGGGTCAAGCCGGGTGAGGACGGCCACGACACGGGCGAGGTGTCCGGGCTGCGGCTGGCCGAGCTGCGGCGGTCGGCCAAGATTCTCGGCGTCGGCCAGCTGGAACTGCTCGGCTACCACGACTCCGGGATGCCCGAGTGGGACTACAAGGACCGGCCGGACGCGTTCTGCAATGTCCCATTCGCTGAGGTGACGGGGCGGATCAGCGCGCTGATCGAGCGCTACCGCCCGCAGGTCGTCATCACCTACGACGACAATGGCGTCTACCAGCATCCCGACCATGTCTACGCGAGCCGGACCGCGCAGGCCGCGGTCGCCCAGACCGGCGTGCCGGCCAAGCTGTACCTGTCGGCCATGCGCGGCAGCGACTGGCAGAAAATCAGGGACGCGCTGCGTGAGCTGGGCGTCGACATGCCGGAGATGACGCTGACCCCCGAGCAGCGCCAGCAGGCCGCCGACGCCGAGGCCCGGATCACCACCACCGTCGACATCCGCCCGGTGCTGCCGCGCAAGCGGGACGCGCTGCTCGCGCACGCGAGCCAGATCGCCGAATCGTGGTTCAGCCAGCTCCCCCCGGAGATCGCCGCGGACGCGTTCGGTTTCGAGCATTTCATCCGGGTCAGCGACCGCACCGGCGCCCCGGTGCCAGAGCACGACCTGTTCGCCGGCCTGCGCGGCTGAACGGACGGGAAGGAAACTTGACGGGGCGGGGAAATCCGCCGGCCGCGTCACCGGAACGTTATGACGTTTCTTGCGCGCCGATCACGCCCGTCAGGTCTGCGCCATAACGACGCAGCCGGCAGCCAGCTTATTGTGCCTGCCGAATGATCGCCTATTCATTTCTGCTGGTCAGATTGTCATCACTGTTAGCTAGGCTGCCCCGGCGGCCCGGACCGCCTGCCCGGGCAGGCCGCCGTTCGCCCGGCGGGCCGGCCCGCAGCGGCGCCGTATCGCCGTTCATTGGCCAATTCACAATCTCGGAATCAGACACGAAGTTGGCTAAATTCGGCATCATGGTGCTGAGCCGACGGCCTAGGGGAGGCCAATGATAGTGTCGCAGCCCGCGCTGGAGTCGCTGCGCCGATGGGAACCCGGGCAGATCGGGCCGTATACGTTACTGGGCCGGCTTGGCGCCGGGGCCATGGGCCAGGTCTACCTGGGCCGGTCCACGGCGGGACGGCTGGTGGCGGTCAAGACGATAAAGATCGAACTGGCCGAGGAACCCGGCTTCCGGGCCCGGTTCGCCCGTGAGGTCGCCGCCGCCCGCCGGGTCAGCGGCGTGTTCACCGCGGCCGTGGTGGCGGCCGATCCCGAGGCCGAGGTGCCCTGGCTCGCGACCGCCTACGTGCCGGCCCCGACGCTGAGCCGGCTGGTGAAGAACTGCGGCCCGCTGCCGGTGCCCGCGGTGCGCTGGCTGGCCGCCGGATGCGCGGAGGCACTGGAATCCATTCACCTGGCGGGCCTGGTGCACCGCGACCTGAAACCCTCGAACGTGCTGGTGGCCCCGGACGGGCCCCGGGTCATCGACTTCGGCGTGGCGCGCGCCGCCGAGCGCATCCAGCTCACCGTGACCCGGGGGGCGGTGGGCACCCCCGCCTACATGGCCCCGGAGCAGGCCCGCGACTCCCAGCGCGCCTCGCCGGCCAGCGACGTTTACTCCCTCGGTGCGACCTTGCTGTACGCGGCCACCGGGCACGGCCCCTACCAGGGCGAGACGGTCATGGACGTGCTGGTCAAGCTGGCCACCGAGCAGCCCGACCTGGCCGGCCTGCCGCCGGACCTGGCCGGGCTGGTCATGGCCTGCCTGGAGCGCAGCCCGCGGCTGCGGCCGACGTCGGCGGCCCTGCTCGGCAGCCTCGGCCCGTTCGTGGAGGCCTCCGCCGACCCCGCCGACGGCCACAGCTACCTGCCCGCCTCCGCGATGACGCTGATCGCCGGGTACGCCCGCAGCCCGCAGCCCGCAGTCGCCCGCCGGGCCGGCACCGCCCAGGACGGCCCCAGCACACCCGTCGACGACGCGACCTCGGAGTCGGGCACCGCCCTGCCCGCCTCGTACACGCCGCCCGGCCACCGGCAGCCGCGCCTCCGCCGCCGGGCGGCCCGGGCGGAACCGGCCGGCGGCACACCGCGGCGCGCGCTGCCGCTCCGCCGGGCGGCGCTGATCGTGTCCGCGGCGTTCCTCGGGACCGCGGCGGTGGCCGTCGGCGGTGCCTACCTGGGCCCGAAAGTCGACCCGGCGCTCGCCGCGCCGCCCGCCTCCAGCGCCAGGCCGGCGTCCTCGACCGTGCCCGACGGCCCCCCGCCCGGGTACGACCCCCCGCCCACCCCGCCGAACGGCCAATCCGTGACGCCGAAGCTGGTCACCGGGCAGCCCTACGGGGACGGGAACACCGGCTACGTGGTGCACGGCAGCGGGTTCCGGCCGGATACCCGCGTGGTCATCTCGCTGGCGGGGCACGGCCCGGTGCCGCGACGGGAGGATCCGCTGACCGACCGCCGTGGGACCTTCAACTACACGATCGACCAGGACCACGTCTTCTTCGCCGGCCAGATACCGGTCGGCACCTACCGGGTCGTGGCCAGGGATACCGGCGGGCAGCAGGCCACCGCCCAGTTCGTGGTGCAGCCGCCGCCCAGCGGGCCGCCGCCCAGCGGCGCGCAGCCGGGCGGGCCGCCGCCGCAGGGCCTGGGGCCGCCCGGGCACCCGGTGCGGGCCGCGCTGGCCTTTTAGGGCACCTGCGTCCACCACAGGTCCTCCTGCCGTGAGCACCAGGCCGGATCGTTCAGGCGGCCGAGGTCCCCGCGGGTGATGATGCCGTGCTCGATCAGGATCCGCACCACGACCTCGTCGGACGGCCGCATGTCCGCGCCGATCAGGCCGCGTTCGGCGATCTTGCGCCGGAGCACCTTGACGTGCTCGGCGACGCGGGCCGACAGCCGGTCGCGGAAGCCGGGGTCGCGGTCGAAGCGGTCCAGTTCGTGGTAGGCGCCGGTCACCTCCAGGGCCGCCCGGGCGATCTCCGGGGTCCGCGGCAGCGGGGTCGTCGCGGCCGGATCCAGCAGCCACGGCCGGCACCACATCAGCGCGACCAGGAAGATCTTGGTCATCGGGTCCAGGTAGAGCGGCAGCAGGGTCGAGTCCGCGCCGTCGCGGGTCCGGCCGTCGTCCGCGCCGAGGGCGTCCCAGCCGCGCGGGTGCCCGCTGACCGTTACCGCCAGCGGCTGCCCCTCGTCCAGCATCGCGCGCGAGCCGACCAGCGTCGTCCCGCTGCGGATGAGCCAGCCGCCGGCCGGCTCGCCCTCCTCCTCCATCCGCGGCAGCCGGATCCGGTAGCCGTCACCCTCGGTGTAGAGCGCGTGGGTCCGGCTGATGTTGGCGATCCACACCCCGTCCGACAGCACGCTGATGACCCCGGCCCGGCGGGAAAGCCCGCGCCCGACCGAGACGGTCAGGTCGGCGTCCGCGCCCCGGCCGAACACCAGCCGGCTGCCTTCACCGATCTTGACCACCAGTCCCGACGGCGCGCTGACGTGCGCCATCAGCGACGTGGCGGGCTGGATCGTCATCCGGTTTCCTCTGCTGGACGGTGTCCCATCCGGGCTGATCGGGCGGGCTGATCGGGCGGGCTGGCCGGTGATGGGCGCAACCCCTGCCGTATGGAGTGTAGGCGGGCGCCGGCGGCGGGCTCATCCCCGGATCCAGGGATTGGCGCGCGCGCGGGGACAGGGTTAGCTGGGGCCAGCCGAGGTGAGGCACTGGCACCGGCCGGCCGGGATCTTTGCCGGATGTCCGGGGGGACAGGGCAGGGGGGACCCAGCCGGTGCAGGGCACGGCGGGGTGGGCCACGGGCCCGGCGCCCAGTGCCTCGCTTTCGGCTGGCGGTGCGGAGAGCCAGGGCCCTCCTCCTTGAGGGGAGGGAGGGGGGCCCGTTTCTCTTCGCCGTGCACCACCAGCGGCGGGCAGGCGGAGGCGGACCGCTTTGCCCGTCGCCGCTGGCTGCCGGGCGGGGCCGCTGAGGCTGCCGGGGCCGGCCCGGGCCCGCTGGCGCCGGCCGGTTCCCGGAGGTACCGTGGCGAGGCCGCACGTGCCCAGGCCCGCAGGTGCCGATGCCCCGCAGTGCGCCGGTCGACGGATCCAGCTCGGCTACGACCGCTCTGGCTCCGGCCCGCCGGTGGTCCTGCTGCACGGTTGGTCCGGCCCGGGCTTCACGGTCGGCGACGGCGACCTCGATCACCTTGCCGCGGTGTACGGCATGCCTGGCGCGTTCACCGCGTCGATCGCCTGGTACCGGTCCGGAGCGGGCGCGGTGGCCCGGTCGCTGGCCGAGGAGCCGCCCGCCGCGGCCGGCCGGATCGCAGTCCCGGTCACCGTGCTGTGGCCCGAGCACGACCCGCTGTTCCCGCAGGCCTGGGCGGACCGGGTGGAGGAGTTCTTCAGCGACATCACCGTCCGCTTCGTGGACGGCGTCGGCCATTTCGCCCCGCTGGAGTTCCCCGGCGAGTTCGCCGCCGCGATCCGGGCCGGCGTGGGTCACGGCGGCGTGTCCGGGTAGACATAAGGTATCTGGCGGCTATGTGAGCGGAGGCCCCGTGGGCCGCGATATCGACGCGATCAAGATCACCGGTGAGGATCGCCGCAGGTACCGCGACAAGGTACGGCGGTCGCTGGACGTGTTCGCCCGCATGCTGCGCGAGCACCGGTTCGAGGGCGATCCGCAGGTGGGCGTGGAGATGGAGCTGAACCTCGTGGACGACCGCGGGCAGCCCTCCATGCACAACGCCGACGTGCTCGACGCGATCGCGGACCCGGCCTGGGCGACCGAGCTCGGCCAGTTCAACCTGGAGATCAACCTGCCGCCGCGCGAGCTGGGCGGGGACGCGGTGGCGGGCCTGGAAAAGGAGGTCAGGGACAGCCTCGACCGCGCCGACGAGAAGGCCCGCGGCACCGGCAGCCGGCTGGTGATGGTCGGCATCCTGCCGACGCTGCGCGAAGAGCACACCCGCGAGGACACCATCTCCGCCAACGCCCGCTACCGGGTGCTGAACGAGCAGATCTTCGCGGCCCGCGGCGAGGACATGCGGATCGCGATCGACGGGCCGGAACGGCTGCTCACCCACGTCGGCAGCATCACCCCGGAGGCGGCCTGCACCAGCGTCCAGCTGCACCTGCAGGTCTGCCCGGAGGAGTTCGCCAGCTACTGGAACGCGGCGCAGGCCGTCGCCGGCGTCCAGGTCGCGGTCGCCGCCAACTCCCCGTTCCTGTTCGGCCGGCGGCTGTGGGACGAGACCCGGATCACGCTGTTCGAGCAGGCCACCGACACCCGCCCGGATGAGCTGAAGCACCAGGGCGTGCGCCCGCGGGTCTGGTTCGGCGAGCGCTGGATCACCTCGGTGTTCGATCTGTTCGAGGAGAACATCCGGTACTTCCCGGCGCTGCTGCCGGTGTGCGACGAGGAAGACCCCGTGGTCACCCTGGACCGCGGCGGCTGCCCCCAGCTGTCGGAGATGAGCCTGCACAACGGGACCGTCTACCGCTGGAACCGGCCCGTTTACGCCGTCTCCGGCCGCGTGCCGCACCTGCGGGTGGAAAACCGGGTGCTGCCCGCCGGGCCGACGGTCGCCGACGTCGTGGCCAACGCGGCCTTCTACTACGGGCTGGTGCGGGCGCTGGCCGATGCGCAGCGCCCGATCTGGACGCAGCTCTCGTTCGCGACGGCAGCGGAGAACCTGCACGAGGCGGCGCGGCACGGCATGGACGCCCGGCTCTACTGGCCTGGCCTGGGCGAGGCGCCCGCGGCCGAGCTCGTGCTGCGCCGGCTGCTGCCGATGGCCCGCGAGGGGCTGGCCCGGTGGGGGGTCGCCACCGACCACGCCGACCGCCTGCTCGACATCATCGAGCAGCGCTGCCTGACCGGCCAGACCGGCGCCGCCTGGCAGAGCGCCACCGTGCAGGCCCTCACCGGCCACGGCGCCGGCCGCCCGGAGGCCCTCCGCCTGATGACCCAGCGCTACATCGAGAACATGCACAGCAACGCCCCCGTCCACACCTGGCGCTGAGCCCGCCCGGGCTGGGCAGAGTTGGTGTGCGGTCTTTGTGCGCGTAGGCGAGCAAGACGATCAAGGGCGTGGTGATGTTGCCGTCGGCATAGAGCACGTTTGACCAGTCAGGAGCCAGTCGCGGGCATCGGTGAGGCCAGCGGGACCTGCCAGGCCACTCGCACGCCCCCGGGAATGGGCTCGACGTTGACGTGGATGCCCGCCTCACCGCCCCACGCCCGGAAGTCGGCGAAGTCGTCCTCCTGCGGGCCGCCCGCCGTGCCGGGCGGCGGCGCGGCCTCGATCATGGTGACGCAGGACTCGCCGTCGGCGGCGACGTCGATCCGGGCGGTCGCGGTCTTCTCTAGCACCGGGCCGAGCGCCTCCGCCAGCATCGTGACGAGCTGCGCGCGGGCGTCGGTCGGCAGCGCGTCGACCGGCCCGCTGAAGCTGATCTCCGGGGCCGGGGACAGCCCCGCGCACACGTCCATGACCTGCTGCCGCACGCCGCGGTCATGCGCCCGCTGCTCAAGCCCGAAGATGGCGTCGCGGAGCAGGCGGACCGTCTCGTCGAGGTCCTCGATCGTGGCGCCGATCTTGTTCCGTACCTCGCCGCTGCGGGTCTGCGAGGCGGCGCTTTGCAGCCGCAGCCCCGCCGAGAAGATCCGCTGGATCACCGTGTCCCGCAGGTCGGCGGCGATCCGGTCCCGGTCGGCCAGCACGGTCAGCTCGCGCAGCCGGCTCTGGAGCTGCTCGCTGCGTTCGCGTGAGCGCTGGATCCGGTCGCGCAGGCCGTGCGTGGCGACCGAGATCAGCGCGCCCAGCGCGGTCCAGAAGACGGCGCGGCGCGCGACCACCGCGTCCGGCGCCGCGGCCGGCGTCAGCGAGATGATCACCTCGACCGCGACGACAGCGGCGACCACGCACACCGATTCCCAGCGGCGGTGAAACAGCGCCGTCCACACCAGCGGGATGAGGATGACGATGCCGACTCCCGAGGTCAGGCCGGCCGCCAGGTCGAGGGCCAGGACCGAGGCGGTGTAGGTGAGCGGGACGAGCACCGGCATCCAGCCCGGCAGCCGCGGCCACGGGAGCAGGAAGCCGGCGGCGGTCGCCAGCAGCAGCACGACGCTGTTCAGCGCAGCCCACCCGGACTGCCCGCTCGACGGCAGTGCCAGGCTGGCTTCGGCCAGGATCGCAACGATCGCGAACGGGGCCACCCGGGCCCACAGCCCGGGCCCGCGGAACGCGGAACCGGCTTGCTTGCCATGGGTTACGGACGTAGCGGACAGCATTCCGGATTCCGCTCTTGATCCCATATACGTGACATTCTCTGGGGTTGGCTCGGCCGAATCCTACGCTGCGACGCCACTTCTGCAAAGATAGCACGACTATGCGTAGTCAGCGTTTACGTGCGCGCGAGCAGCCGGTAAACGCATTCGCGTCGTTTGATACCCGTGTGTGCTGGGCAGGGCAGCTAACGAGGTTCACGGCAGCGAGGGTGTTTCGGCACCGGCAGGCACCGACAACCGAAACCAAGGAGGGCATCCGATGACCGATCCTGGCACGCGTCACCATCTCGAAGTCAGGGACGGCGACGAGACCGTGGCCGCTGCCGACGTGACGATACCCGCCGAATCCGACGGCACCGCGCAGGCGTCGCTGCGCGCCGCGCCCGGGCACGTCCCGCCGGGGCGCCGCGCCAGCCTCGTTGACGCGGTGATGGATTTGCCGGAGGTGCAGGACAGTGTGCGGCTGGAGGCGGCGCTGCCGCTGGGCGACAGCGAGACGCTGGGACGGCTGCGGCAGCGCAGCGCGAACGCGACCACCCGGCCCGCGGGATCCAGCGCACTGGTGGACGCGGACATCCCGACAGAGGCGGAGGGCCCGCCCGATGAGGCGGGCCCCGGCAGCGGCGCCTTAATCCGCCGGCGGCGGAATGATCCCGCGAGTGGCGAGTTTTGCGCGGTATGACAACTGTGGGATTCATCGGCAGCGGGATGCTCGGCGGCACCGTGGCCCGGCTCAGCGTGGCCGCCGGGCACGACGTGGTGCTGAGCAACTCACGCGGCCCGGGCACCCTCAGGGAAGTGGTGAGCGACCTGGGGCCGCTGGCCCGCGCCGCGACGGCGGACGACGCGGCCCGTGCCGCCAGCATCGTGGTGGTCGCGGTCCCGCTGAAAGCTGTCCGCAGCGTTCCGGTCGAGCCCATGGGCGGCAAGGTGGTCATCGACGCCAGCAACTACTACCCGCAGCGGGACGGGCACCTCGCCGACCTGGACACCGGGCGGCTGACCAGCAGCGAGCTGCTGCAGCGCCGGCTGCCCGCGTCCCCGGTGGTGAAGGCGTTCAACAACATCTTCTACCGGCACCTGGGGTCGCTCGCCCGGCCCCCGGGCGCCCCTGACCGCAGCTACCTGCCCATCGCCGGCGACGACGATCAGGTCAAGGAACTGGTGACCTTGTTCCTCGATTCCATTGGGTACGGGGGGATCGACGCCGGGCCGCTCGCCGAAGGATGGCGCCAGCAGCCTGGTGAGCCGGCATACGGCGCCCCCTACGGGCCCTTCGAGGACGAGCGCGGCCGGCCCGCGGGCGAGGCCGTGATCCGCGCGGCGCTGGCCGGCGCCACCCGCTGAGCCAGCCGCCGTGCGCCTGTACACGGCGGCTGCGCTGCTCACCAGCGCCAGCGCTGCGATGATCCGGCCCGGCGGCGTGCTCGTCGACGGTTCCCGGATCGCCGCGGCGGGCCCGGCCGGCCCGCTGCGGGCCGCGCCGGTGCAGCAGGTCACCGACCTCGGCGACGTGACGATCCTGCCCGGCCTGGTCGACGGCCACGTGCACCTGGGCTTCGACGGCGGCCCCGGCCCGGTGGCCCGGATGCGCGCCGAATCCGACGTCGAGCAGCTTATCCTCATGCTGCGCAGCGCCCGAGAACTGCTCCAGGCCGGCGTGACCACCGCCCGGGACCTGGGAGCCCGGGCCTTCCTGGACATCGCGGTCCGCGACGCCGTGGCGCGCGGCACCGCGGCCGGCCCGCGGCTGATCACCGCGGCCCGGCCGCTGACCCCGGTGGGCGGGCACTGCTGGTTCATGGGCGGTGCGTGCAGTTCCGCCGGCGACCTGCGGCGGATGGTCCGCGAGCATCACGACCGGGGCACCGACTTCATCAAGGTGATGGCGACCGGCGGCTTCATGACCGAGGGCACGGCGCCATGGTCCGCCCAGTTCAGCACGGCTGAGCTGCGCGCCGCGGCGGACGAGGGACACCGGCTCGGGCACCGGGTGGCGGTGCACGCGCACGGCCGGGACGGGATCGCCCAGGCCGTGGCGGCGGGCGCCGACACGATCGAGCACTGCTCGTTCGTCGGCGAGGACGGGATCTTCGGCTCCGACTTCGACCCGGCGCTGGCCGACCGGATCGCCGCGGCCGGGATCGCCGTCTGCCCGACGATCAACGTGCACGCAGCCGCCTTCCGTACGCGCTACGGCCCGGTGCTGGAACAGGTGATCATGAACCTGCATGAGCGCGGTGTGCAGATCATCGCGGGTACCGACGCCGGTATCGACAACTGCCCGCATGGCGCCTTCGTCTGCGGGCTGGAGGCGCTGGCCGGGGCGGGCCTGCCAGCCCGGGACGTGCTGGACGCGGCCACCCTCCGCGCGGCCCGCGCGATCGGCGCCGGCGACCGGGCCGGGTCCATCGAGCCGGGCAAGGACGCCGACCTCGTCGCGGTCCGCGGCGATCCGCTGCGCGATGTGTCGGCACTGCACCGCGTTGAGCTGGTGGTGGCGCGCGGCCGCCCGGTCACCCTGCGGCCGGATGGGTGCACGGGGCCGGCAGCGGGTAGGGGCCGGCCATGACCGAACCCGCCGGGCGCGCCGCGTCGCTGGCCGGCGCGCTTGACCGGATAACCGTCGCCGACCTGCGCCGCCGGCGCGGGCTCAAGTGGACCTACGCCGGCCCGGACGTGCTCGGCGCCTTCGTCGCGGAGATGGATTTCGGCACCGCCCCGGCCGTCGAGGCGGCCCTGTGCGACGTGATCGGCCGGCGTGACTTCGGGTACCTGACCCCTGCCGCGGTACAGGAGATGGCCGAGTCGGTGGCTGCGTGGCTGGCCCGCCGGTACGGCTGGGCGGTCGACCCGGCGCGGATCCGGCCGCTGCCCGACGTCATCAAGGGCCTGGAAGCAGCGATCACGATCTTTTCCCGGCCGGGCCGCCCGGTGATCCTGCCCACGCCCGCGTACATGCCGTTCCTGACTGTGCCGCCGCGGCTGGGCCGGCGGATCATCCAGGTGCCGATGATCACCGATGGCGGCCGGCTGGCCCTGGACCTGGACGGCATCGCCGCGGCGTTCCGGGCCGGCGGGCATCTGCTGATCTTGTGCAATCCCTGCAACCCGGCCGGCCGGGTCTACACCCCGGCGGAACTGGCGGCGGTGTCGGAGGTGGTGGCCCGGCATGGCGGGCGGGTGTTCGCCGACGAGATCCACGCGCCACTCGTCTACCCCGGTCACCGGCACACGCCGTACGCGGCGTCGTCGGCCACGGCCGCCGGGAACAGCATCACGTCCATCTCGGCGTCCAAGGGCTGGAACCTGCCCGGCCTGAAGTGCGCCCAGCTCATCCTGACCAGCGATGCCGACGCGGAGACCTGGGCCGCGGCCGGCGGCCTGGCCGAGCACGGCGCGAGCACCCCCGGGGTCCGCGCCAACACGGCCGCCTTCGCGGCGGGCGGCGAATGGCTTGCGGGGGTGCTCGGCTACCTGGACGGCAACCGGATGCTGCTGGCCGACCTGATCGCCGAGCACCTGCCCGGCGTCGGCTACCGGCCGCCCGAGGGCACCTATCTCGCCTGGCTGGACTGCCGGGGACTGGGCCTCGGCGACAGCCCGGGGGAGTTCTTCCTCGACAAGGCGCGGGTGCTGGTCAACGACGGGCCCGCGTTCGGCGAGGCGGGAAAGGGCCACGTGCGGCTCAACTTCGCGACCCCGCGCCCGATCCTGGCCCGGATCGTCCGCCAGCTCGGCCAGGCGGCCGCCAGCCGCTGAGGCTGCCCACCCGGGGCTGCCGCCTGCGCTGAACAGATGCTGCCCGGCCGCTCCGGGCGGGGATTCGCTAACTCCGGCTATCCCTGACGTGGCGGAAGCTGCTGAAGGGCCCAGGTGTTGCCGTCCGGATCGGCGAACCGGACGAACGATCCCCACGCCTGCACGTCCACCTCGCTGGCGTCCACCCCGCGCTCGACGAGCTGCTTGCGGGCCGCCGCGACGTCGGCCACCACGACCTGCAGGTTGCGCAGCGAGCCGGGGGCCATGCCGACTCCCAGGCCGGTCCCGAACGCGATCGAGCACGCGGATCCGGGCGGGGTGAGCTGAACGAATCGCAGTTGGTCGTTGACCTGCTGGTCGTAGTCGGCGTGGAAGCCTACCTGGTCGACGTAGAACGCCTTCGCGCGGTCGACGTCGGTCACCGGCACGAACACGAGCTCAAGTTTCCAGTCCATACCCGGATCGTAACGAGGCCCACCGACATTCCGTCCCCCGCGGTACGCGGCCAGTTCCGTTCTCCGCCGCCGTCAGGCGGTGTGGCGGGGTGGGCTGTGGGAGTGCAGGGTCCGGCCGTGGCCGGTGACACCGCCCGTGGCAGCGACGATGACACCGCCCCGCGGGAGGGACGATGACGGACCCTGCCGCCGGCCGGCCAGCGCCTGGCGTGTGCCCGGCCGCCCGGCATGTCCCCGCTGGTCACAATGTGACCACTAGAAGCTGATCTTCTTGCCCGCCGCAAGCAGCGCTAGCTAATGTCAGGTAGATGGCAACGCCACAGCGGGGCGCCCGGCTCGCGGCGCTCGCGGGAATCGTGTGTTTCGGGCTCGCCGCGGCGGGCTGCAGCAGTTCGCCGTCCACCGCGCCGGGTGGAGGAGGCGCCAGCAGCAGCCCCAGCGCCAAGCCGACCGGCACCGCGAACGTCGCCTACGCCTCCTCGCTGCAGTACCTCAACTCCAAGGTCGTCTCGCCCGCGTTCACCAAGGCGGAGGGCTACACGTTCTCCGGCCGCAGCGGCGCCTCCGGCGAGCTGGAACAGGACATCCTGTCCGGCGAGATCAGCCCCAACGTCTTCGAGGCCGTCGGCGGCGACAACATCACGCCGCTGCAGCCCAAGTTCACCGCGTGGTACGTGCAGTACGCGGGCACCTCGATCGTGGTCGCCTACAACCCCAGCGGGCCGCACGCCAGCGAGTTCAAGGCCATCGCCGACGGCAGCAAGCCGTTGTGCAGCCTGTTCAGCAGCGCGCTGCAGACACCCGCGCTCAAGCTGGGCCGCACCGACCCGAACATCGACCCGCAGGGCCGCGACTTCATCATGATGCTGGAGCTGGCCCAGTCCTACTGCCACCTGCCGGCCGACACGGTGGCCAAGATCCTCAGCACGCCCGACTTCGGCACCTCGTCCTCCTCGCAGATCTACGCCGAGTCCTCACTGGACGCCACGCTCCAGTCCGGCCAACTCGACGCGTCCAGCGCGTTCATCACCCAGGCCGTAGAGCTGAAGCTGCCCTACATCAAGCTCCCCGACGCGATCAGCCTGGGCAGCTTCGCGGACGCCGCCGCGTACAAGAACGCCACGGTCACGGTGAAAAGCGGCAAGACCTACAAGGGCTCACCGCAGGTCATCGACATCACCACGATCGGATCCCCGACCCAGGCCGGGATCGCGTTCGTCAGGTACACGCTGTCCAGCGCGGGCCTCGCCCAGTACCGGCAGGGCGGCTTCACGGTGCTGACCCCGACGGTGCTCGGTGATGCCGGCGCCGTGCCCGCCCCGATCAAGAGTGAGCTGGGCGGCTAGGGCGGCCACCGCCGCGAGCGGGACGGTCCCGGGGGAGCAGGCCCCCGGCCCGCCCGGCTCCGGCTCACCCGGGCCCGGCCCGCTGACCAGGCCCGGCCGGGTCCGGTCGGTATCGGGGCTGGTGTCGGTCATCGGGGCGGCGGTGGTGTGGATCGCCCTGCTCGGCCCGGTGATCGCGCTGCTCGCCCACCTGTCCTGGCACGCGATTGGCAGCGCGCTGTCCGCGCCGGGCGCGCTGGACCCGCTGGCCGCCTCGGTGCAGGCCGGGGCGGTGACCCTCGGCGTGCTGTTCGTGGTCTGCACGCCGCTGGCCTGGCTGATGGCGCGCGGCCGGCTGCCGTTCCCGCGGGTGTGGGAGGCCGGCCTGCTGTGCAGCCTGCTGCTGCCGCCGCTGGTCATCGGCCTGCTGCTGATCTTCATGGTCGGCCCCTACACGCCGATCGGCGAGCTGCTGGGGCGGGTGCACCTGTCGGCGACCAACACCTTCCTCGCGCTGTGCATCGCCGAGATCTACGAATCCGCCCCCTACTACGTGCTCGGCGCGCAGGCCGCGTTCGCCAGCGTGGACCCGCGCCTGGAACAGCAGGCCGAGCTGCTCGGGGACCGGCCCGCCCGCGCGTTCCGCCGGGTGACGCTGCCGCTGGCCACCCCGGGGCTGGCCATGGCGCTGTCGGTGGCGTGGGCGCGGGCGATGGGCGCGTTCGGCGCGGTGGTCATCATCGCCTACCACCCGTTCGGGCTGCCGCTGCAGATCTACACCACGCTGCAGGAGACCGGCCTGGCCTCGGCGCTGCCGTTCGCGCTGGTCCTGCTGGTGGTGGCGCTGCCGCTGCCGCTGGCCGCCTACGGCTGGAGTGCCCGTGCTCGACGCCGACGTCGAGGTTGACCGCCGCGACCTGACCGTGCGCGCCGCGCTGGCCGTCGCGCCCGGTGAGCGGCTGGCCCTGTTCGGGCCGTCCGGCGCGGGCAAGACGACGATCCTGGAGGTCATCGCAGGGCTGGTCACGCCGCGCCGGGCCCGTGTCGTGCTCGGCGGGCGCGTGCTGACCTCGACGTCGCCGCCGGTGACCGCGGTGCCGCCGTGGCAGCGGCGGGTCGGCCTGCTGCGCCAGCATCCCGGCCTGTTCCCGCACCTGTCGGTGCGCGCCAACCTGGCCTACGGCCACACCGCCGCCGGGGATGAGCCGGCCGAGCTGGCCGCGATGCTCGGCCTCGCCGACCTGCTGCCGGTCATGCCGGCCCGGCTGTCGGGCGGGCAGGCCCACCGGGTCGCCCTCGGGCGGCTGCTGCTCGCGCGGTGCGACGCGCTGCTGCTCGACGAGCCGTACACCGGCCTGGACGCGAGCCTGCGCCGGGCGCTGACCGACCTGGTGGTCGCGCTCGTGGTCGCGCGCGACGTGCCCGCCGTGCTGGTCACGCACGAACTCGCCGACGCGCAGGCCTTCGCCGGCCGGCTCGCGATCCTGGACCGCGGGCGGCTGGTACAGACCGGCCCGGCCGACGAGGTGGTGCTGCGCCCGGCGTCCCGGCGGGCCGCCGGGCTCGTCGGCTACCGTGGCTTCGTGCCCTCCGCGGACGGTGCCGTAGCCGGGATTCACCCCGAACGCGTCGTGGCCGGCGCCCAGCCCGGCCGCGGCGTGGTGCTGAGCGGGGCCGTCATCACGTGCCGGCCGGCCGGGGCCGGCTGGGAAGCCGACCTGCGCGTCGACGGCGCCGTGATCACCTGCCGCCTGCCGGACAAGCCGCCGGGCGGCGAGGTCGCCGTGACCGCGCTCGACCCGCCGTACTTCGGCCCGGACGGCGCTGCGCTGCCCGCGCCGCCCCGCCAGCAGGTGCGCGGCCGGTGACCGGGCACGGCATGCGGCTGCGGCTCGCGCGGCAGGCCCGGGGGTTCTCCCAGCAGCAGCTGGCCGGGATGGCCGGGGTGTCCCGGCAGGCGGTCTCGGCGGTGGAGGCCGGGCTGTCCGACCCATCCCTGCGGGTGGCGCTGGCCCTGGCCCGCGCGCTGGGCCTGACCGTCGAGGAGATGTTCGGGTCGCTGACGCCGGCGCCGCGGGTCGCCGCGCAGCCACTGGCCCCGCTGGGGGAGGAGGGGGCCCGGGTCACGCTGGCGCCGATCGGCGACAGTTTCGTTGCGCTGCCGCTGGCCGGCGCCGCGGTCAGCAGGGCCGGCTTCGTCCCGGCCGACGGCCTGGCCGGGCCGCCCCGCGGGCCCTGCCTCATCAGCCCGCTCAGCCCGCCGCGCCCCACGCTGGTGGTGGCCGGGTGCGACCCGGCGATCCCGCTGCTGGAGGCGCCGCTGGGCCTGCTCGACCCGCCGGTCTCGCTCGCGTGGTGGCAGTGCGCGAGCGGCGAGGCACTGGAACTGGCCGCGCGCGGCCTGGTGCACTCCGCCGGGGCGCACCTGCGCAGCGACTCCGGTGACTACAACGTTGGATCGGCGCAGAAGATGCTGCCGCAGGGCGCGGAGGTGATCGGGTTCTGCGCATGGCGCGAGGGCCTGGCGCACCGGCCCGGGCTGCGGATCTCCGGCCTCGCCGACGTCGTACGGGACCGCCTGCGGCTGGTCAACCGGGAGCCCGGCTCGGAAGCGCGGCTGCTGCTGGACCGCGAGCTGGCCGCGCTCGGTGCCGACCCCGCCGCGCTGCCCGGCTACCACACCCGGGCCGCCGGGCACCTGCACGTGGCGTCGGCCATCGCGGCCGGCCTGGCCGACGCGGGCGTGGCCAGCGAGCCGGCCGCCCTCGCCTTCGGCCTGGCGTTCATCCCGCTCGCCGCCGAGCGGTTCGATCTGGTCATCCCGGCCGGCCGGGCGGGCTCCCGTGAGGTCGCCGGGCTGCTCAAGGTGCTGTCCTCGCGCTGGCTGCTGGACCAGCTCGCCAGCCTGCCCGGCTACGACCCGGCCCGCTGCGGCGAGCATATCGCCACGCTGGCGCCCACGCCGTAGCGCTCGGCGAACTGGCGCAGGATCGCCGGCGGGTGCGTGACCGTGCTGGCCGCGGCGCGCGCCTTGACCTCGTCGGCCTCGTGCGGCTCAAAGTACCCGGCGTGCCTGTAGACGTCTATCCGGGTGCAGATGCCGTCCACGTCCAGCTCGGGGTGGAACTGGGTGGCGTACACGTTCTGCCCCACCCGGAACGCCTGGACCGGGCAGGCCGCCGAGCGGGCCAGCAGGGTGGCGTGCTCCGGCAGCTTGCTGATCGCCTCCTTGTGCCCGGTAAAGGCCTCGAACGTGCGCGGCAGCCCGCGCATCAGCGGGTCGCTGCGGCCGTGGCCGGTCAGCGTGACCTGCACCGCGCCGACGGGCTCGGCGTACCGGCCGTTGAGCACCGCGCCCTGGTGGCTGCCCAGCGCGCCGATGCCGTAGCACGCGCCGAGGAACGGGAAGTCCGCGCCGACCACCGCGTCGAGCAGGCCGGCCAGGTCCGCCTCGACCCGGCGCTGCACCGCGGACTTGGCGGGCTCGGTGTAGTTGAACGGGCCGCCGCCGAGCAGGATCCCCGACCACTCCCGCAGGCTGACGGGGCCGAGCGGCTCCCGCTCCAGCCGGAACCGGCGCAGCCCGCCTTCGGCGAGCCCGGAAAAGCCGAGGAACGCCGCGTATTCATTGTCTGCCGCGGCGTCCTCGGCGCGGACGCTCAGCAGCAGGAACGGTTTCATTGCAGCAGCCTAATGACGCCCGGGACGTGCCGCAGCCGGCCCGGGCACGCTCGGCCGCCGTCAGTCGCAGAAGAAGCCGCTCAGGACGTCGAGCAGCCATTGCGCGACGTCCAGGTTGTCACTGCAGCTCCCGAATGCCTGCTGGAATTGGCCGGCCGCGGTGGACAGGACGCTGGCCAGTTCGTTCGCCGGCTGGGTGCCCAGCTGCTGAACGTAGCTGGCGACGGTGCTGGCGTCGTTCAGGGTTCCGCTCAGTTTGCTGGCGTAGCTGCTCGCAGTTTCGATCGCGCTGCATAGCTCGGCGCGATAGTCCGGGTCGCTGGAGTCCCTGTAATCCTTGAGCAGCGCCTCCTCCCCGACGAAGACCACCACGTCGGACTCGCCCTGCAGTTCCTGCTGCGTGTCCTGCTGGGTGCCCTGAGGCGGCGAGACGGGATTGTCCTCCGCGTTCTGCACGCCCTCGCTGGCCCACTCGTGCTGCTCTGACTGGCTGTCGCCCTCCGGGAGCGGATCCTCGATCGAGAAGTCCGGCGCCGGGATCTCAGGGGCGGCGGCCCGGGCCGCGGTCAGCCGGGGCGTTATGCCGGCCGCCGGGACAAGGGCGCCGCGTTCGACGTAGGACGCGAAACAGCCCGGCGTCGGAGACGATGAATCGCTGGTCCCGCCCGCCCCGCTTCCGCCGGAGCCGCCCCCGGCGGAGCCGTCCCCGGCGGAGCCGCCCCCGGTACTTCCGCATCCGGTCAGCATGGCCAGGCACACAATAAGGGCCGCGGCAATAGCCAGGATGCCCCGGCCGGCCGGTTTACAGCCGCAAATGCGCAGTAACGACAATGCCGTGCCTCGCCATCCAAATAGAGACGTTACTTTATGGGGGACTTTGCGGGGGCCTGACTGTACCGCCCGCTGGGCCGCACGGTCAAATGCAGCGTCCGGCGGGCTCGGCGTGCTCAACCTGGGCGACGAGACGGTCGAGACCCCCGATGAGGTCATCCGGCGGGTCCGCCGGGGCTTGGAGTACGTGCCCGCCGGCCGGCTGGTGCTGTTTCCGGACTGCGGGATGAAGTACCTGCCGCGGGAGGCCGCGTTCGGCAAGCTGTCCGCGATGACCGCGGCCGCGGCCGGGCTGCGCGCCGAGGCCGCCGCTCTAGGCCGGCTCAGCCCGGATTGACGTAGACCGAGACGTCGCTGATGCTCAGCGCCGCGCCGGGGGTGGTCTGGGCGGTCGGGCTCTGGCAGTGGCAGAGGCTGTCCGGGTAGCCGCCGCCGATCGCCAGGTCGAGGATGATGTGGTAGCCGTGGTCGACGGCCTGCGTCCACGTGGCCGTGCCGACCTGGCTTTCGCTCATGCTGAAGAACTCGCGGCCGTCGACGTACCAGCGGATCTGCTCGTGGCCGGCGTCCCGGCGGTCGACGACCACCGCGTAGGTGTGGTATCCGCTCTGGCAGCTGGGGCAGGGCCGCAGCCCGCTGCCGAAGCCGTTGCCCTCGTGGCAGGGGCCGGTCGTGCCGTCCGGGTTCTTCTGGGTCAGGTTGCCGCAGTGCAGCGCGCCGGAGTACTGGCTGCCGGAGTTGACGTCCTCCAGGATGTCGATTTCCCCGGTCTCCGGCCATTTCCCGGGCCCCAGCAGCCAGAAACCCGGCCAGTAGCCGGTCGGATCCGCCGGGTCCGGCTGCTTGATGGAGCCGGTCACCATCATCTCCCCGCCCGCCGGCGCGCCGAAGCCGCTGCTCCACGTCGCGATCCGGCCGGACGTCCAGCCGGACCCGTCCCGCAGTGCCACGATGTCGAGATTGCCGTGGCCGTCGAGCCGGACGTTCGCCGTCGAGCTGGTGGTCCGTTCAACCTCGCCGGTGCCGAACGTGCCCTGCCCGGTGTCGTACCTCCAGACACGGGGGTTGACGCCCTGCCCGGCCGGCCCGTTGAAGCTGTCGGAGAAGACCTTCTGCCACGGCGCGGCGGGCACGGCCGGGACGGTCTGGTCCGAGGCCGCCGTCGGCTTGGGCGGCGCCGCGCCCGACGAGCAGGCCATCACCAGGGTGGCGACGATGACGCCGATCGCGGCCATCATCGGCCGTGACGAGCGGTCGGCGCGGCCTTTCACGGTCCTGCTTCCCCCAAGGTCCAGCCGTGGCGAGCAGGCCCGGTGGACACCTGCCCATGACCTGCGCCGTTCCGTTCTGTTCCTGAAGATCGTACTGTGCCGTTGCGGGTCAGTGAGCACGAGTTCGCTCCCGTCCGGCCCCGCTCGAACCGGACCGTCGCAGACATGACCTGCGCGTCGCCCAGATCGGCGCGCTCGTGCAGCTTGACCCGGCCGATGCGCGGCAGGACCGCATGGGTGGCCTACAAGCAGTCCGGCTGGGGCCGGGAGATGGGCCACGAGGTCCTCGAGGCCTACACCGAAGTCAAGACGGTCACGACCCTGCTCTGACCGGACGGGGGCCGGGTCACATCGTTCTGGGGCGGCCTCTGGCGGGGAGCACGCGGTTACCGCGTGCCCCCCGCCAGAGGCCCCGGGCCCGCCGACAGGGCGCTGCGGACCAGCGTCTGGGCGGTCCGAACGAGCGTGTCGAGGGAACCGCGACGCGGGTTCCACCACTCGGCGGCCCAGTTGAGGGCGCCGAGGATGAGCATCCGGGCCGCCAGCGGCTCCAGGTCGCGCCGGAGCAGCCCGGCCTGCGCCGCGTCGTGCAGGAGCCCGCGCCAGATCTCGCCGTATTTCGCGGCCTCGTCCGCGTAGCGAATCCGGATGTACTCCGGCACCTGGCCGGCGTTGCGGACCGCCGCGGTCGTGTAGTCGGAGATGTCGAGCGCGTAACGCAGGTGCGCCGCCACCGCGGCGTCGATGCGCCCCATCGGGCCGGTAGCGGGCGGCAGCGCCGCGAGAACCTGCCCGAGGTGCTGGCGCATGCGCGCGATCCCGGTCCACATCACCTCTTCG
>Ga0335078_10000971_pt1 | contig 43551 bp, 39 predicted proteins | sample Lox_Sample_32_FD_206711 | JGI IMG/M metagenome (GOLD analysis project Ga0335078, IMG submission 206711) | Soil microbial communities from Loxahatchee National Wildlife Refuge, Florida, United States - Lox_Sample_3.2 | ecosystem: Environmental > Terrestrial > Soil > Wetlands | place: USA...
CGGGAGACCGCCACGACCCGGAAGGCGCAGATCGACTGGGCCGGGAACGCCACGTTCGCGATTGGCGCGGGCATGCTGCTGGCCGCCATCACCTACGGCATCCAGCCGTACGGCGGGCACCCGACGGGATGGACCAGCCCCTGGGTGCTGGCTGGCCTGGCGAGCGGTGTCGCGCTGCTGATCGCCTTCGGGATCATCGAGACCAGGATCCCCGAGCCGATGTTCCGGATGAGCCTGTTCAAGATCCGCGCGTTCGCTGCCGGGAACACGGCCAGCCTGATGAGCGCGATAGCCCGTGGCGGTCTGCAGTTCATGCTGGTGATCTGGCTGGCTGGGATCTGGCTGCCGCTGCACGGGTACAGCTTTGTCGTCACCCCGCTGTGGGCGGGCATCTACATGCTCCCGCTGACCGCCGGATTCCTGATCGCCGGGCCCATCTCCGGAGCTTTGTCCGACCGGTACGGGACTCGCCCGTTCGCGACCGCCGGGCTGCTGCTGTCCGCGGGCGCTTTCACCGGCCTGATGCTGCTGCCAGTCGACTTCCCCTACCCGCTCTTCGCGGTGATCATCTTCTGCAACGGAGTCGGCTCTGGCCTGTTCGCCTCCCCCAACACCTCGGCCATCATGAGCAGCGTCCCGGCCTGGCACCGCGGTGCGGCGTCCGGGATGCGCTCCACGTTCCAGAACTCCGGCATGTCGCTGTCGATCGGCATCTTCTTCTCGCTGATGATCGCGGGGCTGGCGGCCACGCTGCCGCGCACCCTGACCGCCGGGCTGCGGGCACAGGGAGTCCCGCAGCCTGCCGCCGCGCACGTCGCTCATTTGCCGCCGGTCAGCACGTTGTTCTCGGCCCTGCTCGGCTACAACCCGATGCGCGGCCTGCTCGGGCCGTCCGGCGTGCTGGCCAGGCTGCCGGCCCGCAACGTCGCCGTGCTGACCGGAAACCGGTTCTTCCCGGACCTGATCGCCGGGCCGTTCCACCACGGCCTGATCATCGTCTTCAGCGCGGCGATCGCGATGTCACTGGCCGGCGCCCTGATCTCGCTGGCGCGCGGACGCCAGTTCTACTATGACGAGCCGGGGCAGCCGACGAAGCTGCCGCCGCCACAGCAGCGACAGGAAGGCGGCCGGGACCCGGGGCTCAAGACCTGACCAGGCGCGAAATCGCCTCCGCAGCCTCCCGAACTTTCTCCTCGGCCTGCGGTCCGCCCTGCTCGATGGCCTGGGCGACGCAGTGGCCGAGGTGATCCTCGAGCAGCCCGAGGGCGACCGCCTGCAGCGCCCGCGTCACCGCGGAGACCTGGGTGAGGACATCGATGCAGTACACGTCCTCATCCACCATGCGCTGCAGCCCGCGCACCTGGCCCTCGATCCTGCGCAGGCGCTTGGCGTACGCTTCCTTCTCCTGCGTGTAACCTCGCACGGCACGAGCTTAACGTCGGCCCGGCGATATGGTCTGGCCGTCCATCCCCTCGACTCGTTACACTGGGCAGGTGCCGCGATACGAGTACCGATGCCGCGCCTGCGGCGCTACCTTCGAGCAGACTCGCCCGATGAGCGAGTCATCCGCGCCGTGCGCGTGCCCGCAGGGTCATGACGACACGGTGAAGCTGCTGTCCACGGTTGCCGTCGGCGGCACGGCCAGCGCCGCGCCTGCGCCCCGAGCCGGCGGCTGTTGCGGCGGCGGCTGCGGCTGCTCCTGACACGCCACGCCGGGGCGGCTAGCAGGAGAAGCGCTCGACCTGGCGCAGCTTGTTGGTCGCGTCGAGGGCCGCGACCTTGTAGGACTCCGCCAGCGTGGGGTAGTTGAAGACGGCGTCGACGAGATAGTCGATGGTGCCGCCGCAGCCCATCACCGCCTGGCCTATATGCACCAGCTCGGTGGCGCCGGTTCCGAACACGTGCACGCCGAGCAGCGTCCGGTCCCCGGGAGAAACCAGCAGCTTGAGGACCCCGTACGAGTCGCCGATGATCTGCCCGCGGGCCAGCTCGCGGTAGCGGGAGACCCCGACCTCGAACGGCACGCACTGCTCGGTGAGCTGATCCTCGGTCCGGCCGATGAAGCTGATCTCGGGCAGCGTGTAGATCCCGATCGGCTGCAGCGTGTTCGCGGCATGGACCGGCTCGCCGCAGGCGTGATGCGCCGCAAGCCTGCCCTGCTCCATGGACGTGGCCGCGAGGGCGGGGAAGCCGATCACGTCCCCGACCGCGTAGATGTGCGGGACGGCGGTGCGGAAGAACTCGTCTACCTCGATCCGGCCGCGCTTATCCGCGGTCAGCCCGGCGGCCGGGAGGCCCAGGTCGTCGGTCATGCCCTGGCGGCCGGCCGAGTACAGGACCGTGTCCGCGCGGATCCGCTTGCCGCTGGCCAGCGAGGCCATCGCTCCCTCGGGTCCCGCCTCGACCGACGACACGGTCTCGCCGAAGCGGAACGTCACGGCGAGATCGCGCAGGTGGTACTTCAGCGCCTCGATGACCTCGAGATCGCAGAATTCCAGCATCTGGTCCCGTTGCTCCACCACCGTCACCCGGGTGCCCAGTGCGGCGAACATCGACGCGTACTCGATCCCGATCACGCCCGCGCCCGCCACCAGCATCGACCTCGGGACTCGCTCGAGGTGGTTGATCCCGTCCGCGTCGATGATCGTCCGCTCGTCGAAGGCCACGCTCGCGGGCCTGGCGGGCCGCGTGCCGGTCGCGATCACGACATTCCCGGCGCTGACCTGGCGGGTCCGCCCCTCCCCGTCATCGATCTCGATCGTGTTCGGGCTGGTGAAGCGCGCGGTCCCGGTGAGAATCGTGACCCGGTTCCTGGACAGCTGGCTAAGAACAACATCGTTTTCCCGGCCGACCACGTGCTGCGTCCGGGCCGCGAGGTCGGCAATGGTGATCTCCTCTTTCACCCGGTAGCCCTGCCCGTACATCTCGCGCTGGTCCAGGCCGGTCAGGTAGAGCACGGCCTCCCTGAGTGTCTTGGAGGGGATGGTTCCCGTGTTCAGGCACACGCCTCCGAGCATGTGCGGCCGTTCCACGATGGCAACGCGGCGCTCCAGCTTGGCCGCCGCAATCGCGGCCTTCTGGCCGCCCGGCCCGGAACCGATCACTATCAGGTCAAAATCGTGCACGTTTCCCAGTGTGGCCATGCGAGGCCGCCTTTGAAAGCCGTTTGCGCCGCCCGGTAGCCCCGGATACAGCCGCGCAGGCTCGCATCGGCCGCAGCCGCCGCGCCAGCGGCGGCTCCCTGGCACCTCCCGCGATCTTCTGGCCCGCCGGCACCATGCTGCCTGGCAGGGATGTCTTCCGCCAGGGCCGGCATCCCGCGCGCCGATGCCCGGGTACAACACGTACGATGGCTCGTCCGTCCTCGCCACCAGGCGCGGCCGGCTGCCGGGCATTGTGCCGCTGCGGCACAGCCCTGGACCAGGGCTGACGCGTATTGCTTGCTAGTCCCCGCCTGCCGTGCGGCTGCTAGAGTGTTATACGTTAATTGATTCGCCAATGTCCCTTTATTGCCTTCGTATTCGCATGCGCGTGAGGTCATATTTGCAGAGCATCCTGCGGCAGTTTGTGCTCGGCGGCGGCTCCGACCCTGATCCGGTACTGGAGCTGCCCGGATCGGCATTCGCCCTGTCGTACGCGCCCCGGTCTGCGACGCTGCGGCGCGTGTGGCTGGACACGTTCGACTGGCGCCTTTACCGTGCCGGGCTCACCCTGGAGCAGGCAACCCGCAGCGGCGGAAGAGCGGAGCTGGTGCTGACCGGCCGGGACGGCGAGGTCATCGCCGAAGATCACCTCGCGCGGCGCCAGCGCCCCGGCGGAGGCGAAGCTGGTGCCGGTCCTGCCCGCCCGGCCTGGCCGGGGCTGCTGGACGCGCTGCCCCTGGGCCCGCTGCGGGACCACCTCGGGCCGGTCGTCGGAGTTCGCGCGCTCCTGCCGGTGGCGAGGGCGGTGAGCGTGCTGCGCGACATGCGGGTCCTGAACTCCGACGACAAGACAATCGCGCGCGCCTGCCTGGACCGGATGTCCGTCACTTACCCGGAGGCCGGGACCGCGCCCCCGCGCCTGAGCCTGACCGGGCTCCGCGGCTACCATGCCCAGGCGCTGCGAGTCGCCGAGTGGCTAGCCGCCGCGCCGGGAGTTACCGATGCCAGCCAGACCGGCCTTGAGGCGGCACTGGCGGTGGCGGGCCGGCGGCCTGCCGACTATTCCAGCAAGATCGACGTCACGCTGGCGCCCCGGATGCCAGCGGCCGCGGCGATCGCCGCCGTGCTGACCGCGCTGTTCGACACCCTCGTGGCGAACGTGAATGGCACGGTGCGCGACATCGACACCGAGTTCCTGCACGACCTGCGGATCGCGGTGCGCCGCACCCGGTCTGCGCTCAAGCTGACCGGCGATGTGCTGCCCTCCGGCATGGTCGGTCGGTTCCGCCCGGAATTCAAGTGGCTGGGCGACCTGACGACGCCCACCAGGGACTTCGACGTCTACCTGCTCGGATTCTCGGGCATGGCCGCGAGGTTGACCGCCGCCACGCCTGACGAACTGCAGCCCTTCCACGACCACCTGGAGCGCAGTCGCGCGGCGGCGCAACGCGAACTTGCCCGCGGCCTGCGTTCAGCCAGGTTCTCCGGGCTCGGCCGGGAGTGGCGGCACGCGCTCGCGGCCGCCGCTACCGGAAGCACCCGGCCGACCGCCGCCCGGCTCGCCGCCAGCAGGATCGGCCGTGCCCACCGGCGCGTCCTGCGCGACGGCGGGGCCATTCGCGCTACTTCGCCCCCGGAAAGTCTCCATGAGCTGCGGAAGCGCTGCAAGGAGCTGCGCTACCTGCTGGAGTTCTTCGGCTCTCTGTACGATCCCGGCGAGCACTGGCGGGCGGTCAGGGAACTCAAGGCCCTGCAGGACTGCCTGGGCGAGTTCCAGGACATGCAGGTCCAGCATGAGGAGATCCGGGCTTTCGCAGCACAGATGATGGAGCGCCGCGCCGCGCCTGCCACCACGCTGCTCGCGATGGGTGAGATCGCGGCGGGACTCGCCGCCCGGCAGCAACAGGCCCGCAGCGAGTTCGCCGGCCGGTTCCGCGAGTTCGCCAGCCCGGCAGCCCAGAGCCGGTTCCGCGCACTGACCGGAGCAGCCGCGACATGAGGATCTTCGCGACCTACAACATCAAGGGCGGGGTGGGCAAGACGGCCACGGCCGTCAACCTGAGCTACCTGGCGGCGCAGGACGGCTATCGTGTGCTGCTGTGGGACCTCGACGCGCAGGCCGCCGCCAGCTTCCTGTTCCGGATCCGGCCGCGAGTCAAGGGCGGCGGCAAGGCCCTGATCCGGGGCACCCGGTCGATCGACGGGGCGATCAAGGCGACCGACTTCGACAACCTGGACCTCCTGCCCGCGGACTTCACGTACCGGAACCTGGATTTGCTGCTTGATGCCGCGAAGAAGCCCGCGAGCAGGCTGGGCAGCCTGCTCGCGCCGCTGAGCTCGCAGTACGACGTCGTCTTCCTCGACTGCCCGCCCGGGATCTCGCTGCTGTCCGAGAGCGTGCTCCATGCCGCGGACGCGCTGCTGGTCCCCCTGATCCCCACCACGCTGTCGGTCCGCACACTGGACCAGCTCACCGAATTCATCGGCCGCCTGGACGGGACCCGCCCCGCCATCCTGGCTTTCTTCTCGATGATCGACCGGCGCAAGCGGCTGCACCGGGAGATCTCGCAGCAGCTTCCCGCGCAGCGCGCCGACGTCGCCGCTACCGCGATTCCGTCGCTGTCGCTGATCGAGCAGATGTCGGTGCAGCGCGCCCCGGTGACCGCGTTCGCTCCGCGCAGCACGGCCGCACGCCGATACGCGGAACTCTGGCGGGAGGCGCGGGAGCGCACCGGGCTGCCCGCCCCGGCGCGCGATCCGCGCATTCAGTAGCTGGCGGCGCAACTGCCTACGTCGGCAGGTCCAGCGCGGTTACGGTGGTGATGTGTTCGCCGGAGCCAAGCATCACGCGCCATGGTCGCAGGATAACGGTGCCGCCAAGCCGGCCGGCACTCCATGAGCCCGCTGCCGGGCCCGGCCGGCCGGGCATTGTAACGTGCCTTTCTGGCGGATTGCAGGTACATAGCGGGTCGTCACGGTCCATGCTGTATTCCAGGGATATCGTCTGCCTGAGGGGGGCTCGTGGGTCGCAGGCTGCTTCGGCTGGAGATCCCAGTCTTCCCGGAGCGCGGGATGTTCCGGGTCCATGACCCGGCGGTCGACCCGGACGCGCCGGGCGGCCCCGTGCCGCCCATTGACGCCCTGATCAGCACCAGCCGGGAGCAGATGCTCGTCACCTGTGCTCAGGAGCACGTCAGCGTGCAGCTCACGATCGAGGAGTGGGAGGATGCTCCGCCTCCGTTCAGCGACGGCTACGAAGACGAGGCTAAGTGCGTGCTGTACCTGCGCGGTCGGCTGGGCGTCATGGACACCGGCCGTGCTGACTGTGCCCTGGGGAGCGTCCGGCTGGCCGGCGGCGTGGGCGATTACGGCGTGCACGTGTACACCCGCAACCGCGCCGAGGCTGTCCGGCGCTACGGCGACCTGTTCAAGGTGATCGCCGACCCTCTCGGCGATGAGTTCCAGCAGGCACGGAGAAGGCTTGAGGGCCTGGAGCAGTACCTGCTCCAGCTCTGGCGCGAGTCCTGAACCGCCCCGTCGCGGTCCCGGCTGGCCGCGCCATGGCCGGCGCTAGCGGAATCCGCGTCAGGGCGAGGATGCCGTGCCCTCGTTCCGGGCGGACGGCACCAGCTTGGTCACGCCGTGCGGAGCCGCGGGGCTGTTAGCACGGCGATCGAAGCCCGTCCGGAACGGGGTTAGCGCGTAGACCGCGAGCGAGACCGCGGCGATCACGATCAGGGCTAGGAAGGACAGCACGATCCGCGCGCGCCGCGATCGCATCAGGGCGGTCAAGCCTGGCCGCCCGAACGAGGTCAGCCTGGACGCCAGCAGGGGATCGTCATCGGCAAGCTTGCGCTCCATCTCCTCGAGGATGCGCTGCTCGTCCATTGACAGCGCCATCGGCCCACCTCCGCACAACTTTCGGCCACCGCTGCCGCAACGGGCAGGTCAGGGATTCCCTTCTACTATCCCCCGCTGGATGAGCTTTTACCCTCGCTTTGCCGACGGACTGCGCAGCTGTGGCGGACCTTGAGGTTATCGAATATTTATTCTAGGCTCATCGCATGCGATGGGACAGCCTGAGCCTCGGCGGGAGCCAGGGAAGCGGGCCGGGCGGGTCCGGGTCACGGGCCGCCCCGTTGTTCGAGCGCGGCGCGGTGGCCAGGACCTTCGATACCCCCAGTTTCCGCGGGATGACCTTCTACGAGGTACACGCCCGCTCCATCATCAACCAGGTCCCCCCGGCGTCCAGGATGGCCTTCCGCTGGACCATCAATCCTTACCGGGGATGCTCTCATGCCTGTGCCTACTGCTTCGCCCGCGATACCCACACCTACCTCGACCTCGACAGCGGTCACGACTTCAACTCGAAGATCGTGGTCAAGGTCAACGCCCCGGAACTGGCCCGCAGGGAGCTAACGGCGCCGAGATGGCAGGGCGAGCACGTGGCCATGGGCACCAACGTGGACTGTTACCAGCGCGCCGAGGGCCGCTACCGGCTGATGCCCGGGATCATCGGCGCGCTGCGGGACGCCGCCAATCCCTTCTCCATCCTCACCAAGGGCACTCTGATCCTGCGCGACCTGGAGTTGCTGGCGGAGGCGGCGGAGGTCACCGAGGTCGGCCTGAACGTCTCGGTTGGCTTTGTCGATAAGGAGATTTCTCGATCCGTCGAGCCGGGAGCGCCCACCCCCGAGCGCCGGCTGGCTGTCTGCTCAGCCCTGACCTGCCGCGGCCTGCGCTGCGGGGTGCTGATGGGCCCAGTGCTGCCCTTCCTCACCGACTCCCCCGGCCAGCTCGACGCCACTGTGCGGCTGATCGCAGAGGCCGGGGCGGCACACGTCACGCCGGTCGTACTGCACCTGCGGCCCGGCGCGCGCGAGTGGTTCCTGCGCTGGCTCGGCGACAACTTTCCCGGCCTCGCGGACTCCTACCGAAGGCTGTACGGCACGGGCGCGTATGCTCCCCGGGCATATCAGCAGCAGATAGCCGGGCAGGTCCGGGAGCTGGCACGGCGTCATGGCGTGGGCCGGGCCGGCCCGGCGGGCGCGCCGCGCATCAGGCCCGGCAAGAGGGTGGAGCGGCGCCGCGGCGCCGGGCGCCCTGCCGCCGTCCAGCTCTCCTTGCTTTAATCGCCGCCAGCCGCCGACCCTCGGCAAGGCGGGGCGGTTACCGCACGTAAAGTTGTCTGCCGTGGGAGCGCAGCGCGATGACCTGAGCCAGCTGACGCCCGACCGGCTGCTTGTCCGGACGGTTGCCGTGGACGACCTGGGTGACCTGGTGGCCCATCTGCCGCGGCCGAGGTCCGTTGCTGCCTGGATCCGCCGGGGCGAGGGACTGGCCGGCTGGGGCGAGGCCGCCCGGGTCACGATCCCTGCGGGAGAGGACCGGTTCACGGCGGGCGAGAAATGGCTGGCTGAGCTGTTCGACGGAGCCGAGGTCACCGATGATGTCGGCCTCCCGGGCTGCGGGCCGGTCGCCTTCGGCAGTTTCACCTTCGACCCGGCATCCGAGGGCTCAGCCCTCGTGGTACCCCGTTCGGTCTTCGGCCGCAGCTCGGGCCGGTCCTGGCTGACCACCATCGGGGACCGGCATGCTCCCGCCGCGACGATTTGCCCCCGCCATGTGCCGGCCGCGCCCAGGGAACTCCGCTGGAACGACGGGAGCCTGACCGCGCCGCAGTGGCAGCGCGCCGTCGCCGCCGCCGTGGGCCGGATCCAGGCCGGTGACCTCGGGAAGGTGGTGCTCGCCCGGGACCTGTACGCGGCCGCGGCCGACGACATCGACGTCCGGGTGCTGCTCGCCCGGCTTGCCGCGCGGTACCCCGACTGCTGGACGTTCTCCTGCGCGGGCCTGGTCGGCGCCACGCCCGAGCTGTATATCAGGCGGATGGGATCGGACGTCCGGTCCCTGGTGCTGGCGGGGACGATACCGCGCGGCGGCACCGACGCGCAGGACGAGGCGCTGGGTGCCGCGCTGCTGGCGTCGGCTAAGGACGTCGAGGAGCACCGGTACGCTGTCGCGGACGTCCGCAAGGCGCTCTCGCCGCTTTGCGACCGCCTCGACATCGATGACGAGCCCTGGCTGCTGCGGCTGGCCAACCTGCAGCACCTCGCCACCGGGGTGACCGGGCATCTGGCCGGGCCGCGGCAGCCTGCCCGGGACGCCGCGGCGCTGAGCGAGCATGCGTCGGCTCTGGCGCTCGCCGCCGCGCTGCACCCGACCGCGGCCGTGTGCGGCACCCCGACCAGCTCCGCCATGGAGCTGATCCGCGAGCTCGAGGGCATGGACCGGGGCCGGTACGCGGGCCCGGTCGGCTGGGTCGACGCGCGCGGCAACGGCGAGTGGGGCATCGCGCTGCGGTGCGCCGAGCTGGACGGGGCACGGGCCAGGCTGTTCGCCGGGTGCGGCATCGTGGCCGACTCCGATCCGGAGGCCGAGCTCGCCGAGGCCCAGGTCAAGCTGAGGCCGATGCAGGACGCGCTGGAGGGCTAGCGCCGGCCGCTTCGGCGGCCCGCTCCCCCGGCTTGCCGGCGGCCGCCCGCTCCCCCGGCTTGCCGGCGGCCGCCCGCTCCGGGCGCTCCCGCCGTTACGGCCTGCGCGCAGGCTGTGTCGAGCGCGGCGCGAAGCCGCGCGCCCGCTGTGCGCTCGGTCCGCAGCTCGACGACCCGCAGCCCGCTGCCCGCCAGCGCTTCCGGCAGGTCCGCCGGGCGTTCCAGCCTGGCGTACGCAAGCTGGGCGGCGTCGGCCAGGCTGGCAACGCTTGCCCCGTGCGGGGTGCCGAAGAGGCGCTCGAACGGGACGGGGAGCGCAGCCTGCTCCAGCGCGGAGAAGATCCCGCCGCCATCGTTGTTGACCACCACGACGCACAGGTCCGGCCTCGGCTCGGCGGGCCCGAGCAGCAGCCCGGCGGCGTCGTGCAGGAAGGCCAGGTCGCCGAGTAGCGCGAAGGCCGGGCCGCCGCCTGCGGCCTGGTGCGCCAGTGCCGCCCCGAGGGCCGACGATACGAGCCCGTCGATGCCGCTGGCCCCCCGGCTGGCAAGTACCCGGATGCCTGCCCGCGGTGCCATCTGCTGGTCCAGGTCCCGGACCGGCAGGCTGGACGCCGCCCACAGCAGCGCGCCGTCCGGCAGTGCCGCGGCCAGGTCGCGGGCCAGCCTGGGCTCGGTCAGCGTCTTGTCCGCGTCGAGTATCGAGTCGGCCGCCCGCCGCGCCGCCGCGTCGGCCCGCTTCCAGTCCGCGAGCCAGGCCGAGCCGCGGCCAGGCCGTCGGCCCGGCCGCGACAACGCGATCTGGCCGGCGACGTCGGTGGCGGTCCGGGCCGGATCCGCCCAGCGGCCGGGGCCCTGGGCCAGCACGACGTGCCGGAGCGGGACAGGCCCCGGCGCTCCCCGCAGGAACCCCAGCTGCGCCCGGGACAGGCCTGGCCGGCCAGCCGAGACGATCACGTCGGGACGATGCCCGGCGGCGAAGCCGGGAGCACTCAGCAGGTAGCTGTACGCCGACAGCGCGTTCGGGCCCCGCCGGGCGTTCGACGACGGCTCGGCCAGGACGGGCCAGCCGGCCGCGTCGGCGAGATCGAGCAGCGGCCCGGGGTCGTAATCTCCGTCGCCGCAGACCAGCACGCCGCGCTCGGTCCAGTCCAGCTCGGTCCGGTCCAGCTCGGTCCGATCCCTCCGCTGCGGCCCGGAGCCGCCGGCACCGGAGGGCGGCCCGGGGCCGCCGGCACCGGAGGGCGGCCCGGGGCCGCCGACACTGGTCCACGGCGCCCCGCCCGGGCGGCCGGCGAGCGGCTCCGGCCAGCCGCCGGCACCGGGGCCGGGAGCGGCTCCGGGCACCAGCGGGTCGCGGAACGGGACGTTGACATGCACCGGGCCGGGAAACCCGCCGGTCCCGCCCGACGCCAGCGCCCAGGCGCGGCAGGCCAGCGACCGCCAGTAGCAGGCCATTCCCGGCCGGGCCTCCGGCACTCCCGCCTCACAGAACCAGCGCACCGCACTGCCATAAATCTTGAGCTGGTCGATCGCCTGGTTGGCCCCGGTGCCGCGAAGCTCGGGCGGGCGGTCCGCGGTGAGCACGAGCAGCGGTACCCCGGACTCGTCAGCCTCGATGACCGCGGCATGGAAGTGGGCGGCGGCCGTGCCCGAGGTGCACACGAGCACGACCGGCCTGCGGCTTGCCTTGGCCAGCCCGAGCGCCAGGAACCCGGCCGAGCGCTCGTCGATCCGCACGTGCAGCCGCAGCGCCGGGTGGTCGAAGATCGCCAGCGCCAGCGGCGTGCTGCGAGAGCCGGGGGCCGCCACCGCCTCGCGCGCGCCGCACCTGGCCAGCTCGTCGACGAAGACGGTGCCGAATGCGGTGGACGGGTTCACGGCTCGGTGCCGGGCCCGGTGCCGAGGAACCCGGCGGCAGCCAGCATCCGGGCTCTCCAGGGGCCCGGGTCGGCTTCCCACGCTGACAGCGGCCCGGCCTCGGGAACGGCTGCCCGGACCGCGATCGCGCCCTCGCGCGCCGTTAGCGGCCTGGTGGTCACGTCCCCGGCCAGCAGGCTCATCGTGGCGAGGCCGCAGTCGTAAGGCAACTCGGGAAGGGCGGCGGCCAGGGCCACCCCGGCGGCGAGGCCCACCGACGACTCCACCGCGCTCGACACCACGGTCGGCAGGCCGCATGCCTCGGCGATCCGCAGCGCGGAGCGCACCCCGCCGAGCGGCTGGACCTTAAGCACGACAATGTCGGCGGCCCCGGCCGCGCGGACCGCCAGCGGGTCCTCGGCGCGGCGGATCGATTCATCCGCGGCCAGCGGCACATCCACCCGGCGGCGCAGCTCGGCCAGCTCGGCCAGGCTGGCACACGGTTGCTCGGCGTACTCCAGGCCGAACCTGCCCAGCGCCCGCAACATCCGCACCGCGTGCTCGACGGTCCAGGCCCCGTTGGCGTCCACTCGCACCCGGCCGGCCGGGCCCAGCGCGTCACGCACGGCCTCGACCCTGGCGATGTCCTGCGCATCGGGTTGGCCGGGCTCAGCTACCTTGACCTTCGCGGTCCGGCAGCCCGATGCGGCGGCGATCTGGTGCGCGCGGTCCGCGGTTACGGCGGGCACGGTCACGTTCACGCTGACGAGTTCCCGGGCCGGCTCCGGCCAGCCAGCCCCGGCCGCCTCCAGGGCGCAGGCCAGCCATCGGGCGCACTCGCGCGGGCCGTACTCGGCGAACGGGGAGAACTCTCCCCAGCCGGCCGGCCCCTCGATCAGCGCGCCTTCCCGGACGGTGATGCCGCGGAACCGGGTGCGCATCGGGATCGCGTACGCGCGGACCGTCGGCAGCAGGGCCGACAGCCGCTCGCGCGGCTCCGCGGTAACGAGCTCGCCCGGGCCGGGGCCAGGCCCGCCGCCCGGGCCATCCTGGCCTGCGCGGCCGGTCACGGCCGGCGCGGGAACTTCGCGAAGTCGGGGCTGCGCTTGGCCACGTAGGCGTCGCGGCCCTCCTGCGCCTCCTCGCTCATGTAGTACAGCAGCGTCGCGTCGCCGGCGAACTGCTGCATCCCGGCCGCGCCGTCGGTCACCGCGTTCAGCGCTCCCTTGAGCATCCGCAGCGCCAGCGGCGACTTGGCCAGCAGCTCCCGCGACCAGGCGACCGTCTCCTCCTCCAGCTTCTCCACCGGGACGACCGCGTTGACCAGGCCCATCTCCAGGGCCTGCTGCGCGCTGTACTGGCGGCACAGGTACCAGATCTCGCGCGCCCTCTTCATCCCCACTGTCGACGCCAGCAGCCAGGAACCGTACCCGCCGTCGAACGATCCGACCTTCGGGCCGGTCTGGCCGAAGACCGCGTTGTCCGCGGCGATGGTCAGGTCGCAGCAGACATGCAGCACGTGCCCGCCGCCGATCGCGTAGCCGGCCACCATCGCGATCACCGGCTTGGGCGTGCGGCGGATCTGCACCTGGAGGTCAAGCACGTTCAGCCTGCCCACGCCCTGGGCGTCGACGTACCCGTCGTCGCCGCGGACCTTCTGGTCACCGCCGGAGCAGAACGCCTTGTCGCCGGCGCCAGTCAGGATGATCACGCCGATCGCGGGGTCGTCCCTGGCCGCGTTGAAGGCGTCCGACAGCTCGAACAGGGTCGCGGGCCGGAACGCGTTGCGCACCTCGGGCCGGTTGATAGTGATCTTGGCTATGCCCTCGGCCGTCTCGTAGACGATATCGGTGTACTCCTTGCCGCCTGCAGCGCCCGATGCCTGCCAGTCGACCACTCTTCCAGCCTCCCTCCTGGCCGCCGGATCTGCCCGGATTAACCTTACGACCGTGACTGACCGCCCCCTGCATGCGGTCCTGCTGCCCCGCGCTGACGCCGGCGGCCGGATGCTCGACGCGCTCGCGGCGGCTCTGGACGGCACCGGGCCCGCCATCCTGCCGCTGGACCCGGCCCTGCCGCGGGCGAGGCTAGCGGCCCTGCTCGACGCATTCGCCCCGTCGGCCGTCCGAACTGCACAAGGGTCGCAACGCTACGCCGGCGCTCAGCCGTCGTCTGCGCCGCCGCCCGGGGTCGGCCCCGACACGGCGCTGGTGATCGCCACCTCTGGCTCCACCGGCCGGCCCAAGGGGACCGAGCTCAGCGCCGCCGCGCTGCTGGCATCCGCCAGGGCGTCGCTGCGCCGCGTCGGGGCCGGCCCGGGCGAGCGGTGGCTGTGCTGCCTGCCGACATTCCACATCGCCGGGGTGCAGGTGCTCGTGCGGTCGCTGCTGGCGGGCACCCGCCCGGTGTTCGCCGGCCGGCTCGGCCGGCCTGCGCTCGCCGCCAGCGGCTGCGCGCACGCCGCCGTGGTGCCCACCCAGCTGCGGCGGATGGTGGACGCGGGCGACGACCTGACGGCCGCGAAGACGATCCTGCTCGGCGGGGCAGCAGCGCCCGCGGGCCTGCTGCGCGCGGCCCAGGCCGCGGGCGGGCGGGTGGTCACCACCTACGGGATGAGCGAAACCAGCGGCGGATGCGTATATGACGGTATGCCGCTGGATGACGTGTCATTGGCCATCGGGGAGGACGAGAGAATCAGGATCGCCGGGCCGGTGCTGTTCTCCGGCTACCGGCTGCGCCCGGACCTGACGGCGCAGGCCCGCGACGGCCGGTGGTTCGTTACCTCCGACCTCGGCTCCATCGGCCCGGGCGGCGAGCTGGTTGTCCGCGGCCGGGCCGACGACGTGATCAACACCGGGGGCGAGAAGGTAGTGGCGGCTGAGGTCGAGGCCGTGCTCGGGAGCTGCGCCGGCGTGCGGGAGGCCGCCGTCGTCGGCCGGCCCGACCCGGAGTGGGGCGAGCTGGTCACGGCGGTGGTCGTTCCGCTGGATCCGTCGGCACCGCCCCTGCTGGCGGACATACGGGCATATGTCCGTGACAGGCTGCCCGGGCACGCGGCTCCGGCGGCCATGCTGCTGCTGCCCGAGATGCCGGTGCTGCCGTCGGGCAAGCCCGACCGGGACGCGCTGCGGGCCCGCGCGGCCGGAACACACGGCACCGGGCCCGTCGACCTGCGCAGGGCGCACGGCACCGGCGCGGGAACAAAGGACCGCGTTGAGCGTTACTAGTTAGTGCCCGCGTTGCACGATACCAAGTGCTGCGGGGCCCCCGCTAACCGATGGTGCCGCCCCTGTGGTCAGGAGCAGTGCATGGCCGATACGGCGCGAAGGAGGTGTCTCATGCCGAGGAATGCGACAGCCGAGTCGCGGCACGACGATGAGGCGACCTTGACCCACGTGGACGAGCTCGTCCAGCGCGGGCGCAGCCAGGGCCGCCTGTCCCTTCCGGAGCTTCGCACCGCGTTCGGGCGGGCCCGCATTTCCCCGACCGAGGCAAGGTCCATCGTCCGCGAGCTCACCGAGGCCGGTGTCCAGCTCGGTAACGACCAGCCGGAGGCTCCCGTGCAGGCTGCTACCCTCCCTCCGACCGCCAGGGCAACCGGTGCCCGCAAGGGCCGCGGTGCAGACCCCCGCCAGGCCGGAGCCGGCCAGTCCGGGCTCGAGACCGCGATCGCCCACGTCATCGAGCTGGACGGGCTCGATTCCGCCGATGCTGAAGCCGAGGCGTCGGCACTGGCCGCCGGCACCGTGGCAGATTCGGTAGAGGTGGACCTCGACGACCAGACGTCCGTCATGGGCGACTCGGTACACACCTACCTCAAGTCGATCGGGCGGACCAGCCTGCTCACCGCCGAGCAGGAGGTCGAGCTCGCGAAGCGGATCGAGGCCGGCCTGTTCGCCGAGCACAAGCTGGAGACCGAGACGGGGCTGCCCCAGGAGTACCGTGGCGATCTCGGGGAGGTTGCCGAGGATGGCCGGCGCGCCAAGGCGCACATGCTGGAGGCGAACCTGCGCCTGGTGGTCTCGGTGGCCAAGAAGTACAGCGACCGTGGGCTGTCCCTGCTCGACGTCGTGCAGGAGGGCAACCTCGGCCTGATCAGGGCGGTCGAGAAGTTCGACTACACCAAGGGCTATAAGTTCTCCACCTACGCCATGTGGTGGATCCGGCAGGCGATCCAGCGAGGCTTCGCGGATTCCGCCCGCACGATCCGGCTGCCCGTGCACGTGCTGGAGATGCTCAGCAAGCTGAGCCGGGTCGAGCGGGACATGCATCAGCGGCTGGGCCGCGAGCCCACGCCCGAGGAGCTGGCCGTGGAGCTCGACCGCACGCCGGACCAGATCGAGGAGCTGCTGCGGACCAGCCGCCAGCCGATCAGCCTGGATTCCACGATCGGCGAGGACGGCGAGACGAGCATCGGTGACCTGATCGAGGACGTGGATGCCCCCGAGGCGTCCGAGCTGGTAGACCGGCAGCTACTGGCCGACCAGCTGCGTCACGCGCTCGACGCGCTGACTCCGCGTGAGGCGACGATCATGGCGATGCGGTTCGGTCTGTACGACGGCAACCCGCATACGCTCGACGAGATCGGCAGGGCGCTGGGCCTGACCCGGGAGCGGATCAGGCAGCTGGAGAAGCAGTCGCTGTCCAAGCTGCGCCACCCCAGCCGCGCGCAGCCGCTGCTGGACTACGCCAGCTAGGCGTCTGCGCGCTGGCCGGGCGGCGGGGCGCGGCGCCGCCCGGTAGCATGCCCTGAGTGACGGTCCAGGTTGAGGTGCTCGACAAGGTAACCGGCGAGGTGGTCGAGGCTTTCGGCCGCCTGGTCCCGCAGCTGTCCCGTTCCGCCCGGCCGCCCGGACGGGCGGACCTCGATGCGGTCGCGGGGTTCCCGGCGAACACGCTACTGGTCGCCCGCTCCGCTGGCGTGATCACCGGCACGATGACCCTGGTGATGTTCCCGCTCCCGACCGGGGTCCGAGCCTGGATCGAAGACGTGGTCGTTGACGAGTCCGCTCGCGGCCAGGGCACCGGGGAGGCGATGACCCGGGCGGCGCTGCGGCTGGCCAGCGAGGCCGGCGCGAGGACCGTTGACCTTACCTCGCGCCCGGCGCGGGAAGCGGCCGGCCGGCTCTACGAGAGGCTGGGCTTTGAGATCCGCGAGTCCCGGCTGTACCGGTATGCCTTCGAGGACTGACTGGCCCGCGCCGCTGGGCCCGGGCCCGCCTGCCCGCTGCCAGCCGGCCCGCCTCACCGCCGCCAGCCGGCTGACCGCCCTGAGCCCAGGAGCAAGCTCAGCCACGGGTGCTCGCCCGCGCTTTCTCCCCCCGCCAGGCGCTGCGGCACTCCCGTGCGCCAGCCAGCCATCACGATCTCCGGGTCGGCGGGCCGGTAATCCTTGCCCAGCGCCCTGGCCAGGTCCCAGGCGTGCAGGTGCCATTCGGCACAGGCGGCGCCCGCCATCGCCCCGACGGTGACGAGCTCGCCCCGGTAGCGGTGATGCGGCAGTTCCCATACGGGGGCGAGCCTGCGGGCATATGACCGCGCCGACCTGGCGAACGCCGCGATGTGCTCGGCTGCCGGCCGGTCCGGGAGGGCGGCAAGCTCGGCCGCGTTCTGCCTGGCGAGCTTGCGCGCGAGGTTCTCGGGATGCGCCTCGGCCGCCATCAGCCGCGCCAGCCGGCTCCCCGGCGCGTCATCGAGGTACTCGTGGTAATCGTCGGCCACGCAGCGCAAATGCCCGGCCAGGTCCGCGGCGCACCATTCGGCGCACGGCGTCTGGACACCCCAGTCCCGCCGGCCGAACTGTGCCGCGAGCTCGCAGATGACGGTCACGCCGTCGGCGTAGGCCGCCAACCCGCGAACGGCCGACCACCCTGCCACCGGCTTTCCCGCCGGACGGCTGAACTCCATGGGTCCTCTTCCCTGCCGGCGTCCTGCGCCCGGCACGCCCCCGCGCCTGACCTGGATGAGCCAGTGCCAGAGTTACCCACTCCCCGCCATCTCGCGCCTTTTCCAGAGAAATATTAAGGTGACATGCTGTCGGTGGCGCGGTTAGCCTGCGGCCAATGCCCGCCAATCCCACCGGCTCGCTGCCGTATGCCCAGGCCCAGCAAGGCGCCCGCACCCCGCCGGGACCGGCGACCCAGGACCGGGCGGGGCAGGCGCCGCTCGCCGCGCTCTGGCGGACCCGGGAATACCTCCGCCCGTACCTCTGGCAGCTAGCGGCGATGCTCGCGGCCGCCGTCGGCGCGGCCGGCGCCGAGATCACGATTCCGTTGCTGGTCAAGTCGATCATCGACGGGCCCATCAAACACGGGAACTCCCCCGCGCTGCTGCCGCTGGGCCTGGCCACGATCGGCCTGGGCATGACCCAGGCCGCCCTGAGCCTGTACCGGCGGTGGGTGCAGGCGAGCGCCGTGACCGGCATGGAGCGCGCCATGCGGGACAGCCTGTACGCGCACCTGCAGCGGATGCATGCCGCGTTCCATGACGACTGGCAGTCCGGCCAGCTGCTCTCCCGGGCGACGACGGACCTGTCCGCGATCCGGCGGTTCGCTGGGTTCGGCGTCATCTTCTTCATCACCAACGTGGTGACGTTCGTCGCGGTCATCGGGCTGCTGATCCGGCTGAACTGGTGGCTGGGCCTGCTGACCTGCTGCGCTTTTCTCCCCGTCGTGGCGCTCTGCGCCCGGTTCGAGCGGCGGTACCGGACACTGTCGCGCCGCGCGCAGGATCTCCAAGGTGACCTCGCCACGTACGTGGAGGAGGCCGCGACGGGGGTCCGGGTGCTCAAGGCGCTCGGCCGACGTGACGAAGCCGCCGTCCGGCACCGCCGCCAGGCCGCGCAGGTACAGGCGACCCAGGTGCGCAAGGCCAGGCTGCGCGGCACTTTCTGGGCCAGCCTCGACCTGGTGCCGAACGCGGTAATAGGCCTGATTCTGCTGCTCGGCGCGCTCGCGGCCAGCCGGCATGAGCTGAGCCTGGGCGGGCTTGTCGCCTTCATCGCGCTCACCCTGCAGCTGGTGTGGCCCATCGAGGCCATGGGCTACATCGTGGCCACCGGGCAGGAGGCCGCCACGGCAGCGCAGCGGATCTATGAGATCTTCGACGCCGAGCCCGCCATCAAAGATCCGCCCGCGCCGCAGCGGGCGCCCGGCGGCCGGCCGCCGGACCGCGCCGGGCCGCGGGGCCGGCTGCGTTTCGACCACGTGACGTTCCGCTATCCCGGTGCTGCCGCTCCGGTCCTGCGGGGCGTGACTCTGGAACTCCAGCCCGGCGAGACGGTCGCCCTGGTGGGTCCCAACGGGGCGGGCAAGACGACACTGCTCCACCTGGTGCCCAGGCTGGCGGAGGTGTCCGGCGGTGCGATCCTGCTGGACGGCACCGACATCAGGGATCTTCCGCTCGCGGCGCTGCGCTCCGTGGTGGGCTGCGCCTTCGAAGATCCCACCCTGTTCTCGGCTAGCGTCAGGGAGAACGTGAGCTACGGTACCCCCGGCGCCGGTGCGGGAGAGCTGCACGCCGCGCTCAGCGCGGCCCAGGCCGATTTCGTCGGCGAGCTGCCCTGGGGTCTGGACACCAGGATCGGCGAGCAGGGCATGGCACTGTCCGGCGGCCAGCGCCAGCGGGTCGCGCTCGCCCGGGTCATCGCGGCCAAGCCCGAGGTGCTCCTGCTGGATGACCCGCTGTCAGCGCTGGACGTGCATACCGAAACCCGGGTCACCCGCGCGCTCGCCCAGGTGCTCAGCAGGTCGACCGCGCTGGTCATTGCGCACCGGCCGTCCACGGTCATGCTGGCCGACCGGGTGGCGCTGCTCGATGACGGCGTCGTGGCCGCCACGGGCTCACACCAGGACCTGCTCGCCACCCAGGACCGTTACCGGGAGCTGATGAGCGGCGACGGCCGGCCGGACGCCGACCGGGCCCAGGAGCAGGGTGAGCGGCCCGGCCGGGGCAGCGGCCATGGCCTGACGAATGCCCGCCGATGAGCCAGACGACAGCGGCGCAACCCTGGCGCGGCATAGCAGCCGAGGACGTCGAGGAGATACCGTCGAGCCTCGCGGCAATGCTGCGGCTGCGCGGCAGGCGCCTGCTCCAGGATCTGCTCCGCCCGCACCGGTCACAGGCCGGCTTAATCCTCCTGCTGATCGTGACCTCCAACATCGCGGCCCTCGTCGGCCCGTGGCTGATCGGCGTCGGGATCGACCGGATCCCGCAGCTCGCCCGCACCCACGAGCTGGAGCCGCTGTCGCTGATCATCGCGGCATTCGCGGTGGCGGTGATCACCCAGGCCGCGGCGACCCGGGCCTACATCGCCGCGATGGGCCGCCTCGGGGCCGCCGTGGTGATCGAGCTGCGGCGCCGCCTGTTCGCTCATTTTCTCCGGCTTCCCGTGTCGTTCCACGAGCGCTACACGTCGGGCCGGGTCATCTCCCGGCAGGTCTCCGACATCGACTCGATCTCCGACCTCTTCGACGAGGGCCTGGACTCGCTGGTGTCGGCTGTCTTGTCGCTGGTCCTGGTCGGCGGTGGGATGCTGCTGCTCGACTGGCCGCTCGCCCTCGTCGTGCTGACCGGATTCGCGCCGCTGACCTTGCTGACCGCCTGGTTCCGGCGCCAGTCAGCCACAGCGTACCGACGGACGAGGGAAGCCATCGCCCAGGTCATCGTGCAGTTCGTCGAGACATTCGGCGGCATCCGCGCGGTCCAGGCATTCCGCAGGGAGCGCCGCAACGAGGAGATATTCGGCGAGCTCAACGCGCACTACGCCACCGCCAGCCTGCGCTCATCCCGGCTGATCGCCGTCTACTCGCCCGGGATCATCCTGGTCGGCAACCTGGCGATCGGGGCGGTGCTGCTCTACGGCGGACTGCGGGTCATCGACGGCGGCATGAAAGTGGGAGTCCTTGTCACCTTCCTGCTCTACCTGCAGCGCTTTTTCGACCCGCTGCAGGATCTCGCGCAGTTCTACAACACGTTCCAGTCCGCCGCCGCGGCGCTGGAAAAGATCTCCGGGGTGCTGGACGAGGCCCCGGCGGTACCCGAGCCGCGGACCCCGGTCTCGCTTCCGGAGGCCGCCGGGCCGGGCCGCGGCGGAAGAACTGTGCGGTTCGAGGCAGTCCGGTTCGGTTACCGGGAAGCGCCGGTGCTGCCCCGTCTAGACCTGACGATCCCTGCCGGGCAGACCGCGGCGCTGGTGGGGGCGACCGGTGCAGGCAAGACGACGATCGCGCGGCTGATGGCCCGGTTCTACGATCCGGGCGGGGGCAGGGTGCTGCTGGATGACGCCGATCTCAGGCACCTGTCCGAACCCAGCCTGCGCCGCGAGGTGGTGCTGATCACCCAGGAGAACTTCCTGTTCAGCGGTACCGTAGCGGAGAATATCGAGCTGGGCAGACCTGGCGCGTCCCGGGCCGAGATCGAGGCGGCGGCGCTGGCAGTCGGAGCGCACGGGTTCATCTGCGCGTTCCCCGCCGGCTACGACGAGCAGGTCGGCAAGCGCGGCGGCCGGCTTTCCGCCGGCCAGCGCCAGCTGGTTTCCTTCACCCGCGCGTTCCTGGCCAACCCCGCCGTCCTCGTGCTCGACGAGGCCACATCGCTTCTGGACGTGCCGAGCGAGCGGCTGGTGCAGCAGGCGCTGCAGTCGATCCTGGCAGGTCGCACCGCCCTGATCATCGCCCACCGGCTGTCCACGGTCCGGATCGCCGACCGGGTGCTCGTGATCAGTGACGGCAGGATCGTGGAGGACGGGCCGCCGGCCAGGCTTCTCGCCGAAGGCGGAGAATACTCGGCGCTGCACGCGAGCTGGCAGCAGAGCCTCGCCTGAGCGGAACATCCGGTTCATACGGTCGTCTGACCTGGATAAGCTTCCATTCCGGCACGAACGCGTCTGTCATGCATGCGGGCGACCGAGGCGATGTGCCGTGACATGCCCGGGTGAGCCCATGCACGGGAGGGGGCTGATGGCCGCTGACGACGCCCCGCGCTGGCCGGATCGCCAACCCGGCCGGGATCGCGCCTGGGCTCGCGGCGGGCACCCGATCAGGAAGATCATGACGGTCGGCGGCTTGGTCGCCTATTCCTGGACCGCCGCCGCCGCCGTGCCGTTCACCAGGAACGCCGTGCTGGTGGTGCTGCTGCCAGGAGCCGTGGTGGCGGTCGCCGCCTACGGGCGCCCGCCTGAGCGCATCCCGCCGCCCGACAGCATGGACGTGGCCGGCTTCTCCTACTGGGCGATAGGCATCACGGCCTTGTTCGAGTGGGAGGCGGCGGCGTTCCGCGACAACTCTCTTTGGTGGCATCCGGCCCTCACCACCCTGATTGACCCGATGCTCGGAGCGCGGCCGGTCAAGGCCGCGGGCATCCTGCTGTGGCTGCTCACTGGGCGGGCGCTGGTGCGGCGGTGATGACGAAGTGGTGAGCCGCGTTATCACGATCATCGGATTCGCGGGCTTGATCCTCGCGCTGTTCGTGCTCGAGTTCCTCGGCAGGCGGAAGGACTCGCGCGTGCCCACGCTCGGCGAGTGGCTCGGCTATGTGATGCGTACCCGGGCCGGCCGCCTGGTGATCCTGCTCGGATGGCTCTGGCTAGGCTGGCACTACTTCTCCCGGTAAGGAGCAACTCGGGAACGTCCGCTAGGCTGGCCGGGTGATCTGGCGTCACTACCAAGTCAGCGGCACGGCCGAAGCGCAATACGCCGCTGACGTCACCCTTGCGGGGCAATTCGGCGAGCTGCTCGATCAGGCCCGTGCGGCCGAGCGGGCCTTGCGGCAGGCACAAGCGGAAGCGCTGCCCCTCGATGAACTGTATCCGCTGGCCAAAAAGCTCGACAGCGCGCTGACGGACGCGATGCGGGCGGCTTTCGCGGCGCAGCGCGCCGAGATCGGTCCGCGCGGTTACGAGGACCGGATCTACCGCCGCAAGGCCATGGCAAGCCGGGCCGTGCACGCCTGGACGGATGAGGCAGAGCGCCTGCTGACCCTGCGCGAGACACACCGGCTCACCGGCATGCCGCCCGCGCCGCGCACCGACCTCCCGGAAGCCGTCGCGGCCCCGGACGTCCCCGCCGCCTGAGCGGGCCGTCATCCTCCGGTAATGACTTGACCAGGTACCGTGACGTGGCCGCTGACAATGGGTAGTACCTTCGTGCCAGAACGCGCATCGCCGGAAGCTACAAAGGGTGATGCGAAAAACAGTCACAACGGGCCATGCCATAATCTGCCGTGATGCTGGCACAGTAGTGTGATCAAGACCACAACGAGGAACTGACCAGGAGGCACGCGAATGTGCCCGCATACGCCACCGTGTCCGGATGCCAGTGGCCCGGACCGTGAGGCGGCCCGAACCATCATCAGCCACCCCGAGCAGGGATGGAGCCTGCTCTGCAATGGCATAGTCGTTTTCGAGGACACCGGGGAACTGCTTCCCGACGGGGAGCCCATCGCGCCGCACCGGCCCACTGACCTGATTGCGCAGCCCGTAGTCGCTCGGCAGCAGGAACCTGCGGGCACGCACTCGCCTGCCGCCTAGCCGTGGCCCCCTGCAGGGGGAGCGCTAACCGGGCAGCGGGACCATCGTCTCGCGCAGCCAGGATTCGACGGTCTGCCGGATTTCCTGGCAGTGCCCGGACAGGGCATGAGTCTCCCCCGGCAGCACGACGACACGTGCCGCGTCTGTCCTGCCGGGGATGCCGAATGGGTCACGCTCCCCGTTGACCACCAGTACCGCGGTGCCCGCTTCGCGTAGTTCGGCCGCCCGCGAGCGTTCTGGGTGACCGGGCGGGTGCAGCGGGAAGGCCAGCGCCACGACCGCCTGCGCGCCCGCCGCCACGGCGGTGCGGCAGGCCACGCGGGCGCCGTTGCTGCGGCCGCCCTGTGCCAGCGGGATCACGGGGAAAACCCGCCGCAGGCTTTCGATGACCTCCAGCCACGCCGCGTCCTGCCGGCCCGCCGCACCGGGCGCCCGGCTTCCTCGCACCCGGTACGGCTGCAGCACCCGGGCCACCGCCGCCCGCAGGCCCAGCGCTGCCTGCCGCGCCGCCAGGAGGTCCGGGCTGTCCACGCCGCCGCCCGCGCCGTGGGTCAGCACGAGCAGGAAGCGCGCAAGCTCCGGCTGATCCAGCTCGACCCGGGCCGGGCCGCTGCTGGTCATGACCTCCATGCGGGTCAGCGTAGCCGCCGGGCTCCGGCACGCCGGACGCCCGGCCGGGCACGCTGCTAGACGTTCAGCATTTTCTTGAGGAACTGCCCGGTGTAGCTGTCCTCGACGAGCGCGACCTGCTCGGGAGTCCCGGTCGCCACCACGTCGCCGCCGCGGGAACCACCCTCCGGGCCGAGGTCGATGATCCAGTCCGCAGTCTTGATCACGTCCAGGTTGTGCTCGATCACGATGACCGTGTTACCGCCGTCCACGAGCCTTCCCAGCACGCCGAGCAGCTTGCGGATGTCGTCGAAGTGCAGCCCCGTGGTCGGCTCGTCGAGCACGTAGATCGTCCGCCCGGTGGAGCGGCGCTGCAGCTCGGAGGCGAGCTTGACCCGCTGCGCTTCGCCGCCCGACAGCGTCGGCGCCGGCTGGCCCAGCCGCACGTAGCCGAGGCCCACGTCCACGAGCGTCTTCAGGTGCCGGTGAATGGCCGGGATGGCCTCGAAGAAGCCGGCGGCTTCCTCGATGGGCATGTTCAGCACGTCGGAGATGGTCTTGCCCTTGTAATGCACCTGCAGCGTGTCGGTGCTGTAGCGCGCGCCGTGGCAGACCTCGCACGGCACGTACACGTCGGGCAGGAACTGCATCTCGATCTTGATCGTGCCGTCGCCCGAGCACGCCTCGCACCGGCCGCCCTTGACGTTGAAGGAGAACCTGCCCGGCTGGTAGCCGCGGACCTTGGCCTCGGTGGTCTGCGCGAACAGCCTGCGGACGTGGTCGAAAACGCCCGTGTAGGTGGCGGGATTGGACCGCGGCGTCCGGCCGATCGGGCCCTGGTCCACGTGCACGACCTTGTCCAGCTGCTGCAGCCCGGTGACCCGCGTGTGCTTGCCTGGCACGATCCGGGTGCCGTGCAGTTCCTTCGCTAGCGCGCTGTACAGGATATCGTTGACCAGGGTCGATTTCCCGGACCCGGAGACGCCGGTGACCGCGATGAAGCAGCCCAGCGGGAACGCCACGTCGACGCCGCGCAGGTTATGCTCGCTGGCGCCCTTGACCACGATTTCCCGGCCGCGTGATCTCCTTCGCCGCTTCGCGGGCAGGCCGATGGCCTCGCGGCCGGTCAGGTAGGCACCTGTGAGCGAATCCCGGCTGGCCAGCAGCTCCTCCAGCGGGCCGGAGACCACGATGTTGCCGCCGTGCTCGCCCGCGCGGGGGCCGATGTCCACCACCCAGTCGGCCGCACGGATGGTGTCCTCGTCATGCTCGACGACGATCAGCGTGTTCCCGAGGTCCCTGAGCCGGATCAGGGTCTCCAGCAGCCGGTGGTTGTCGCGCTGGTGCAGGCCGATCGACGGCTCGTCGAGCACGTACAGCACGCCGACCAGTCCGGACCCGATCTGCGTGGCCAGCCTGATCCGCTGCGCCTCGCCGCCGGCCAGGGTCGCCGACGCCCGGTCCAGGCTCAGGTAGTCGAGTCCCACGTCGAGCAGGAAGCCGAGCCGGGAGTTCACCTCCTTGAGTATCCGGCCCGCGATCTGCTGATCCCGGTCGGACAGCTCGAGCGTGAGCAGGCGCTTGGCCAGTTCGCCGATCGGCAGGGCGCAGAACTCGGCGAGGGACCTGCCGTCCACCGTCACCGCCAGCGACACCGGCTTGAGCCGCGCTCCCCGGCAGGACGGGCATGGCACCTCGCGCATGAAGCCGGCGTACCGCTCCCGGCTGGAGTCGCTCTCCGCCTCGGCGTGGCGCCGCTCGATGTACGGGATCGCGCCCTCGAAGTGCGTGTAGTAGGACCGCTGCCTGCCGTACCTGTTCTTGTACCTGACGTGGACCTGCTCGTCATAGCCCCGCAGCAGCGCGGTGCGCGCGGCGGCGGGCAGCCTGGCCCAGGGCGTGTCGACGCTGAACCCGATGGCGTCGCCCAGCGCCTCGATCAGCCTGATGAAGTAGTCGCTGACATGCCCGCTGCTCCACGGACCGATCGCGCCCTCGGCCAGGGTCTTGTCCGGGTCCGAGACCACCAGCTCAGGGTCGGTCTCCATCCGCGTGCCCAGGCCCGTGCAGTCGGGACAGGCGCCCCAGGGGGAGTTGAACGAGAACGAGCGCGGCTCCAGCTCGTCAAAGGACAGGTCGTCGTAGAGGCAGGCCAGGTGCTCGGAGAACATCCGCTCGCGGTGCGGGTCGCCGTCCGGCAGGTCGACGAAATCGAGCACCACGACCCCGTCGGCCAGGGCCAGCGCGGTTTCCACCGAGTCGGTGAGCCTGCGCCGGGCCGCCTCCCTGACTTCCAGCCGGTCGACCACGACCTCGATGTCGTGCTTGGAGTACTTCTTCAGGGCTGGCAGCTCGCCGGACACCGCCGGGGAGCCGATGCTGTCCAGCCTGATCACCACCCCGTCGACCCTGGCCCGGGAATAGCCCTTGGCCTGCAGCTCGCGGAGCATCTCTCCGTACTCCCCCTTGCGGCCGCGCACCACCGGGGCGAGCACCTGGAACCTGGTACCCTCGTCCAGCTCGAGCACCCGGTCGACGATCTGCTGCGGGCTCTGCCGGGCGATCGGCCGGCCGCAGACCGGGCAGTGCGGCCTCCCGACCCGGGCGTACAGCAGCCGCAGGTAGTCGTAGACCTCGGTGATCGTGCCGACCGTCGAGCGAGGGTTTCGTCCCGCGGCCTTCTGGTCGATGGAGACGGCCGGCGACAGCCCGTCAATGAAGTCGACGTCCGGCTTGTCCATCTGGCCCAGGAATTGCCGGGCATAGGCGGACAGCGACTCGACGTACCTGCGCTGGCCCTCGGCGAAGATCGTGTCAAAGGCCAGGCTTGATTTGCCCGACCCGGACAGCCCGGTGAACACGATGAGGGCATCGCGCGGCAGGTCGAGCGAGACGTCCTTGAGGTTGTGCTCGCGCGCGCCGCGGACGACGAGACGATCAGCCACTGTGCGCTCAGTTCTCCGGTCTTTGACATTCGGTCTTCAGGCGATTGAAAGGCGCCCCGCCATGGTATCCGTGGCCAGTGACAAAACGGGGGCACACCCCGCGCGCGGCACTGAGCCGCTCACCCTTCGGCCGCCGGCATACATCCGCCGAGGCAGCCCGCCAGTGCGGCAACGCGCTGCCCGGCCGCGGCATTCCCGGGGCGGCCGGAACACGGCCTGCGGCGGTGGCGGTTTGCCCTAAGCTGCCGACGTGGGAGCTGGCCGGCTGCCGGGACCGCTGCCGCCGGCCCCCGCCGAAGAGGCGACGATGGCGGGAGAGGGCATGACCTATACGGGCGATGTCAGCGTCGGCGGGCCGGCCGACACCAGAAAGCTGCCCGGCCTGAGCATCACCAAGGTGGCCGTCGGGCCCGTGGACAACAACGCCTACCTGCTGCAGTGCACGCGAACCGGAGAACTGCTGCTGATCGACGCCGCGAACGATGCCGAGACGCTCCTCGGGCTGATCGGCGGCACCTCCCTGGGCATGATCGTCACCACGCACCAGCACTGGGATCACTGGGCGGCGCTGCAGGCGGTTCAGCAGGCGACTGGCGCCAGAACCGCCGCCCACCCCGATGACGCCGGCGCGCTGCCGGTGCCGGTCACCGACCTGGTCGGGGGCGGTGACACGATCAGGATCGGCGACGGCGAGCTGTCGGTCATCCACCTGCGAGGCCACACCCCTGGCAGCATCGCGCTCTGCTACGACGCGGGCGGCGAACTGGCCGGCCACCCGCACCTGTTTACCGGCGATTCCCTCTTCCCCGGCGGGCCGGGCAACACCGAGCACGATCCGAGACGGTTCGCCCAGCTCATGGGAGACCTCGAGGAGCGGGTGTTCGGGCGGCTCCCGGACGGCACGTGGGTGTACCCGGGCCACGGCAAGGACACCACGCTCGGTGCCGAGCGCCCGCACCTGCCCGAATGGCGGGCCCGCGGCTGGTAACACGCGTTGCCCGCTTGATCTGGCTCCACAAGCCGTCCGCCGGAACGCGACGGCGCGTCCCGGCTCTCAGCGCGATGCGGGACCGCCCGCCGCCGTCAGCCTCGCGTAAGCGGCCGCTACGGCGTCGACCGCATCTGCCGGCGACGGCAGCATCAGGGATCGGGCTGCCGCCGCGGCGGCCAGGCTGGCGGAAAGTACCGGGTCATCGAGCACCGACGCGATGGCCGACGCAAGCCGGCCCGGGTCACCAGGCGGGACGAGCACCGCCCCGTCTTCGCCGGTGAGTGCCGTAATCCCGCCGGTACGTGACGCGACGAGAGGCCGCCCGGCGCGCAGCGCCTCCTGGACGACGAGCGGCTGCCCCTCCCAGCGGCTCGGCACCACGGTGACATCGGCCACGGCCAGCAGCGCGGGGATGTCCGCCCGCCAGCCGAGGAACCTGACCTCGAGGTTGGCAGCCCGTGCCCGCGCGGCAAGCGGCCCGGCCAGCGGGCCCTCTCCCGCAATCGCCAGCAGGGGGGCCGGGTCACGGTCCCGCAGGGTGATCGCGGCCTGCAGCAGGATGTCGAAGCCCTTCGCGGCGGCGCACCTGCCTACCGCCAGCACGACAGGACGTCCGCGGGCGCCGATGTCCGCGCGAGCCTTCCCGATGGCTTGCGCCGATGGCGCCGCCGCGGGCGGCGCGGGCACCACGGCCAGCGCTACATCGCGCGCGCCCGCCCGGCGCATCCGCTCCGCGAGGTCGTCCGAGACGCAGAGCACCGCGTCCGCCCGCCGCGCGGTGAGCCGTTCCAGGGCCAGGTAGACGCCCCTGGCCAGCGCTCCGGCGGCCGGGACCGAGTTGTGCACGGTGACGAGCATCGCCGGGCGCCGCCGGGCGCCGCCGCGGCCGGCCAGGGCGAGGGCGGCAGCCGCTGCGGCTCGCAGGCCGTGGGCGTGGATCACATCGGGCGCGCGGCGCCCGATCAGCTTGCGCAGCCGCCGGACCGCCGCCGCGTCGCGGACAGGCCGCGGCCGGTCGGCGATGTCCACCGGCGCGAACGCGACCGCCGGGAAAAGGCTCCGGGTCGCGGCGGGGGCGAACACGCTGACCTGCATGCCCCGCTCGGCGCAGCCTGCGGCCAGCATCGCGGCGTGACGGCCTGTCCCGCCGGTGGTCGCGGCGATGACGTAGGCCACCCGGGCCGCGGTCACCCCGGCCGCGGTCACCCCGCGGTCACCCCGCGGTCACCCCGGGGCCCTGCGCCGGGGGGCACTGCCTCGGCACCGCCCTGCGCGCTGCTGGCCGCGGGTCGCCGGCCGAGCATGTCCAGCCAGCGCAGCGCGGGGGTCCGGTCGATGACCCTGGTGAAGCTCACCGCTTCGCTGGCGGCGGTCAGCCCGGTGACCGCCGCCAGGACGGCGATCCGCAGCGTGCGCGGCAGCGCCGCGGCCGCCGCGCCGAGCATGCCGCCGAGCGCGTTGGCTCCCGCGTCGCCGAGCATCGCCCGCTCCCCGAGGTCCTCGGGCAGCATGGCGAGCGCGGCGCCGGCCGGCGCCGCGGCGGCCAGCCTGCCCGCGGGCGAGACGGCGCCGAGCGCCGCGGCCGCGGCCAGCGCCACTTTGATCGCCCGCCCCGGGCGGAGGTCAAAGAGGTTGAGCAGGTTCGCGGCGCCGGCCACCAGGCCGGCGTTTATCAACACGTCGGCTGCGGACCCGCCGCCGGCCAGCGCTCCCACCGTCAGCCCGGTGCCGCCGATCCCCGCCATCTTCACCGCCCCGCTGGTGACTTCGCCGCGGGCCAGCGCCCCGAGGTGGCCGCGGAACCCTCGGCTGGCCCCGCTGCCCTTGAGGTCGTCGTAGCCGCCGAAGGCTGCCGCCCCCGCCCCGGCCACCGCGAGCGCAGCCCGGCTGCGCATGCCCAGCCCGGGCGCCAGCAGCGTGACCGCGACCGCCGCCGCCGCCGCGGCCGGGCCCTCGATCAGCGTGACCGGCTCACCCCGGTGGTTCGTCCTGTCCCAGGTCGACGGGCCGCCGGGAGGATGCCGACGCAGTGCCGCGTAGGCTCCGCGCGCCGTGACCGCGGCCAGGCCGGCGGTCATCAGGGCCTCGCCGGTCCGGAGCGCGCGGGGGCTCACCCGCCGCTCTTGGGTTTGAGCGTTGCGGTCGCCGCCGGGGAGGCGGTCTGCGAGGGGGTCGGCACCTTCCCGGTGCCGACCCCGTATGCCTGCGGGTTCTGCCTGGCCAGCAGGGAGCCGAGGGCCTGGACGACCAGGACCTGGCCGACCTCGGTGTCAGCGTCGTCGACGCTGGAGAGCAGGAAGCCGGTGCTGCCGTTGACCAGCTCGTCGATGACGCTGCCGGGCCCCGACCCGGCCAGCGAGCCGGCCAGGACGACACCGCGGCTGCTCAGCTTGAGCTGCTCGGCCAGGGAGATCAGGGCCAGGTTCGCGGGGCTGGAGTCGCTCGCCGAGGGCGGGCTCGCCGGGGTGACCACGACCGCGAGCGTGGCCTGAGCCGGCGTGGCGGACGATCCGCTGGCCGGGCTGAACTGCAGGAACCCCTGATGCGCAAAGCCACTGAGGATGGTGCCGGTCTGGGTTGCCGGCAGGTCGGCTCCATCCTTGGTGACCAGCGCCGGCGCGAGCGCCTGCGCAGCCTCTTGCTGGCCGGCGATCGCAGCGTTCGCCTCGGGCTGGGCCTGCTGGGCGGACGGGATGACACTCGGGGGCGCGACCTGCTGCGCCAGGACATCGAGGCTGTTCTGCGTGCGCGCGCTCGTGTCGAAGAACGCGGGCTGCAGCTGCGCCTGACCGGTGACCTTCGCTCCCGCCTCCTGCAGGGCGGCTGTGATGCCGCTGACGGCCGAGCCGTCCGCTCCCGGCGCGGTGACCAGCACGACCCGCTGGCCCTGGAGCAGGCTGCCGCCGCCTAGCAGCAACGGCTCCCCGGCCTGGGCGAACGCCTGGTCGATGTTGATCTGGCCGTTCAGGCTCCTGATCATTGCGCGCTGCGCGCTGATCTGCTGCTCTTCGCGCCGCGAGGCCTTGTCCAGGACTTGGAGGGTCTTCGGCTTGAGCGCGGTCGCGCCCACGACGATGCCGATCGCCAGCGCGAGGAACACGGCGACGATCGATACCAGGTGGTAGCGGAAATCGATCACTAGAATAGTCCGGTCAGCCAGTACCAGAAAGTCTGCAGCTGCGTGCCCAGGTCCCTGAAGAGGATCTGCCCGGCGGGAAGGACCACCATAGCCACCAGGACGGTTACCGCGGCGGCGAGCACGAGCGGGATGACAGCCGCCGATGAGATCCGGCTCTGGTAGAGCCGGCTCACCCCCTTGGCGTTGACGATCTTGTCGTCCACCCGCAGGCGGGTCAGGAACGTGCTCGCCATTCCCGACCGGCCCTTGTCCAGGAACTCTACCATCGCCAGCTGCATGCCCACCGCGACGATCAGGCTGGCTCCCTTCTCGTCCGCGAGCAGCAGCGCCACGTCCTCGCTGGTGCCCGCCGCAGGGCAGAGCACCGGGTCGAGGCCCAGCGCCCGAACCCGCGCCAGGCCCGGCGCCCGGCCGTCTGGGTAGGCGTGCACGACGATCTCGGCACCGCACAGCAGGGCCTGATCGGACACCGAGTCCATGTCGCCTACGATCATGTCCGGGCGGTAGCCGGCCTCGAGCAGGGCATCGGCCCCGCCGTCCACGCCCACCCTGACCGGCTTGCGCTCCCGGATGTAGGAGCGAAGCGTGGCGATGTCCTCGCGGTGGTGATACCCGCGGACCACCACCAGCGCGTCCCTGCCGTCGAGCTTCGTCCGCAGTGCCGGGACGCCGATCCCGTCGACAAGCAGCGGGTGCTCCTGCTTGATGAACTCCAGCGTGTTGGTGGCGAACGCCTCGATCTCGGCTGCTACGTTGGCCTTGGCCCCGGCCATCGCCGTGGCGACCGACCCGGCGTCCTGCTGCCTGCCCTTGGCCACGACCTGATCGCCCGCGTAGAGCGTGTCGCCTTCGAGCCGGACGCGCTGCCCTTCCTGGACCCGGTCGAAGACCTCGGGACCGACGTCGTCGATGAGCGGAATGCCCGCCTCCACCAGAAGCTGCGGGCCGCGGTTGGGGTAGCGGCCGCTGATGCTCCGCGCGGCGTTCACCACGGCGGCGACCTGGCAGCCGGCCAGCGCGTCGGCACCGGTCAGGTCCAGGTCCGCGTGATCGATGATGGCGATGTCGCCCGGTCGCAGCCGGGTGGCCAGCTTCTTGGTCCTGCGGTCCAGACGCGCCGTCGCGGTCACACCGGGCTGGTCCTCGGACCCTCTCCGGCGTATCCGCCGTATTCCGCGTATCCTGCGAGGCTGCGCCATCATCGCACAGTCAGTTTGCCAGATTGCGCGCCCGCCGGAGCGGTCAGGTGCGATCATCACGCGGAGCTGCCAGCAAATTCACAGCCAGGCCTCAGCTTCCGGGCTAGACATGCGCCCGCTCGGCCGCCGCCGCGGCGAGCAATTCCCCCGCGTGCGCGCGGCCGAACTCCGAGTCCTCCAGGCCCGCGAGCATCCGCGACAGCTCCCGGACACGCCCGGCCTGGTCCAGCCGGGCGATCCCGCTCCTGGTCACCGAGCCGTCGTCGGCCTTCTCCACCACCAGGTGAGTATCGGCGAAGGCGGCCACCTGCGGCAGGTGCGTGACCACGATCACCTGCGCCAGTCTCGCGAGACGGGCCAGCCTGCGCCCGATTTCCACCGCCGCCTTGCCGCCAACGCCGGCGTCCACCTCGTCGAACACGAAGGTAGGCACGGGGTCGGCGCCGGCGAAGACGACCTCGATGGCGAGCATGACCCGGGACAGCTCGCCACCGGAGGCCCCTTTGTGCAGCGGGAGCGCGGGAGCGCCGGGATGTGCCGACAGCCTGATCTCGATGTCGTCGCCGCCGTACGGGCCGGCCTCGCTCAGCGCCGTCACGGCCACCGTGAGCTTGGCGTACGGCATCGCCAGCGCCGCCAGCTCCGCGGTGACGCCGCTCGCGAACCTCGCCGCTGCCTGCTTGCGGGCGTCGCTGAGCCGCCCGGCGAGGGCCCCGGCCTCCGCGGCGAGGCCTGCCTCCTCTTCGGTCAGGTCGGCGATCCGGTCGTCGTCTCCCTCCAGGTCTGCGAGCCGGGCGGCTGCTCGCTTGGCCCAGGAAAGCACGGCTGCCACGCCGCCCGCGGCCTCGCCCGTCCCTCCCTCACCCGCTGACCCCGATCCGGCCGCAGCACCCGGCGCCGCGGCGAGCCCCTCCCCCGGGCCGCCGAACAGCCGGATCAGGCGCCCGAGCGCCGCCCGCCGCTCCTGCACCGCGGCGAGCATCGCCGGGTCCGCCTCCACCGACTGCGCATAGGACGCCAGGTCCGCGGCGACGTCGCAGACCAGGTAGGACGCCTCACCGACCCTGGCCGCGAGGGCTGCCAGAGCCGTGTCGTGATGGGCGGCGCCCTCCAGCGCCTGACGGGCCAGGCCGAGCAAGGTGACCGCGTCCGTCGCGTCATACCGGCCGCTGGAAGGGTCGCCGAGGAGCGTCTCGTGCGCGGTAGTCGCCGCCGCATGCAGCGCGTCGGCGTGCGAAAGCCGCTGCTCCTCGGCGAGCAGTTCGACGTCCTCGCCGGCCGCGGGCTCCGCTTGCTCGATCTCGGCCAGGCCGCGTCGCAGGTCGTCCGCCTCGCGCTCCCGCTCGCGGGCCCGCGAGGTCAGCTCGTCGAGTTCCCGGCGCAGGTCTCGGTGCCGCTGGTAGGCACGCTGGTAGTCGGCCAGCAGCGCCGCGAGGCCCGCGCCGGCGAATCGGTCGAGCGCCTCGCGTTGCCTGCCGGGCTTGAGCAACTGCTGCTGGTCGGCCTGCCCGTGCACGGCAACCAGGTCATCAGCCAGGTACGTGAGCAGGGACACCGGGACCGAGCGGCCGCCGGCATAGGCGCGGGACCGGCCCTCGGCCGAAACCGACCGGCTCAGGAGCAGCGCTCCGCCGTCATCGTCCAGGTCGCCGCCCGCGGCGTTCACCTGGCGGGCGACCGGGCCGTCGGCCTCGACGCTCAGCCTTCCCTCCACGTTCGCGCGGTCGGCACCGGGCCGCACCCGCGCCGGGTCGGCCCGGCCGCCGAACAGCAGGCCAAGGCCGGAGACGACCATGGTCTTCCCCGCGCCGGTCTCGCCTGTTACCACGTTGAAGCCCGGCGAAAGCTCGAGCACGGCGTCGTCGATCACACCCAGTCCGGTAATACGGACCTCCTCAAGCATCGCCGCCCGGCTCCTCGTCTCGCTGGCCCGCCGCCATGGATTCGTGGCGCGCTGCCGCAGTTCCGTGTTTCGCCCGCCGGTCACCCTTGCCCCGCCAGCCGGCCACCGGCAGGCCGAACTTGGCGACGAGCCTGTCGGTAAAAGGCGCGCCGATCTGGGCTCCGTCGGCGCCCGCGGTGGCGCCTCCCAGCCTCGCTAGCAGCACCGGCTCGCTGCCGCGCCGGACCTCGACGCGCGCCTTTGGATCCAGGTCAACCCTACGACGTCCATCGCACCACAAAACGGCACGGGAAGCTTCACCTTGGCCCCAGGGCGGGCCTATCACCTCGGCCGCGAGTACCGAACGCGGCGAGACCACCAAGGGCCGGGCGAAGAGGGCGTGCGCGCTTATCGGCACCAGCAGCAGCGCCTCGACCTCTGGCCAGACGACCGGACCGCCGGCCGAGAACGCGTAAGCCGTCGACCCGGTCGGGGTCGCGAACACCACCCCGTCGCATCCCCACCGGGACAGCGGCCGGCCGTCGACCTCGACCACCATGTCGAGCATCCGCTCGCGCGCCACCTTTTCGACCGAAGCCTCATTCAGCGCCCAGGTCGTGGCGGTGACGTCCCCGTCCGTGCGCACCATGACGTCGACCGTCATCCGTCGCTCGACCACGTACTTTTCCTCGACGACCTGGTCGACCACTTCCGAAAGGTCCTCCGGCTCGGCCTCGGCGAGGAAGCCCACATGGCCGAGGTTAACCCCGAGCAGCGGCACTCCCGCTGGGCGCGCCAGCTCGGCAGCGCGCAGCAAGGTGCCGTCCCCGCCGATCACGAGCACGATTTCGGCCTCCACGGCGGCCTGCGACGAGACCGGCGCCACCTCGGCACCAGCCGTGAAGAGGTCCGCCGCCTCCGACTGCAGCACCCGGACGGTCACTCCCGCGGCGGTCAGCCTCTCCACGACCAGGCGGGCAACGCCCACGCCCGCGGTCCGGCCAATGTGCGCCACGACGAGCACGGTCCGCCTCGACTTCACTGGGGTCCTTCCGCGATTGCCCGCTGCAAAGCAGCGCGGTCCAGTGGCTGGGCCCCGCGGCGCAGCCACAGGAAATACTCCACGTTCCCGGCCGGCCCCGGCAGCGGACTGGCCACGATTCCCGCTACTCCCAGGCCGGCTTCCAGCGCCGCCGCCGCGACCGACGCGACCGCCCCGGCCCGCTGCGCCGGATCCCTGACCACACCGCCGGCTCCCACCTTGCCCTTGCCCACCTCAAACTGCGGTTTCACCAGAACCACCAGGTCGGCGTCGGCAGCGGCGCAGGCGACCAGAGCCGGAAGCACGAGGGCCAGCGAAACGAACGACAGGTCCGCGGTGACCAGGCCGGGCGCCGGCGCCACCTGGTCCGGGGCGAGCTGCCGCACGTTGACGCGGTCAAGCACGGTGACCCTCGGATCGCGGCGCAAAGACCAGGCAAGCTGGCCGTACCCGACGTCCACGGCAACCACGTGGGCCGCCCCGGCCCGCAGCAGCACGTCGGTGAAGCCGCCGGTCGACGCGCCCGCGTCGAGGCAGCGCCGGCCGGCGACGGCCAGGCCAGCGAAGGCGGCAAGCGCTCCTGCCAGCTTGCGGCCACCCCGAGACGCGTAGTCCGGGCCTCTGGCACTCTCCCCGACAGTGATCGCCGCGTCCTGGCCCACCTGCGTGGCTGCCTTGGCGGCCGTCTGGCCGGCGACCGCCACGCGGCCATCCGCGATCAGCTTCGCCGCCTTCTCGCGCGAGCGGGCGAGCCCCCTGCGCACGAGCTCGGTATCCAGCCGTCTCCTGGTCACCATGGTCTCGCGCCCGCGTTCCGGTCAGCGGTCCGGGCCGCTCGCCGCGTCCCTGGCGTCCTGGGCGGTGGCGTCCTGCGCCTGCGGCGGCTGGCCGGCATCCAGCTCGCCGAGCACCTCCCGCAGCCGCCTGTGCAGGTCTTCGAAGACCGCGCCGTGCTCGGCCACCGGCCGGCCCGAGAGCTCGTCCAGCCTGGCCAGCGCGGCATCCACGCGTGCCTCGCCAGTCGTCGGACGCGGCTCCTCCGGTTCCCGGTGCGGATCGCCGGAGACGGCGGCCTCGGCGCCGTCCGCCGATTCCCGAAAGCCGCCCGCCGGCAGGCCGGCCCCTTCGATCTGTTGCTCCATCGCAGATATCCTCCTCGCGGCGGCCAGCTAGCGGCGCTGCGTGTAATGCCATGCCTGGAACGCTACCGTCCGCAAGCCCGGGACGGCGCACCTGATCAGGCCAGCATGGCCGAAGGCCGGACCCGGGCGACCCGGTCACCGGAGCGGGACGGAGAATGACCTTGAAAGCGAGGTCACGATGGCGACTGCGGAAGAATGCCGTAAAGCACTGGAAGGCCTCACGGCTCGCATCTCGGACATGCATCCGGACGATCGTGCTGCCCACCTGGCAGACCGAACGCTCAGCTGCCACATTCCCGACCTAGGGGTGACGTTCCTGACCCGGCTGGGCCCGGACGGCTCGGAACAGGTGCGGGAGGCCGCCGACGGCGACAAGACCGCCCAGGTCCGGTTCACCGCGAACAGCGACGTTGTGCTGTCGATCAGCGACAACCCGGGAAGCTTCGCGCATGCGTGGCTGACGGGCCGCCTGAAGGTTCACGGCAACGTCTTCGACCTGCTGCGCCTCAGGAAGCTCCTCTAGCCGCCGCCACCCGGGTCACTGCCGCCGGACGGCCGCATGATCGCCTAGGTCACTCGCGCGCGAGCCTGCCGACGGCGGCCCGCGCGCTCTGCGCGCAGACGGCGTTCACCGCGCCGGCCGACCACGCTGCGGCGCACAGTGCCCGCAGGCCGTCGATGGCCGCGCCGGCGCCGGCGATCTCGAGCCGGGCGGGCTGTCGGCCGCCGTCCGCGGCGGAGCCATCGGCGGCCCGGCCGTCCCCGCCGGCCGCGCGGCTGACCAGTCGTGCCGTCCACCCGCCGCACCGGAACGCGTTTCCCTTCCTGGCCACGGGGAGATGCGGACCAAGCAGGCCGGACAGGTCGCGGGCCAGGTAGGTCGGCCGCTGGTGGGCCGGGGCGAGAACCGCGTCGGCCGGCCTGGTGACCCCGGTGAGGACAAGCATGCTGTCCGCCCCGGCCCGCACCGCCCCCTCGATGTCGGTGTCCAGCCGGTCCCCCACCACCAGCGGCCTGCTGGCGGCGGTCCGGGCCACCGCCTCGGCATGCAGCGGCCGCTCCGGCTTGCCGGCCACGACCGGCTGCCGGCCGGTCGCCGTGACGATCACTTGCACGAGTGACCCGTTACCCGGCTGCAGCCCCCGCGCGGTGGGCAGCGTCGCGTCGGTATTAGAAGCGACAAACCACGCTCCGGCGCCCACCGCGAGGCCGGCTTCGGCCAGCAGCTGGTAGCCGACATCTGGCCCGTAGCCCTGTACCACGGCGGCGGGGCGCTCCAGTGCCGTGGACACCGGGCGCAGGCCGTGCTCACGCAGCGCTATCCGCAGGCCGATGCCGCCTACGACGAGCACCGGCGCGCCCGGGGGGAGGCGGTCGGCGATAAGGCGCGCGGCCGCCTGGGCCGAAGTGACGATCTCGGTTGTGGCGGCCGGGACGCCCAGCGCGGTGAGCTGCGCGGCGATCGCGGACGGCGACCGGGAGGCGTTATTGGTCACGAACGCGAGCCGCATTCCTCGCCGCCTGGCCTCGGCCAGCGCTTCCGGCGCGCCAGCGACCGCTGACCCGCCGAGGTAGACGACCCCGTCGAGGTCAAGCAGGGCGACGTCGTAGACCTCAGCGGGAGGGCGCTGGCTGGAGCGCGGTATATCCAGCCCGCCGGGCGACAACGCGATCACGGGCTCAGGCACCCCGGGCCTTTGCGTTCCGGACCTTCGCGATCCTGGGTCCTGGCCCGCAGCGTGGCGCGGACGCTGTGCAGCGCATCGGTGTAGTGCCTCAGGTGCGGCTGCATGGCGGCGGCCAGGGCCAGGTGCTCGGCCGCGGCATCCGGGTTCCCGGTCCTGGCCAGCGCCAGGCCCAGGCCGAAGTGCGCGTAGTCGTCGCTGGGGCTCGCTTCCACGATCCGGCGGAAGTTCCCGGCGGCTGCGGCATACCGGCCGGCGTCGAACTGCGCCCGCGCCAGCGCCTCAAGCACGCTGCGGGAATGCGGCTCCGCCGCGGCGGCGCGCTCGAGTAGCTGCGCGGCCGCGGCGGCGCTGCCCCTGCCGAGCAGTTCCAGCCCGCGCTGGTACAGGTCGTAGGTGTCGTGGCTGCGGGCGGGCGGCTGTTGCCCCCGACGGGAATCCTGGCCGCCGGCTGGTCCTTCTGGCATATGTGCAGATCCTTCCGTCCGGCCACGAGCCGGCAGCACCGGGGCAGGCCGGGCTCGTGTTGGCGCCCTTTCGGGGAGTCCGTTACGCGCGGGAACGGGTAACCGGGCTCGCCGAGGTCACCTCTCCACCGTACGACGTCATCGCCCGCGGCAGGCAGGACCAGTTGATGGCGGCCGACCCGCACAACGTTGTCCGGCTGATCCTGCCCCGCGGCGCCCCCGGGCACCGGGGTGGCATCTACGACGAGGCCGCGCGGACTTTGCGCGATTGGCTGCGCCAGCGGATACTGCTGCCTGATCCCGAGCCGGCGCTGTACGTCTACGAGCAGGCGGCTCTCGGCCTCGGCGAGAACGGCCGGGCAGCCCCCCCGGACGCTGTCCCGGAGGTCCTCCAGCGGGGCCTGATCGGGGCGCTGCGGCTCAGCCCGCTGGAGGCAGGCGTGATCCGGCCGCACGAGGATGTGGCGCCGGGGCCGGTGGCAGGACGCCTGCACCTCATGGAGGCTACCCAGGCTAACCTGGAGCCGATTTTCCTGTTGCACGACGGAACCAGGGGCGGGGCATCGGCCCGTCTGATCGAGGAGACGGCCACCGCCTGCTGCCCGCTGGCGGACACGGCGACCAGCGACGGTGTACGGCACCGGCTCTGGGCCATCACCGATCCCGACGAGCTGGGCGCGATCTCGGCGGACCTGGCGCCGCGGGACGCGCTGATCGCCGACGGCCACCACAGGTACTCCGCCTACCTGGGGCTGCAGGCACGCCGCCGGGCGGCAGGCGCGGGCGCGGGCCCGTGGGACTACGGGATGGCGCTGCTGGTGGACGCCGCAGCTTACCCGCCGGACATCGGCGCGATCCACAAGGTCCTGCCGGGCCTCGCCCCGGCGGCAGCAGCAGAGCTGGCCAAGACTGCCTTCACCGTGCGGCGGCTGCCCGGGACCCGTCAGCTGCCCGCAGCGCTGGATGACCTCGCGGAGGCCAGCAGCCGGGGCCCGGCGTTCCTCCTGGCGGGCGGGGGCGACGTCCGTTTGCTCACCGACCCCGACCCGCTCCAGGTCGACGCGGCGATGCCGCCCGGCCACTCGCCGCGCTGGCGCGCACTCGCGGCGTCCGTCCTGCAGGAGCTGCTCATGGCCCGTATCTGGGGGGCATTCTGGGACGGCGGCCAGGGAATGCTGATCGTCCACAACGATGCCGCCGAGGCGGTCAGGACGGCCGACGAAACGGGCGGAACCGCGGTTATCTGCCCGTCGATGTCGGCCCGGGATGTCTACACGGTGGCCGTGAACGGTGAGCGGGTCCCGCGCAAGTCGACCTCATTTGGCCCCAAGCCCAGGACTGGCCTGGTGATCCGGACGTTCGGGCAAGGCTGACAGACGTCCTGCCGGATCCCTGCGGACGTAGACTTGCAGCGGCGCCCAGCTTCCGCTGACGCGCACGAAGCTGGCCCGGAAGTAGTCTTTGAGCTGCGGTGTCCAGGCGATCCGGTGAGGGTTGTAGGAAGTGAGCAGGACATAGCGCGCGGCGCCGAATCCCCGCCGCCACAACGCGGCTACGGCCGCTACCCTGCCGGGGCTCTGGCCGTGACCGAGCGCGTAGCCGGTGCCGGTCCCGTCGATCATGACAGGGCACCCCGGGGTGGCGGAGAAGAACCTGTCCGCGCTGATGAGCAGGGAAACCTGGTCGGACAGGACGCATGCGCCGGGCGGGATGACCCGCTCGACGGCGGTCAGGGCCTTCGCATAGGTGGGCGTCGGGGTGTCGTCGCCTCCGGGAGCGGCGAACGGCAGCACGAGGAGGACCAGTCCGGCCAGCCCGGCCGCGTATCGCGGCAGCCGGCCCGCCCGCGCGGACTGTGCCCGCCAGCCGTCGATGAGGCGGGCAGCCGGCAGCGCGAAGGCCATCGCGAGGAAGGGCGCGAGGAACGCCGGGTAGTGGTAGTAGAAATCGTCAGGAACAAGGAACGCCACGATCAGCAGGACCGCCGTGGCCACGCTGACCCATTCCAGCGCCGAAGGCCCGCGCCGGGTGACCCGTGACGCGAGGATCACAGTGGCGGTCGCGACGAGGATCAGGCAGAGGGCGACGGCCAGGAAAATGACGCCGCCCAGGTCCCAGGCGGTCAGCCCGGTCAGGTACTGCAGCCGGAACGCCAGTGGGGTCCGCGTGTCGGCCCGGACCAGCTGGGCGACGACGACGCTGTCATAGAAGCGCCCGGGAGCCAGGGCAGCGAACGGAATGACCGGGACCAGGAAGCCGGCCGCGACGCCGGCCAGGAAGCGCGCCGCCTGCCTCGGCCGGGGCAGGCATCCCGCGGCGATCACGGCGACCGGGATGATCGCCCACACCTTGACCGCGCCGGCGAAGCCGAAGGCCGCGCCGCCGGCCGCCAGTCTCCTCCAGCTCGTGGCCAGGCGGTCACCATCGAATATTGCCACCGCCCCGGCCAGGCAGAACGCTGTCAGCCAGGGCTCAAGCAGAACCGTATGCGCCGCCTGCACACTGCCCGGGTAGATCGCGATCACGCCGCAGGTCACGATCGTCGCGAAAGCTCCGCGCTGCCTGACCAGCAGCCCGCCCAGGAGAACGGCGGCCGCCCCGGCGGCGGCGGTCAGAACCCGGCCGACCGCGATCGCCCAGGCCGTGCCCGCTATCGGCGAGACCGCCGCAGCCGGGGCCATCAGCAAGGTGATCCCCGGCGGCTGCACCATAATGAAGTCCCGGTACGGCACGACGCCGTGGATCAGCCGCAGAGCGCTGCCGAAATCGGCGCCGTCGTCGTAGTCGCCGACTCCGAGCAGGTGGCCGGGCTTGAGGATCTGGTAGAGCCGCAGTCCCAGCGCGAGCAGCGTGGCCGCCACGATGACCCAGCCTGCCGGCGTGAGCGAGAACGGCAGCCGGCCCGGTCCCGCCGCAGTGCTGCGCGGGGACCCGGCGGCCGGCCGTACAGTCGTTCCGCTCACAGCTAGCTACTTCCCGCAGGTTTCCAGTGGATTGGAACGGCGAGACCCCCTGCGAGGCACCTGAGAGCGACGCGATGCGTCCGCCCCCGCCGTAATCGCCACCAGATACTACCCCGTTCCCCGCCTCGAGCCGGCCCGGAGCGCGAACGACGGCTGCCTGGCCCGGCTGGCGCTGAGCTGCCCTGCCACGCTGGTCTGCGCTATATGAGCGGGTCTGCGAGGATGAGGGCGTGGGCACCGCAGCGCAGAGCCCGGGAGCCGCTCAGGCGGTCCTAGACCTGGGCCACGACGTCTACCAGATAGATACGTTCATGGCCGGGTTTGACCGGATCACCGCGGGCTACCTGATCCGCGCGGAACGGCCGTGCCTGGTGGAGACCGGCACCGCCCCGTCGGCCCCGGTCGTGGCGCGGGCGCTGGCCGGGCTGGGCATCGGGCCCGCGGACCTGGCGACGGTCGTCGTCACCCACATCCACCTGGACCACGCCGGCGGCACCGGTGATCTCGCCGCGATGTTCCCCGGTGCGCAGGTCGTGGTACACGAGCGAGGCGCTCGTCACCTGGCCGACCCGCAGCGGCTGATGGCCAGCGCGCGCAGCGTCTACGGCGACGAGCTTGACCAGCTCTTCGGCGCGCTGGCGCCGACCCCGGCCGAGCGGATCCGCACCGTGGGCCAGACCGGCGTGATCGACCTCGGTGGCGGGCGGCGACTGGACAGCCACTACACGCCGGGGCACGCCAAGCACCACGTGGGACTGATCGACTCGGTCAGCGGCGACTTGTACGTGGGCGACGCGGCGGGCGTCTACGTCCCGGACACCGGCGACTTGCGGCCCGCCACGCCGCCTCCTGACTTCGACCTCGGCACGGCGCTGCGGTCGCTGCGCACGTTCGCCGCGCTGCGCCCCGAACGCCTTCTTTTCAGCCACTACGGCGCGGTGAACACGGTCGGCCAGACGCTGGAGCGGGCGGCTGAGGAGATCAACGTCTGGGTGCACGAGACCAGGCGGGCGCGAGGTCACGGCCTGGGTCTTGACCACGCGGCGGCCATGGTGGCCGAGCGGACGAGGCAGCGTTACGCGGTCCTGGCAGCTGGCGCTGACCCAGCCTTGGCGGCGAAGTACGACAGGGTGAGCGGCACCGCCACCAATGTCGCCGGGATCATGCACTGGCTGGACAAACAAGACCCTGGTCCGTAGCGCCACGCGCGCGACGCAGCAGCGCCCCGGAAGGCCACAGCGGCGCTCGGCCCACGATCACGGAGGTGGCGGCGGGGCCCCGGGCGGGTCCTGCGGATCGGCCAGGTAGTCGAAGACCACCGGGTCGAGCTGTTCGAACCGCTCCGTGGCGTCGGTCACGTCGCCGGTGTCCGCGGCGGCGGCCTTCCCGAACCAGCCGCGCGCCTCGTCTTCGCGCCCCGCGTCCAGCAGGGCATCCGCGTAGGCATAGAAGAGGCGGGCGAATTCCGGCCGGACCCGTCCATCGGTGAGCTCGGGCACTTGCAGCGCCGCTGCCGCCGCCTCAGGAAATCCCTGGTCCCGGCGGATGCCTGACTCGACGATCCGCAGCTCGATCGTGGTGGCCCGATCCAGGCCGGCGGACTCCGGGCCGGTCACCAGTTCCAGCGCGCGATCCAGGCGGCCGAGCGCCCGCTCGCAGTCCGCCATCAGCGGCAGGTAGCTGCCCCGGCCGGTCAGCCGGCGGGCCGCGCGCAGCTCGGTGAGCGCGTCGGCCCACTCACCGGCCCGGTATGCCGCGATCCCGCAGGTCTCTCGTACGATGCCGACCCGCGCGGCGAGACGGCGCGCCGCCTGAGCGTAGCCGTATGCCCGTTGCGGGTCCTCCTCCAGGCCCGCGGCCACCAGCCGCCGCGCCACCGCATCGGCCAGGTCACCGGGCAGCGTCCTCAGCTCCGCACGTGCCTCGGGATCGAGCTGGTCGGCCGTGATCGCCGCCGCAACGGGCAGCTCACGGCGATCGGCTGCGCGCCGGTCTGGCCGCTGCGCTTGCTGCGTCCGGTCGCGCTGGCGCTCAGGCTGACCGCTGCCGCTCGGGCGGCCCGCGGCGGTGCCGTCCGCTGCCCGGGGGCGCCTGGGCCTGCCCGCGCCGCCGCCTTTCCCAGGCCGGCCACCCTGGCCCGCCGCCCTGCCCGCAGCAGAAGCGGCCTGCGGCCGCCGACCGCCGTCCCGAGGCGGCGGGTCGCCAGACCGCCGCCCGCGCCCATTCCCGACCACCGCCAACTCCCAGCAAAGCTATCCCGCGCCCGCGCGGCCCGGTCCGAATACACGGTAAACGTGCTGAGGGCCGCTACCAGCACGGCAGCGGCCCTCAGCACGAAGATGTCCGGCGGCGTCCTACTCTCCCACGCGGTCCCCCACGCAGTACCATCGGCGCTGAAGGGCTTAACTTCCGGGTTCGGAATGGGACCGGGTGTTTCCCCTTCGCCATGGCCGCCGAAACTCTATG
>Ga0335078_10000972_pt1 | contig 43524 bp, 36 predicted proteins | sample Lox_Sample_32_FD_206711 | JGI IMG/M metagenome (GOLD analysis project Ga0335078, IMG submission 206711) | Soil microbial communities from Loxahatchee National Wildlife Refuge, Florida, United States - Lox_Sample_3.2 | ecosystem: Environmental > Terrestrial > Soil > Wetlands | place: USA...
GTTCAACCAAGGGAACGGTTTCGAATGCCGAGGCGAAGCTGGCCTCGACGCGCGCTCAGTTGTTACAAGCCGAGGCGACATTGCAGCGCACCGAGAGCGACAGCCGCCGGACCATCGAACTGGCGAATGAAGGAGTGGCTTCAGAGCAGGACAAGGTGCAGGCGCAAAGCAATCTCGCCGCGCAGCAGGCGCTGGTGCAATCGTTAAAGGACCAGGTGAATGCGGCGCAAGCGGATCTGAATACGGCCATTGCGAACACCCACCAGGCACATGCGGCCAAGAGCACCGTGGAATCGACACAAGGGCAGCTCATCAATGCGGAGGCGATGCTGAAGGAAGCTGAAGTACGGCTTGGGTACACGAAGATCTATGCGCCGGTTACCGGCACCGTCTCCGTTCGCGCAGCACGTGAGGGCGAAGTTCTGAATGCCGGACAGCCGATCGTCACCATCGTAGACCTGGGCGACACCTGGGTGCGCGCGGCGATCCCCGAGACCTACGCCGACCACATCGGTTTGGGAGACACCATGCGGGTCCGCCTGCCGGGCGGGACAATTACCTCTGGCAAGGTGTTTTTTAAATCTGCTGAAGCCGACTTCGCCACGCAGCGCGACGTAAGCCGGAGAAAGCGCGACATCAAAACAATTATCTTAAAAGTCCGCCTGGACAATCCGAAAGGTGCATACGTGCCGGGGATGACGGCGGAGGTGCTGGTTTCACCCGCACAACTCAACGGAGCGGCAGACAACAGTCAAAGCGCAATGGAGCAGCGGCCGTGACGGCAGATAAACAGGCAGCGAAAGCAAACGGCGGAGCACCAGCCAGCGCCATTGACGTGGAGCACATCGTCAAGAAGTACGGCGAGTTCACGGCAGTCGACGATGTGTCTTTCAGCGTAAAAGAAGAAGAAATCTTTGGGCTGCTCGGCCCGAATGGCGCGGGCAAGTCGACGTTGATCCGCATGATGACCACCCTCATTCCCATCACCGCAGGGTACGCACGCATTGCAGGCCATGATGTGGCAAGCGAGCCTGACCTGGTACGGCGGGTCATCGGGGTAATTCCACAAGCGCTGACCAGCGATTTGGATTTGACCGTGGAGGAAAATCTCAGCATTTACGCGAAGCTCTACGATGTGCCGGCGAAGAAGAGAAAAGCCGCCATTGACGAACTGCTGGAACTGGTTGATCTGAGCAGGTGGCGCGGAGCACAGACGAAAACTCTTTCCGGCGGCATGCGGCGAAGGCTGGAAATTGCCCGCGGCCTGGTTCACAGTCCGCGAATCTTCTTCCTCGATGAACCCACGACCGGGCTCGATCCCGTCTCGCGCGTTGCTGTTTGGGAAATGCTCGGTAATATTAAGAAATCCCGACAACTCACAATCCTGATTACTACGCACTACATGGATGAAGCGGATCGCCTATGCGACCGAATCGCGATTGTCGACCATGGGCGGCTGGTTGCTCTCGATACGCCTCCGGCGCTGAAGGCCAGCGTGCCGGGGTCGAACGTAATCGAAGCGCAGTTCGAGCACGCGCCCGCGGAGTGGGAACAGCGTTTACAGAAGCTCACCGACGTTACCTCTGTCCAGCATGAAGGCGCGGGCATGTACCGCGTCTTGACTGGAGATGGTTCGCGCACCACCACGGAACTGGTAGAAGCCGCGGTGAAATCGGGGGTGACAGTCAAATCTCTTTCGGTGCAGAACACAACTCTGGACGATGTTTTCGTCCATTACACGGGCCGCCAGCTGCGCGATGAATTGGTGAAGGCCTACGGTTTCGTCATGCCGCAGCGGCCGGGATTGCAATCATGAATCGAATCATGGCAATTGTCGAGCGCGAAATGCGCAAATTCTTTCGGTCACCGGCGCTAATGATGGCTTCGATGATCTTTCCTCTGGTGCAGCTTATTGTTTTGGGAAATGCATTCGGCGGGAAGATTCGTGACGCGAAACTAGGCTTGGTGGATCAGGATGGCGGGACGCAGGCGCTGAAGATTCGCGAGGCGTTCGATTCCGTGCGGGCAAACATACGGACCTTTGAACCGGTCTACTACAACAACGACAAAAAGGCGATGGAGGATGTGCGTAACGGCAAAATCCAGGGCGCGGTCATCATTCCGCCCCAATACTCGCGCCGGGTTTATGAACAGGAGCAGCCCCGCATCGCACTGGTGGTGGACAACACCGACAATTTCATGAGCTCGACGCTGGAAGACGAGATGACGCAGATCACGAACTCGCTTAACCAGCCGACGGTCACTCCCCGCATGCTGCAGCAAACCGTGCTGCAGATCGTAGAGCTATATCCCTACATCGAGTATATGAAATACCTGCTGCCCGGCTCGATCTCGCTGGCGATGTTTGTTTCAGTGATGATTGGCGGCGGGATGCTGTATATCGATGACAAAGCTCGGGGCGTCGTCGAGGGCTATTTGGTCACTCCGATTAAAAAGTTCGAGCTTGTATTCGGCCTCAACGGCGCCGGTGCGATAAAAGCTGTTCTGACCGGGATCATCATCACCTTGATCGGCGCGTTGCTTTCCGGCGTGGGCAGTGTCTTCAATCCCGCAACTGATCTGGGCCTGCTGATCATGATCGTGCTCACATCTTTGGCCTTTAACACCATGATGTTTCTGCTGATGGTCAGGGTGGACGATCCGCTGGTGCCGCGCGCGATTTTCGGCATCCTGAATACTCTGCTTTTCTTCCCCAGCGGATCAATCTATCCCGTTCAGGCTTTCCCGTGGTGGCTGCGGGCGGTGGCCAAAGTTGATCCGTTCACGTATGCGGTCCACGGATTCAAATCACTGCTGCTGCGCGAAACCGGCCTGGGGCCCATAGTCCCCGATATGATTTACCTGACTCTGTTTGCCATCGGGACTCTGGCAATCGCGACCCCGCTATTCAAACGCACCCTGTAGCTAGCGCGGCAGAGGTTCCGGCATCTCTGCGAGAGCATAAGCGAGAACGGCCATGGCAGCAGCGTTTTCCCGCAATTGCTGCGGATTTATTTTGTCCAGCGTGTCAGCGGCGGTGTGATGATAGTTGAAGTAGGTTCGGCCGTCCTGCATGATGCCGAAGGTGGGAACGCCAGCCTCCGCCATTGGGGAGATGTCCGAACCCGGGCTGCGGTCGGTAACTTTTATCAGATTGGCGCCGAAGGATCGCAATATTTCCTCAAGTGGCTTGAGTTCAGGCAAGGCTGCGGGCTTGATCTTCGCGTGAAAGCCGAATGGATGGCCAGCCCCGAGGTCGCTCTCAATGGCCGCAACATGATCGGCAAATTCTCCGCTATGTGCCGCGGCATAAGCATCATGGCCGGTGCCACCGTTTTCCTCGTCCATCCATGCAATTACACGAATTGTGCGTTTAGGCTGCATGTGCAGTTGTCGCAATAACTGCGCCGTTTCCATAGCGACGACGACTCCGGCCGCGTCATCAATCGCTCCCGTTCCCAGATCCCAGGAATCGAGATGCCCGGAGACGATGACTACTTGTTCCGGGTGCTCAGACCCTTTCAGATCGGCGACGACGTTGGAGCTTGGGACCCGCGCGCTGGTTTCCGAAGTTAACACCAGGTGCATACGAACGGTTCCCTGAACTGCCAGGCGGGTGATCAAATCTGCGTCCTCGGCAGTAACGGCGGCGGCTGGGATGCCAGCATTCGCGCTCCAGCCGGCGTGGGGAATGCGATAATCTGCCCCTCCTACAGAACGGACAAGAGACGCCACCGCTCCCAATTCAGCGGCAGCTTTGGCCCCCGCGCCGCGATAGATTACCGCTTCTCCATAGGCGTCGTCGGCGAAACCGGCCTCCGCTTTCTCTTCGTCAAACGGAACGTTAAAAAGAATGATCTTGCCCGCGACCTTATCGCGGCCGAGCGCCTTCAACTCATCGAAGCTCTTAACAACTACGACCTCGGCCGTGAGGCCTTTGGGATCCGTAGGGTGATTTCCGCCGAGTGCCGTGAGGACAATCTTCTGGGCCGCTCCCTGCGCCTGGCCGGGATATTCGACCAGTTCGGCCGTGTCGGCGCCGCGGATCCAGCGCGGAACATTGACGGGTTCCAGCCGGACATCAAGGCTGAGCTTTCGCAGCTCAGAGGCTACGTATTGAACCGCGGCCTCCGCCTGCGGCGATCCTCCCGGCCGAGGGCCGATGCTGTCGGTCAGGTGCGCCGCCTGCTGGTAGGCGTAATCGTCGGCGAGAGCGGCGTCACGAAGCCGGACAAGGTCGCTCTTGAGCTGCGGAGAATAAGGTTTTTCAACCGTGCTAGTCGCAGGGGCTAAGTAGCCGGAAGCGGGAGCCTGAGTTTGTGATTGAGCCACAAAAGGGAGCAGAAGAAAAGGAACCATTATGTGCAGGCGCATTGAGGATGAGTGTAATCCAGACCGCATCGATGAGCGCAACCGACGGTGGGAAGACTTACTGCAAAGCTGGCACGAAAACCGGCTTATCCCGTGAAATGCCCTTCTGGCGCGTGTCGTTCAAGGTTCTGATTACCAATGTTCATTGCTCCTGGTTTCACGGGCCGAATATAATCTCAGCACTCACGCTCGACATCCGAGGTTGGTGTTCATGAGCAAGGCCACAGGCGCTGAACGCAGCCGGCAGAGCCAAGAACTGACGATTTTTCACGATGTGGCCAAGGCGCTCACTTCCTCGCTGGACCTCGACTCGATTCTGCAGACGATCATGGAAAAAATGGCGGAATATTTTCGGCCCGACACCTGGTCTCTGCTCATGGTGGATGAGGAGAACGAAGAGTTGTACTTCGCGATCGCGGTGGGCAGCGCCGCCGCCGCGCTCGGAGGGGCGCGCGTGAAGTTGGGAGAAGGGATTGCCGGGCATGTCGCCAAGTATGGCGAGAGCCTGATTGTGCCCGATGTGCGCAAGGACCGGCGCTTCTCGAAACGGATGGATGAGATCACGCAACATGAGACGCGGTCCGTCCTCTGTTTTCCACTGCGGTCGAAGCTGCGCATCCTGGGCGTGATCCAGCTTGTCAATGTGGATATGCAGAATTTCGGCGATCAGGAGATTTTCTTTCTGCAGGCACTCTGTGACTATGCGGCGATTGCCATTGAGAACGCGCGGGCCTTCGAGAAAATTCAGGAACTCACGATCACCGACGATTGTACCGGCCTCTATAATGCCCGCCATCTTTACAAGACGCTCGAAACCGAGGTGTACCGTTCGTCTCGCTTCGGATACGAGTTTACAGTCCTGTTTATCGATCTTGATCACTTCAAGCAGGTCAACGATACCCATGGCCATTTGATCGGAAGCAAGCTGCTGGCGGAGATCGGTTACCTCATCAAGGCGCAACTTCGACTGATTGATTATGCTTTTCGGTACGGCGGCGACGAATTCGTGGTGCTTCTGCCGCAGACAGGAAAGGACTCGGCTCTTGTGGTTGCCAAACGCTTGCGCGACAGTCTACGCACCAGCACCTTCTGCAAGGAAGAAGGGTTGAACCTGAATATTCGTGCTTCGATGGGTGTGGCCACTTACCCTCACGATGCAAAGTCACCGCATGACATCATTCGCCAGGCCGACGAGATGATGTATATGGTCAAGAACACCAGCCGGGACAACATTGGAATCGCCCAGCGTGGAGTGATGAAGTAGGTTTTCGAGCGCGCATCTTCTGCTGCTAGACTGTTGCGAGTGAATCGCTCTCGCCGTCGGACAGACAAGCCTCCTTTGCTTCTCTTCAATATCGGACAACTGCTCACTTTGCGCTCGTCATCGGGTAATTCAGGCCCGCGTCGTGGAAAAGAACTCAGCCAGCCAGGGATCATTGAGGATGGTGCAGTGCTTTGTGCGGGAGGGAAGATCGTTTCTGTAGGAGAAACGAAAGACGCGCTGAAAGATCCGTGGTTCAAGAAACATCGCAAAAACGTCAGGGAGATTGACTGCTCGGGAAGAGTCGTGTTGCCGGGGTTTGTCGATTCGCACACGCACCCGGCTTTCATTTCGCCGCGGTTAGTGGATTTCGAGGAACGAATCGCGGGAGCGACTTATGAGCAGATTGCGGCGGCCGGGGGCGGAATCCGATCCAGCGTGGAAGCGGTTCGGAAAGCCACCCGGCAGTTGCTGGCCGACGCCATCACTTCGGCTTTAAGCCAAATGGCTAGGCAAGGCACAACGACGGTCGAGGCGAAATCAGGTTACGGGCTGAGCTTGGAGTCAGAGTTGAAATCCCTGGAAGCAATTCGGATGGCGACAGCCCAGTGGCCCGGAACGGTCATTCCTACGCTGCTCGGGGCGCACGTGGTGCCAAAAGAATTTGCCGGCCGCTCACCAAAATACGTGGAAATCGTCTGTAAAGAGATGGTTCCTGCGGCGGCGAGGCGAAAGCTTGCCCGATTTGTGGACGTTTTTTGTGACCGCGGGGCATTTTCTTTGGCGGAAACGGAAGCCGTTTTTTCCGCGGCCGCGGACCAAGGATTACAGGTGCGGGCGCACGTGGGCCAATTGTCCGAGACCAGGTTGGAAAGTCTGCTGAAATTCAGCCCAGCGTCGCTGGACCACCTGGACTTGGTGAGCGACGACGATATTAAGCGGCTGGCGCAAACTGATACGGTGGCAACGCTTGTACCCGGAGCCAATTACTTCCTGGGGCTGGATAGGTTTCCGGCGGCAAGAAAGCTGATCGATGGCGGGGTAGCCGTAGCGTTGGCAACCGATTACAACCCCGGCTCTTCACCAACAACGAGCATGAGTTTCGCGATGTCGCTTGCGTGCACACACATGAAAATGACGCCGGAAGAGGCGATTGCAGCATCTACCATCAATGCAGCGTGCGGGTTACGACTGCAGAGGACGAAAGGGTCCATTGAGCCCGGCAAAGACGCCGATCTGGCGGTTTTCGAAGTGCGGGATTATCGTGAAATCCCCTATTGGGTTGCCGCCAATAAATGCCACCTTACGACACTGAACGGGACGCCCTGGCCAGTTGGCGTAGCAGAGTGAACTTTAGAAGAAGATCTTGCGTAAAGATCAAGGACGATCGACTGCCCTCGATGCAGAACCGCTCACCCATGAAGGATAAAACCATGAAAAGAATAATACTCGCGTTTCTGTCTCTAACCCTGGCTGCAAGCTCGGTTTGCGTGGCCCAACGCCTGCCCCAGATTGCCCGCCCGGAGAACTACAAATTGACGTGGACACCGGATTTCACCAAAAACAATTTCACGGGGGAGGAGACGATCGAAATCAGCGTTCTGAAGCCGACGGCTGAGATCGTGCTCAATGCGGTGGATATTGACTTTCGGAACGCGAGCGTCACCGCTGCCGGTAAAACACAGCAGGCAAAGGTCGGCCTGGATAAAGCCAACGAACAGGCTACGCTGTCCTTCGATCAGCAGATTCAACCTGGGCTGGCAACCATTCAGATCAGCTACACGGGAATTCTCAACGACCAGCTGCGCGGTTTTTATCTGGGCAAAGATTCGGACGGCCGTAAATATGCCGCAACGCAGTTCGAAGCGACAGATGCGCGGCGGGCGTTCCCATCGTTCGATGAACCTGCTTATAAGGCGACGTTCGACTTTACGGTCATTGCCGATAAGGGCATGACGGTCATTTCAAACAGCAAAGTCGCGTCCGATACGCCAGGTCCGGACAATAAACATACGGTGCGTTTTGCCACCACCCCGAAGATGTCGTGCTATCTCGCCGCAGTGGTGGTTGGGCATTTCGATTACATCGAAGGCTCGGCCGACGGGATACCAATTCGCGTCTATGCCAGCCCCGGCAAGCAGGAAATGGGCCGGTTCGCGCTGGAAGCGGCGGAAAACATCATGAAGTATTACAACCACTACTTCGCAATCAAGTATCCGTATGGAAAGCTTGATCTGGTTGGTCTTTCCGATTTCTCTGCCGGCGCGATGGAAAATACGGGCTGCATTACCTTTCGCGAAGTCATTCTTCTGCTGGATCAGCGCGTGGCAGCCCCGGACCTGAAGCGGGAGGTGGCCTCGGTGATCGCCCACGAGATGGCGCACCAGTGGTTTGGGGATCTGGTCACGATGGCCTGGTGGGACGACATTTGGCTGAATGAAGGCTTTGCCACGTGGATGTCGAACAAACCGCTGGAAGCATGGAAGCCTGAGTGGCACATTGACGTTGATGCCGTCCGCGGAACCACCGGAGCGTTGAATACCGATTCCCTTGCGAACACCCGCCCAATTCATCAGGAAGCGAACACTCCAGCGCAGATCATTGAACTCTTCGATGGAATCGCATACGGCAAAACAGCAGCGGTGCTCCGCATGCTGGAGTCTTATCTCGGTCCGAAAACTTTTGAAGCTGGGGTGAACGCTTACCTCAAACAGCACGCCTACGGTAACGCCACCGCTGCTGATTTTTGGATGGCGCAGGCGAAGACATCAAGCAAGCCAGTAGATAAAATCATGCCGACCTTCGTTGAACAGGCCGGGGAACCATTCGTGAGCATGAGAGGGTCGTGCAGTGACGGTTCGGAGCACATCGCGCTTTCTCAGCAGCGATATTTCTACAACCGCGAGCAGTTCCAGTCAGCTAGTGATCAGTTGTGGCAGATTCCGCTCTGCATGAAGGACACGGCAGGTGAAAACGGTTCGGAGTGCTCCCTGCTCACCGAGAAGCAGGGGGAAACAAAGTTGAATACCTGCTCAAACTGGATCTACGGGAACCTGGGCGGCAATGGCTTTTATCGCACCGGATACGATCCCGAGAACCTCCGGGCAATCTCGAACGATGTTGAAACTGCTCTAACCCCAGGCGAACGCATTATGCTGCTCGCGGACGCCTGGGCTTCGGTGCGAGTCGGCTACGACAGCATCGGCGATTACATGGCGCTGACAGAGGGATTCCAATCAGAGCGAGGCAGCGCTGTCGTCTCTCAGTTTGTTGATCAGCTGGAGTTCATCGGACGCTATCTGGTTAGCGGGGATGATCGGCAATCGTTCAGCGCATTTGTAACAAAACTGCTGTCGCCGGCCGCCAAACAGGTCGGATGGCAGCCAAAACCGGGCGAAAGCGAAGATCAGGACATTTTGCGAAGCCGGCTTCTGAGGGGCCTTGGATACGTGGCTCATGACCCTGAAGCCATCAGCGCGGCGCGCAAGATTACAGATGAGGCGTTGACCAATCCTGACGCAGTGGACCGCGAACTTGCGGGAGAAGCGCTCCCTATCGCTGCAGAAAACGGAGACGCCGTTCTTTACGACAGGGTGATGAAGCGCCTGAAAGGCGCCAAGACGCCTGAGGAATATTACGTCTATCAGCAGACTTTGGCCGAATTCAGCGACCCGGTGCTGCTGCAGAAAACGCTGGATTACTCATTGACGGACGAAGTGCGCTCGCAGGACAAGCTCTATCTCATTGCATCTGTAATGCAGAACCCTGCGGGCGAGAAACTCGGCTGGGACTTTGTGAAAGCGCATTGGGCGCAGATCCAGGATGTCGGTGGCGGGTTTGGCGGAGGCGCCATGGTGCAATCAACCCGGAGCTTCTGCGACGCGGGGCTGCGAGATGAGGTGCAGAGCTTTTTCGGCGAGCATCAGGTCCCGATGGCGGAACGCGGACTCAAGCAGTCGCTGGAGCGGATCAATGATTGCGTTGATCTGAAACAGCAACAAGAAAGCCAGCTGGCATCCTGGCTGGGCCAGCAGGGAACCAACGCGGCGGCAGGGCAATAATCTCAGCCTGCGAGCAGTTGTTCCATTTGCCTTTCGTCGATGACGGGAATCCCAAGCTGTTTGGCTTTATCAAGCTTGGAGCCCGCATCGGCGCCGGCGATAACGTAGTCGGTTTTCTTGCTGACCGATCCGGAGACCCGGCCTCCGGCATCTTCAATCAACTTTTTGGCGGCGTCACGGCTGTATTTGCCCAGTGTGCCGGTCAGGACGAAGGTCTTATTAGCGAGTTTCGTTCCCCGTTCTTTTTTCTTGCCCTTGAACGAAAGCCCCGCTTCACGAAGCTGCTTGACCAATGTACGATTTCTTGGCTCCTGAAAAAATTCGGCTATGCTTTCGGCGATGCGCGGCCCGACCTCGTTTACTTGTTGGAGCTCCTCTTCGCTCGAATCCATCAGTGCATCCATGGACCCAAAATGTTCCGCGAGGAACTGGGCCGTACGTTCTCCCACGAAGCGGATTCCAAGCCCGTAGATCACCCGCTCCAGCGGCAGCTTCTTGGAGGCGTCAATTTCATCGAGCACATTCTGCGCTGACTTGTCGCCCATGCGCTCCAGCGACAGCAGGTCGGATTTCTTGAGCTGGTAAATGTCGGCGACGTTCTTGACCAGCCCACGTTCAGTAAGTTGGTTGACCAGCGCATCGCCCATGCCTTCAATGTTCATGACACCGCGCGAGGCAAAATGACGGATGGTTTCGCGAAGCTTAGCGGGGCAATTTGCGTTGACGCAGCGATAATCAACTTCGCCTTCGGTGCGCACAATGTGAGTGCCGCAAATCGGGCACCTCTCCGGCATGTGAAACACTCTGTGCCCGCGCGGGTGGTCTTTGTCGTCCAGTACGCGTGTCACCTTGGGAATGACGTCGCCGCCACGTTCTACTTCAACGTAATCGCCAATTTTTACGCCAAGGCGCCCGATTTCATCCATGTTGTGCAAAGTGGCGCGGCTGACGGTCGTGCCCCCAATGGGAACGGGTTTCAGCGCAGCGACTGGGGTGAGCTTTCCGGTGCGACCCACTTGGACGAGAATGTCTTCAATCTGCGTGATGCCGGCGCGAGCCGCGTATTTATACGCGATTGCCCAGCGCGGGGCTTTGCCGGTGTAACCCAGCTCGTCCTGAAGCGCGGTGCGATCGACCTTGATCACGATACCGTCGATTTCGTAAGGCAGCTTCTCGCGTTTAGGTTCTTCCCGCTGGATGAATGACCAGACTTCGTCGAAATTTTTCGCCAGCCTTCGGCTGGCATTAACTTTAAATCCGGCCACATTCAGGGCATTCAAGGTTTTCCAGTGCCGATCAGAATAGGTTCGGCCGTCCTGCAGCAGCATGTAAGCAAAAAAATCAAGCCGGCGTTGCGCCGGAATGCTGGGGTCGAGCTGGCGGACAGTTCCGGCCGTAGCGTTACGCGGGTTGGCGAATAATGAAAGTCCTTGCTGCTCGCGTTCTTCGTTCATCTTTTTGAAAGACGCGACCGGCATGAGCATTTCGCCACGGACTTCGAAATCTGCCGGAATGCCCGCAGCTTTAAGCTTTTCTTCCGGAATCGATAGCGGAATGGAGCGCACGGTGCGAACGTTCAGGGTCACGTCTTCCCCAATGCTTCCATCTCCTCGAGTAATTCCGCGAACTAATTTCCCGCCTTCATAGCGCAGCGCAAGCGACATGCCGTCGAGTTTCAGTTCGCAGACGTATTCGATGTCTTTCCGGCCAGTAAGCTCGTGAACGCGGCGTTCCCAATTGCGAAGGTCATCTTCGTTGTAGGTGTTATCGAGAGACAGCATGGGCGAAGAGTGCGCTACTTTAGCGAAGCCTTCGCGCGGCTTGCCGCCGACACGCTGGGTGGGAGAATCAGAAGTAACCAATTCGGGATGTTCCGCCTCGAGGCGCTTCAGCTCATTCATGAGCTGGTCGAATTCGCTGTCAGAGATTTCGGGATCGTCAAGCACGTAATAGCGGTACTCGTGACGGCGGATTTTGTCCCGAAGCGCTTCAATCCTGGCCTGTACGGTCTTTGCGGCGCTTGCCATTGGGAAAGATTATATTCGGAGACTGATCACACCAAACCTCATGCCGGAGCCTGTCATCATCGAAACTCCCCGCACGTTTTTGCGTGAGTTCGTTGCCACCGATGTGGATGCGCTGGCGGCGGTGATCTCAGACCCGGACACTATGCGGTATTACCCGGTGCCGTTTGATCGCGAAGCGGTTGAGCAGTGGATCCTGCGAAATCGCAGGCGCTACGCCATAAACGGTCACGGCCTCTGGGCGATGGTGTTGAAAAGCTCCGGAGAACTCGTGGGTGATTGCGGGCTGGTGCGGCAAACCATCGAGGGTATTGAAGAGGTAGAGATTGGGTATCACGTACGGCGCGACTTATGGTCGCAGGGTCTCGCGACCGAAGCTGCCGCTGCCTGTCGCGATTATGGCCTCGCTCATCTGAGCGTTGATCGATTGGTCTCACTCATTCGCCCGGAAAACTTGCCGTCGCGGCGGGTGGCGGAGAAGATTGGCCTCAGGGTATGGAAAGAAGTTACGTGGCACGACCTGCCACATCTGCTGCATGTTATACGCAGGCACGAAATGCAAGACCGACGCCGAGGAACCTGATCTGCTGTATCCTGTTCCTCCGGTCCCTGAATATTCCTAATGCCCAAGCAATATGGTGCCGCCACGTTCTCCCTGGTTGACGCGCTATTGTCCGCGTTTCGTGCGAATGAGTCCATCAACCAGTACCTGCTCGATAACTTGCCCGCGGAGGCCTGGCGAGCCGATCCTCCAGACGGCAAAGGGCGCGCCATCGCCGCCATCGTCGCGCACATGCACAATGTCAGAGTCATGTGGTTGAAGAGCGCGGCAAAAGGTAGCAAGATTCCAGAACAGTTGGACCGCCATACCGTAACCCTGACTCAAGCTTCGAAAGCCTTGCAGAAAAGCGCCGACACTCTCGTCGCCATTATTGAACCGGCTCTGAAAGCAGATGGACGAATCAAAGGATTCAAGCCGGATGCGGCCGGATTCATTGGTTATCTCATCGCGCATGACGCACATCATCGCGGGCAGATTTGCATGCTGGCGCGGCAGGCCGGCCATGCGCTGCCGCAGAAGGCAATTTTTGGCATGTGGGAGTGGGGTTCGAGAGCAAAAGATTAGAGATTGCGCACATGGGGCGCAGGTACAATGCAAATTTCATGCGTAAAGCGATTCTTCTCTACAATCCTCTCTCCGGACGGAACCTCAAGCGGCGCCTGGCGGACGTGGAAGCTGCAGCCTCGGTCCTGCGAGCCGCAGGCGTAGAAGTCTCTTCAGCCCCCACCCGCGCTGCGGCGGACGCATCCGAACAGACGCAGCTAGCCATTGCAGAAGGATGTGACACTGTCTTTGCCTGCGGAGGCGACGGTACGATTCATGACATCCTGCAAGGTTTGGCGAAAACAAACGCTGCACTGGCCGTAATCCCGCTTGGGACAGCTAATTCCCTCGCGCACGATCTGGCGATTCCGTTTTCCCCCGTGAACGCGGCGAGGGCTGCGCTCAAAGCACGGATCCAGAAAATCACGGTCGGCAAAGTTGAGTTCGTCAACCTTGAGGGGCAGCCGGCGTGGCGATATTTCATTGTGGCCGCCGGGATAGGCGTGGACGCGCACTTATTTTATAAGCTGAATGGCTGGGCGAAGCAGCAGCTGGGGATGACTTCGTATTACATGAAAGCTACGGAGCTGTGGCTCACTCATCGCATGGAGAAATTCGAGGTTGAGCCGGTGGAGGGGAATGGATCACGAGCCGAAGTCTCGGAGTTGCTTGCGGTTCGTATACGAAATTTTGGAAACATCTTGCGCGAGCTGGCGCCCGGCGCTTCGCTTGAACGTAACGATCTTCGTCTGGTCCTGTGCAAAACGTTCAGCCGGACAGCATATCTCCGTTACGTGGCACGCGGAATGCTGGGCGCGAAATGGAATGTGCGCGGGATCGAACTGATGCACAGCGCCGGCGCGGTTTGCCGGCCGATGCCAGAGAATCGGCGGCGAGTTTATGTGGAAGCGGATGGAGAAATACTGGGAACGCTCCCCGCCAGGATCTCTGTCGTGCCGGATGCGGCCAATATTCTCATGCCGCGGTAGTCTAGTTCATTGGAACCCCTCACTCATTTCCTGACCGGTGCTTGCATGGGGCGCGCCGGGCTAAACCGGAAGACCGCCTTGGCGACGGCGACAGTCACTCTGGCCGCAGAAGCCCCCGACCTGGACGTTTTGGGCGACATCAAAGGTTCGGTGTTTGGCTTTGCCCATCACCGCGGATTTACACATTCCTTTCTCGGTCTAATCATTGTTTCGGCCGCCGTCGTCGGCTTCATGTACCTGCTCTGGAACGTGCGTGGCCGCAAAATCAAGAATCCTGAGCTGCCGCCGCGATGGGAATTACTGTTTATCTTCTCGTACCTTGCGGGGCTGAGCCATCTTCTGCTGGATTTCACCAACAACTACGGAGTGCGGCCGTTCTGGCCATTTTTAGAGAAGTGGTACTCATGGGACATTGTTTTCATTGTCGAGCCGGTCATGTGGATCGTGCTGCTGGCTGGTTTAGTTCTGCCCAGCCTGTTTGCACTGGTTAATGAAGAGATCGGTATACGCAGCAAAGGTCCCAAGGGTCGCGTGGCCGCTATTCTTGCCTTGGTCAGTGTGGTCATGCTATGGGGAGTCCGGGATTATGAGCACCGCCGGGCCATAAACGCGCTCGAGGCGCGGCTCTATCAAGGCGCAGATCCGATTCGTGTTTCAGCCTATCCGTACTGGTGGAATGTGTTTCGCTGGTCGGGGGTGGTTGAAACGCAGACCTTTTTTGCGGTCATGGTGGTAGATTCGTCCGGGCCGGAGGTCGATCCGCAGGAGCGGATGCAAATCTATTACAAACCGGAGGAGACGGCGGTAACCTTGGCGGCCAAACGATCCTACATGGGCCGTGTATATCTCAGCTGGGCGAGATACCCGATTACGGAAACTGAGCAGTTGCCCGACGGCTATTTGGTTCGATTTAAGGACCTACGCTACGCGTATCCGGAGCGTCTTGGGGCGGGCGCCCTGTCGTGCAGCGTGCGACTCGATCGTAATCTGAATGTGGTGGCGGAGCACTTTGGGGCGCCTAAGAGCCAGGAATGAACGATTGAGAGCAGCCAACGCCCTTTACGCACCTTTACGCGCCAAACGTATTGAAAACTGCCTGATAACGCCGTATCTTTTTCATGACTGCCGGAGCGGGTTCTAGTCCTGTGCGCTTCGGACCCCTTTCTCATGGGCAGATGGGGCACGTGAGAAGCCAACAATCAATGGTATTCGAACAAGCTTCCATGGTGCAGGGGAAGCCGGAGATCGGCGATGGAGACCAAAGCCGCACAAAATATTCAGGACACATTCTTGAACACCGCGCGGAAAGAACGGAGCAATATCACCATATATCTACTGAGCGGTGTCAAGCTTACGGGGCGTATTCGATCTTTCGATAAGTATTCGGTAGTGCTGGAAACAAATAATCAGGAGCAGTTGATCTTCAAACACGCAATCTCGACAGTGGCAATGGGCAGAACCCACGGGCACGGGGATCGACCGTCGGGCAGCGCGGTTTCTGCTGCCGGGGCAGAACCCACCTCGTCTGCAAACGATACAGGCACGGAAGGGTAAGGCTCTCCTCCTTGCGCAGTTCCAGTTCCCTGCGGCCACGCTTTGAACGCCCGGAAGCACGTTTGCGCGGAATGACCACGCGCATTGAACGCGCGTTTCTTGTGGGGCTCGATTCCCGGCGCAGGCGTTCCAGCAGGCGCCCAGGAGTTCCGGCACAAGCCAGTGCTGCTGCGGCTGCACCTCCCGCGGTGACGAATGCTCCGGAGTTCAGTGCGGAAGAATCATTGGAAGAGTTGCGTTCATTGGCAATCAGCGCGGGGGCGGAAATTGCCGGTGAATTCCTGCAGATGCGCGACAAGCCTGATCCCGCGACTTTAGTGGGAAAGGGAAAATTGGAAGAAATTGCCGGCGCTGCGGCTTCGGCCCGCGCCGATCTGGTTCTTTTTGATCACGATCTCACGGCCTCGCAACAGCGCAACATCGAAGCCATCGTTCATACCCGAGTCATTGATCGCACGCAGCTCATACTCGATATTTTCGCGCGGCACGCCAGAACGCGCGAGGGCCAGCTGCAAGTGGAATTGGCCCAATTGGAGTATTTGCTTCCGCGGCTTGCCGGCCGGGGCAAAGAGATGTCCCAGCTGGGTGGTGGCATCGGCACCCGTGGACCCGGTGAAGCCCAGCTTGAAACCGACCGGCGGAAAATCTATAGACGCATTCGGCACGTTAAAGAGCAAATCGAAAATGTGCGCCGAATCCGTTCGCAGCAGCGGCAGCGGCGCGAATCTGTTCCCGTGGCCACGGTCGCGCTGGTGGGTTACACCAACGCGGGCAAATCAACCTTGTTTAACGTTCTGACGGAATCGGCGGTGCTGGCATCGCCGAAGATGTTCGCAACGCTGGATCCTACAATTCGCGGCGTGGTGCTGCCTTCAAAGAGAAAAGTCCTGATGTCGGATACGGTGGGTTTCATCCGCAACCTTCCGCACACGCTGGTTACAGCCTTCCGGGCGACGCTTGAGGAAGTTCAGCGGGCGGAGTTGATTCTGCACGTTTCGGATGCGAGCAATCCCCTTTTCGCCGAGCAGGACGCGCAGGTGGAACGGGTGCTCAAGGAATTGGAAGCTGAAAGCAAGCCCCGGCTGCGCGTCATGAACAAAATCGATCTGCTTCCTCCCCGGCAGCGCGAAAGTTTGCGCGACGACGAGCGTACAGTGCACGTTTCGGCGGCGAAGGGAGTGGGTATTGGAGGTTTGCTGGAACGCATCGATTCGATGCTGGAACTGGATCCGGTTCGGCGGGTGCGGCTCCGCATTCCGCAAAAAGAGGGAAAGGCATTAGCTATGCTGCAGGCACGAGCGCGAATTTATTCGCGAAAGTATAAAGACGGGCTGGTGGAAATAGAGGCGGAGGCGCCGGAGTCCGCATTGCGAAGTGCCTCACAGTGGCTGGTGCGATGACGCGCACCAGCCGCTCTCAAGATCCTACTTACGGCGTGACCTCAAAGATCACACCCACTCCGTCGCCACCGCTATTGGTTGAGCCGTAGATGTTCCCGGCACCATCAAGGAACAGGGGCGTAGTGTTCGGATTAATGCCGTCCGCCCCACCTATGAAGTCCCACAAAATCTCTTCATTCCATGGGCCTTTTGCTGACGGCGACAGTTCGTACACCGCTCCGTCACCACTGGAGCCACCGAAGTTGGTTGTTCCATAGAGATTCCCCGCCCGGTCAAAAACGACCCCGGTAGAAGGAAAATTGCCGTCCGCGCCATCGCCGAACGCGTGGAGCACGGAATACGTCCACTTGCCGTCAGCGGATGGCCGTAACTTGAAGACGCCCCCGTCTGTCGTTGAGCTTCCCTGGGTCGTCGTGCCGTAGAGGTTGCCCGACGAATCGAAGCTTACGCCCGCCTCGGGATAGCCTCCGATTCCACTCCGATCGAAAGTATGAAGCACAGATTTCTTCCATTTGCCTGATGCGCGACTAAGTTCGAATACGGTACCCGCCGAGTTCGGGCCGCCGTAGAACGTGGTCCCATAAAGATTTCCTGCGCTATCAATGGCAAGACCGGAATGCACAGGGTCCTCACCGTCAGACCCACCTGCAAAGCTGTGGAGCAAAATCTGCTCCCACCTGCCAGGAGCAGGGCTCAACTCGAATACTGTGCCAGCATCATAGATGCCGCCAAGACGCGTCGTTCCATACAAGTTGCCGGCACGGTCGAAAGCGAGCTGCGAGCATGGATTCACGCCGTCACCTTGAGAAAATCGATACAAAACCTTTTCTGTCCAGGCGCCCGCGGATGGCGACAGCTCAAAGATGGTGCCGCAGCCAAACTGGCATTCGCCACCGCCGCCGTATTGCGTAGTTCCATATAGGTTGCTGAGCGTGTCGAACCGCAGCGCGCCGACGGGCTGGTTGCCATCGCGGGTGCCCGTGGGGCCAAAGTTAAAAAGTATGGTTTCAGACCAGCTCCCACCGACTGACGGCGACAACTCAAAGACAGTTCCAGTACCGTTGGTTCCACCTTCGGCGGTTGCGCCATAAAGATTGCCAGCGCTGTCGCCGATCACTGCGGTCGGATACCCGCCGTCAAGTTGGTTGGTGAACGCGTAGAGTACTTGCTCGCTGGATTGCGCCTGCACACGCGTCTGCGTCGCTGTCGTTAAGCTGAGAAGAACAAAGAGATAAAGAAGCGTTGCCGGCGTCCTCATAGTTCCCCCGATTCGCGACAAGGACTGAAAGCAGGGTGCGCGGACGCGGATGAGTATATCAGGCTACAACAGGCGGCCAGCGTGTTTCGCGTTCTGTACGTCAGCTGAAATTTAAATGGGCCGACTGCCAAGAAGCGGTGACATTCCTTGGCTACCGGCCCATTCGATCCTGAATTGGATCGGAGGTGATACTTCTATGCTAATCCTGTCAGGCGCTATGTCAAGGATTGTTTGTTGATTTTGCTGCCTTTGCAATAATTAATCTGCCAGGGCTGCCGCGGCACGCCCTTTTCGTGCCTGCGCCGATTGACACTAAACTTCGCAGAATGTTAGTTTTAATAGTTTCTCAAGCCCTCTTAGCGTCGACTGTTATCACGCACAATCGTGGACGAAACACTTCGACAAATCGGCGAATTACTGCTCGGTTCGATTCCGACGATCATCTTTTTATGCACGCTCTGGGCGGTTTACGCTGTACTGGTGCACAGACCATTAACCGCTGCTCTGGCAGAACGGCGCAGGCGGACTGAAGGGGCGATTGAAAAAGCCCGAGCGGACATGTCTGCCGCGGAAGCACAAACGGCCGAATACGAACAGCGCCTGCGAGAGGCACGCCTGGCGATTTTCAAGACCCAGGAAAACAGACGGCAGCGGGCGGTGCAGGCACGGGAGGCGGCCCTTGCCGAAGCCCGCAAGAAGGCACAAGCGCATATTGAAAAGGCGCGGGCTGCGATTGAGCAGGACAAACTGGCCGCTCAGGAATCTCTGCAGGCAGAGGTCGGACGGCTTGCGGCGGAGATTGTTCGTTCGGTGCTGAGCACCGCACCCGCATCAGCCGGAGCGGATGCATGAGGAACTGGAGAAGACATTTATTTGTGCTTTGTGCGCTGGCGCTGTTTCCGGTGTCCTCGCCGGTTCCTGGTTTCACAGCTCAGTCCCAGGATCCACCGCAGCAGACATCGAAGCCGCACACTGTCCCCAGTGTGAACGCGGGGCCAAAGTCGATTACCGGCCAACTGGTCGAGGAATCGCGCGAGGCCGCCGGGGAAAATGAACAGGGCCAGTTCAAGCGCTCCCCTTCCGTTGTTCTCTTGTCCAAGCTTACGGGCGGAAACCTGGAATATGCGTACTGGCTCGCGGTGGTCATCAATTTCGCGGTGGTGGCAGCGGTGATTGTTTGGGCGTGGAAAAAGAACCTGCCCTTATATTTCCGAACGCGTAATGCCTCCATTCAGCGGGCCATGCAGGAAGCGCAAAAGTCCAGCGAGGAGGCGAGACAGCGGCTGGCGGAAATCGAGGCCCGGCTCTCGAAGCTGGATGCTGAAATCAGCGGTATGCGCTCAGCCGCCGAGAAGGAAGCTGCCTCCGAGGAAGAAAGAATCCGCTCAGCGGCGGGTGATGATACGAAGAAAGTCATGGAATCAGCCGAGCAGGAGATTGTTGCAGCCGTGAAAACAGCCCGGCGTGAACTGAAGGAGTTCGCGGCCGACCTGGCGGTTTCACTTGCCAAGAAGCAGATTCATGTGGATGCCGCGACCGATCAATCGCTGATCCATAATTTTGCCGAGCAACTTTCGGGCAATGGCCACGAGAAGAGCTGAATATGGCCTCCGTCACGACTACTTACGCGCGGGCGCTGGCCGATGCAGTTCTGGACCAGCGGCAGGATGCATTGAAGTTGCTGGCAGAGGCCAAGTCTCTCTCAGAGCTGGTGGCCAGCAGCAAGGAATTGCGCGAAGTATGGGATACACCGTCGATTCCGGCCGAGCAGAAACGCGACGTACTGGATGCAATTGCGGCCCGCGACGGACTCTCGCCATTGGTGCGTAATTTCATGGCGGTACTGATCGATCACGGACGAACTCGTTTTCTTGCCCAGATCGTCAAGCAGTTCGAGAAGGAGATTTACGCCCGGCTCGGATTTGCCGAAGCTGATATCACCAGCGCGCACGATCTGAATGAAGACCATAAACGTGAACTGGAGAACCAAATCGGGCTGGTCACGGGAAAGAAAATCCGCACCCGCTATTCGCGTGACGCTTCTCTGCTGGGCGGGGCTGTGGTTAAGGTAGGCAGCACAATTTATGACGGATCGATCAGCGGGCGGCTGGAGAGAATGAGACAGGCGCTTAGTAACTAGAATTAGTCAGTTGCTGAAGTTCAAATTCGCGATAATAGGCAAAAACTGACCTATGGCACAGATCAAAGCAGACGAAATTACCGAGATCATTCGGGAACAGATAGAGAATTATCAGTCGAAGATTGCCGTCGATGAAGTCGGCACAGTAATTACGCTGGGCGACGGCATTGCCCGGGTATACGGCCTCGACAAGGTAATGGCCGGCGAGCTTCTTTCCTTCCCGCACGGTGTCTCCGGCATCGCCATGAACCTGGAGGAAGACCAGGTGGGTGTAGTGCTGCTCGGCGATTACACCGAGATTCGCGAAGGCAACGAAGTCAAGCGCACCGGCCGCATCATGAGCGTGCCGGTCGGCGACAACATGATTGGCCGGGTGGTCAACGCGTTGGGCCAGCCCATTGACGATAAAGGACCGATTCCAACCGATCAGTTCATTCCGATCGAACGGCTTGCACCTGGCGTGATTGCGCGCCAGCCGGTGCGCGAACCGATGGCGACTGGACTAAAGGCAATCGACAGCATGATTCCGATCGGCCGCGGCCAGCGCGAGTTGATCATCGGCGACCGCCAAACCGGCAAGACTGCAGTCGCGCTCGATACGATCATCAACAACAAGGGCAATGATCTCATTTGCATATACAACGCAATCGGCCAAAAACGGTCTTCCATTGCGCAGGTGGTGAAGATTCTGAGCGACTACGGCGCAATGGATTACACCATCGTGGTTGCCGCTTCGGCGTCGGAGCCTGCGCCGATGCAGTACATCGCACCATACGCGGCATGCGCCATGGGCGAGTATTTCCGCGATACCAAGCGCCATGCGCTGGTGATCTATGACGACCTTTCAAAACACGCCGCCTCTTATCGGGAAATTTCGCTGCTGTTGCGGCGTCCACCGGGGCGCGAAGCATATCCGGGAGATGTGTTTTATCTCCACTCCCGCCTGCTGGAGCGTGCCGCAAAAATGAGCGATGCCAACGGCGGCGGTTCGCTCACGGCCTTGCCCATTATCGAGACCCAGGCGGGAGACGTTTCCGCGTATATTCCGACGAACGTTATTTCTATTACGGACGGCCAGATCTTTTTGGAAACCGACCTGTTCAACAGCGGCGTGCGTCCGGCGGTGAACGTCGGAATTTCCGTGAGCCGCGTCGGCGGCAGCGCCCAGATCAAAGCCATGCGGCAGGTAGCTGGAAGCTTGAAACTCGATCTCGCGCAATACCGCGAGTTGGCAGCTTTCGCGCAATTCGGCAGCGATCTCGACAAAGCCACGCAGGCGCAATTGAATCGCGGACAGAGGCTAGTCGAAGTGCTCAAGCAGAAGCAGTTTTCGCCGCTGCCATTTTCGAAGCAGATTCTGATCATTTACGCGGGCACAAACGGCTTTCTGGACGATCTTGCCGTAGATCAGGTGCGCGACTTCGAGGCTGCGCTTTACAAATACGTGGACACCACGAATCCCGGCCTGCTGAAGACGATCATGGAGAAGAAGGTTCTCGATGACAATCTAAAGGCCGAGATGACTCGCCTCATTAAAGAATGCAAAGAGACTTTCGCGCAAGAGCACCGGCAGGAGCACAAGGCGGTGGGAGCGAAGTAGCCAGATATTTTCGGCTTATACCTATTCACCGTCAGTTGGAAATGCCCGGCAACTAAAACCTGATAGCTGCTATTTTCTATGGCCAACATTCTCGATATTCGGCGGCGCATCCGCAGCGTGACCAACACGCGGCAGATCACCAAGGCCATGAAAATGGTTTCGGCCGCGAAACTGCGCCGTGCGCAGGAGCGCGCCCTGGCAGCGCGTCCTTATGCGCTGATGTTAACCAATGTTCTGAAGTCTTTGGTGTCGCGAGCGGAAATCTATGACCCACAAACCAACCAACCGCGCCACCCCCTGCTTGCCGAACGGCCCGAGAACAATATTCTGCTGATTGTGATCACGGGGGACAAAGGATTAGCAGGCGCATTTAACACGAACATTCTTAAAGCTGCGGTTCGTTTCTTGCAGTCCAAACCAGGAAAGCATATCGAAATCGAAGCGATCGGGCGCAAAGGGCGCGACTTTCTCCGCAGGCGCTATCCCGCGGCAAAGCCACGCATGGCGGATTCGAATGTGAATGCGGAAATCACCATGGTTGGCGAGTTGGTTGGAGTTCTGAATAAAGTCGAATTTGACATGGCGGCAGAAATCGCGCAGAGAGTGATTGAGCGTTACTCGCGGGAAGAAGTCGATTCAGTTTATCTGGTTTACAACGAGTTCAAATCGGTGATTTCTCAGCGGCTGGTGGTAGAACGAATCTTGCCAATTGAAGCCATCGGTGAGGTCGCTGTGCAACAGGCCGAAGGGCTATCTCTGCAGGAAAAAGAACGCGCCATCGAAGCCGCAAAAGGCACCGGCGTCGGCCTGAAGCCGCAGGATACAAGTCAGATGGACCGGGCCGCGGCGAAGTTTGCGACCGCTCCGGTTGATTACATTTACGAACAGTCGCCGGAGGAGTTGTTTCGGTCGCTGCTGCCAAAATATGTTGCGGTACAGGTTTTTCGGGGCTTGCAGGAGTCGGTCGCCGCTGAGCATGCTGCACGCATGACGGCCATGGATTCTGCGACCAACAATGCCAGCGACATGATCGATTCGCTTACGCTCGCTATGAACCGCGCGCGCCAGGCGAAGATCACGAAAGAAATTATCGAAATCGTAAGCGGCGCTGCGGCGCTGTGAGAAATCAGCTCCTAGCTGTGAGCTATTAGCTCTGCCGACGTGATCGAGTCTGGCCAGCGGCTAAATGTTAAGAGCTAAGAGCTAGCAGCCAGGAGCTAATAAGCTTATTTATGCCAGAAAACATTGGACATGTCATTCAGGTCGCGGGTCCCGCGGTGGATGTGCAATTTGTGGAAGCCAGCATGCCTCCTATTTACCAGGCCTTGCGGGTGGTGAGCGACGGCTTCAAGGTCCCCGTGCCGATTGACGTCATTCTTGAGGTGCAGCAGCACCTTGGGGAAGGCCGGGTGCGTTGCATCGCCATGGAAGCCACCGAAGGCTTCGTTCGAGGCATGAAGGTGCTTGACCTCGGCGGGCCAATTTCCGTGCCTGTCGGCCGCGGAACGCTCGGCCGGGTTATGAACGTCATCGGGAAGCCGGTGGATAATCTCGGGCCAATTGAGCACAAGGAGACCCGGCCCATTCATCGGCCAGCACCCAGCTTTGAGGAGCAGGCGACTACCGCCGAAATGTTTGAAACTGGGATCAAGGTCATCGACCTGATCCAACCATTTCTCAAAGGCGGCAAAATCGGGCTGTTTGGCGGCGCCGGCGTGGGCAAGACCGTCATCATTCAGGAACTGATCAATAACGTAGCCAAGCAGCACGGAGGCTTCTCCGTTTTTGCCGGCGTAGGCGAACGCACCCGTGAAGGCAATGACCTGTGGCTGGAGATGACAGAATCGAAGGTCATCAAGCCGGGCGATCCAGCGAATTCAAAGGCGGCCTTGGTATATGGCCAGATGACCGAGCCGCCGGGAGCGCGTCTGCGGGTGGCCTTGACGGGCCTTACCGTCGCGGAATACTTCCGTGACGAAGAAGGCGCAGATACGCTTCTCTTCATCGACAACATCTTCCGGTTCACCCAGGCAGGATCAGAGGTTTCCGCCTTGCTTGGGCGCATGCCCAGCGCCGTCGGATATCAGCCCAACCTCGCGACGGAAATGGGCGAGTTGCAAGAGAGAATTACCTCCACCAAGAAAGGCTCGGTCACTTCGGTCCAGGCGATTTACGTGCCGGCGGACGATTTGACTGATCCGGCCCCGGCAACCACCTTTGCACACCTTGACGCCACTACCGTGCTCTCGCGCGCATTGACTGAGATCGGAATTTATCCGGCAGTCGATCCGCTGGCTTCGACTTCGCGCATTCTCGATCCGCGCATAGTCGGCCAGGAGCACTATGACGTGGCGCAGGCGGTGAAAAAGACGCTGCAGAGCTACAAAGACCTGCAGGATATCATCGCCATTCTCGGTATTGACGAACTGAGCGAAGACCAGAAGCTGACGGTGCAGCGGGCGCGCAAGATCCAGCGCTACCTGTCACAGCCCTTCCATGTAGCCGAGCAGTTCACCGGCGCGCAGGGACGTTACGTAAAAGTGGCAGACACGGTGAAGGGTTTCAAGGAGATTGTCGAAGGAAAATACGACGATATCCCGGAGCAGGCCTTTTATATGAAAGGCACGATTGATGAAGTCGTGCAGGCGGCAGATAAACTGAAGGCGGCAGCGTAGAAAACGTCGCCGGTCGCTGCTTGTCAGATTTTAGTCAACGACCGACGACAAACGATCAGTGAGCAAAATGGCAGATACCCTCCATCTCGAAATCGTCACTCCCGAGAAGATGGTGGTTCGCGATTCAGCCGATGAGGTGCAGATACCCGGCAAGAACGGTTATCTGGGAGTCCTGCCTGGGCACGCACCTCTCATCACCGAACTTTCGGTGGGCGAGATCACGTACCGTAATTCAGGCTCAACGCACCATTTGGCTGTGGCCTGGGGCTTCGCCGAGGTTTTGCCGGATAAAGTTACTATTCTGGCCGAAAGGGCCGAAGCGGCCAGCGAGATTGATGTCAAGCGGGCGCAGCAGGCAAAACAGCGGGCCGAAGAAGACCTGCGAAACGGCAAAACAGAAGAGGATTTTACGCGCGCCGAGTTTGACTTGAAGCGCGCCGAGACGCGGATTGAAGTGGCTGCCAAGCGGACATAATATCCATAACAATTCCCGATACTCTCCATAAATACTTTCAATTTCCGCCTGCCCCGTTTCGCAGTTAGAGTGCGCGTGATGCCACTTCTGATCCGAGGCGACGCTTGAGAAAGCGCTGGATTTTCTTGCTGGTGGTTCTCTTTTTCTCCCTCTGCCCAGCGCTTTTGTCCCAGACGACATCTGCTGATACCCAGACACGGCTCACAAAGCTGGAGCAGCAAACAGCCGACGCGAAGGTCTCAGCGGACAATGCATGGATGCTGACGAGTTCCGCCTTGGTGCTGCTGATGACCGGACCCGGGCTGGCGCTCTTTTACGGCGGATTGGTTCGCAAGAAGAATGTACTCGGAACCATGATGCAGAGCTTCGCCATGATGGCGTTGATTTCGGTGCTGTGGGCGATCATCGGTTACAGCCTGGCGTTCGGTCCGGGAAACGCTTTCATTGGCAATCTGCACAACGTGCTTCTGCACAGGGTCAGTCTCACCCCTGATCCGGATTACGCGCCAACCATTCCGGCGCAGACATTCATGATTTACCAATTGATGTTTGCGATCATCACCCCGGCGCTGATCACCGGCGCTTTTGCCGAGCGGATGAAATTCAGCGCTATGGTGCTGTTCATGACGCTCTGGTCATTCCTCGTGTACGACCCCATGGCGCACATGGTCTGGGGCAGAGGTGGCCTGCTGAATGCCGCGCTGGGCGGGCGTTTCCCAACACTCGATTTCGCCGGGGGAACGGTCGTGCACATCACATCGGGTGTATCTGCGCTGGTCTGCGCACTTTATCTGGGGCACCGTCTTGGTTACCCGAAGCAGCCGATGCCCCCGCACAGCGTAGTATTGAGCTTTATCGGCGCGTGCATGTTGTGGGTGGGATGGTTCGGTTTTAACGCCGGCAGCGCGCTGTCTTCCGGCACATTGGCTACAAGCGCTTTTGTGGCGACGCATTTTGCGGCGGCTGCGGCGGTGATCGGATGGGTAGCGGCGGAATGGTTACGCAACGGCAAACCGAGCGCTTTGGGCGCGATTTCAGGGGCAGTGGCAGGTCTGGTCGCTATTACACCGGCGGCGGGTTTTGTAGGGCCGCGTGCGTCGCTGGTCATTGGATTTGTAGCCGGTGTGTTTTGTTATTACATGGTTGTGAAAGTGAAGATTCTATTTGGCTATGATGACTCGCTGGATGCTTTCGGCGTGCATGGCGCGGGAGGAACGATTGGGGCGCTGCTGACCGGCGTCTTTGCCAAGAGCGTCATTAATCCGATTTTCAAAGATGCTAATGGCAACGCGCGTCCTTCCGGTTTGCTCGAAGGCAATGCACACCAGATACTGAATCAGCTGATCGGGGTGGTCATCGCGTGGGTGCTGGCCATCGTGGGAACAGTGATCATTCTGAAAGTTGTCGATCTCGTAGTCGGTCTTCGTATTTCCGAGGAGCAGGAAACTGAGGGGCTGGATTTGTCGCAGCATGGTGAAGAGGGATACAACTGGGAGGTTCCGGCTTAGCCTATGCCGAGGCAAAAGGAACGCAGCGTATGACGAAGCTCGAAGCGGTCATTCAGAACTCCAGGCTGGAAGCGGTCAAAGACGCCCTGCACGAGATCGGCGTCGAGGGCATGACCGTGCTGGAAGCGCGCGGCCACGGGCGCCAGAAAGGCCACACCGAGTTCTACCGCGGCCGCGAGTACACGGTTGATCTTATTCCCAAAACCAAGCTGGAAATGGTCCTCCCCGACAACATGGTGGAGAAAGCGGTTCAAGCCATCACGAGCGCGGCACGCACCGGGAAAATCGGGGACGGCAAGATTTTCCTGTCCCGTGTCGAGGAAGCCATTCGCATCCGCAATGATGAGCGCGGCGAGGGAGCGCTGTGAGCCCGGATGACCAACCCGCTCCCAGTCAAGAGCGATCTTCGCGAATATTACGTAGCTGAGACAGGTCGCCTTCAGCAGGAATTCTGCGATACCCGCGATGGCAAGAAAAATATCGCGCACCGCGCAGCCCTCCTCGAAAGCGTCTGCCTGAGCCTCTGGCATGAAGAAATCGGCGAGCACCAGGGTGTGTCGCTGGTCGCTGTGGGCGGGTTCGGGCGCGGGTGGTTATTTCCCTATTCGGATGTAGACCTGCTGTTTCTCTGCGCTGACCGTGAGAGCGAGCAGGTTTGCAAGAATCAGATTCGCTCGTTTTCTCAGCAGCTATGGGATTTGCGCATCCGCCTGAGCCCGCAGACGCGCTTATTGCCCGAGTGCGATCGCTTCGATCCCGAAAATGTCGAATTCATAATCTCGCTCCTTGATTGCCGGTTCTTGACGGGCGATTCCAGTTTGTTCGCGCGACTCCACGACAAAATTATTCCGCGGCTGATCACGCAGCAGTCGCAAACCTTGCTCCAGCGGCTGGCAGACCTGACGCGCGAGCGCCACGCGCGGCATGGCGGGACTGTTTTTCATCTGGAACCGAATGTGAAGGATACTCCCGGAGGATTACGCGATTACAACGTTGCCTGCTGGCTGGGGCAGCTCTCGGCCATGGAGAAGTTGCGCGGCTGGCCAGAAACGCGGGCCCTGCTGCCGCTTTCCACGCGCAGTCACATCGAAGCGGCGCTGGAGTTCATCACCGCGGTGCGCTGCTTTCTGCACTTTCGCCATGGGCGGGACGACAACATTCTCACCTGGGCGGCGCAGGATGAAGCGGCGGCCGGCCAGATCGGGACCGATGAGATTTTAAGCACAGCCGAGTGGATGCGAGTCTATTTCGAGCACACGCGCGCGGTAAATCGGCTTAGCAGCCTGTTGGCGCAGGAAATCCCGGCCGCATGGTCTTCTCTGTATCGGCAGTTTCAGAGCTGGCGGTCAAGGCTCTCGAACAGCGACTTCTCGGTGGTTCACGGCATGATTTTCGCGCAGCATGCGGATGCGCTGCATGATCCGGAGCTGCTGCTTCGGCTCTTCGACTTCATGGCCCAGCACGGTTTGAGGCTGAGCATGACGACCGAAAGCAAAATTGCGCAAATTCTGCCTTCTTTGGCCGCCACTCCTCCCAGGGGCGCTGAACTTTGGCGCTATTTGCAGGTGATTTTGCTGGAACCGCACGCGGCTGAGGCGTTGAGAGAGATGCACGCGCTCAAGTTACTGACGATTCTTTTGCCCGAGCTCAGGCCGATTGACTCCCTGGTAGTGCGTGATTTTTATCATCGCTTCACTGTGGATGAGCACTCGTTCCTTGCCATCGAAAACCTGCACCGGCTGCGTGAGGCGAATTCGGAGTGGGACCTCCAATACGCAGAGCTCTTCAAGGAACTGGAACGGCCCGAGCTACTGATGCTTTCTTTGCTCCTGCACGACACCGGCAAAGGAGTCGCTTCGACCAACCATGTGCAACACAGCCTGGAAATCGCGGAGCGCTGCCTGGAGCGGCTCGACGTTGAGCCGCAGGACCGGCAAACTGTGCTCTTTCTTGTCGGCAGTCATTTGGAGCTCTCCGCCATGCTGCGGCGGGACATCTTTGATCCGGATACAGTGCGTGGTTTAGCGGAGAAAATTGGAACGCCGGAGCGTTTGAAGCTGCTGACCATGATGACTTTTGCCGATGTGAAATCAGTCAACCCGGAAGCCCTGACACCGTGGAAGGCGGAACAGATCTGGCAGGTTTATATCGAGACCTCGAATTACCTGAACCGGAGCGCCGACCAGCGGCTGCACGCCGACACCGAGCACGAGACGGTAGCGCAACTGCGTTCGCTTGCCCCGGTTTCCGGTAAGGAGGTTCGGACCTTTCTTGAGGGCTTTCCCACCCGGTATTTGAAAACCTATTCACCCAAAGCAGTCTTGCATCACGCGGAGCTGGCTCGGTGGCTGTCTGCCAGCCCGGTCCAACTGGAGCTTGAACGCGGTCGCCATTGGTATGAGTTGACTCTCGTCACCCGCGATCGGCCGAGACTCTTTGCAAGCGTTTCCGGGACGCTGGCTGCCTGGGGAATGAATATCGTCAAGGCCAATGCGTTCTCCAATCAGGCAAGCGTGGTGGTCGATACGTTTTATTTCACCGACCCATTTCGAACTCTTGAGTTGAATCTGCCGGAGTGGGAGCGGTTCCGGCGCAATGTTGCTGATGTGCTCCTGGGCAAAGCCGATTTAGAACGCCTTCTGCGCGATCGCGCGCGAGCGCAGCGAAAACTTGAGGCAAAAGTAAGAATCGATACACGCGTTGATTTCTACGACGAATGGTCGCCAGCAACGACGGTTATGGAAGTGGTTGCGCAGGACCGTCCCGGCCTGCTGCATTTGATCAGCTCGCGCCTCGCGGATGCGAAGTGCAATATCGAAATTGCATTGATTGACACCGAGGGCCCCATGGCGATCGACGTTTTTTATCTCACTTCCGCGGGCGCGAAGTTGCCACGCAAGCTGAAGGAAACCATAAAGAGCGGAATTCTGGAGAGCTTAGAGAATTAACCAGGCGTTCCCGTGGGGCTGTTTCCTGACATGTAAAATACTCGCATGTCCTTTCAGGGAGCACCTGGTCCGCGGAAGCAGAGAACAGCCCCGCCGGGAGAAACTTCGGAAGAAGCCGCCTACTTAAAGTCGCTTGGGGAAAAGCAAAGAGCGGTGAAGATCAAGCTGGCCGATGGCGAAGTGGTCGAAGGCTGGATCGAGTACTACGACAAGAACATGGTCCGGCTCACCCGGCAAAATCAGCCCAACCTCTTTATTTTTAAGCACGAAATTATGTACATCGCAGAAGACGGGGACAAGCGGAGCAAGGCGTGAGCGAGTTCGTGCCCGCCATGGAGGCAATCGCCCGCGAGGCTGGCGCTCTGTTGATGGAACACTTTCATCAGCGAGTCAGCATTGAGTACAAGGGCGAAGCCGACCTGGTCACCATCGCAGACCGCCGCTCAGAGGCTTTAATCCGCGAGCGAATTAAGGCTCAATGGCCGGTGCACGATATTTTTGGAGAAGAGCAAGGCTTCGTCGATACCGGCAGTGATTACCGCTGGTACGTTGACCCACTCGATGGCACCACGAATTTTGCGCATGGTTTCCCGGTGTTCTGTGTTTCCTTGGCTTTGGATCACAAGGGCACACGCGTAGCCGGAGTGATTTACGATCCAACCAGAGATGAACTGTTCGCTGCCGAGCGGGGCGGCGGCGCGTATTTGAACCGCGAACAAATTCAGGTTTCACGTACGTCCAGGCTGGCCGAATCTCTTGTGGCTACGGGTTTTCCCAGCCACAAGCGGCATAAGAACCCGAATATTTACTTTTATCACCAGATCACATTGCGCAGTCATGGCGTGCGGCGGGCAGGGTCAGCGGCGTTGGATCTGTGCTGCGTGGCCTGCGGGCGCTTCGATGGCTTCTGGGAGTTCAATCTCAATCCCTGGGACACCGCCGCCGGCGTGCTGCTGGTTGAAGAAGCCGGCGGCCGCGTCACCGATTTCAGCGGCGGCCCGTTTCAGCTCAACAGCCGTGAGACTCTGGCGTCGAACGGTTTAATCCACAACGAACTCCTGGGCGAGTTCGAGCAGATCTTCGCGGGAAGAGACTTGGAGACATTGCCGAGCCCGGTTGGCTACCGGCCATGAAAAGCCCATCGCCAGCTAGAAAATGAACGCCAACCCGCCGCGCACAGCTCGAGCTGACTGGACGAGATAAACTGTGTGCCCGTCTGATGCTCGCACCGGAACGTACCCCTGTGCGAGCAGGTTGCGCATATCGAGCAGAGCTTCCATCTTGCAAGGCAGGAATCCAAACGGGATCGGCTGCCGGATAAGCAGGCCCAGGTAAGGCGAAGCTTGCCCCGGCGAGACATTGAACATATCGACCGGAGTAAGTGCGGGACCGTTGATCCAGCGATAGGAAGCGATCCAGTGGGTCTTTGCTTTGGGAACCGTTCCCTTGACCTTGCCTGCAACCGTGGCCCGATCTTTTGTTTCGATCGTCTTGCGCGCCTCATCGAGAACTGCGTCCGGTTCGCCCAGGCTTAGAACGCCTCCATAAGCGTAATCCACGGAGGCGACCAGATCACCCGTGATCTTCTCCTCCATTACGAGACGGATGCCTCGGGTATCAAGGTTCGAACCGCGATAGGTAAAAGTGCCTGAATAGAGATCGGGCAGCACGTTTCCGTCATCGGTTGAAAATTCGCCAACGCCAGTCAGAGCAGGATCAGAAATGCGATCAAAGTAAACGGCCGCCTGGACGGTTGTATTTCCTTCGTGGTGCGATAGCGAGACCTCATGGTGGTGAGCCCGCTCGACTGTGGAGTTGAATCCTGCCATGCTCACCCGCGGACCCGATTCGGTGAAATCCGCAGGAGTCGAATCGAAACCCGCTTCCGGCATCGTGTCCGGCTCGGAAGTGGCGTAACGATATTCGAGAACTGTACCAGGGGACAGCCTCACATCTGCCGAGCCAAAGGGACGGAAAGCTGTGACTCTGCCCATGAACTGAATCGTCTGAAGTTCGCTGCCGAAGCTGAGAGCTACGAGATCGCCCAGCTTCAGACTGTCCGACGTAGTCAGGGCATACGATTGCAGCGCCTCATTGCGCATACTGCCGTCAGGCGTAGGGAGGCTGCGCATGGTGAGCGCAATCGTGGGATTAGAGCCGTCTCCGAGCGCGTGGCTGTAGGAAGCTCTCAAAATACCGGCCGGGGTGCCACTCGTGTATCCCAGGTTGCCGTCCAGCGAAACCATTCCGGAATTGAAGATCGCCCTCTCAACCTGGAAACCCGTTCCTAACTCGGAGGCGCCGAAGCCATCCGACGCCGAGCCCGCCACCAAGGAGAGGCCGCCTTTGAAGTCATGGTCGTGTTTTCCGTTTTCGGCTATCTGCGGTTGAGCGTTGTTGTCATCCACCAGACGAAGTACCGACCGGTTCGAGGCAGAACGAAGCACCCATTTCCAGTCATCATCGTTATCGGCGGAGGTGCGCGCCGGGGCGAACTGAATCGCCTCGAACAGCGTCGTCAACGTGATATTCAGCGCAACCGTGCTGCCAGCGCGGAGCCCAAGGTGCTCTTTAAGAACAGGAATAAACGACGGAGCAGAAACTCTGAGGTTATAGAAACCGGGCGAAATAGCTCGAATCGAATAAAAGCCGTTCTCATCCGTGAAGGCATGGACGGCCTGGGAAGCCGAACTCAGCACCTCGACCAAAGCCCCCATTTGCGGCGTTCCGGCACTGTTACGCACGTAGCCCGAGATGCTCGCGGAGTGCTCTGCAGCCGCCGAAACGGTCAGAGCCAGAACGATTATGAACGACCCGAGCTTATGGGGCATTGCTCACCGTCCAGGGAGATAAGCTTCTGAACCTACTCCACGGCAAACGTGGCTGTCGGATCCACGGTCTGCTTGGAGATGTTGTCATTCACCTTGATCTGGATGCGATAAACCCCGGGATCAAGATTGGCGGCCGAGAGAGTCTTCTGCAGGGTCACCTGGTCGCCAACGTTACCCATATTTGCCGTTGATTCTACCGTATGAATTACCGGTTTGTTAGTGGCGGCATTGACTACATCGTACTCAAACGTAGCCGAAGGCTTATGAGTCTTGTCATCCACGCTGAGATTATAGACCTGCATCCAGAAGTTCAATTTCTGGTTGCGTTTAAAGCTGACAGGCTTGCCGTCGGAGGGTGCCACGCGCGGGCGCACTTTCGTGGTGCCGATGACAAACATACCCGTACCCACGTTTTTCGCCGCGACAGGTTCCATGTCGTCGGCGACGATCAGTGAAGAGGCTTCCAGCCTATCGTCTTCGAAATCAGGCACGATTATGCCGCGGCTCCAGTTACCTGCCCGGTCGCCATTGACGTCTTTAACTGCAATGTCGACGCGGTAACGTCCGGGACGCAATGGCAAAGCCTTCCAGTAAACCTGCGAATTTTCGGCGGCCTTCGCCAGCAGCTCGGCAGGAATATCTGCCTGCACGGTATCTTCAAAGGTCTGTGCGATGCGCCCGCTCAGTGTGGTTACGCGGCCGAAGATGTTTACGGTGCCGAGCTGCACCCCGTCTTTGTTCACGAACGTTATGTCCCGATTCTTGATTTGAATCGTGATGGGAACAAGAACTGTGTCACTGGTGACCTTGACGAAATCAGCCCGCACGTCAAAGGGCATAAGGTTGACGTTGATTTTGTGGCTGACGATCTCTTCGAGATCCTTGAATTTCACGGGCGGGGGCGCCTGCAATTTCGCGAACTGTTCAAGACGATCAAATTCTTTGGTTTGGATGTTGGCGCTCATGGGTCCGGCGCCAAGCGTTTCAAGGCCGCCTTGATTGAGCCGGTCCGCTTTGTTGGATAATCCCATCTGTTCGTAGAGGGTTTGGCCACCGTTCGGGGTGTAAAGCAGAGCATCTTTCTCGCCGCGATTGATCGTCATGTGGTAATCACCGCACATGCAGGTATCCACAAATTCGATCATCACTTCCTGCCCGATACCCTCTAGATAGCGGTAACGCCAGTCTTCAAACGGATAGGTTGAGGTGGTTCCCCCGCCTTCTTCCATGGGACGATCGTAAGTTCCGCCGGAGGGGTGAGCATCGATCTCATCGGGAGGACCATACATGATGTAGATTCTGCCTCGGTCCGTCTTCCAGCCCGGTATGCCGGCCGCGAAGTGCTCGTTCGCATAGGCAATGCGGCGGTAATGTTCTTCTTTGAACTCGTTTTCTTCGGTATCCGGCGTGGGGTCGCGGCGTTGCCAGAAGGCCTCAATGAACTGGTCGCGCTCTTCGTCGTTTGAGAGCTGTTTAAAGGCGGCCCGTTCTTCGTCCGTGATAATCCAACGGACATCTTCGTCCAGCCACTTTTTATAAGTCTTGCTGAGCTCCTGCTTGAGCGCCTTGGCGTTCTCTTTCTTCTGCTTTTCGCTGACCGGGCGCTTCAGGGGATCGAGGGTTTGCTTGTTGCCTGGTTGTTTATCCTGGTCCTGGGATGGCGCAGAGCTGGATTGAGCAGCAGCCGTAGAAGACCCGTCCTGTTGCGCCGCCATGAGAGGGGCGAATAGACACGCCAGCAGGAGAACGCACACGATCCGAAAACGAATAACTGCCTGGAACATAGACGGGGTACTCCTACGAGAGAACGCTATTTACCACTCATTCTATGTCTTTGGATAAACGGAGGCAAGGCAAGCTGCCCCGGTCACCCGTGGATAGTGGGATGCAACCCAGGCTGACGGAGGTACCTGTGGGTTTGTAAACGCACCCGGAGCTCTTCACAAGCCAGGGCCTGGAATTCATCCTGGGAAAGCTGTGGTACCGCTATAATTGTGCGTAGGCTCCTCCGGTCTCTGCGTTAACCCTTTCTCTGGACGGGAACTTTTCCGCCAGTGCAACGTATCTTTATATGGCGGCAGGTGGTTATCCGGGGTAGTGTCGACTGCATTCTTTAGTCATGACGATTGGGAAAAAAATCGGCATTGGCGCGGGTGCAACCGTCCTGCTCGGCGCCATGGTTGCGTTCACCGTTTACCAGAGCCATAAGAACGTCGTTACCGTCCAGACGGGAAAGGCAGCGCGTGAAGATCTAAGTTCCGTGGTGAGCGCCTCAGGAGAGATCAAGCCCCGAACATACGTGAACATCGGCGCGAATGCCTTTGGAAAAATCACCAAACTCTATGTGAAAGAGGGCGACCGGGTGAAACGTGGTCAGTTGCTCGCCCAGTTGGAGGATGTGCAGCCGGAAGCGGATTTGAATGCCACTGAGGCGTCGCTGGAAGCAGCGCGGACCGATGCCCTCGCCGCAGAGGCAGCTCTTGCCACGTCAAAGGCCGACCTGGACCGGGCGAAATCTGACGCAGCGAAATCGGAACTCGATTGGAAACGTGCCCAGGCACTCTACAAAGACGCTCTGATTCCCAAATCAGAGTACGACACGCAGAACGCATCTCATCAGGCTGCGGTTGCCGGCCTGGCGCAGGCGGAGTCACGCGTGGCTCAGGCCCAGGCACAAAAAGAATCGGCTGATCGGCGGATAACGCAAAATCGGGCGAACCTGACCCATGCGGCCGATGTATTGCGCAAGACATCGTACTCGGCGCCGTTCGATGGAATGATTACGAACCTGCCTGTGCGAGAGGGTGAGACCGTGGTGATTGGAATCCAGAACTCCCCCGGCAGCACGCTCATGACGCTGGCGGATATGTCTGTCATCACCGCCGAAGTACAGGTCGATGAGACCGATATCGTAAATGTGCAGATGGGGCAACCCGCCGACATCACCATAGATGCGATCCCGAATAAGGTTTTCAAGGGCAAGGTGACGCAAATCGGCGATAACGCCATCGTGCGCTCAACCGGAGTCTCGACTTCGCAGAGCGAAGCGGCAAGTCAGGAAGCAAAAGATTTCAAGGTGGTGGTGACGCTTCAGGACCCGCCGCAGGATCTTCGCCCGGGACTTTCTGCGACCGCGAAGATCACGACGGCCACGCGCAACGCGGCGCTGACGATTCCTATTCAGGCCTTAACCGTACGGCGTGAAGCTGACTTACAGGAAGATAAGAACGAAAAAGGCTCAGTGCAAGCTGCGACAAAGCCCCAAATCTCCAAGCAGGATGAAAAGAAAGAGATTCAAGGGGTGTTCGTGATTCGCAATCACAAAGCCCAGTTTGTCACGGTTCAGACCGGCATTGCGGGGACGACTGACATCGAAGTGTTGAGCGGGCTGAAACAAGGTGACGAGATCGTTACCGGCAGTTACAAAGTTTTGCGTACGCTGCGGCCGGGGACGAGCGTGAAAATAGATAATTCGGCGCCGAAGAAGGAAGAGGACGAGAACAGCTGAAAGCAAAACGTTTAACGGGTTCGCCCGTCCAATAAGGGATTCGTTCCGATGGAAGATGGAGGGCAGTTGGCCCCAGCGAATCAAGGAAAAACAATGGCAACCGCAGAAGTGATCAACATAACGCAACCCGAGGTGTCGGGCGCGCCTGACTCCTACATGATCGCAACCGTAGATCTCTGGAAGACATACGACATGGGCTCGGAGCAGCAGGTGCACGCGCTGCGCGGCGTGAACCTGAATATCCGGCGAAACGAATACGTCGCCATCATGGGGCCATCAGGTTCGGGCAAATCAACGCTGATGAACCTGATCGGGTGCCTGGATACCCCCAGCAAGGGCCAGTACTGGCTGAACAGCCAGCTGGTCAGCGAACTGGATGACGACGAACTTGCCCGCATCCGCAATAAAGAGATCGGATTCGTTTTTCAGACCTTCAACCTGCTGGCTCGGGCAACGGCGCTGCACAATGTTGAGTTGCCGTTGATCTATGCGGGAATTCCGTCAGAAGAGAGGATTGAACGTTCGAAAGCCGCGCTGACCGAAGTTGGCATGGCTGAGCGCATGCACCACAAGCCCAACGAGCTTTCGGGAGGCCAGCGGCAACGCGTAGCCATTGCTCGGGCGCTGGTTAACCATCCTTCGATTATTCTTGCCGACGAGCCGACCGGCAACCTCGATTCGCAGACCGGCCTTGAAATTATGGCCCTCTTTGATCGGCTTTACGGCGAAGGCAATACCATCGTACTGGTCACCCACGAGCATGACATCGCCGAATACGCCCACCGCGTCATCCATATTAAAGACGGTGTAATCGAACGCGACGAAAGAAAGAGGGGCTAAGCCGCCCAGGAATGTGGCGCGGAGATTCCCTTCGACTCTGCGCTCAGGGCGGGCTCTGTACGTGCAAAATTGAGTTATGTTCCACGTGGAACGTTTTGTCAATTTCCGACCACAGAGGCGCGGTCAACACCGGGTTCACTTCACGCATTCGGGCGGGCGAAAGGCTGTGGAATTCTTTGTTTGGCCACCCGTCGCGTATCATGAGCTTGGGATGGTCGTGATCATCGCCGCTCGTTCGGCGAAGCTGAGGATGAGAAGCCCGGCGGCGTGACATACGGCCCACCCTTTCGCCAAGAACGCGAAAGGATGGGGCACCCGGCTCATTTCTTCCGTTTTCTCGTCATCTCTGAAACATTTGTCGCATGTAATCAATGTAAATTCCCTGGCGCATAAAAACTGCGAGCAGCGTGCTTTGCTCCGGCCTTAGAATGATCTCGCTGGTGTTATAGATAGAAAACGCTGCGGAGGAATCATCAAGATATATCGCGTTCCACTTACCCCACCCGTTGTTCGGCGCGGTTTGAGCGAGCCAATAGATTTGGCTATCCTGCCCCCACGCCACGATTGTGAGCTGATAATTGATGTCGATCCAAACATCGATTGCCTTCGTGAGTCCCGGGACGGGCTGGCCCAGGTTATCCCAGTCTCCGCTCCACGTAATACCGTCCGAGAGCTGCCATGTGTGCCATAGACCTCCATTCGAATCTGTTAGGAAGAGCTCTAGACGCTTGTCTTCGTTATTTTTCAGCGTGACTAACTGGTCCAAGATTACTCCGTCGGGGAGGGAGAAAAGCGAAATCCAGGGGCTCCACGAACTTGCCCCTTCCACGAAATGCGATCTCTGGGTGCCCCAGAATCTGTTCGTGCCTCTCATAAAGGAAATGACTTGGGTAGAAATGGTGCGATTCTGGCCGGAAACAAGGAATTCATATGAATAATGTCCTTTGCCACCAGGTCTTCCAAGTGTCGAGGCGCCTCCCATGCTGGTCCAAGTATCTTCCCAATTTCCGTTTGGTTGAAGCTGGGACTTGCAGCTAATGAGATAAGTATCCTCATTTAACATGTACAAATCGAGAGCTGCAATGTCGTTCGGAGCCACGATGACCTCATAAGAGCTGGCCGGACCCGGACTACCTAGGCTGCTCCATTGAGAGACCCAGCCCCCATTGGGCACCCCCTGCCATATGTGCCAAACATTCCACGAATCGTCGACAATAAATATCTCGAGACGACCGTCTTGATTTGAAACAGCTTGGATGGCCAGCCCTTGTTTGAGGAATGTTGCGTCATCGAGGAAGGGACCGAACGTCGCCCAATCGGACCATTGCTCGGAATTTGGAGCGACTTCCCATGTGTGCCATACCGCGCCGTCCATCCCCAGGGCGAATACCTCAAGACGACCATCAAGATTTGAACCCACTCCCAGACAGTCGTCCACCGCCAAGCCGACGGGGGGAGCCCCAACACTCTTTTGTGAATCCCACGACAACTTGCCTACCGACATAGGAAGCGCCTCCGATTACGGCGATCACTCAAATGCTTCTTGGCTCTTTTGAATGTTCCCGACGCGTGACCATGTCGCGTGGTGCCCCAGGTTCGCTCCCTATTGTACAGGCTGTGAGCGCTGAGCCACCGCGCGGGGAAGTACTCTTTGCGCGGACAGGAGTGTCCGCGCTAGACATCTAGCCATCTCAACGTTCACGCTCGCTCCAGATATTGTAGCAGCCGCTGTTTCACCTCTGTCCATTCGGCGGCAATGATGGAATAGCGGGCGGAATCGCGGGGAATGAAATCGGCTGCCATGCGGTGAGCGCGGAGAATCCCTTCGAACATGCCGCCAATCCGCTCGATGGCCGCGCGCGACCTCTCATTGCGCACGTCCGTGTGGAGGCAGACTCGTAACACTCTCCAGGTTTCGAAAGCATGCTGCAGCATGAGAAATTTCGACTCGGTATTCGCCGCAGTGCGCAGCGCCGGCCGCGTGAGCCAGGTGTAGCCGATTTCACATGCGTCCGGCCGCTTTCGCCCATAAGAAGGATGGGCCGGCGGCCAAGCCCAGTATTCGAGATTGAAGAAGCGAGTTGAACCGATCACGAGAGCATCGCTGGCGCGAACGATGGCGAACGGAACGGCGGTTCCCGCGTCTCGCCAAGACATGGCAGTTTCGACGTACTGGATGGCTTCTGCTTTTCCCTGCGGAACCGGGCTCCAGCGGTAAAGTTCGGCATCGTCGCCTGCAGCTTCGGACAAGCCGTCCACGTGGCGATGGTCGAGAGGCTCCAGCCGAACGTGTTGGCCGTGAAGGGTGGCGTCCGCGCCGATTGGGGACTGGACCATCGGTTCGAGAGTAATCTTAGCTGAGCTTCCCGAGGTTAGCTCGCGGAAAACCGCTCGCGAACCTGGACCCCCACGAATTCCCCACCCTGTCGCAAAGAGCGCGACAAGGGTGGGGCACCCGCACTTGCGAACAGGTGTTCCCAACTCGCAACTTTTGGTTCCGGCCGGGGTTCGATATAGGTAAACAAGAGCTGGCAGTTGGGAGGAAAAATTGAACGGAACCACACCCGTCCTAAAAAAGCAAAAAATTGCGCTGATTCTTGCAAGCATGGCGCTGCTCGGCATCGCAACCGTGTCACTGACTGCGCAGGCGAATGAGCCCGAAGGCAAGCCAGCGGGCGGAAGCTGGATGGAATTTGACCATACCGATCCGATGACTGGCTACCAGGAAGCCCGGTTTGTCTTGCAATCAGGCAACACGTTGGCGGACAGCACGCAAAAGGCTATGGTCCAAGTTATCTGCGTGCACGGCAAATACAAGCTGGGCGATTTTCGTCCGAATGGCCGGCTTGGACGGCCGAATTTCCCGGGCTTCTGGGGACAGCCGCAGATGGAGGTTCTGGTCCGCGTGGATGACCGCCACAACAAGCGCGCGTGGAACTGGGTGCGCGGCGACTTTCTTTCAATGGACAAGGGCACGGTCCGCGGCCTGATTGGGGCGCAGATTTTTAACGTGGAGTTCAGATCGCCGCGGGGATCGCAGATCGCAGAGTTTTCTCCCGCCGGGTTGGATTTGGGCCGGGTGCACCAGGCTTGCGACCTGACGCCGAAGAAGCCGATCAGCGACTAATGCGCAGCCGAACATGGTTCGGCCGGGGGGGGGTGAGGCTCCCGCCCTACACGGTCTCGAACACTCGCGCGAAAATTCTATCGATATTGCGCAGTTGGCGCTTCGCATCAAACGCGCGTTCAATTTGCTGCCGCGGCACGCGCCTGGTAATCTCCGCATCATTCAAAATCAGTTCACGGAAATTCAGGCCTTCCTTCCAGGCCTTCATGGCATGACTCTGCACGATACGGTAAGCATCTTCACGCGACACGCCGTGTTCCACGAGATCGAGCAATAACTGACCGCTAAAGACCAGCCCTCCGGTGCTCTCCAGATTGGCTTTCATCCGCTCGGGATAGACAAACAGGGTGTCTATCAGACTGGCGGTCTTCTGCAGCATGTAATCGATGAGCGTGGTTGAATCTGGCAAGATCACGCGCTCGACTGATGAATGGGAGATGTCGCGCTCGTGCCAGAGAGCGACGTTTTCGAACCCCGCCTGGGCGTTGGAGCGGACCACGCGCGCCAGGCCGCTGATCTGCTCGCAAGTCACAGGATTACGCTTATGTGGCATGGCGGAAGAACCTTTTTGCTTTTCGCTGAAAAACTCCTCCGCTTCGCGGACTTCGGTGCGCTGTAAATGCCGGATCTCTGTGGCGATTTTGTCGAGCGTGCTGGCGATCACCGCCAGAGTTGCGAGATAGAAGGCATGGCGGTCGCGCTGAATGACCTGCGATGAAACCGCGGCTGCTTTCAGACCGAGGCGCGCGCAAATTGCTTCTTCGATTTCTGGATCAAGATGCGCGAGGGTTCCGACCGCGCCTGAAAGCTTGCCCACACGCATGTCTTCAGCCGCCATCTGGAAGCGAGCGATGTTGCGTTGCGTTTCTGAATACCAGTTGGCGAGCTTGAAACCGAAAGTGACCGGCTCAGCGTGGATGCCGTGGGTGCGCCCGATCATGGGGGTGTCTTTGAATTCCCAGGCACGGCGTTTGAGCACTTCGCTCAGCCGCTTGAGATCGGCCGAGATGATCTTCGAAGCTTCAGTGATGAGCAAAGCCTGGGCAGTATCGACCACATCGTTCGAAGTGAGGCCATAGTGAAACCAGCGCGACTCGGGGCCGACGAACTCAGCAACGGAAGTGGTGAAGGCGATGACATCGTGTTTGACTTCAGCTTCGATCTCATTGATGCGCTTGACATCGAAGTTCGCACTCTCGCGAATGACCCTGGCAGCCTCTTTGGGCACTTTGCCGGCTTCGGCGAGCGTTTCGGTGGCGGCAATTTCAACCTTCAGCCAGGCGCGAAAGCGGTTTTCTTCGCTCCATACTTTGCCCATTTCCGGGCGCGTATAACGTGGGATCACGGGTAACCCCTCTCCGCATTTTCCAACAAGACAACGGATTGTAAATGGAGGCCTATGCCTGCTGCCAGTTGGGAGCCCAGGCGTGGAAACCGGACCCCAGAGGACACGGGAAGGGCATACAGGGGAGGGTTGGTCGTGATACGATAAATTAAGGTCGTTGCACGATATAATTTCGGGAATATGAAAGAGGCCCTGGTTCTCTCGGATTATAAGGCGCTGGCCGAGTTGCGGCACCAGATTCGCAAATTTGTGTCATTCAGTGAGCGCGCTTCCCGGGCTGCCGGGCTGGAACCGCGCCAACACCAGTTGATGCTCGCCCTCAAGGGGCTGCCCAGCGGAACCCGGCCGCGAATCCGCGAACTGGCGGAGCGCCTGCAACTGCAGCACCACAGCACGGTCGAATTGGTGAATCGCCTGGTTAGACGGGGCCTGGTCCGTCGATCGCGGGCGGGAGAAGATCGGCGTGAGGTACTCCTCGCGCTTACGCCAAAAGGGGAGAGAGTGCTGCAACGGCTTTCACAACATCACCGAACCGAGCTTCGTAGTCAGGGGCCGGTCCTGGTGGCCGCGCTGAACAGCGTCATGCAGTCCATGAACGGATCAGCCTTAAGTAAAAAGAAGCCGACTCCTCGCGATTAGATTTTGCCCGCAACCTATCCAATGACCAGCAGACACAGCCCTGACAATATGCCCACCGAGGCCGGCGCGTCAGCGGCCACGGGGCCACAGAGACTGAGAGAACGTCTGCTTGAAATCTCTCTTCTCGGAGTCCTGGTGGGCGCAATCGGCGGCCTGGTTGCAGAAGGTCTTTTACGCGCGATCAACTTCCTCACGGATCTATTTTTCTATGGCAGGGCGACCAGCGCTTATCTTCCGCCGAACCTCGCGCCTTTCCACTGGTGGTTTGTTTTTCTTCCGGCGGCAGGAGGACTTGCAGTTGGCCTGCTGGTGAATTATTTCTCGCCTGAGATCAAAGGCGACGGAATCCCGGAAGCCATGGCGGTGGTGCTGACCAAGGGCAGCATAGTGAAGCCGCGCGTCAGCTTCTTCAAGCCGCTGAGCGCAGCAATCACGGTTGGAACCGGCGGCCCGTTTGGGGCTGAGGGCCCGATTATCCAGACCGGCGCTGCTCTAGGATCGATTATTGGCCAACTGGTTCCGCTCTCACCCTCCGAACGCCGCACGCTGCTCGCTTGCGGAGCCGCGGCGGGTCTGGCAGGAGTTTTCAAAACTCCATTTGCCGGGGTAATGATGGCCATCGAGCTTCTGGTGTTTGAGTTCCGCGGACGGTCGTTTATTCCCATCGCATTGGCCTCCGCCACAGGAACGATGGTGGCGATGGGCTTTCGCGGCGGCGCGCCGGTGTTTCCCCTCGAGACGAATTATCACTTTCATGCAGCCGAGCTTCCGTTTTTTGTGCTGCTCGGGGTTGGATGCGCGGGGCTTGCCTGGGCCATGACCAAAACGCTGTATGCCTGCGAAGAGTTTTTCGATGATCTGAAAATCTGGTTCCCGTTGGTGCCGGCGATCGGCGGGTTGTTTGTTGGAGCTCTCGGGATTTTTTATCCGCAGGTGTGGGGAACGGGTTACGCGGTGATTGCCGACGTGCTTGCGCGACCCAAGCCACTGCATACGCTTGTGGGCATCGGTCTCGCCAAGCTGGCTGCCTTTGGCGTTGCCCTGGGATCGGGCGCCTCGGGCGGAACTTTTGCTCCCGCGCTGATGATCGGCGGCAGCCTGGGAGCGGCGTACGGACAGGCCGTACATCTGCTTGTTCCCAATTCCTCGGCGATCGGGCTTTACGGCATGGTCGCGACGGCAGCCTTGTTTGGCAGCGTATACCGGGCCACGCCAAGCGCCATTCTGTTCATGCTTGAGGTGACGGGCGCCTACAACGCGTTCCTGCCGGTGTTTCTGGTGGCCGTTGTAGCCGACCTGGCGGCGCATTACATGATGCGAACAACCATCAACACTGAGCGTCTCGTGCGGCGAGGCACGCTTGTTCCCGATGCTTACACCGTCGATCCGATGAAATTGCTCCGCGTATGCGACGTGATGAACGCGCAAGTGGATGCCGTACGCGCAACAGACCGGGTCGCAGACTTTCTGCCAGAAGTGATGAGCCATGCTTCCATCCCAGTGGTGGATGAGCATGGGCACGTCGTCGGGATGCTGCAGCGGAGTACGTTGCTTGCGGCAAAACCTGAGGCGAAGGCCGCTGAGCTGATGGTGAAGACCTTCCCCCGGGTTTACACAAATGACGTGGTCCATGACGTGGCGCTGCGATTCGTGCAGGAGGGCCTGGGGCGCGCTCCGGTTTTGAATCGCGGAACCGGCGAGCTGGCGGGAATGCTAACCGCTTTTGACCTGCTCAAAGCCAAGGATTGGGAGCACATCCAGGAACTTCCTGAAGCAGCACGCTTGTGGCGAAGCAGGCGAGTGCCATGGCCGCGCAGCTCGCGACCGGCAGCGCATCCGAAAAACGACACCACGCGATGAGCATC
>Ga0335078_10000973_pt1 | contig 43501 bp, 30 predicted proteins | sample Lox_Sample_32_FD_206711 | JGI IMG/M metagenome (GOLD analysis project Ga0335078, IMG submission 206711) | Soil microbial communities from Loxahatchee National Wildlife Refuge, Florida, United States - Lox_Sample_3.2 | ecosystem: Environmental > Terrestrial > Soil > Wetlands | place: USA...
GGATGACGTAGAAGCCGGGACGGGGGATCTCGCACAGGAGATCCCAATGGCTCCAGGCGTACGACGAGGACCCGGGCACGAGGTGGGCCGGCTTCCAGATCCCGCCCGCGCCGGTCTCGGGGCTCGTACTGACATCGACGCGGAGGATCGACCCTTCGCCCGACCAGGCGACCCCACGAAGACGGTGGGGTCCCGGAGCCAGCACCTGACCTTCTCTCGGCCACGTGACGAGCGACTTGACCCGCACCGAGGTGACCGGGGGTTTGGGAGCATCGCTCGGTTGGCCCTCTCGGATGTACGCGTAGGCCCGGCTCCGGAAGTACCCCTGGAACGGCTGCGCCGTGAAATTGATCCGGGTCAGCCACTTGACCGACGCCATCCCATACCATCCGGGAACGACGAGGCGAACCGGGAACCCGTGGCTCGCCGGCAGGGGCTCGCCGTTCATCTCGTCCACGAGCAGTGTGTGCTCGTCGAGCGCCTTGTCGACGAAGATGCTCATGGCGTACCGCAAGTCCTCGGCGACTCCCGGTTCTCGGCCGTGGTCGGCCCCCTCGAGGACGGCCTCGACCGCACCCGGTCGCACGCCGACCGCCTCGACCACGGAGCGCAGGGGCACTCCCCGCCAGCGCGCCGCGCTCACGGCACCGTGCCCCCACAGGACCCCTTCGGCCTTGGGCCGAACGGTGACGCGGCTGTTGCCGGCGCATTCGAGCACGGAGGTGAGGTCCCGATGGGGCAACTCCTGAATGTCGGGGAGCGTGAGCGTTGTCGGCCGGTCGACTTCCCCGTCGATCACGAGCCGCCAGGTCGCGGGGTCCACGCGGGGGACCGCAAAGTGGCTGCGAACGAAGAAACGGTGGGTCGGAGTCACTTCCTCATCGAGCGACGAGAGCGACGATTCGAGGCAGCGGGCGTCCGGCGTCGGTGCCCGAACCTCGAGAGGAAGGAATCGGGCATCGGAATCGGACGGGGCGGCCGAACCGGGGCGACGCTGGGTGCCTTGCATAGCTACGAGCGCCGCCGGGACGGGCGGCGGACTCCACTCGTGTTGGTCCCCTACTTAAATTCGGCGCGACGGTCCGAGGTTTCGGACCGACCTCGGCCAAGCCGTTCGACCGCCAAGAGCCGGACGAACGGGCCCCGGTCGGGGTCCGGGCGCACTCTCTAAAGCGGGACCCGACATGGAGAAGCGACCGGGAAATGTTCGAGCGGATCTTGGTGGGCTTCGATGGATCGCCGCATTCCCGCCGCGCCGTGCAGGTAGCGACCGAGATCGCCGGTCGCTTCCAAGCGACGCTCACGATCGCGGTGGTCCGCCCCCCGACCCGGGGTCCCGAAGCGGCTCAACTCGAAGCCCTGGTGCCCCTCAGCGAGGACGGCCGAACCTTGGCCGCCCTGCTCGATGAACTCCGGGAGCGGGCGCTCGCCCACGGTATCCGCGTCGTGGAGCCAGTGACCTTGCGAGGGGAAGTGCTCGACTCCCTGCTCGACTACCTGGCCCGCAACCCCCAGGATCTCGTGGTCGTCGGGTCCCGCGGGCTGAGCCGGGGTCGACGCCTCCTTCTGGGAAGCGTCTCGGCGGGGCTCGTGAATTCGGCCCACTGTCCGGTGCTCGTGGTCCGAGCGGGTCCGCCCCACGCGGGGCGCCCGGCCGCTCACGGCGACGGTCGTCCGTCGAAAGCACCGCCCGGCGAGATCGTCTGAGTCGGCGCTCCGGGGTCGGACGGGCCGTCGGCCCCGCTCGGAACTGCGCGATGGGAACCGGCGTTCGCGAAGGCGACATCGGCGTCCCGGCGCTCGCGTCGGAGAATGTCTTAAACCGTAGGTCCCTCTCTCGCGTCAGATGTCGCTCCACGGACGCGACGTAATCTCCATTCGGGACCTCTCGCGCGAGGAGATCGAGGAGCTGCTCGGTTCGGCGCGAAAGATGATTCCCTACGCCGAGGGGAAGAAGGTGATGCACCCCCTCGAGGACAAGATCGTCGCGATGGCGTTCTTCGAACCTTCGACGCGGACCCGTCTCTCCTTCGAGGCGGCGGTGCAGCGGCTCGGGGGGAGTTGCGTGACCATCGCGGACGCGGCCGCCACGTCGATGCGCAAGGGGGAGAGCCTCTACGACACGATCCGGATGCTTTCCGGGTACGGCGAAGCGATCGTGATCCGGCATCCGAACGAGGGGTCGGCCCGTCTCGCGGCCCGGGCCTCGGACCGGCCGGTGATCAACGCGGGGGACGGCGCTGGCCAGCACCCCACCCAGACCCTGCTCGACCTCGCGACGATGCAGGAGGCGTTCGATACCCTCACGGGCCTCAGGGTCGTCCTCCTCGGGGATCTCAAGTACGGCCGGACGGTCCACTCGCTCGCCCACGCCCTCGCGGTGTTCGGGAGCGAGATCGTCCTCACCTCTCCGCCGTCACTGGGACTTCCCGACGAGCTGGTCGAGCGGCTCGAACACACGGGCGCCCGGGTCTCGGTGGAGCCGGACCTGCACAAGGCCGTCCGGGACGCGGACGTGCTCTACGTGACCCGCATCCAGAAGGAACGATTCACCGACGAGGCCGACTACCGCAAGGTCGCCGGTTCGTACCGGATCGACGCGGGCGTGCTCAAAGAGGCGAAGCCGCGGCTAATCGTCATGCATCCGTTGCCGAGGGCCGGCGAGATCTCTCCCGAAGTCGACGACACTCCGCACGCGGCGTACTTCCGGCAGGCGTTCCTCGCGGTCCCGGTTCGGATGGCGCTCCTGAACGCCGTGCTCGGCAGCCCGAAAAAGGGAGGCTAGACGATGGTACGGGAACTCAAGATCACCCCGATCAAGAACGGGACGGTCATCGACCACATCACGAGCGGGCTCGCGCTCGAGGTGTTGCGGATCATCAATGTCCAGAGCCTCGACCGGGATTCCACCGTCAGCGTCGCGATCCGCGTGCGCTCGGGAAAGCTGGGGTGGAAGGACATCGTGAAGGTCGAGAACATGGAGCTCTCGCCGCGCAAGGTGAACGCGATCGCGCTCATCACGCCGCAGGCGACGATCTCGATCATCCGCGACTTCAAGGTCCAGGAGAAGCGTTCGGTCGACCTTCCGGACCGGATCGTCGGGATCCTGCGTTGTCCCAATTCGAACTGCATTACGAACCAACCGGAGCCGGTCGAGAGCGAGTTCGATGTGGTCCAGCGCCGTCCGGTCGTCCTCGCCTGCGCGTACTGCGAGCGACGCGTGGAGAGCTTCCTCAACCATCTCGCGTGACCCGAGGATCCGAGGCGTGGACGTCGCGGGGCTCGGCGCGTTCGCGGTCGTCTTCGTCGTGATCGGCGGCCTCGAGATCCTCGACCGGACCAGTTTCGCGCTGATCGCGCTCGCGGCGCGCTCGCACGCGCTTCCGACGTGGGGAGGCGGCGCGGTCGCCTTCGTGCTCACGACCGCGATCGCGGTCTCGCTGGGCGCCGCGCTCGTGGCCGTGCTCGGCGCGAGCCACATCGGCCTCCTCCGCGTGGCCGGCGGTCTCTTCCTGGTCGGGTACGCGGGCTGGCTCTACTTCCATCCCGAATCGGACGACCCGAATCGGCTCCCCCGGACGGCGCGTTCGGCCTTCCTCACGGCCTTCGCCACGATCTTTCTGCTCGAGCTCGGCGACACGACGATGATCTTTGAGATCGTCTTCGTCGCGAACTTCGGATGGCTGCTGGTCCTCGTCGCGGGGGCGCTCGCCCTCGTGGGGGTCGCGGCCGTTTCGTCGTATCTGGGTTCGCACCTGGGTCGGCGCCTCGACCCGAAGCTCCTCCACCGCGTCGTGGTGGCCGTGCTCCTCATCGTCGGGGCGGTAACAATCCTCTACGGTCTAGTTCCGAACGCGTTCGGAGCGCTCTGATTTCTGCGACTTCCCGGACCCCGGAAGCGGGGGAGGGAGCGGTGAACCTCCGTGCTCGCTCTGGGGCGCTCGGGTGTCGAGCTGGCCGATCCAGGCTTCCCACCCGGGGGGGAGCGCGCTCTTCAGGTCGGGCCCCTCGAGGCGCCGGACGAGCTCCGCCGCGTCGTCGTTACGGCGCACACTGTAGGCGAGGAGGGCGAGGCGGACGGTCGCCTCGGCACGGAGCCGGGGAATCGCGGCCGAGCTCGGCGCTTCGGCGAGCGCCTCCCATCGATCCCGCGCGGCATCCAGGGAGTCGTTGAGGGCGAGCTGGCGGCCCTCGAGGAGCCAGAGGCGCAAGAGTCCCGGCGAGGGGGGCAACAAGTGCTGCCGATCGACGATCGCGCGCGCTCGGGCGAGCGCGGTCTCGGCCCCCTTGGTGGTTCCCCGATCGAGCTGGATCTCTGCGATGCCGAGGTGATGGTACAGTTCGATCGCCGGGATCTTCGCGCGTTGGACCCCGGGGAGGCTCTGCTCGCGCAGCTCCTTCGCTCGAACCATTTCTCCTTGCCGCTCGAGAAGACGGGCTTCAAGGTCTTCCGCGAGGTAGTCGAGCTCCCAGCGACGCGCCCGCCCGAGCATCGTGCGGGCCGCGTGCAGGAACTTGCCCGCGAGCTCTTGTTCGTCGGGAGAGCCCTCGATGCGGGCGAGCCCGACCGCGAGCAGCGCGACCGCCTGCAAGTGCCCGTCGGGAAGTTGTCGGGCCAGCCGCGCGGCCCGATACGACTCTTTGCGCGCCTTGTCCGGCAAATTCCGTTCGAAGTGGAATTCGGCGATCATCGCCTCGAACAGCACCTCCAGTTCGAGCATGCCCGCGTCGTGGCAGCGCTCGGCGAGCTCCACGAGCATCGTGGAGAGCGAAGGCCGGGGTCCCACCACGCGCATCGAAATGATCAGCGGCTCCACCCACTCCGCGAGTGCCCCGGGCGCGACCTTGCCCCGCAGCGCTCCCTCGACGCCCTCCCGGAACTCGGCCTCGGCCTCGGCGACCCGGCCCGCGGCGAAGAGCGCCTCGGAATGGAGAATGCGAAGTTCCGGTTCGAGCGGACCCCGTTCGGCGGGCGCCAGCGAGCTCAGGCACCCCAGCGCCTCCTGCAACAGTTCCTCGGCCGTGTCGAACCACGAGAACTCCAGGCTGAGTTGCGCCGCCTCGAAGAGGCGCTCGAGCGCCATCGGGCCCGGAAACCACGATAGGTAGTGCCGCGCCACCTCGATCCGGCGGGCGAGGGTCGGCTCGGGAGAGAGGGCGGAGAGCGCGTTCGCGATGTCCAGGTGCATCTCCTTCCGCTGGGGCTCCGGCAGGAGGTCGACGGTCAACGGCGTCCAGGCGCTGTGCGGGATGGTGACCCGGCCCTCTTGCACCTTCACGAGGCCGACTCCGGTGGCCGGAAGCAACGCGTCCCCGAGCTGCGTGAAATTCAACCGGGCGACCCGCGATAGCACGACCTCTCCGGTCGTCCCTCCAAGGAGCGCGACATACCCGGCGACCCGCTGCGTCGCGGACGGAAGGTCGTCCCAGATGGATTTGAGTCGATGCGCTTCCCGCGGGTCGGGAGCGCTCGTCGTGAACCGGATCCAATCGACGTCGCCGCGGCCGAGGAACGCTTCCTCCCACGCGACGAACCCGGGGACGGTCGTATCGAGCGTCACCGCGATCAGGAGCGGCCGCAGCCGGGCCCTCCGGGAGAGCGCCACCAAGAACTCCCGGCTTTCGGTGTCGAAGAGCGAAGCGTCTTCGACCAGGACCGCGACCGCGTGCGGCTTCTCCCCCCGAAATTCGGGGAGGATCTCGCGCCAGTAGGCGTCCGGGTCTCCCTCGTTCGCCGACCGGCCCCGTACCGGTTGGCCGAGGAAGGAGGTTCTCGGTCGGTCCCCGCGGCTCCGCCGCCCTCGGGGAAGGCGGTCCGGAATGTACGGGATGACCGGACCGACGCCCAACGGAACATCGGCATCGCCAACGGTCCCATCGGTGCCTTCCTCGCCGGCCGGGGCATCCCCTCCCGGAAACGCCGCCCCGGGTGCGGGCGGAAGCGCCTCGCTGCGCAGGCCGTCGAGGCCTCCGTACGGGATGGTTCGTCCTCGGTAACTCCCCCGGAGCTCGACCACGCGGGCCCCCTGGGATTTCAGGATGTCGCGGAGCTGCCCGAGCACCGCGGACTTACCGCTCATCGGCGGTCCCGCGATGGCCAATGTCTGGCCGGAGTGCTCCGCGAGCCCCTGGATGGCCCGCAACACCGGTGACGGAGTAGAAGGCACCCGGTACCCTCAACTCGAATGCTTTCCTTGAGGATTTAAGACTCTCTCAACGGTCGGCTCGGGCCCGACTCGGCCGGACGGCGAGCGTTTAAGTGGCGGTCCGGGTTCGGACGCCCGTGTCGCCGTCGATGAGCGCGCGTCGCCGCGAGTTCCTGAAGAAACCGGTCCGGTCGGTGGACGTGACGAAGGTCCGTGGGCTCGGGGACCTCTTGGAGCAGTTCCAGAGTTCGTCCATCCAGGCCCGGAACCTGGGCCGGTGTCTCGAGGTCTGGGAGAACGCGCTCCGGGACCCGAAGCGGCCCACGATCTTCCTCGGACTTTCCGGCCCCCTCATCGCCGCCGGTCTGCGGAAGGTCCTTCGGGACCTGATCGACTGGGGCGTCGTCGACGTCGTGGTTTCCACCGGCGCGGTGCTCTACCAGGACCTGTACCAGTCGGTCGGAGGCCGTCACTGGATGGGAACTCCGGCCGCCGACGACCTCCGACTTCGGGACGTCTATCTCGACCGGATCTACGATACGTACGTGGACGAGCTCAAGTTCGAGGACACCGACCGGGTGATCGGACGGATCACCGAGAGCTTCCCGCGACGGCCCGCCTCGTCGCGCGAATTCCTCGGTTTCCTCGGCTCGCGCTTTCCCGACCCGGACTCGATCCTCGCGACCGCGGCGCGTCGGGGGGTCCCGGTCTTCTCCCCGGCGCTCATCGACAGTTCGATCGGGATTGGCCTGACCCTCTACTATCAGGCAAACCGCGACCGCCCCGACCGTTTCATCCTGGACGCCGTGCGGGACAACTACGAGCTCGTCCAGATCCTCTCGAGGTCGCCCCGGACCGGGGTCATCTACCTCGGCGGCGGGACGCCCAAGAACTGGATCAACGACGGGATCGTGATGGCGAACTACGCGTTCGGACGCGAGGGCGAGGGCCACTTCTACGCGCTCCAGCTCACGACCGACGTTCCGCATTGGGGCGGTCTTTCGGGAAGTACGCTCGATGAAGCGCAATCGTGGGGAAAGATCTCCCGAACCGCCACGCGCGCGATGGCCCATCTCGATGCATCGATCGGGCTTCCTCTGTTGGCGGGCGCCCTTTGGGACCGGAGGAAGCGATGGCAGGGCCGACCCCGGCTCCAATTCGACTGGAACCACGACCAGGTGAAGGTGCGGAAGGTCCGCGAGTAGGTCTCGGCTCGACACATCAGTAACTTCGAGGAGGCGGGCCATGGCCGCACGAGTGCCCCCCGGTCAGATCACTACGAACGGATGGCCGGTCCTGCACGCGGGCAGCATCCCGGCGGCGCTGTCGGCGCAGAACTGGAGCCTCGCGCTGCACGGCGAGGTCGACCGTCCGGCGACGCTCTCCTACGCCCAGCTGCTCGCCTTCCCCCAGAAGGAAATCACGTGCGACATTCACTGCGTGACGAGCTGGACGAAGCTCGGCATGCATTGGAGCGGGGTCCCGTTCGCCGCGATCGCGGACGCCGTGGGCCCCAAGCCCTCCGTCCGGTTCGTCATCCTGGAGTGCGAACAAGGGTTCACCACCTCCCTCCCGTACGAGGTGCTTCGGGAGGACAACGTGCTCATCGCGCACTCCGTGGAGGGGCGCCCTCTTCCACCCGAACACGGAGGACCGGTCCGAGCCCTGGTCCCGAACCGATACTTTTACAAGTCCGCGAAGTGGTTACGGGGGTTGAGGTTCGCCCGGGACGACCAGCCGGGATTCTGGGAGGTACGGGGTTACTCCAACATCGCGGATCCGTGGGCCGAAACGCGGTATGATGTGGATGATGTGAAGGTCATTCACCGAATGAGAAAGGGGGCCCTTTTCCGTCCCCTCCCGCCGACAGACGCCCCAGATTCGTGACGTCCGGGCTCGTACTAGGAAACTACTCTCGGTGCGCATAGACGCGCACGTATACGGGCGGTATATCTTGGCCCATTTTCACGGGAGAAAACGGGGGGATTAAATACGCCAGTTTTCCCGTTCGGGTTCGGAGGTGAGCGCCCGCAGAATGATGCCTCTACTGCCCCCGACGATCCCGCGCGACCAGCTGTAGACTGGCTAGGGGATCCGCCCCCTGCCGCGAGAGGCCCCCCGTGATCGGGGGATTCGGCGGCAACGCTCGTTCCGGATTAGGCAGCTGGAAAGAGCTTCGGCTTGAGCTCGGTTAGAATCTTCTCTTTGAGCCAAGGTAGCTGCAACCCATCGACCAATTCGATGGACTTGTCGTAGTACTGAATCGCCTTCGCCCGGTCCTTCTTGCCGAGGTAGGCCTCCGAGAGATACGTGTGAACGAGGACCAGTGAATCCGAGGGAGCCATTTTCGAAAGTACCTCTACGCTGCGTTCCCCGTGGGCGATCGCTTCGGAAATGAGGGGCGAGGAAGAGTCCGAAGTAGTCATGGACTGTCGATAGACCGTCGCGCAAAGCAAAGCGAGGGTGTGGCCCAGAATGAAGTCGTCTCCTAGTCGTTCGGCCAGGACGTTGGCCTGTTTCGCGTAATTGACCGCCTCCGTCCATCGGCTGCCCTCGCCCGCGAGTGAAGCGAGCCCGCTGTAGGCGTAAGTCAGCTGACTCAGGTAGCCGAGTGATTCGGCCTCCGACCTCATGGTCCGCATCTCCACTTCGGCGAGCTGGTACTGACCCAGACGAGCGTACGAGCGCGCCCTGACAAGCTGGAGATTGAACGCGACGTCCATTCGCCCCATTTGGCGAGCTTCCGGGAGGGCGTCGGCAATCAGCTGGAGTGCCTCCTCCGGACCGCCGTGAAGTTCCGCCAGTCTCGACCAGGCGACGATACTCTCCAAGGCGAGGTCGCTTGCCCGCACCCGACGGGCCAGTTCAAAGGCATGCTCGTAACCTGTCTGCGCGTTCTGGTCATCTCCCCCGGCCTGGGCGAGCCGAGCCTCTGTCAGCACTAGGTAAGCCTGCACTCTCCGGCTGACCGGACCAAGCGACCTAGCAGTGTCGTACTCCTGTCGCGCCTCGTTGACTTGGTGTAAGCGAATGTACATCTCCGCCATGGAGAGGCGGCACTCCGAGTTGATCCGCGGTTCGTTGTCGGACTCCGCGATGGCTCGACGGAGCGTGGCGATTGCTTCGAGGTAGTCGGAGTGCAGGCGAAGCAAGGTCGCTTCGACCTTCAGCACGTGGACCCTGGTCGGGCCCTTCTGGAGCACGTTCGAAAGGTGTCTCAGCGCGTTCCGGAGAGTTTCCGAGTATCCGAGCCGTAGGAGTGTGTTCTCCTGCTGGGTCAGCAGTTGCGCTGCGGCCTTCCACGATTCCCCGTCGACGAGGTGCAGGAACCGTTCGCGAATGGCATCGGGACGGTGACTGCGGGAGTAGTATTGGGCCAGACGGGCGTGAGCCTCCCGAACGTCCGGCGGACTTGCCCGCGCAAGGAGGGCGGTTTTGACTACCTGAAGAACTTCCACCCGGCCCTGCAGCGTCCGGTGAAGGACCCCCATCCGTTCCAATTCCAACAGGCGGGTTGGAGTCGTCGATTCGATCTCGCTCGCGAAGGCAAGAGGAATCGGTTCGTTTGCGAGCGCGACCGGCAGGATCGCCTGGGCATCTTCATTCGAGAGGCGGTCAACGACCGCTTGCGGCAGGGTGGAGGCGTCCGCTTCGAGATCCGGGTTCGAAACTGCAAGTTCGAGAAGCAGGGGCGAACCGAGCGTCGCCTGAAAGACCCGTTCAAATCGGTCAGCCAGCCCGCCGCGCCGATCGGTGAGGTCGTGGGCAGCAACTCGATCCAACCCACCGATCGAGAGTCGATGGGACGGAACTCCGTCGACCTCGAACGCAGGTTCCGCTTGACTCACCAGGTAAAACAGGTGATCGCCGCGAGCTGCCAGAAAATGCGTGAAGGATGCCAGGAAGAGTTTCATGTCGGGACCGGCCATCTGCACGTCGTCGATGACTGCGGCCAGAGGTCGATTACCCAGTGACCTCGCGACAATATCCGCCACTTCCCGGGCGACGGGGGGCCGCGGCAGCTGCGAATAGTATGCCAGCTGTTGCGCCCCCATGTTCGAGAGCGCGTGGGTAAGAGCACTCACAAATTGTCGCGGGGAGCTCGTCGGTCGAATCGTGAACCAGAACGGCACTCGTCCGCGTTTGACGGTCCGCAGGTGACGGCTCACCAGTGCCGTTTTCCCCATCCCCGGAGCACCGTCGACGAACGTGATGCCCCGGCCCTCCCTCGCGAATCCACCCAGCTCTGACAGTTCGTCCTTCCTTCCTAGGAAGGGATGAGGCGGCGGAGGAATCTCCCCGGATAGCAACGGAACCTCGCGGGTCTCGCGGCGGAGTCGCACCCGCCCGGGTTCCGTAATCCGATAGGTGAGCTGCTTTCGAACGCCATCCCGAACTGCGCCCCTCGCTTTCGTAAGGAATCCGTCGTCCACTAACGAGGACAAAGGGCGTGACATCGAACAAGGGTGGTATCCCAACGCCTTAGCGAGCTCCCGCTGGCTGATCCCGAAAGGAGTCTCGCCTCCCGGGGCGTGGGTTTCGACGTAGTCGAGAATCTCGATAGGGAGGTAGGTTTGGGCGCCCATTCCCTGTGACGTTAGCCATCATCCACTACTTAGAATTATTTTGTACAAAATAACTGCCTACGTTTAAGTACGCATTCGACCAAGCACTAACTACCATGAGCCGAACGCACGAAAGCGGGGCCTACCTCGGTGGCATCGGAGCGATGCTCGAGGTAACCGACGTCTGCCCTGCTTGCGGGCAGGTTCACTCGGACCGCCAGTTCGGCTTCAAGCACCGATCCTTGCGAGAGTGCCCTCTCGTTGTCGTGGGCAGCTTCCCCGTCGTGAGCCTTCCGAACCCTCCGATTGACACTCCGATCCGAGTCCCGGCCGCCCGGCGGATCCGCGAAGCGGAGCAGCCGGTGGGCCCCCTGCCCGCCTACGAGGGCACGTTCGTCGGCCCGCGAGTCGCATTCGACCGCTCGCGGGGGCGCGCTTTGGGAGTTCCTTGGCTTCCCCCGCCCGATCTCGGGGAGGTGCTCTGATGTTGCGCACCGAACGCCCCCGGGTTCCGAACGAGCGCAACGACGGGGATCGCGCTCAACTCAACTCCCGGGAGCTCCTCCTTGCGGTCGCCCCTCCCCCGCTCTCCCAGTCTTCGGCGTACACGGGGTGGCCCGCCTGGCTCATTCCCCAGTACCGGTCCGGCGGACACCGGCCTGAAGTCCGTCTTCTCGAGGAGGAGGAAGAGCGATGATCATCCTCTCCGCAAGCAGCTAAAATCACGATGCTTTGGCCCCCGCGGAGTACCCGGCTCTGCGGGGGTCGTCTTTTTACCGGGCCGATCAAAGGTCCCCACTGCTTCCGTCCGCCTTCATCACGGCCGAAAAAGGGAGATACCCGAGTCCCGTGGGCGCCTTCCGGGTAGAGCGAATGTCGGGTTCAAAGTGTGCCGTTTGCGGGGGTCCGCTCGAGACCGGCTTCGTCTCCACCTCGAACGGATCGGGCCTCTTCTGGTCCCACCAGGCCCTTTCTTCCCGGTTCCGACCGAAGGACCTTGAGGTCCTCGTCGGCACCCAATTCGGGGGGACGTTCTCAGCCAATCTACCGGGTCAGAGGTGTGGAAAGTGCCGCACCGTCCTGCTTTCGCTCCCCCCAGAAAAGTAAACCGGAATGGAAGCCGGGTCAATCCCCGGCGACGACCAGAGGTCGGACCAGTATCGGTGGGGAGAACACCGGTTCCGAGAGGTCGGCCATAGAACCCACCGACTCGAGTCGAGTCATGAGCGAAGGGGAGCCTTCGGGAGCGAGACCGATACCGCCGACGGTGCCGCCTCGGATGGACTCGGCGAGCTTCCCTCCCTTGATCCGGTAGCCGAGACGGATCTCCCCGCCAAACGCCCCCGTCAACGGGTCCGGGGAGGACCATCCGATCTGTTGGACCCAGATCCCGTCGCCGGCCGCCTCCACGAGTTCGGCATCGGTGCCGCCCGGGCCCGGCTCGACGCAGATCGTTGAGGTCGACACGTCCGGAGGGCTCAGGAACCGGTACCAGCCGCGAAAGCCGGACGTGATCCCACGGAACCCGTTTCCGGTCGTCTTCGCGTTGAAGGCTCCGGCGTGCAGCGAGTCATAGAGGATGGTGGTGACCACCCCATGGTCGAGAAGCGTCCGGCGGCGCTGCGGGACCCCTTCGTCATCCACCGGGGAAGACATCGGCCCCCAAGGAATGCGGCCGTCATCGTGGATCGTGGCCAGTTCCCCCCCGAGCCTCGCGCCGGTCGGCGGTGCGGCTTCTCGGAGTCGCGCGGAACCGGTGAACCGACCTCCGAGGACGGTTGGCAAGATTCCCCCGAGCACGGACGGCGGGATGACCACGGCCATTTCCCCCGTCGGAGGGGCCCGGCCCCGGCGGACGTCCTCCGCGTACCGACACCACGCGTCGACCCGGGATCGGAGGTCGGAGGGGCGGAGCCGTCGATCGGATTCCGTGACCCAGTACTCTCCGGGCGCGGGCCCCTCGGGACCGCCCGTGGACTTCACGCCCAGCTCGAGTTCCACCGTCGTGTGTCCGTATCCCGTGCGCAATCCCGCGGAATTGCAGATGGAGACCTCGGTCAGCGTCGCACGGATCGAGCCGAAGCTCGGAGCGACGTCCTTCCGGCCCTCGAAAGCGGTTCGCAGGGCGGCAACGAACCCGTCGAGCGAGTCCATGGGGTATTCCCAGAGTCCCCGGTCCATGACCTCGACAATCCCGCCAGTGGCCCCGTGTCCCGTGGGCAACTCGAGCTGGGACGTAGGGAACGTAGCGTAGCGGGCCCCCCTTTCGGCGTCCCCTGCCGCGGCCCGGATTCCCTCGTCCGTGAGGTCGTTCGAGGCCTGGTGACCGACCCCGGTCACTCCGTCCCGGCGTCGGAAGACGCGAAGTCCGTACCCCTCGAGGGCGATCGGCCCCCGGGTCATCTCGATCCGCTCGCCGGTAAGGTGAATCTCGTACCGACGTATTCGTTCCCCGTACACTTCCCAGGGCTCTTGGCTGGCCAAGCGGTCGCCCACGCGAAACGCCGCAGCATCCCCGGGTCGCGCGAGGCTCATGCCCGACCCACCACCGCCGTACCGAGCAGGTAGGGGCCGCCCGCCGCGTTCGGCAGGAAGTCGGCTCGGCCCTTTGCGCAACTACCCGTGTCGAGTTCGAAATCCTTCTTCCCACTGACTCCGCGGATCGACTTGAGAAACTCGAGAACGTGGCCCGAGAGCGCCATCGAGCTCACGATATCGGTGACCTCCCCGTTCTCGATCAAATGGCCCATGCGGGCCTTCAACTGGATCTGGCCGCCTTGCGGGTCTTCGATCCCGGCCGCCCCGGACTCGAGAAGGACCCCGTTCCGGGCTTCCTTGACCAACTCTTCGAACGAGCTGTCCCCGGGCTCGACGTAGGTGTTGGTCATTCGGACGAGCGATCGGCTGAGGAAGTCGGAGCGGCGGGCATTTCCCGTGGGCAGCGCTCCCAGGGCTGCCGCCGTGTCCCGGTCGTGAAGAGCCCCAGTGAACCGGCCCCGATCGACGAGTACGGTTCGCTGGGCGGGATGCCCCTCGTCGTCACAGTAGATCTCGCTCCAGGCTCCGGGGTATGCCCCGTTGTCCACGATCGTCAGAATCTCCGGCCCCACCACCTGGCCCAGGAGGGGTCGGAGGTAGGATCGATTGCGGACGAACTGGTCGGCTTCGGCACCATGTCCGAACGACTCGTGTGCAAAGTAACCCGTCACGCTGGGAGCCATGAGAACGGTCAGTCTACCGGCCGGTGGCGACTTCGCGTGGAGGAGGGCACGAGCCCGATTTGCCGCGCGCCGCGCGTTCTCGGGATTCACCGAATTGAGCAGCTTGCTGCCGCCGACACCGCCGTGAATGTACCGATCCGACTCGGCGTGACCCCCTTCCATGGCCACGGGAAGGATGGCCGCCCGGACCCGGCAGATTCGTTGATTGCATCGAGCTCCGGTGGAGTTGAGGTAGAGCCGGTGGTCGATACGCCAGCTGATCTGAACCTGGGTCTCGTGGATGTCCGGAATGCCGGTGGTCCATCCAAATGCGTCCCGGGCAAGGTTCCGCAAGTACTCCTCGTCGAGCTCTTGCATCGGACGATGCATCGGGGTCTCCTTGTCGATGCGCTCCGTGGAGGACTCCCCCGGTGGGGCATCGTGCGCTGGTCGGTGAGAGAGTACTCGCTCCAACGCGCTCTCGGCGAAGCGTAAGGATCCGGGATCCAGTCCCGATACCGAGGTCTCGGTCCAACCGGTTCGGCACCAGGCGCGAAAGACGGCGCCGCGGAGTCGGGCGGGCGCCTGGAACGTGGTCTCGTGCCCATCGTAGTGGATCGAGAGGCCGGCGGCGGCTTGGGCCATCACCTCCACGAACGGCCCTCGCTCCGCGAGTCGGGCTACCGTCCGGTAAAGGTGGTCCTCGGCGTCGGAGAGCTCCCCCATCCGCGCACCTATCGAGGAGTCCTGTGCGGATAAACCATCACGTCCACGGATTCCGTGGACGCAACCCCCCCGCTCCGCCCGGCCCGGACAGGAACCCGAGCGGATATAGCGGGGTACGGTTGTCGGGCGGCCGTGCCGAGCCGTCCTGCACCACGAGAATTTGGTCTCCTCGGGTTCGACCACGTCGACGTCCGTGTCCGCGACCGGGCCAAGGCGAAACGATTCTTCGTAGAGCAACTGGGAATGGATGTGATCGGCGAGGCCGCCGATCATACCTATCTCCTCTTTGGCGACCAGGTGCTCGGCCTTCGAGATGCCAAGGATGGGGAAACGTTCGGCGGAGTGGATCACATCGCGTTCCGCGTGAGCGAGTGGACCGGACTACGGAGCCGCGTGGGACGGGCCCGAGTGACGATCACCGGAGAGAAAGAGCGCGAGGATTCCCGGTCGCTTTTCCTCCGCGGTCCCGAGGGGTTGCGGATCGAGCTGGTCTGGCGGCCCGAACCGCACAATCACTCGTGCGCGCACCCGCAGGCCCCGGCTGCCGCGGCCCCCGATCCTGACGAGTGAGTGTGGGACGGGCCGCTAGCGACCCAGGCTCACCGCAGGTTGGGCTAGCGGCGGCACCATGGCCAACCATTCGTTGTAGGCAGGAATCTCCCCCTTCAGGGCTCGGAAGAAGACCCCCATGATCTCCCGCGTGATCGGGCCCGGGACCTTCGTACCGATGGCGTAGTGGCCCACGTCCTTTATCGGCGCAATTTCGGCGTAGGTGCCGGTAAAGAATGCCTCGTCTGCCGAGAGGAGCTCGTTTACGGACAACTGCTTTTGAACGACGGGGTGCCCCAGGTCCGCGGCGATCCGAATAACGGAGTCGCGCGTGATTCCGAGCAAGATGTCCGACTCGAGGCCCGGAGTGTAGACCGTGCCTTTGCGCACGACGAAGATGTTCTCGCCCGTGCCCTCCGCCACGTAGCCTCGGCTGTCGAGCAGAATGGCCTCTTCGTAGCCGTCCTTGGTCGCGTCCGCTCCCGCGAGATAGCTGTTGATGTAATTCCCGGCGGCCTTGGCAAAGGAAGGAATGGCCTCGGACGGGGGTTTCCGAAACGGCGAGATCTTCGCGCGAATTCCGGCCTCCGAACCGTCCCCCAGATACTTCTTGGCGGGAATGGCTGCGATGGCGAGGGAGACCTTCCCCGTCAGGTTCTTCACGCCGAGCGCGGGTTCGCCGCGATAAACCAACGGTCGAATGTAGGACGGAAGGATCTCGTTCGCCGCCTGGGTCTCCAGGACCGCGCGCTCGATCTCGGCTTGGGAGTAGGGAATGGGCATATGGTAGAACTTGGCTGATGAGATGAGGCGCTCGACGTGCTCCCGAAGGCGGAAAACCGCAGGTCCGTGAGCTGTGGAGTAGGCGCGGATTCCCTCGAAAACACCGACCCCGTAGTGAAGCGTATGATTCAGGACGTGGACGTGGGCGTCGGCGAAGTCCACGAGGCGCCCATCCATCCAGATCTTCTTTCCCTTAGCTGCCATCATGAGGGCTACGTTCCGTCGGGACTCGGGGCCTCCTACTTCTGTGTAGCCGGTCCACGGTAAAAGCCCTCCCTTTTTTTTTTCACTCCTCGACCCCTCATTTGTTCGGTCAACCGCCTCCGCGCGACTGGCATCTCTATCCTCCGGGCAAACCGCACTCGTCAAACGTCCAGCCCGCCGGTCTCGTCATCGGCCGGTACTGCTCATCCGGCCACTCTTCTCCCACCCTGCGACGGGGAGGTTCGAGGTCACTCGTTGGCTTTTGGACCAACCTGCGAGTTCCGTTGAACGGCTTTCATATTCACAATATACATATGCATATGCATATGTTGATAGCGGGACGAGCTCTCCCCCGGACGGCTGGCAGTCGGTGTGGACCGGGATGGAGGTTCGACTCTGCTTTCCCCGATCCTCATTCTCGCCCCGAGCCGAAAGTTCAATTCCTTTGGCTATCACAGAAATCGTAGTAACGCTTTCAACATTACTTGAACTTGGTATCATGGTACCCGGACCGGAACCACGGGTGCGAGGTGCACTTCGAAGCTCAAGGGGGATCCGGTCGATCGGGACCTGGAGGCGCTCAGCAGCCTGGGGGACTCAAGCAGGCTCCCTGGCCCAGGGCGTGATCCGCAGGGCCGGGGGCCAAAGGGCCCAAACTCGCCCGGAATGCATTTCCGGGCAGTTTGGCTCGAAAAGGGGTGGGGTAAACGTGTAAAGTCCTCTTGGCCCCCTTCCGGCCCTCCGGGTTCGTATAACTCGTGTTATACGCCGCCACCTCAGAGACCTTCCGAATCTGACCCCCAGACGAGGTGGCGGGATATGTGTGTCACAAACCGTTGTAATGATGGATGCGTTACAAGCAATTCTAAGTTGTGGGTATTGTCTTGCCCCCTGCCTCTTCTCGATCGGTCTCGCAGGGGAGGGCAGGCGGACTGCCTGGCGCGGCCAACCGAGTCTCCCCCGGTCCGCCGGTTTCCACATCGACCATCAAGAGAGTCGTTCAGCCGGGTGGCGTCTCTGTTGTCGAGATTGTATGACATGTGAGACACACAATTACCATTACTTGGTAGCGTGATGTCGGAGAATTGTAATCTTGAACCTCCACTTTCCGTTCCCATGGAGGTTCTTGTCGTAGGTGAGTAGCTCGTCGCATTGGTTCACCTCCAGGGCGGCCAACTCTGCGGTCCGATACAGTCGGCCGACCTGCCCACTCTTTCCGATGCGACGGACCGCTTCCTGTCCCGCGCGACTGTCTATCGGGAGCACGGTGATCTTCCGTCGCAGGTTCTCGAGGGCGCGGAGGCGAGCCGCGCGATTTTTCGCCGGTGCCTGGTGCGCTCGGACCGACAACTCGATCATTGAAATCTCCGTGGAAGCGACCTCCACTCCGCGAAGTTGACGAACAACCATCTTCATCGAGGGATCCCCTTCGAGAATGGCGGCCAGCGGCCCGGAATCGACTGCCTTCATCATTTCAACCCCCACCACGACTTTTGATCCTTGGCTTACCGGCTGCCTTCCACTGACCGAACATTTCCTCGAGCCCACCGCGCTGGTCAAGTAGGCGCCGGATGACGGCGGTGAAGCTCTCGGAGGCCCGCTTCTCTTTCATCAACGCGTCGTAAACCGCCCGCTGCACGGCGATATTCTTGGATGTCATACATATTCATATGAATATGTATTATTTGAGCTTCTCGATTCAGAAATCTGGTCTCACGTTGCCTCTCCGCGAGTAATCACGACGTAAACGTCAGGTTGGAATCCGCGTGTTCGCCCGGTGCCAGGAGAAGAGGAGGGTGGCGTACGAATTTCGGAGGGAGGCCCCGTGAGCCCCCGGGGTCTAGGGGGAATCGTGCGGGCGAGACCATGGAGTATCGCTTTGTACTCGAAATGCTGGGCAAGGAGGCCATGCCCTCGCCCGCACGGAAGAGGATTGGTCGTACCCCGAGACTGGTTGTTTTCGGGGTGTGCTGCCTTCTCGTGCTTCTCGTGGCAACGAATTTCGGACCCATTCCGCTTGCCATCCGCTCGCAAACCCGCCCAGCCACCGGTGGCGTTCACGGACCGCAGTCGGTTCAAGATTTGGCAATCCACGGGGGGTGGACCGAGAGCGCGCCGGCCAACCTTGAATCGGTTAGCCGGGGTTCGCCGGCGATCGGCCCGACCGTGGAGTCCTACAATGTGACCCTCCGTGAGCACGGTTTGCTCGCCGGCACGATCTGGTTCGCAACCATCGCTGGGGTCGGAGAGAACGGGAGCAGTGGCTTCGCCGTAGCGCCTCAGAATATTGTGTTCAATGTGACCGCCGGCAACTATTCCCTCGGAATCCAGCCCGTTGCCGGATATACCCTACAGGTGGATCCGATCAAGGTGACAGTTTCGAACGCCGACGTCACCAAACTGGCGACGTTCTTTGCTGTCTCGCCCCCGCCTGAGTATTATAACGTCACGTTCAACGAAACGGGACTCGCGACGGGCACGGGATGGTCGGTCTCGGTGAACGGGACTACGGTGTATGCGTCTGCTCCTGCCGGCCTATTGTTCCGAGAGACGAACGGCACCCACACCTACGGAGTGACACCCGTGATCGGTTACGGCCTTGCGTCAGAGACCGGCAACGTGATTGTAAACGGTGCGTCGGTCCAGCAGTCCGTCATATTCACACCCAACCCACCGCCGGCCCCCCCGCCCATGTTCGAAGTAACCTTTCAACAAGCCGGACTACCGGCTGGGAAGACCTGGTCGGTGTCCTTTGCTGGGCTAACAAACTTCTCGACAGGCTCGACCCTCGATTTCCTGGTGACCAACGGAAGTTATTCCTTCGGCTTGCCGACCGTGACCGGATACACGAGCTCCCCGACGGTCGGCAGCCTCCTGGTCAATGGCTCCGCAGTGATCGAGTTTGTCCGGTTCACCGAAATTAATCAGATTCTCGGACTGCCGCCCCTGGCCGCGTATCTACTGATCGGACTCCTAGGTTTGGATCTGGTTGGGGTAGTCTTGGCAGCAGCCCTCTGGCTTCGTCGGCGAGGTCCGGCGGGCCCCGGAGATGTGAACCGTACCCCACCGCCAACTGTGACCGGTACCCCATCTCCAACTGCGACCAGTACGCCACCTCCAGCTCCTCCGCAGGACCCTCCCGCGGGTTGAGCCGCTCGGGCGACGGTGGAACGGCGCGCGAAAGGCCTGCCTCTCGACACAAACCCCATCTCCTTCGCGATTGAACTTCGACGCACGTTCAACTGGGCGGACCCCATCGCGGGGGCGATGACGGTGGACAAGGCGGGTTTACCGCATGTCCTTTCGCAAGCGCTTGGAACCGGGAGCGCTTAGCAGCGACGTATCCGTCGGTAGGACTCCCGAATCGTGTCGGATTCCGGGCTCAGTAGCCCCAGGAACTCAAGCGATCGTCGACCTCACGAGGACCGGTCTGGGGTGAAGAAACCGACCCTAAAGTTTGCGCAAGGTCGTGAACGCGACGGAAGAGCTCCGGATTCGTGCGGGCGGCGACCGCCGAGATGTCCGATTTCTCATGAGGATCCCGGTCTACGTCGAATGCGGACACGCGATCGGCTTCGAGGTCCATCATGACCTTCACCGAACCCTCGTAGGCGACCGCGTAGGCATGGTTCCAATACGTGCGTCGCTCGGCCGGGCACGCCCGTGCGAGCCCGCTGGATTCGTCGAATCCATCCCCCATCGCCAGGACGGGGGTCTCGCGGTCGGCGTCGAGGAGGCGAAGCAACGGTACGCCCCACCGGGAGGTCGTCGGTTGGCCGATGAGGCTCTGGAAAGTCGGCGCGACGTCGATCAAGCTCGCCCAGCCCTTAGCGCGGCCGGTAATCCCGACGGACTCGGGAAGGCGCAGAATCATGGGGATCCGAAGCAGCTCGTCGGATACCCGGAATCCGTGGAACAGGAAGCCATTTTCCACAAACTCTTGCCCGTGGTCGCTCGTCAGGAGCATGACCGTGTTCTCCCATCTTCCCGATTTGACAAACGACTCGACCACCGCTCGAATCCGGTCATCCATGTCACGGTAAGTCTCCCGGTAGAGATCGTGGAGAACCCGAATCTCATCCGCCTTCGGCACCCATTTCCCCGAAACGAAGCCGGATTGATCCATCCGGGTCATGGCCCTCCGAAAAAAACTCCCGAGCGGCTCGTTGGGATGCCTCGCAGTCAGATACGGCTCGTGGGTGTCATGGAGGTTGACGAAGCAGAAGACCGGTCGGTCCCGGGGCTGAGCATTCAACCAACGGGACACGGTGGATTCGACCCACGGGTGGCAATGCGGCCGGAACTCCTGTCCCGGTAGACGCAAATGCGAGGCCAGGTGACCGGCAAAGTTCAGGGTGATCGGATAGCGAAAAGACGCGTAGGCGGCGTTGCCAGCCTTTCGCCACCACTTTCCCGTAGGTGTGTTCAGAGCCGGCCCGGCTCCGTTGGAATGTGGAGGGAGGACCCGTCCCGGGACCTGAAGCAGCTTTTCCCACCAATCACCCCACGCCACCGCGTCAAATCCACGAGTCAACCCAAAGGTCGGGCTCACGAGCCCGTTAGAGGAAGCGCTAAGAGATTGGTATCCCGCAGGTTTCAGCGCCTCCATCAGTGTCGGTATCGTCGGACTCAGGTCAACCTTGGCCCGTCGATGACAGCCGGTTTCCCAGGGGTAGAGCCCGGTGAAGAGACTCGCGTGGCTCGGGATCGTCCACGGCGAGGGTGCGGTCGCCCGAGGGAAGACCACGGAGCTGGTTTCCAGTTCCTCCACGAAGGGCATTCCGACGCCGTTCGGGTGACCCACACCAGGAAAGTCCGACCATCGTGCGGCATCCAAGACTACGACCAGGAAATTGGGCAGAGGGTCACTTAGCCCCGGGTCGCGGGCCGATTTGGACAGCATCGTGGAATCTGGGTTCATTCGTGCGTTGGGTGAGATTCAACCGTGGCAGGCCCGGCCGGGGTTGCGATACTTCTCACGGTCCTTTCGGGGAAAAACCGTGGGGACATTGATACAACCTCCGAGTCTCCCACGGCCGGGTACTTAGGGCTTTCGCCGGCTCTTCCGCCCGAGGTCTCAGTACCATTGCCCTAGTGACTCGTCCAGCGTAGCCCGAGCTATTGAAACTCGGCGCGTGATTTCAGCAAGTCGACCTGTGACCCGCGCTTTCGCAGCCAAAGGTCAAATAGCCCCCGAGGGAGGTCCATCAAGATCGATGCCGAGTCCGTCACCAGAACCGGACCCTGCGATCGAGGCCCGCTACCGTCGGGTAATTCAGACTCTCGACCGAAACGAGCGGCCGGATTCGGCAGAACTTGCTGCTCGATTCCGGGCGGAGGTGCGGGAAGCCATCGCGGCAGGGGATTTTCCCAGGGTCGAGGAATCCGTACGCAGTCTCGAACTCGACCTCGGTCTCACGCCCATGGGGGCGCCGACGGCCCGGCGCTCGAGGCCCCGTAGCACTGCGGCGCCTGTGGCCCGGCCAACCATCAGCCGCACGCAACCCTCCTGGTCACTCCTTGGTCCTCCGAAACCACCGATGGGCAACCCGTTTCGGCTCATCCTTCGCCCCTCGCCGACCCGGCGGCGATTCGCGGTGGCGGTCTTCATGGGGGCAATTTTCGCGAGCATCCTCGCGGGCCTTGCACAGGGGCGCCTTTTGTACGGCGTGGACACCGTCGGAACTTACACGCCTCAGGACTTCCTGTACTGGTTGAATGCGGATGCCTTGATCCCCTCGTTCGTCTCCTTGCTCGATGGCTCGAACCCTTACCTAACCCTCTATATCTCCCTCGCCGTGGAGGCGGGATTTGCCGCCTACTGCGCCCAGTTCCTGGGCTTCCAGTTTGCTCGAGGACGGTTCGCGGGATTCCCGCTCATCGGCGTAGAAGTGGCGTGCGCGGCGCTCTATCTTGGGAACCCGTACATTCTCTCGTTCGGAACGACGTCGATCCTGTCGAATGTGCTCGTCAGTTCGAGCGCGGTTATCGCGGTCGCCGCAATCCTGATCGGAGTGATACGCGATGCCAATGCGGGCACCCCGATCGCTCCCTCGACCGCTCTCTGGCTCGGAGTCGCTATCGGTCTCGCGGACCCGCAGTCGACTCCCAATTTCCTGCGCGTTCAGCTGCTCTTCGTCGTGGCGATAGCCCTGGCGGCATTCTATTTGGTCGTCCTTCCGTCGCTTCCAGTCGCGAGCGCTCGGCGACGGCGGGGGTTGCGCCAAATCACCATCCTCCGGTTTGCCGCCTTCGCCCTGCCGGTGGCCGCCGTGTTACTGGCGTACCCCATCTGGTACAGCGTCACGCACTTTCTCCTGGCGAAAGGGGCCGTGGCGTCCATCATCTCGAGCCAGCCCGGGTTGAGCGTTCAGGGCCAGAACACGCTCGGGATGGTCGTCCGACTTTTAGGAAAACGCACGATTGTTTCCTACGCTTTCATCTCGCAATACCGTTCCTTTACCCTTGTTGCCTTCGCATCCTGGCTGTGGCCGACCTTCGCACTCGGCGTTCCGTTCCTCGCCGTCCTCGTCAATCCTGACCGGTTTGTCGAGTGGCGCTGGATTGTAGCCGTCGAAGTCCTGGCGTGGATCTGCATCGCTTGGAGTTGTGCTTCGAACCCTCCCTTCGGGGTGGTCGTCGGGCCGCTGTCCTCGTCGGACCCGACGCTGGCGGGGGCGATCCCGATTTACTATCTGGAATTCCAGGTCCTTTCCTGGCTGTTTGCGCTGCTCGCCGCCACCTCGGCAGTCTGGATTGGCCGAGTGGTCCACGATTTCCTGACAACCAGCCCCACGACTCCGGCGCCAACTCCCACACCCGGAGAAAGGACGGGAGCGGGGGCCAAGTCCACCGAGCCGTGGTTCAGCGGGCCGGTACGTTGGAGTCAAGTTCTGTCGGTCGCCGCTGTATTCTTCATTGTCGTCCTTCTTCTCTGCGTGGACGCTCCCGTGGGGAGCGGCCAGGCTCTGAGCCCGAATGGCCGTGTTCCGGCGGGGGGATTCGAAATACCCTCGGAGTATTCTGAACTAAGGGGGGTCCTGCACGGCACGAACGGGAATACGCTGCTCTTGCCGGGTATCAATCCGTACGTTACAACCTCCTGGAACTTTTACGGCGGCTCGGACTTCTATTCGGCCTTCTTCTACCCAAAGAAGATCGTGGTTCCCGCTTTCTACGGTGCTTTCGGTTTCCAGGGCAACCCGGCCAACGCGAGGAGCTACTCGAATCTCACTTCTCCTCTGGCCCCCGGGCCCGCTACCTCCAACCTGACATCTGACTGGAACCCTTCCGGGGACCCCATGAGCTTCCCCGCCCAGCCGACGATCGTGTTTCACACGTCACCGTCGAACTCGCCCGTCAACTTGTCGGGGGCTGAGTGGCTCGGAGTCACCGTAAACACGACCAATTCCGCCCTCCTCTCCCGACAACTCGCGACCGGCGGTGTCTGGCTCAACATCACCTCGGGCGGCAAGACAAACCTGGCCATCGACGCGTTCCAAGCGACCGACGGGTTCAATGTCAACGTCACGAACCTCAGCCAGAACCGCGTACGGATCGAAGCCTTGCTCGCCTTTCCCGACCGCCTGCAGGGCTCAATCAACCTCACCGCGATAACGGGAATACGTATCGGCCTCCAGGGCCCGGTATCGTCGGGGGCAATCGTCTTGCATCTATTGTCGGTCCAACTCTGGAATGAAAGCGCGCCCACGTCGAGCTGGAACTTGCAAGTTTTTGATAACGACATTACGTCCATACTGGTGGACACCACGCTCGTGAGGGGATGGATCCAGCCGATTTCGTACGCGGCCCTTTGCGTATCGACTCTCGCGGACCTCGGCCTGGTGAAGCTCACCTGGCGGTCGACGGACTTGTCGCTCTATACTGTGGTCTCGCCTTGAACTTGGGCCGGGTGCTCCTCCATGACGCGATGCGCCAGGTCGAGGTACTTTCGGGCCATGATCTGGTAGGGAAACCGCGTCTCGGCCCGAGCTCTTGCTGCGGCCCCCATTCGCTCCGCCCTGCCCGGGTCTTCGAGAAGGTCCGAAACTGCACGCGTGAGAGCTTCCAGGTCACCCCTCGGAACGAGAATCCCTGACACTCCGTCCTCGATCACCTCGCTCAAGCCACCCGCATCGTACGCCACGACCGGACGCCCGCAGGCCATCGCCTCCAGGGCGACCAGGCCGAAGGGTTCCTCCCAAAGACCCGGTATCACCGTCACGTACACGGATCCGAACAATCGCGCCAGCTCGACCCGGGTCAGAAACGGGGTCCCCTCGATCAGCGCGTCGCCGGGGTCGTTCAGTACTCGGAATCTGGTGTCGGGAAATCGCGCCTTCACCGCCCGAGCCAAGCCGACGAAGTGGGCGTATCCCTTCCGTTCCTGTCGGGACCGGGCCACCGGGTACAAGACGACTCTCTCCCGCCCCGATTCCGTGGACGGAGAGAACAACGCGGGGTCGACTCCGTTGTGAATGACGTGGACTCGACGGTATCCCGCCGTGGTCATGACTCGACCCATGAAATCGCTGACCACGACTATCGCATCCGCGCGACCCAGAACGCTCGGGCGGTCCATGACCTTCGCATACAGTACGGCGCCGAGCGGCGCCGGGAGCCCTTTCAACGGGAGTGCTAGATTCGGGGAGATTTCTGCGTGAGACATATGGCGTAAACACTTTGCGAATTTCGGGGAATCGCAAGGGCCGACGCCTTCGATGTAACGTGTCCCGATCGGACACGTGGGCCAGTAGATGTGGACCGATGAGATGACCGGGACGCCCTCCTTTCCTGCCGCGAGTACGAGCGAGCAATCGAAATCGAACCACGCAACGACCACATCAGGTCGGATTCTTCGGATCAGCCGGCGGTAGAAAGCGACACGAGTCGGCTCGAGGTCGAGGGGTAGGACGCCCAGTGTGAGGAGCTCTCGAAAACTCCTTCGCCACCCTACTCGGGTCACCCGAACGCCGAGCTCTTCGAGGCCACGTTGCAGCAGGTCCGCGATGACCGGCTCCCCCCCGCCCCATCCGGGCACCATCGTGGCCCCCGCGAAAAGGAGATGCGGCGACGCGGTGGAATCGGAAGGCCCTGTCATTCGTTCAACCCGTTGCGGATCTTATCCGTCGCCCGCGGCGCGTCGAGCGGCTCCCGTGGTACTTCCTAAGCCTTAAGCCCCACGGAATGAGCAATCCTAGCGAAGGAGCCTCGCCCCGGTTCCGCTCAGAAACTTCGAGAAGTCTGTCGGGGCAACACAGGGGACGCGGCTCGACAGGGAACGCTTCTTCAGGCAAGATTCTCGCCATTGAACGAGATCCCCTGATTCGCTGGTTAAATTCGTTGTTGCCTCGGGAAGGCCCTGACGGGTCGGGTGGGCTTCGCAAAGGTACTTCCGCGGATCGAGGGCACGATCCGACGCGACGTACGTGATGACTATCTCGTCGCAAGATCCAGCGTGAACTGCTGGCGCCATCTCCGGATTGCCGCAATCGCTATCTATTCGCTCTAACCAAAGCGACAGCATTGACACCTGAGAACGCCCCCGCCGCCCGCCGTGCCAACGAACGCCGACCCAACATCCTTGTCGTGGTCCTCGACTGCATGCGATCGAGGGAGTTTCCCGGAGGGGCCGATCCGGTCACGGGAATGGCCGCGTGCGAACGGCTGCGCCGCGAGTCGCTGGTCTTCCCGGAGGCGGTGGCGCCGGCTCCATGGACGATCCCGTCCCATGCCAGTTTGTTCACGGGCCGGTACCCTTGGGACCACAAGGCTCACTCCCATGCCGGCTTATTCTTGGATCCGTCGGTCCCCACCCTCGCGGAAACTTTGGGAACCGCGGGGTACGCGAGCGTATCCCTGTCCGCCAACGGGTTCATCTCCCCCGAGTTCGGCCTGGTCCGGGGATTTGGCGCCGCGGGCTGGGGAGATTGGTGGGAAAAGTACTTCCGGCTGCCCTCGCGCACCCTCCCGCCCTGGGGTTTCGGATTGGGGCCCACCCAGTCCCTTCCAACGGGTCGCGTGTGGAAGTCGATGACGACGAGAGTGTGGTATACCCACCGGCTTCCCATCGGCTGGGCCGCCCTGAATGCGGTCGCTCACCGCGTCCGGTATCGCGATGCGCCGAACCCGATGGGCGTCGCGCCTTGGATCGAGCCGACCCTGACAAGCTGGCTCTCCCGGCAGCCTCAGGACAGACCGGTGTTTTGCTTTGTGAATCTGATGGAGGCCCACGAGCCCTTCTTCGCGGATCCGGCGGCGACGCGGGGGCTTGGCCAATGGTTGAGTTACTCCCGCCAGCGGATGGACCGAACCAGCGTTCTGGTGGGTAGCTGGCATCTCACTGCGAAGGATCTTCAAACAATCACCGAATTATACCGTCAGTCTGTGAAACTGCTGGACGCACGGATCGCCGGGATCATCGACGTGATGAAGTCCGCAGGTCGCTGGGACGATACGATCATGGTCGTGACGGGCGATCACGGCCAGGCGCTGGGAGAGCACGGCTTTCTGTTTCACGCAATCAAAGTGACGGAACCGGTCGTGCGCGTGCCCCTCTGGTATCGTCACCCGTCCGGTCGCCTGGCGGGAGTCACCGTCCAGCAGCCCGCTAACCTCATCGACGTGTTCCCGACCGTACTGGAAGACGCCGGGGTTTCTCCAGTCACCAGGACCGAGGGCGTCAATCTGGCCCAGCTGGCGGTCGGCCCACGAACCACGCCCTCGTTCACGATGAGCGAAGGCGTCGACCACCGCTCCGTCCTGGATCGATTGATGGACAAGTCGCGGGTCGACCTCCTCGACCGCGTGATGGTGGCGGCCTATCACGACTCCGTCAAGCTCGTGTGGGACGCGACCGACCTCAAGGCTCGGGCGTTCCGTTTGGACGTGGACTCACAGGAAGAGAACGATGTCTTCGACACCACGGTGCCGCTTCTCACAGAGCTTGCCGACGAATCCCGCCGACACGCAGAGGCGATCCAAGGAACTCCGCGAGCGGCGCCCTCCCCGGACGTCGAGGATCGCCTCAAGTCCTGGGGATACGTCTGACCCCGACGGAGCAGGATTCACCGGCCCTCCGAAGCCGCAAATCCCTCGGCGGCAGGTTGGCGGAGTCGGCGCAAATCGTAGCGTTTATGACCCCGGTCGTATAACCCCCCCTCCCATGTTGGACGGGGTGAGCGTTGTCGTCCCGGCTTGGAACGAGGAGGGACGCATCGAAGCGTCGCTCCGTCGGTACATTTCCGTTCTCCGCAGCCTCGAAGTCCCGTATGAAATCCTGGTCGTGGTAGACGGGGTGCAGGACCGCACCCCGGAGATCGCGCGGAGCATGGGCGCGGAAGGGGTTCGGGTCATTGAGATTCCGCAACGCCTCTACAAAGGCGGAGCCGTTCTGGCTGGGTTGCGTCAGGCCCGCTTTGCCAAAGTGGGGTACTTGGACGCGGACTCTCCGGTCAGTAGTGAGGATATCCGACGGCTGATCATGGCCACCGATGAAGTCGATGCGGCGATCGGTTCGCGACGACTTCCCAACAGCGTGGGTTCCGGCCATCGGCCCCTCTCCCGGCGCGTGTTCCGGATCGGGTTCAACTCTCTCACGCGCTCGGTGCTCGGGCTGCGTTTGGCGGACACCCAGTGCGGAGCGAAGTTCTTCCGGAAGGAACGGCTCGACCAGATCCTGCCGGAAGTCCGCCTTCATGGCTGGGCCTTCGATGCCGCAATTCTGTTCAATCTCCAGCAAGCGGGAGGGCGGATTCAGGAGTTCCCCGTTGCGTGGAATCACGATGCAGGTAGCAAGCTCCCGTTGGCAGAACAGGTCCCCGTGATGTTCATGTCCGTGTTCTTCATTCGAATTCTAAGCTTCCGAGCTGTTCGCCATATACCTCAGCGCTGGACGTGGTGGTTCGCCCGAACGTTCATGAAGCGGTCCACGACGCCCCCGAACCCGTAGGTATCCCGCGGTCTCGGCTCAGGCTCACGAAGAACGGGGGTGGGAGGCGTGCCGACCCCGTGAGCTGCTCTCGGGCAGAGTCCCTGCGAGTCGATCAGAATCCCTCTCGGGTAATCGAACCTCTCCGATTGGTCGCGGCGAGCGGGGCGCCGCGTAGCCTCGGGTGCACCGTGCCTCGAGGGGCGATCGGCGCAGGGGCCGAATTGCTTCCAGTATCACTCAGATGCCAACGGCGGCGGAACGTCATGGGTCCGGAATCGATTCAAGAACCGGGCGAAGCCCGGTAGGCTCCGACCGGTCACGCGTTCCGCGATCCGGACGACCATAAGGTCGCCCTCCTCCACACTCCGCGTCGCGAGGATCATCGCGACAAAGATTCCCAGTCCGACGAAGTAGAGCGGGAAGACGAGCCACACGGGGTGACGGATGAGACTGATTCCCACGAACAGGGGGGTACCGATCGCGAGCGATAGGACCAGGGGAAGCAGGAAGCTGCGGTGGAGCGGGCCAATCTGGTGAGTCCGATGCAGCGCGAGCGCGCCGGCCGCGGGGTAGGCGACCCGGGCAACCGACCACGCGATTGCCGCGCCCATCAACCCATACGTGGGGATGAGGGCAAAACTGAGGGCGATGTTGGAGATTGCCGACACCGCCGTTGCGAAAAGCAAAGGTCGGGTCATCGCCATACCCGCGAGAGTGGCGTTCACCGGCCCGAACGCGACGGAGACCAACGCGCAGGCGGACACCACGAGCAGGGCTTGCGACCCCGACGCGTAGTTCGCCCCAAACACGACAACGATCGAGTCGTGCGAAAGAATTCCGAATACGAGGAACATCGGAACCGTAAAGATGAGAACCCAGCGCCCGGCGGTGACGTACGCACTCCGAATCCCCGCGTAGTCCCGAACTCCGCTGAGACGGGCGGTCACCGGCATAAAGATGTACGTCACGGAGCCCGCGGCGACGAGAATTAGCCGGGCCAACGTCAGAAGGGCCGAATAGATTCCCACGTCCGACTCCGGGCGGAATCCCCCCAGAATCAAAGTGTCCGCGTACCCGGTGACGTACACCAGCGTCGTCACGCCCCACAGTGAGAGAGACAATGCGAACAATCCCGAAGGAAGGTAACGTGCGGGAAGGGCCGGAGGTAGGTGGTGCTCCAGCCGCCGCCACGCGTAGAGGAGCAGCGCGATGAAGGTCACTACGTTCGAAGCAACCCAGGAAATCAGCGCGGCGGTCAGGGCCAGATTGAAGTAGAACAGAATGAGGACGAAGATGAGGAACGCCGCCGGCTGAACGCCCTGATTGATGATCGCATACGGGAAGGTGTCCTCAAATCCCTGAAAGATCGAAGCGATGAAGGTGCAGAGGAGGGTGAGACCGATGGTCACCGAAAACATCTGGAAAACGGTCGTCAATACGGCGGGGCTCGACGGGTCGAACACCCGGGCGATCGAGGAAGCGAGAAGAAACACCGTCAGGGACGTGACCACGGCCGCCGCCGCGGTGACCCCCGCCGTCCATTCGATGAGTCGGCGCCGCACGGCGGGGTCGGGGTTCTCGGCCAGCGATCGCGCGACCGCTTGGTGGAGCCCGAGGAGCGCGATGAGCGAGAGGAGGCCCGCGAACGAGAGCCCCAGGTTGAAGTCCCCGAAATCACCGACGGAGAGGCGGCGCGCTACGGCAACGCGGCTGATGAAATTGAGGAGCAAGAGCAGGAACGTTCCCACCACCAGGGTGGCCGTGCCCCGACCTAAGGAGTCGATCGCCGAACGGCCGCCCCCTGGGGCGGGACCGGCGGAGGCGCCCTGCGCCTCGTTGGACGACAGAAATTTCCACTCCCGTTGAGAAGGGGCCTTTGCAAGGAGATAAGTCTTCTCGCCGAGATTGACCTCAGACCCGGACTCGAGAGCTCTCTACCGGTCGATCACGAGGTCCGGGGAGCCCGTGGGGTTCCGCTGTAAAAGGACCCCGGTGCGGGCCGGGGAGAGCTGGGCCCCGCGGCCAAGCCGGGGGGACGCGCGGCTGCCGCCAGTGCTACCGTCGCGGGAGTTCAGGGCGATTCTTCCAATGCCCAGGGGAGCTGCTCCGCGGCCAAACGACGCGGGGTCGGGGAGGAAACGACCACCGAGAGTTGCTGAGTTACCATCGTGCCCGTGAGATCCGTGACGGTCAATTTTGCGATATACGTGCCGGGCGATTGGTAGGTGTGCGTAGGATCCCGCAGCGTGGAACCGGTTCCATCTCCAAAAGTCCAAGAGTAGGAATACGCAGGGACACCTCCGGTCGGCGTGTCGTTGAACGAATCGGTAAGCGGTGCCGGCCCCGACGGATCGCTCTGGCTGGCTGTCAGTCTGAGGTGGACGTCGTACGCGATGAGGTGGTGGCCGTCTCCGACGAAGATCTCCCCGCGAGAAACCGAAGCCGGGGGCGTCGAGACCGAACCGAGCTGCAGGCGAGCGAGCACGTGACCCGAAACGGCGTTCAGACAGTAGAGACTCAAACCGATGGGCACGATCAGTACCTTGTTCGTGATGAGCGGAACCGAGTAGCCCCCGTTGGGCACCGCCGCCGATCCAACCTGCCAGAGGATCTTTCCCGAGTCAGGGTTCAACGCGGAAATCGAGGAATTGTAAGAGACGCCGCCGATTACCACCCCGTGAGCGACCACAAAGAGTCGCCCGTCGGCTGCGGCGCCGGAAAAGTGATCACCGCCCTCCGTGGCAATCTTCGACTCCCAGACGAGCGTCAGATTGGACTGATACCAGGTGTACAGGTAGCCGTTCTTGTTCTCAGCCGCGACCGCTCCGAGACCGTTCGAGAGATTGAAGAGGACGGGAGTAACCCCGAAGTCGGCATCGGGAAAGGACTGAGAGCGCGGAATTTGCCAAGACGTGATTACCGACAACGTACTCGCATTGAGTGCAACGATCGACTCACCGTACTTTGAAGTAAGCGTGCCGTACGGATTTCCGGTAGTGACGAAGATAGTGTTTGTTTGCGGATTGACCGACGGACTCCCCCAAATGCTGGACCCGTTCGGATTCGGCGTGCTGGAGTTGAAGTACGCGATCTCTCGGTGTGTCGTCAGTGAAATGCGCTCGAGGCCAGCGGGAACTAATGGCTGGTCGCATTGGCTCGCTATCCCAACGTAGGCAGAGTGATTGTAGATCAGTGGGCTGGCCCAGAGGTAGAACCCTCCCGCATTGGACCCTCCGACCGGCAATTGCCAACGGATGTGACCGTTGGACGCGTTGAGAGCGTAAAAATCAGGGTATCCTCCGTTGACATAGATTGTCCCGCCGAAGAAGGTGGCCGTCGAAGTCACTCCGGGACTCCCGCCGCAGATCGGCGTTGCATTATCGACTCCCAAGAAGGTCTTCCAGAGGAACGTGCCGTTCGATGCGTAGACCGCGTACTCGTAACCGTCGCTGGAACCGACGTAGACGACCCCGTTCACTATGATGGGCTGCGCCCACACGGAACCGCCCGTGGCAAAGCTCCAGACCTCACCGAGCAAAGCTGCGTTGGAGGAATTGATAGGGCCCTGCCAGCCAGCGTTCGAATCGCGGGCACCGTCGAAAAGGTAGGTCGGGAAGTTTGACCCGGGGCCGAGCGAAATCGGAACCGACGCCGAAGCGAGGCGGGAGGGTGCGGGTGAACCCGTGATGGCAAGGTTACTCCCTACGCACACGGCCGCGAGCAATACAAGGGCGCCAGCGGCCCAAACGAGTAGGTTCCGAGGTGTCGTTGATCCCCGCACTGGTCGGCAACCCGGTCCGGTTCCGGGAACGGGTCTGTCGCCCATCGGGGGTCAGCGCTTACACGTCTCGCCACTTAAGCATTCTCGACCACCGAATGTGGATAGGGAAGGGGGCGGTCCCTGATCGGCGACGGTGGCACCCAGGAGAATGCCATGGTTCGCCGCAACAGGATGCGGACCTGCACCTCTCGCGGTCCCGTCTCCTTGTCGGTGGCTTCCCACGCGCGACGGTAGAGCTTCACTGCGACGGGACCGGCGAGGGCCCGAAATCCCGGCTCCCCCTACCGGGCCGAAAATGGACGGGCGGCGCGTACGTTGGCTCTTCCTTACGAATGCGGGGTTGGCCGAAGGGATTAAGGGCTGAGGTGGTGGCATACCACCGGAATCTGAGCATGGCCGCCGAGACTATCGCGCCGCCGACCGCTGTACCTAGAACCGGGAGCGGCAGGCTCCGGCAAGCCTTCCGAGCGGTCGGAGCGTGGGTCCGCAAGCCGGACGGCGTTCGAACCGTCATCTTCGCCGTGCTCGCCCTCCGGGTTCTGTTCTGGCTCCCGGTCGGAAACAGCCCGGACGGGGGAAACACCTTCGCACCGGTCATGCCCGTCTTGACTCCGTTCGGGTCGCTTTTTTCCGCTTGGAACGGCACTCAGGATCTGGGGTTTGCGAACGGGCGCATCGCCTGGGGCATCTCCCAATACCCGTTCTACATCGAAAGTGCACTGCGGCTCAACACTTGGGCAGCGACCGCCGTTTGGCTGTTCATTCTGTACTTCATGGGCTCTGTGTTCATTGCGATCGCGGCGCGTCAGCTCTTCCCCCGGCTTGGGGCGTGGCCAGCCGGGCTTATCCTGGTCGGAGTCGCGTACCAACTTTCTCCCGCGCTGTGGTTTCGACCGATTGATACATCGGCCTACGAACTCATCGTGGGCTATTACTGGGCGATCCCACTCTTGTTCTGGGCGGTCGTCCGGGCCGCGAGGTCAACCAACCTCTGGTGGGGGCCCGTCTTCGGGGGAATCACCCTCCTGTTCTCTACCACATTTCCTGCGTCCCTGTCCCTTCTGCCTCTCCTCGTACCCTTGCTACTGTGGGCGTACTTCGACGCGGCTCGGCAATCCCAGCCGAACCGTTCGGCGTTCCCGAAGCTCATCTGGACTGCGGCTTGGATTGTTCTCTGGAATGCGTGGTGGGCCATCACCGAATTCGGCGAGCGGGCGAGCTTGGTGTCCTCGGTCGCCGGGAGCGCTCCGAATCGAACCTGGCTTGTCCCGAATCACCTCCTCCAATTGCTCTGGTTGAACCCACTCTGGCCGACCAGCCCGGCGTGGCTCCCGTACCTCGGAACAGGCTTCGCCATCGCGGGTGGATTCGGACTCGCGGTGGTCGCCTTCTCTGCCCTATTCTCGTACAAGCAGGAACCCATCGTCATCGGCTTCGTCGTCGCTTGGGGGCTGACCCTTCTTTTCGAGTATAGCTATGGGGCGCCGCTCGGACCGTACTACCTGGCGTTCGTCCAGCTCAACCCGATCTTCTACGTCCTTCGCGATCCCGTTCGATTTTCGTTCTTCTTCAATTTCCTCACGTCAATCCTTTTCGGGCTCGGCGCGTGGACCATATGCGATCGTGCGTGGAATTGGTACAAGCTCCGCCTTCCTCGTACCCCACTTTCCCGTACCGTTTTTCGACTGGCCTATTCTCGGAACGGTCGGGTCTCACCGGTCGCCCGTATCGGAATACCGGTCGGCTTTGCCGTGATTCTCTTGCTCGCCGGATTTCCTCTGGTCACCGGCGAACAGTTGGTCAATTCGCGGGAGCCAAGTGTCTTCTTGAGCTACAACCAGCCGCAATCACCGACCGAGAATGGAGTCAAAGTCCCGTCCTACTACTCTGCGGCCCGTTCGTGGATCGCCGACCACGACCCCGGAACGACCACGATGGTCTTCCCCGCAGCCGGGCGGACACTCTCGGACGCTGCGGGAAGCAATCTCAGTTGGGGCTACCAGGGACAGGGCACGATTTACTCGACGCTCTTCCCTACCCCTGTGATATTCGGGTACAATCAACCCCCGGGAGCGAGTTACCAGCCCGGAGTCCAACAAGTCTACCTGCTGGCGGCAAACGGCGGGCCGCCGGGGAATGGAACAAATGTCAGTATGACCGGGCCGCTGACGGATCTCTACACGGGACCGAAAGAGCAGGAGAACTTTACGCCCAATCTGGGACCTCCCAACGTTACCGGGATCACATGGACGCTGAACCCCGCCGTTGCCGCCGACCTCTACGGGATCCAGCTCGCCATCTCGGGGTTGCCGCCGCTGACGAAGTACGTTTCATTCTGGGTGCGGTCGAGCTGGGGAGGCGACCTCGGATTCAAGTGGGCGAATTCGACGGAATCGTCCAACGCCTACCCGGTCCAGGACCCCACAAACAACTGGGCTCGAATCGTGATCCCGCTCGTCTCCGCCTCCGTGGTGTCCCACCCGGGCGCATTACCCGCGTCGGAGATATCCAATGCGACGGGATTGGATTTCACCTACCGCCCGAACGAAGGGCAAAGTTGCACCCAGGGCCAATGTTACGTCACGATACAACTTACAGGCCTCGAGACCTTCACCTCCACTCCCGAGGGCCTCGAATACTACCTGCAGGGACTGGGAGTCGGAGTGGTGGCCGTTGACCGCTCGATTCAGTCCAACGGCCGTATCCCGACTCAGGACCTCTCGTTGATGCAAGGCGCTTTGTCCGGACTCGGCGCTCCCTCCGCGACGTTCGGAAACGTCACATTGTATCAACTGCCGGGTGCCGCTGCGACCGTGAGCGCGACCGCCGGCTGGGGGACCCCGGACAATTATTTCATGGCGTACGATGAGAGATCGGCCAATTCCCCGGAGTTCATATTGAACTCCACGGCGATGCCGTCCAACGGTGCGGCGAGCGTCACGGGCCTGGCGAGTTCTGACTCGTACACGTACACCGTACAGGTGTCGGCCTCGACGCCGTTCCTCCTGACATTGCGCCAGAACTACGACCCCGGTTGGCTCCTCTGCTACGGCGGCGCGTGTCGATCCAGTCAGCTTATCGTCGACGGATATGCGAACGGTTGGATCGTCAATGCCACGGGCGCACTCACTCTCAAGATCATGTTCCAAGCGCAGGACACCCTCGTAACAATTGCCGAAGCCAGCCTCGTGCTTGGCGGCCTCTTGGCGGTACTTTCTATCGGTCGCGTCCGTGCGGCGGCTCGGAAGGTCGGTCGTAAGACCAGGTCGTGGATCGCACGACCTTGAAGTCGCATCGAACGGGGATTCGTTTCACGCGCGGACCCGCACCTGCCTCGTTCAGTGCATACAGCGCCACCGCCCAAGTCTCGTCCCCTCCGGGAGGGGGGGTCGATCCGGGGCGGGCCGTCCCGCACGACGGGCGGGGGGGTTCGGGCCAGCGTGTTAATATTCAGCCGGCGCGAAGAAGTATCGATCAGATCCGATGAACGCGAGACCTCCGGATGTTGTCATCATCGTGATGGACTGCGTCCGCGCGGACGAGTTCCAGAGTGCTCTCCGGGACGAGGACCGGATGCCCTTCCTTCGAGCGCTCGAGCCGCACGTCAACAATTTTGAAGATGCCTATACGACGGCCCCCTGGACTTTGCCAGCCCACGCCAGCTTGTTCACGGGTCTGTATCCCTGGGAGCACGGAGCCCATAACCGTGGTGAAGTTCGGCTCCCGCCCAACGTCCCGAGACTCTCTTCGAGCCTGGGCGCGGCGGGCTATGCCAGCGGTTCGTTCTCGGCGAACGGCTTCATCTCACCCCCGTTCGGCCTGACGGACGGATTTGACGTCGCCGAGTGGGGGGAGTGGTGGGAGCTCTATTGGCGTTTCATTGAGCGCCCCGCGGGCACCTCCGCGACGCACGTGGCCGGTTCGGGCCCACTTTGGACCCGACCGGGGTGGAGAGAGTACGTCCACGTTCTGAATCGAACGCCGCGCGTCTTGGACGGAATCAACCGGTTCGCTCGACGCCTTCGACCCAACGGTTCGCGACCAAGTGGTATCAATGTGGCCCCCTGGATTGAGTCATCGGTTCACCACTGGCTCGAACGAGTTCCTCGAGCCCGGCCGGTCTTCTGTTTCGTGAATCTGCTCGAGGCCCACGAACCGTACCTCACGGAGACGAGTCAGCGGACGGGGCTGATGGAATGGTGGAGGGCGACCCGCGGACGCATGGACCGCTCGAGTGCGATCATGGGAGACTGGACGCCCAGCCCGCGGGAACTCGATCACCTTCGCCGGATGTACCGACGGGGCATCTACGCGATCGACGCTCGCGTCGGGTCCATCGTGCGCGAGTTCCAAGACGCCGGACGATGGGACAACACCCTGTTCGTCCTCACGAGCGACCACGGCCAGGCTTTCGGCGAGAACGGCATGCTCTTCCACGGGCTTCGGGTTGACGACGTGCTGCTTCGAATCCCCCTATGGATTCGCCTCCCCCATGACGCACCCGCGAACGCGACCCGCCGATCTCGAGTCAGCCTCGTGGACATCGCTCCGACCGTGTATGCCGTCACCGGCGCAAGCGGCCCCCCGGGGATGTCCGGAATATCGTTGTTCGGCAGCGAAGCATCCTCCGGGAGTCGGCGCATATTTGCGGCAGCCGATGGGATCCATTCCGAGGAATCTCGACTCGCACACTGGGCCCGCGGCACCACGAATTCGGTCGACACGGAGTGGATCGCCCTCTACGAACGGAGTTGGAAAGTCACGGTGAATCCGTCGCGCGAGACCTGCACGATTGCCGACGTGAACGGGTCGGCGCTCGCGCCGGATCCCGAGAAGAACCCCGAAGTCGCGAGTCTTCGGACGGAGGCACTGCGCGTCGGCCGGGTCCTTCGGCGCGATCCAAGAAAACATGCGTCGAAGGAAGTGGAAGAGCGACTGAAGTCTTGGGGATACGACTAGTCCCACGGATCCCCGCTCCCCCCTCAGGGGAAGTGGCGAGAAGATGATGGCGCGGCCCACTCCGAACGTGAGCTGGTCGGGGTTCACGGGCTGGCCGGACGTTTGGGCCCCCCGAGGCGGATCGCCCGAGATGGGGTTGAAATCCCTCCAAGACGCGACGCGCCCACCGTAGGAGGAGGTTGCATTGCGGGAATGGTGGAGCCAGTGATTGTCGTGCTCAATGCCGAGTCGAGCGGATCGTCCTCGGACTCGCACTAGCCGCCCGCGGCGACCTCGAGGGTCTTCGCCCAGAGCGAAACCGTCGCATCCCACGAGTGCGAATGTGCCCAGTGTAGGCACGCCGATTGATAGGCGCCGGGCCCGGATTCGATCACTTTCCTCAGTGCCAGTGCGAGACCGCGGGGGCCGCTAGACTCGGTCACAAGGGTGCCGGTTTCGCCGCTTCTCACGGTTTCCCGGAGACCCGGGACGTCGTAGCAAACCGTCGGGACGCCGCATGCGGCAGCTTCCATCGAAGTGAGTCCCCAGCCTTCGGTCCTGGAGCACTGGACATTGACCCACGAACTTGCCAGCAATGAAGCGAGAGCGCGGTCCGAAACGACACCGGCAAATTCGGTGGCGCCGGCGATGGAAAGGTCTCGGGCCATCTGCTTCAGCCGTTCGGCATCCGGACCACCTCCGATCACGAGGAGTCTCACCGACACCCCCTCGGCGAGCAGTTCCTTGAGCGCCAGGAGAGCGTGCTCGGGACGCTTGTAGGGCTGCATCCGGCCGTACCAAACGATCAACGGATCTCGCGAACGATCTCCGGGGCGGAAGAGGCCCGAATCGACCCCCGGAGGAATTCGCACGATCTGTTGGGGACGGAGTCCGATCGATACGAGGTCCTCTTGGGAACTGAGGGATTCGGTGACGAACGTCCGTTGGCGGTAAATGAAGGGGTATGTTCGCTCGATCGTCTTTAGCGCGGCCCCGGCCACTCGGCCGACCTGTCCGGAGAGGCTTCGGTAGTGCAAGTGATGAAAGAACGCCACGGTGGGGACCCGCCCGAGCATTCCGGCACCCCACGGAACGACATGCGCGAGGTCTTCGACGACGACCTCGGGCCGTGGTCGTTCGCGGAGCGCGAGCGGGACCGAGAGATGCGACCCGAGGTTCCCTGCGAATCGCCGAATCTGGACCCCATCGAACGTCTCTTGGGTCGGCAGGTTGGCAAAACGGCAGCTGATCACTTCGACCGAGTGACCCCGGCGAACCAAACCTTTGCAGACTTCCCACATCGTCCGCTCTGCGCCTCCCGCGAGCGGATGTCGAATGTCCCGGTGATTGTACCACTGGATCCTCATACGAGCTCCGTTTGATCGACCTTTCCGAACCGGTCGGTTCAACACTCGGCTCGCTTCGGGCCAACTGGTGAGCTCTCAAGCCCAGTGTCACCAGCGGAACAAGAGTCAGGAAGTGCCCCTCTCATTGAACGTGTACCGCCGGTGGGGCGGACCGCGGTCGAGGTAGTGTCCTCCGCCCCGACTCGAGAGGATCGAAGGGACTCCGCCCTGGTCGAATAAGCTACTCCCCCAATCCGTCGTTTCCGGCGGATGGTCGGGAGGGTCCGTTCCGATGCCCGCGGTCCGTGGCTCACCCGAACACCCATGTTTCATCAAATCCCAGAAACAGAACCACTTGCCGGGTGGAGGCGTCGTAGGCCATTAACGTAGGACCGCTCACAAATGGAGGCGAGCCGGTCAGCTGACTCGTGAGGTTGGTCCAACCGCCGGACCCGTATGACCAAGTATCCGTCAGATTGATGAACACCCCTTTCGAGACCTTTGTGTAACCTCCGACGAGGATGTCCCTACCGAGCCTCCCGTCGAACGCGAGCCCCACTCCCGCGCGATTGGCCGGAGAGTCGATCGGGTAGACCCTGACCCACGTACCATTCACGAACGTCCAGGTGGACTGGGAGACGAAACCCGAGGCGTAACCGCCGACAAACAACACTTTTCCGATGCTCTGATCAAAGACCATTCCACTCTGGAGGTCCACCACGGGGGTCGGGGCTTCGCTCAGGTTCGTCCATCCATCACCATGAAACTCCCACGTCTCGTGCGAGTCCCCGCCATGGATGCAGCAACCGCCAGTCAGGAGCACGTACCGATCTGCCGCATCGTAGGTCATCTCAAAACCCCAGAGCGGTGGAGGTGCTACCGCGGTGGAAATGTGGGTCCAAGTATTGTTGGCGAACGTCCACGTATCGTTGTAGGTTCCGCAGGGGGAGGTCCCTCCGAATAGGACCAGTTCGCCGTCCGCGGCGTCATACACGAGGCCCCCCTGGCCCCGTGCCGGGGTGGGTCCGGGGCCGACGTTGCTTGTTTGATTCCTCCACTCGCCACCAGCAAACGTCCACGTATAGGTCTCGCCGCAGCGATTCTCCGAATCGAGGAGCAGGATCTGCGCGATGGGGGGGTCGTAGGTCATCATGCTGTCGGCCGTCACAGGTGACGAGGTCGTGTTGAGCAACGTCCAGTTCGGGCCCGGGATGGGTGACTTAGGCAGGGTCCCCGCTGGGGGCAAGGCCGGGGTGGCGGGGAGGTGGGCATACAGCACGGTGGCGACGACGAGTAAGACCACCAAGCCTGCGATGGCCATCGCGAGGAGGAAGCGAAAGATAGGCTGGGCCATCGCTCGAATACGATTCCCAGCCTATTTCAGCGTTGAGGGGCCCGGGCGGTTGTCACTTCGCGCAGAACCGCGGACCGTCGCGTCTGCAACGGATGTATCGGGAATCGGCGACGGCTGAGCGCCGGCAGTTCCGCGACTAAGTCCGCCCAATCCCGGGCGATACGTCCCTCCGGGGAAGGAGCCGCCCGAAGGGCCTCGATCTGAACTCCGGGAAAGGTGGTAACCCGCGACGGCGAAGGATGCGGCCGCTTCGGGAATTCAACGGGGCTAGCTGGCCCTCACCGGCCAACCGGCTTTCTCCAATTCCGACAGGATGAATTCGGCGGACTCTCGGGGGGTCCGGTGGAGTGTATCCACCGTAATGTCAGGATGCTCCGGGGGCTCGTACGGGTCGTCGATCCCGGTCATTTCCTTGATGGTGCCTTCGCGAGCCTTCTTGTAGAGGCCCTTGACGTCCCGCTCTTCGCAAACTTCGAGCGGGGTCGAGACGTACACTTCCGCGAACCGACCGATATCCGCCCGGGCCTTCGCGCGCGAGGAACGATACGGTGAGATCAGCGCGACAATGGGGATAACCCCGTTCCTCGCCAGAACTTTGGCCACGAACGTCACCCGTGACGCGTGCGCTTCGCGCGCGGCCCTGCCGAAGCCCAAGTCGGCGCTCAATCCCCGGCGGATTTCGTCACCATCGAGAAGCTCGACTCCCCACCCCCGTGCTTTCAGCAGGGGAACGAGCTCGCGGGCGATGGTGGTCTTCCCTGCGGACGGTAGTCCCGTTAGCCAGATGCAGTATCCGTGATGCGTCATCGGCGCACGACCGAGGCGGCGAATCCCGCAGCGTTATGAAGATTGCCGTACAACGTTCTCACCGGAACGGTGCGATCGGTCGCCCCTGAACCTCGGGCGGGACCGGCACCCCCATCATCGAAAGGATCGTCGGTCCCACGTCGATCAGACGCTCGGTCGGTCCTCGCCGACCGGAGGCGCCGCGGGGACCCTCGAACACGTAAATGCCGTCAAACGAATGAACCGAGTCGTCGGGCCCGGTGTCGTTCTCTTCAAGGAAGAGGCCCGGGTAGCCGATGGTTCCGGCCGACCGCCAGGTGACGCTCCCGAAATAAGCCATCAGGTCGGGAGCATCCCCGCGAACTTCGCGATAGATGTTTCGAGGGACCCGCACGTCGGCCCCGAGGGGTTGCCCGTCCGGCCGCATTACGGCTTGCAGGTCGCGAATCAGCTGAGCCTCGAACTGCGGCACGTCCCCGGGCGAGAGAGCGCCCTGCGGTTCGCGACCGCGAATGTTGTAGAAGATTCGCGCGTAGTAACCTCCGGCTCCCCATGCCATGGTCTTGGACCAGTCTATATCGGCCTTTTCGAGGGGGGTTCCGGGGGGAGGTCGGGCTCCTTTCAACGTGAGCAGACCCTTCTGGATCAGCCATTCATTGATGCAGAAGCACCCTTGCATCGCCTGACTTCCGTGGTCGGAAACGAACATGACCTGGACGTCGTCAGCGACCTGATCGAGCAGCTTTCCAATCTCTTGGTCGAGCATCACGTAGTAGTTCTCGACGAGCGAACGGAACTTCGAGTTGGCCTCGTAACGAGGGTGTCGCTCGTCAAAGTACTTCCAAAACGTATGGTGGATCCGATCGGGGCCGATTTCGTGGAGGGCGAAGAAGTCCCAGCGCTCCTTGGCCCACAGATGTCGAGCGACCGCGAAGTGCTTCCGCGTCATCTCGACGAGCTGAGACCCGATACGGTCTCGGTCGTCTGCGCGGAAGGTAACGTCGAATTCGTAACCGCCCGAAACTTGATCGATCTCGGCGCGAAGAGAGGGCGGGTGAACGTAGTCCTTGGCTCCGTCCGGAGTCAGAAAGTCGGAGATGTACACGCCGTTGACCGGAGTAGGGGGATAACCGGGGGGCATGCCGATGACGCAGACGCGTTTCCCCATCCGCGAGAGACGATCCCAGACCAGAGGCTGAAGGATCGTGCGCGACGTAGGGATGTAGGTGTCCCAATAAGTGCCGGGACGGCGGTGTCGAAATCCGTAGACACCGAGAGTTCCCGGGTCCATCCCCGAGAACATTACCGCCCATGCGGGCACGGTGATCGGGGGGTCCACGCTTCGCAGTGTCCCGAAGACCGAGCGTTTCAATACGTCGCGCACGCGGGGCATGAAGGGCAGGAATCGCTCGAAAAGCAGGTCGGGAGGAACCGAATCCAGGCCAATGACCATGACCCGAGTCTTGGGCGCCGACACGCGCCGCGTCACCACCCGACCCAAATAAGGGTGACTGGACTCACCGTCAAGCGGTCTTCTCGATTCCCGCCGCGACGCGAGCCGATCGGACCCGGCGGAAGCGTTGCACGGTCAGTCGTAGCCCCACGACCGGAGGCGGGCGTCCAACCCGACTTCCGCCGGCGATGCGCTCGCAGGCGAGAGTTCGCGTCGTCTCGCCTCTTGGTCCTCGTATTGCCCGAAGACCTCCTGCCGAATCGAGATCGCACGGGGCACGTCCAGCACCTCGGGGGCGGACCGGTCGGCATCGTCGAACCCTTTCCAAAACAGGATGCTTCCGCTCGATCGGTCCAGCACGAATTTCTCGTCGCCCCGGTAGGCCGCAAGGAGTGGTCGATTCCAGAGCTGATCGGTTCGAACTCCCCGCAGGGACCGATTTGGGTCGGACGCGGGGCCCCCCTCACAATAGACGATCGAGGAGTCGGGGGAAATTTGCCCATAGGGGTCCGGGGCTCGGCCTTGGGTGTCAAAGGGCGGCAAATTCGCGGCGGCGGCTCTGACCCACGAGTCGACCTCGCAAAGGCTCACCCAACGGCCGACCCGACCGGGCAAACGCCAACGGGAGGGTGGGGCGACCACGAGCGGAACTCGCGTGACGGAATCCGAAGCTCCGCATCCGTGAAAGACGTTTCCCATCTCACCGAAAGATTGGCCGTGGTCGGCCGTGACAATGATCATGGTGCGCTCGAGCTCGTCGTGAGCGTCGAGCAAGGAAAGGAGCCTCCCGACTTTCGAGTCCGCCTCTTCGATGGACCGAAGGTACCCGCTCACGAGCACATCCCAGCGGACGTGCGCCTGGAGCCCGGGCACCGCAAGGAGGTAGTAGCGAGGAGTCTGGAGGTACATGCGATCGAGAAACCCGATCGTGCGGTCCGAGGGGTCCAGCCGGTACGGTTCGTGAGTATTGACGAAATTGAACATCGCGTAAAACGGCCGGGATGGAGTTCGGGACTTCATCCAGTCTTCAAAGTAATTCAACGTGTACTGCCCACAGACACCGTTCTTGAAGCCCACTTCCTGAGGATAATTGAGCAGGGTGAGCGGGACGACCAGGGGAGGAAGTTTCGAGATCGCATTCCGCACCTGAGGCGAGTAGAGGAAACCGGCGTGCCCCAAGAGGCGATTGGCGGCCGTTCGTTCCTCGTCGGAGATTCCCGGCAGTCGTGACCGACGCACCTCGAATCCCTCTTCGAGCCCGTGGCCCCCAACCAAGTGGACCATTTCGGTAAACATGGCCGTCTCGTAACCGACCCGCTGGAGATACTTCGCGGTCGTCTCGGGAACCGTCGTCCACTCCTGGAAGGTTCGGACTCCGTGGACATTCGGGTACTTGCCCGTAAACAACGAGAAATGCGACGGCACGGTCCAATTGGCCGGCGCGACCGCTCTCGGAAAAGCCGTGCCCCTTCGGGCGAGGTCGTCGATGAAGGGAGTCCGGGCGATCCGTTCGCCTCCGCTGTGGGCGAAGTTCTTCGCCCGAGCACAATCGAGGATGACTGTGACAATGTTGGGGGGTCGAGCCGAAGAGGCGTGCGGCCCCTCGCTCGCGGGGGAATGCTCCGTCATTTTCCGGCTTGCCGGCGTTAGGGCGTCCGCCCGGGTTAAATCAATTGTGCCACCGGAGCGGCTGGCTCGGCGCGGGCACGGCCCGCGCTCCCAACCCGGCGTTCAGGTA
>Ga0335078_10000975_pt1 | contig 43491 bp, 31 predicted proteins | sample Lox_Sample_32_FD_206711 | JGI IMG/M metagenome (GOLD analysis project Ga0335078, IMG submission 206711) | Soil microbial communities from Loxahatchee National Wildlife Refuge, Florida, United States - Lox_Sample_3.2 | ecosystem: Environmental > Terrestrial > Soil > Wetlands | place: USA...
AACCAATGGCAACTTAGTACCGGAAATCGCGCACGCCGGCGAAGGGTACAAGTTTCACGTAACCGGATTGACCCACGATGAGCGCGGTTATCCCAACATGACTCCGCAGACTCAGGACAAGCTGGTTCGCCGCCTGCAGAACAAGATTCGCGAGGCCACAGATCGCATCGCCCTCTTTGAGGAAGAGCATCTCGAGGGCGCAGATGTCGTGGTCGTGTCCTATGGAATCACTTCCCGGGTCGCCCAACGCGCCATCGAAATGGCTCGCGAGCGAGGCTTGCGCGTCGGCAAGTTGCGCCTGATCACGGCCTGGCCTTTCCCCGAGAAAAAGATCCGGGAGGTCGCAGCCAGGGTGAAAGCCTTCGTGGTTCCTGAACTCAACCTGGGTCAGATTGTGCGCGAAGTGGAACGAGCCGCTGCGGGCCACGCCCAGACGCTTGCGGTGTCGCACGCCGGTGGCGGCGTGCACAATCCTGAAGACATTTTGAGAGCAATCGTGGAGGCAGGCCGATGCCAGACAGTTTGATCAACGACGTCGTTAATCCGGTCGAGCCCTTCCTGCGCAGTGACCGCATGCCTCACATCTGGTGTCCGGGCTGCGGCATCGGAACTACAGTAAACTCCTTCGCCCGGGCGCTGATCGAATCGAAAGTCGACTTGCAGTCTTTAGCTTTGGTGTCGGGCATCGGCTGCACCGGGCGAGTGGCCGGCTACGTCAAGCTGGATTCTTTTCATACTACGCATGGCCGTGCCATCCCGTTCGCCACCGGGCTGAAGCTGGCCAACCCGAAATTGAACGTGGTCGTCTACTCCGGCGACGGCGATCTTTCGGCCATCGGCGGTAATCACCTCATCCATGCTGCGCGCCGCAACATCGATTTGAAAGTCATTTGCGTGAATAATTTGATCTACGCGATGACCGGCGGCCAGACCGCGCCTACCACGCCCGATCACTCGACCACTTCCACCAATCCCTATGGCGTATTTGAGCCCTCGTTCAACTTGCCACACCTGGTCGAGGCGGCGGGCGCCGTCTACGTAGCCCGCTGGACTACTTTCCACGTGCGCCAGCTGTCGCGTTCCATCAGCGAAGCTTTCCAGAAAAAGGGATTTTCCTTTATCGAGGTCATCTCGCCCTGCCCAACGCTCTATCAGCGCCGCAACAAGCTGGGCGACGGGCTCGATACGATGAAGTACTACAAAGAGAAGAGCAAAGTCCGGCACGGCGCGTCCACCGCTGACGTCGGACTCAGCATGACCGGCGAGATCATCGTGGGCAAATTCGTAGACCGCGACCGCCCCGACTACCAAACCATGATGCGAGCGCAATTCGCAGAGTCGCTGGGTGAGAGATTCGTAGAACAGGCGGAGATGGTATGCAGCTAACGGAAATTCGTATCGCAGGTTTTGGCGGCCAGGGAGTGATCCTCTCGGCCATCGTCCTGGGCAAGGCTGCCTCGATTTATCAAAACGGTTTTGCCACCATGACCCAGAACTTTGGTCCGGAAGCTCGAGGCGGGGCCTGCAGCGCCCAGCTCGTGCTTTCCGATTCCCCGGTACTGTATCCGTACGTCACTCAGCCGGACATCCTCGTCGCCATGTCCCAGGAAGCGTATGCTCGCTTCCTCCCCGAACTGAAAGAGGGAGGCATTTTGATCGTCGAACGGGAGCTGGTACGAGTTTCTGATCTCGACAAGGAAATTCAGGTCTACAGCATCCCGGCCACCCGTATTGCCGAGGAACTCGGGAAGCGCATGGTGCTCAACTCGGTGATGGTGGGCTTTCTTACCGCGGTCACGAACCTGCTAGACGCAGATGCCGTGCGCCGAGCGGTGGCAGATTCTGTTCCGCCAGGTTTCCGTGAACTGAACTTGACTGCCTTCGAGAGAGGCTTGGCCTACGGATCAACCACGCCAATCTCCACCGTGGAATCAGTCGAACCCGAACTGCAGACGCAGTATTCACCTGAGTAGCGCCTTACTGTTGCATTCTTTCACTATGCTGTTGCAGAACTCATCAGATGTCGCGATCGGTCACAACCCACTGATTGCAAAGCGTTCATCCGATCCATCACGACCGATCACGACACACGTAGTTCTTCGGTTGTTGCGATTTCTATCAAAGCACTGTTGACAATCGCCTCGCAACAGCCCGCCTGACGCCACCGAATTCTATCCATCTGGCTCATTCGACGGGGGATATCGAACCGCGACGGGCCTTCGCAGAACCTGGCGGTGGTGGCATGGCAATTGCCTTTAAAAGAATGTGAGCGGCAAGCAAGATAGCCCTCCGGCGAGGTGATTTATGACCGTCCTATTAGTCCTCTTCTTCTTCGTAACTTTCTTACTGATCGATCATTACCGCAGTCGTCGCGCAGTCATGCAACCGGCAGTACAAGCGGCCGAAGAGGCCAGCGTAAGACCGCGACTGCAACCCGCGCTGGTAGCCGGCTTCGAGGTTCCCGAGAACCTGCGTTATCACCCCGGTCACACCTGGGCATTGACTGAGAGTCCCAGTCTGGTACGGGTGGGCATGGATGACTTTGCTACCAAGCTGACCGGGAACATGGAGAGCATCACGCTGCCGCAACGTGGCCAGTGGATTCGTCAGGGCCAGAAAATGTGCACGGTTCACCGTGACGGTTGTGCGGTTGACATGGTTTCGCCCATCGAGGGCACTGTGTCTGCCGTCAATGAAGCTCTCGCCCATGATCCGAAACTGGCGTTGCGTGATCCCTACGGCGAAGGCTGGCTGCTGACAGTGCAGGCGCCCGACGCTAAGACCAGCTTTCGCAACCTGCTCGGTGGTGCACTCGCCCGCTGGTGGATGCAGGAGGCCGCGAGTCGCCTGCAGCATCGCATGCCCATGGCGCTGGGCGCACTTGCCCAGGACGGAGGCGTAGCTGTAGACAACCTTACAAACCAGATCCCGGACCAGGACTGGCTGCCGCTGGCGAAGGAGTTCTTTCTGTCATAACTCGCCTCGTGGCCGGTGAGGCGGAGGAGCTTCACCGGACCGCCGAAACACCGGGCCGCCCGGACCCGTGGCCAAACAGCCAGGACTCCGGGCGGCCGGTGTCGTTGCACAAATCAATAGAGTCGGATGGCACCCCAGGTCTTCTTACCCCGGTTGCGAAACCTGGGAATGTCGCTCTCGAACTGTTCAGTCTTCTCGCGCGCTGTGGACCGGTGTTTTCGGCCTGGCCGCTGTTCGGCACGCCACACACAGGGAGCTGTCCTTGAGGTCGATCCACTCAACGGCGTGAGAAGAAGCCATGACACAGCGGTAGTCGTCGCAGTGGGTTAAGCTCAGGGTGTGTCCGAGCTCATGAATCGCCTCTTTCTCCAGGCGTTGGCGGAGCAGTTCGGCATTCGCCGGGAATCCGTAGAACTCCTGGTGCAACCGATGGGCTGAAACCACGGCGCATGGTCCACCTACTTGTGCCTCACCAAAGACGAAAGTAAGAATCGGAATGTAGAGATCCACATCCGCGATAGCCAGCATTCTCCAGGAGTCCGCGGTGAGAAACCCCTGCATACGCCGCAGGATTTCGGAAGAGTGGTACTGCTGCCGCTCATCGTGAAATGCAAACTCAGGGTCGAGCCGCACCGGAAGCACTTGCGAGCGGACGCCGAAGGTCTCTTCGAGTGCCGGCAGCAACTCCTTCAGCCGCCCTTCGTTCACATTCCCGATCGGCAAGATTTGCAGCAGCTTCATCGCGCGGCTTCATCGCGTCAGCGTTATCGCGCCTCCACCGGATTGCGGCTCCATCCGTACTTCTTCAACTTGTGATAGAGAGTGACCCGGTCGATATCGAGCATTTCGGCGGCGCGGCTCTGATTCCCGCCGCATTCTTCCACCACTCGCAGGATATGGGCGCGTTCCATTTCCTCCAGCGTCTTGCCCGAGCCGACGGGAATGCTCGGCGCCTTGAAAATGAAGTCGCCTTCGCGCAGCTCCGGTTCTTGTCCTACAACCATGGCGCGCTCGACCGCATTCTCCAGCTCACGAACATTTCCAACCCAGGGCTGGCTTTGTAATTGGTTCATTGCAGCTGGAGACACCCGGGTAATGCGTTTGCTCATAGCCAGTGCGAACTTGCGTACGAAGTGATCCACCAATACGGGAATGTCTTCCCGGCGCTCCCGCAAGGGAGGCAGTTCGATGCGAACAGGTCAGGACGAAACGTGCCTTCCTCGATCAGCTTCTCGATATCCTTATTGGTGGCGGCGACGCAACGGAAGTCCACTTTAATGATCTGGTTGCCGCCAACGCGGGTGATCTCTCGCTCCTGCAGCACCCGCAGCAAATCGGTCTGGGTCTTCAACGTGATGTCGCCGATCTCATCCAGAAAGACCGTTCCCCCTTCGGCAACCTCAAATTTTCCTTTCTTCCGGTATTGAGCGCCAGTGAATGCACCTTTCTCATGGCCAAAGAGTTCGCTTTCCAGCAACGTCTCGGTTAGCGCACCGCAGTGAATCACAACCAAGGGATGAAATCTTCGCGGGCTGGCTTGATGAATGGCCCGAGCTACCAGCTCTTTCCCGGTACCGCTTTCCCCTGTAACCAGCACGGTAGCTTCTGTGGGGCCCACGGTCTCGATGGCATCGAAGACCTTGCGCATGGCAACACTCTGCCCGATCAATTCAGCCGGACGAGCTACTTCTGCCACGGTCTCGCGCAACAGCAAGTTCTCCTGGGCTGTTCGCTTATGCGTCAGAGCCTTCTTCACCAGGTGAGCGATCTCGTCCGGATCCAGGGGCTTGGTCACGTAGTCGTAGGCGCCATTTTTCAGCGCGGTGACCGCTGTCTCGACCGAGGCATAGCCGGTCATGATGATTACGATGAGCTCGGGATCGACCTCGTGCATGCGGCGCTGCAGTTCAATTCCATCCGTGCCGTGCATCTTGATGTCCACCAGCGCCAGATCCCAGCGCTGCTCTGCCATCCGGGTCAGAGCGTCGCTTGCGTTGTCTGCCGTCATTACCTCGTAACCTTCTTCGCGGAACCATTTGCCCAGTGAGTCGCGAACGCTCAGTTCGTCATCCACAATCAGAAGTTTGCCTTGTGTGCTCACTTTCATCACCTCGCCTTCATTGCGGCGTGTCCGGATCCGGCGCTTGCCAGTTCGTCCTGAACTGGACTTGGCAGGATCACGGTGAAGGTTGTCCCTCGGCCCAACTCCGATTCAACCTCGATACGCCCGTTGTGCCGTTCCACGATGCCGCGGCTGATCGCCAATCCCAGACCGACTCCATGACCGCTTTCCTTGGTGGTTAGAAAAGGCTCGAAAATCTGGGGCAATACGTCAGCAGCGATGCCCGCGCCATCGTCGCGCACTCGGATCTCGACCGCGGTGTGATCCTCGCCGAGCCGTGCCTCCAGCCACAGGTTGCCGCCCCGCGGCATGGCGTCGATGGCATTCATGATCAGGGCCAGGAAGACTTGCTCCATCTGCGCGGGATCGCAGGAAACGTGAGGCAAGTCCTCCGCCAACCTAAGGTGCAACTGGATTCCGCCCAGCTCCAGCTGATGCCGCACCAGCAGCAGGCAGCGATCCATCACGGTATGCAGGTCGGTGGACTGCACGTTCATTGGCGCGCTGCGCGAGAGCATCAGCAAGTTCTTGACCAGGTCGCCGCACCGCCGGCTCTCGTTGGCGATCAAGTCTAGACACTGCATCGCCTCCTCCCGCTTTTCGTGCTCCGCCTGGCCTGTTCCCACCCACTTCCGCAGCAGCTTGGCATAGGTAAGAATGCCGGACAGCGGATTGTTCACCTCGTGGGCCACCACCGCCGCCATCTTCCCGATGGATGCCATTTTCTCTACGTGCAGAACGTGACTGTGGGCGCGCTTGAGTTCGATGGTCTTCTGCGCAACTCGCTCTTCGAGCGTTTTTGCCCAGGCGGTGATCTCCGCGTTTGCTGCGCGCAGTTGCAGGCTCATGCTGTTGAATGAATTCGCCAGGTCGCCGACTTCGTCCCGGGATTGCACCTCGATCTGATAACCTAGTTCCCCTTGTCCAAGATGTTCCGTGCCCTGTTTAAGTGCTTTGATCGGTTCGCCGACCACTCGCCACACAAATAGCCAGCTCAGCACCGCCACAATCAGCATCGCTGCTACCGTGTAAAGCGACATGCGAGCGCTGCTATCCGCGAGTTGCACATCGGTCTTTGCCAGCGAAAGATTTGTATCCAGCACGCCCAGGACTTGCTGGCTGGCGGGATGTGCGTGGCAGTCGGCACTGGAGCAGCCGGGCTGATTTTCGATGGGAGTAATAATTCCCAGCACCCGTTGCCCGCCGCCATTGCGGTAAATGCGAAAACGGTCGGGACGATTCAATCGCGCCAGTGGTTGTGATTGTGTGTGGCAGCCGTAGCAGGCCTCCGCCGTCTTGTCCAGCACGTGGCTGACTTCCCCGGGATCAGTGGAGTAGCTGATCCTTCCCTCTTGGTCAAAGATGCGCACTTTGACCATGCCAGGTTCATCGGCGATGGTTTGAATCGCGTGATAGAGCCCCTCGCGATCATTCCGCATCATGTAGTAGGTAGTGCTGCGCCGGATCACATCACTAACCCGCTCGGCACTGGCCAGGGTGGCTGCTTCAAGATGCTGGCGGTGCAACCGCAGATTCAGATATCCGAGCAGGGCAAAGATAACGATCATAACTGCCAGCAGGGACCCGATCAGCTTTGCACTGATGCTGCTGGTTAGGCCTCTCCATCCGGCCTCCACACGGATTGGCTCAGTCTCCGGCATGGCCTAACACCGCCGTAGTAATCGCCGGCATCGCGTCCGCTTGGTGGTGCTGCCCCACATGGTTGTCTTGGGGATAGATAGGCAGATATCGCACGGCCAAGCCAAACAGCGCGAAGCCCATGGCGATGATCATGAGGGTCACCGAGAACTCCGTCCACTTCGGTAGATAGTGGTGGCCAACGTACGTCTCAAATCCTGTGACACTGACATTGAGCCGGTTAGTGATGAATCCCAGCACTGTGCAGATGGAGGCGAGGTACAAGCCGTCTGGCGACAGTCGGACCCTCTTGAAGCTGAGCATGGCGATTGGGATTACAAAGGCAAGCGCCAGTTCCAGCCACAGAAAGTACGCCTCGTAACTGGGTCTTATGATTTGCCCCAACATCCCGCGATGAAAGTAGTCTTCGAAGCGGAGCAGAGCATTCACCCACAGAGCAACCAGTAGAGCCCCGCCAAGTTCGGCCAGAACCGGCAGTTCCAGGTGCCGGCCGAAGGCTTTCGCACTCTGGGTGGACTCGAAGATCGTCATGGCTAAACCGACCGCAATCGCTGAACCGAAAAAAAGAAACGGCAGTGCCGGCGTGTACCAGAAGGGATGTAACTTGCTCGGCATGATCAGATAGAGCGAACCCAGCGAACTCTGATGCAGAGTAGAGAGCAGAATGCCTAACACAACCAGCACGGCATAGACCTTCTTAATCCACTTGATAGCAGCGGTGAGATTGAAGCGCTCCAGAACATTGGGAAGGAATTCGAAAAACAGCACCGTGGTATACGCCATCACGCAGACGCCCACCTCGAACATGACCGAATGCGGGTTCATGTAGATGAGCTGGTGCCAGATATACCAGGGGCGGCCCAGATCGAACAGCAGTCCGACGATAAACAGCAAATAGCCCAGGAACGCCGTCAACACCGCGGGACGCACAATACTGTGCAGGCGCTCGACGTTGAACAGATAAACGGCACCAATCACGCAGAAACCACCGGCCGCCAGCATCACCCCGCACAGGCAATCGAAGCCAATCCAAAGCCCCCAGGGGAACTGGTCACTCATGTTCGAAACTGCGCCCAGGCCATGGAAATAGCGGACAAATGTGGAGTACAGGCCCAGGCCCATGATCAAAATGAACACCGCCCTCCAAAATGTCAGTTTGAACTTCATCGCTTACTCCCGTTTTTCTCTTCCGCTTCCGCAGCAGCTACTTCCTCGCGGCGATGCGAGATCCAGTAAATGCCGCCCAACACCAGGGACCACACCGGTACAAAATCCGGAATCTTCGACATCACTCGTCCTGTGTACTCCGGCATAGGCGTGTCGCCGATCTTTGCAGACGGCGGGTAACCGTACTCTTCGACGTTGACGCCGGACAGGATCAGGACGCAGGTCCCGCCCACTTCGTGAAGGCCGTAGAGGCGGGGCAAGTAGGTGGATGGGTTTTGGCGGATGCGATCCTGCGCTTCTTTAATTAGTTCATCCCGCTCTCCGAACTTCGTTGCCCCCGTCGGGCAGATCTCCGCACACGCGGTTTGCTTACCCGCCAGTACACGATCGGGGCACATAATGCACTTGCGCACACGCGGATTCAGCGAGTGCCATTCGTATTTCGGCTGGCTGAACGCGCAAGCCACCATGCAATAACGGCAACCAATGCACTTCCAGACGTCGTAAACCACCGGCCCCTCATCCGTCTTATGAAAAGCTCCGACCGGACAAGCTGACGCGCAAGCGGGATGCTCGCAATGCATACACAGGCGACGCATGAATTTGTCGTTCTTTGCCAGCACGACCGTGTACTTGTGCTCTGATTGCACCGGCTCTGCTGCCACCTGGTCGTCATACGGCAGCTTGTTTTGTTGTGCGCAGGCTTGCTCGCACTGCTTGCAACCGATGCACATGGTCGCGTCATAAAGCAGGGCCTTACTCATGAGAAATGCTCCTGGTCGCTCCGAAGCGAGACTTACGTTCCAGTGGAATGAAATGCCAGTTCGCTCCCCGTTGAGACACGGTGAGCCCACGAACGGGACAGCCTTTGTTCAGAAGGTGGTTTGACAAAAGATATCCGGGTCCGGAGAGGCGAACATCCGGACCCGGACGGGCTGTTCCTCGTGAAGACGCGTACAGGAGAGGAGTCCTCCGGCAGGCTTCGGAGCGGCCCGTGTTCCGTTCCGTCCGCCGAATTGAGCCGGACATCTTCATACTCCCCCTCGCGCCCTCTCCAGCCGCTACCCAGTGATTTGCCACAGCGGCGGTGCGGCAAGAGGAACAGCAATACCTACTTCTGCAGGCTGCGTATGTAGGTCACCGTCATCTTCAACTGATCCGGCGTCAGACTCTTCACCATGCCGGGATGCTTCGGTTTTTCGGTGACGGCCTTGGCCAGGTCGTCATCCGACATCTTCTTGGCATCATCCGTAATCAGGCTGGGAATCTTGGCGGCAGGCTTACCGGCAGCGTCTGCCCCATGGCAGGCTGCACACTTTGCCTTATAGAGGGAGGCGCCGTCATCGGCCGCCCAGGATAAGTTAGGAATCAGGATGAACAGAGCTACTGCAATTGTCATCACCAGCATTACCAGCTTCGTCGTCTTCATGACTTCGTTTCCTCTCCTTTTAAGAAGTTCTGTGAATGGATATCACCACAGAGGCTCCCTCCGCACCGTTGCGAAAGTGAACACTGAGATCAACCTTTCAATATCCGGATGTAAGAGAACTCAGCAGTTTTTTCCTGCCTGATTGAGAGTTTCAACGCTGGAGGGCGAAGCCGCAGTGATGCGGGTCACTCTCGGCAGTGACTATTGCTGCGTATGACGAGCAGTGTAAAAGGCCTGAGAATGCCCTAGGTCACATTAACTGGTGACTAAAGGCACGGCATGCCAAGTCGTCGGAGGACACAATGACCTAAAGCGAGGTAGAACGGTGCCGATACTCGTAGGGGCCCAGCCGGTGGGATTTGGCCTGACGGGATACATGCCCATCATAGCGGCAGTCCTGGCCCATTCAACGCTGTCTCGCGGCCATATGGCGTATCTTCCACGACCTGTGACCAGCTCTGTTGCCTCCACCTTGGGGTCCACTTTCGAGGGCCCATCGAAAGAAATAAGCAATCGCAGAAAACTCATCCACGAAGGAGAAATTTCATGAGCACGCTCGTATTGGACAAAAAGGCCGACTTGGCGGGACCGGGCATCGGCGACTATACCGAATTGGAAAGGGTCCTCCCGCTGAACTACCGATCTTTGCTGACTCCGAAAGAGACCCAGCAAGCGATTTTCCACGTCAAACGCTATATCGAAGACAACCTGTGCCAGGAGTTGGGTCTGATGATGGTCGAAGTTCCGCTCATCGTGGATGTGGAGAGTGGCGTCAACGACATGCTGGATCGGGACGGATCGCGGACCCCCGTTCAGTTCCATATCTCGAACGATCGCGGCCTGCACCCCATTGATGCCCAGGTAGTGCAAGCTGCCACCAAGTGGAAACGCGCCGCACTCAAACAGTTCGACTGCAAGGTAGGCCAGGGTATCTGCACCGACATGCGTGCCGTACGCAAGGATTACTTCCTGGATCACGACCATTCGGCCTACGTAGATCAGTGGGACTGGGAGCGCGTCATCACACCCGAGCAGCGTAATCTCGAATTTCTCAAGACGGTTGTCTGCAAAATCTGGAAAGTGATCGTTAAGGCAGAGAGGTTTGCCCAATCCCTGTTTCCACAGTTGAAGGACTTTCGTTACCCCGATCTTCCCGAGGAACTGACCTTCCTGCACGCGGAAGAACTTCTCGATATGTATCCCGATCTGCCGCGCAAGCAACGTGAGACCGCCGTACTCCAGAAGTACCCGGCCATCTTCATCGTTGGAATTGGCTGGCCCCTGAAGGATGGCTATCCCCACGAGATGCGCGCCGCTGATTACGATGACTGGGTGACCGATACTCACGATCAGACCGGTAAGGACACACACGGGTTGAATGGTGACATTCTGGTGTGGAACTCGGTTACCCAGCGTCGCCACGAACTGACGTCGATGGGGATCCGGGTTACGGCTGAGACTCTAAAGAAACAGCTTACGATGGCAAAACAACTGGATTTCATGCATCTGCCTTATCATCAGGCGATCCTGAACAACGAAATCCCGCTCTCCATCGGTGGTGGAATAGGCCAGTCGCGCACATTGATGCTGCTGCTCCGCAAGGCTCATCTCGGAGAGGTCAGCGTCACGGTGTGGCCGAAGATCTTGAAGGAAATGTGCGCCAGGAAGAATATCTTCGTGCTGGAGTAGGCGCAAAGTTAGGATGGAAAGACAAATACCCGGGCTTTGCAGGTCATGACCATGAGCCGCTTTGCGAAACTGGCCTTGGGAGTGCTGGGCGGAGGGGCAACGATTGCGGCCGCATTGTATGCCGCCTATGCCGGCATTACCTGGTACCGATATGGGCGTCCCAACCGTTGTCCGACTGCAGAAGAATCGGATTCTCTCCTCGACCTGTATATGCCCGAGTACGAAGTGGCGGAGCGACATCACATTCAGGTCCACGCTCCAGCCGAGACCACATTCGCGGCCGCCTGTGGAATAGCCATGTCCCAGTCCGCGCCTATCCGCATCCTTATTAGGACCCGGGAGCTAGTTCTCAGTTTCGCGGCAGCAGCAAAGTGGGGCCTTTCACCACTTAGACAGATACGCAACCAGCAAGAGGGCGGATCACAGATCAACGGACTCGTGGCCGAACTGAAGGCAAGGGGCTGGGGTGTGCTGGCAGAAATTCCCGGTCGCGAGATAGTACTGGGGACAGTGACCCAGCCCTGGATAGCCGAGACCGTGTTCCGGGCAGTGCCGCCCGCCGAGTTTAGGGATTTCCACGAACCTGGTTACGTGAAAATCGCGGTTACACTCTGCGCTGATCCGGTCAGCCCCTTTCAATCAAAGGCCTGGACCGAAACCCGGGTAATGACCACCGATCCGGTAGCGCGCGCAAGGTTTCGCCGTTACTGGTCCCTGGTCGCGCCGGGTGCGATCCTGATCCGCAAGATTCTGCTGAGAAATCTGAAAACTGAAGCAGAAGGCCGGGTGATCGGGAAGAGGACAATAGAACCCGTTGCCCACAGTTTCGCGGATCCTCGCTGACGCGATCACGCTCAGGCTACACTTCCAGCGGCAAATCGGCTGGGAGGGTTGTCGCCACCAGACGGCTTTTTACCGCCGCGGCCAGGCGGCGTATTCCCTCCCGTATTTGCTCCGGAGCGGCGTTGGAGAAGTTCAACCGCATATGGCGGGAGCCTTCGCGGCCATCATTCGCATAGAAAGAATCGCCGGGGACAAACGCTACGTTGTGCTCCAGCGCCGTCGCGAAGACCGCCTGCATATCCAGACCCGCGGGGAGGGTGACCCACAAGAATAGCCCGCCCTGGGGATGAGTCCAGGTGACCTCAGGCGGGAAAAAGTCTTTCAAAGCCTGCAGCATTACGTCGCGACGCCCGCAGTACACCTGGCGGATCAGCCGCACGTGTTTGTCGATGAATCCGTCGCGCGCCACTTCGTAAGCCACAAACTGCGTAAACGTAGACGTGTGCAGGTCGGCCCCCTGTTTGAGTTGCGCCAGCTTGCTGATGATCTCCGGAGGAGCCACAATCCATCCCAGCCGAAGCCCGGGAGCCAGCGTCTTCGAGAAGGTGCTGAGATAGATCACGTTGCCGATGGAATAGCCGTTGTCGCGACGCAGGTTCTCGCGGTCCAGCACCACCAAGGGCGGAAGGTGCTCGCCTTCATAGCGCAGCTGGCCGTACGGGTCATCTTCGACAATCGGGATCCCGTATTTGTCCGCCAGCAGCACCAGTTCATGACGGCGTCCTTCCGACAAGGTGGTTCCGGCCGGGTTCTGGAAGTTGGGCAGCACATACATGAACTTGGGGCCCGAGCGCAGCGGTTTTTCCAACAGGTCCGTGCGAAGCCCGTCCCCGTCGATCGGGACCGGCACGTATTCCGCCCCATAGACATTGAAGGCCTGTAGTGCACCGAGATAAGTCGGGGCTTCCACCAGCACCCGATCCCCGCGATTGATGAACAGCTTGCCGATCAGATCGAGGGCTTGCTGCGAACCCGAGGTGATCAAAACGTTCTCCACCTTCGCCTTGATCCCGTAGCGCGCCATATTGTTCGCAATCAGTTCGCGCAGGGGCTCGTGACCCTCGGTTGTTCCGTACTGCAAGGCCGAGGCGGCATGGTCGGCAAGAACTTTATGGCACGCTTCCTCGAAGCGCTGGATAGGAAATACATCCGGGGCGGGCAGTCCGCCGGCAAAGGAGATCATTCCCGGGCGCTGCGTGATCTTCAACAACTCACGGATTGCGGAACTGGTAATGCCTTTAGTGCGCAACGCATAGCGAGCTGTCCAAGCCGTCGACATTTCTGCATCCCCCCGAAATCAGCGTTTAATAGTCGAGCCTCCAACCCTAAGCGAAGCCATCCGGTTGGCTCACCGCGCCAATGTGCGCGTGGTCATCGACGAACAGCCGGCCTGCGGTGAGAGCCTGGCGATCTATCTCCAGAAGATCGAGCTTCTTGACCTTCTCTTCGAGTACGCTCAAGGCAGTTCCCGGAGCCAGGCACTCAGTTTCTTCCAGCAGCGCGCCCATCATGACGATGTTGGCGGCTTTGGTCGACCCGAGCTTGTCGGCGATCTCGGCGGCGGGGATGGCGATGGTTTCTACGCCCGGTGCGGCAAAATCGGCCGGAAGGCTGTCACCGCTGTAGAGGATGACTCCCCCACTGATCACCTCAGGAGCAAACTTGCGCAGCGAAAACTCGTTCATGGCCACCAGCACATCGGGGCGTGAAACCAAAGGTGAACCGATCCGCTCTTTCGACAGACACACATGGCAGTGCGCGCTGCCGGAGCGCATCTCCGGCCCGTACGACGGCAGCCAGCTCACCTCCAGTCCCTCCCGCATGCCCATTTCGGTGAGCAGTTGCCCCAGCAAGAGCACGCCTTGTCCTCCGAAGCCGGCGATCTTGATGTTCACGTTTTTGAAGTGATGGAAGTGTCTCGGCGGGGGAGCGCTGGGTGGTTCTGTCTTTGGCCCGATCTCCAGCACATCGGCGATCGCCCGTTGCGGCGGCTCAGTTCCCGCAGGAATCTCGGCCCTGCGGTCGCGGAAAACATTCAGCGGGAACGCCGGCATCATTTTCTCGTAAACCCAGCGGCGCGCTTCCACCGGGTCTTTGCCCCAGATCGTCGGACACGGCGACAAAATCTCGACAAACGAAAAGCCGCCATCGCGTTGGACTTCGAGAGCTTTGCGAATTGCTCGCCGGGTCTTCATGATGTTCTTGTTATCGGAGAGCGCTACCCGTTCGATGTATGCCGGCGCTTCCAGCGTGGCGAGAAGTTCCGCCATGTGCAACGGAAAGCCCTCGTTGGCGGGACGCCGGCCCCAGGGAGAAGTTGTGCTTTTCTGCCCCACCAGGGTAGTCGGCGCCATCTGCCCGCCGGTCATGCCGTAGATGCCGTTGTTTACAAAAAAAACAGTGATCTTTTCCCCGCGATTGGCGGCATGCACGATTTCAGCGGTGCCAATCGCCGCCAGGTCGCCGTCCCCCTGATAGGAAATGACAATCTTCTCCGGGCAGGACCTCTTGACTCCCGTCGCTGAGGCCGGTGCGCGTCCATGCGCAACCTGCACATTGCCGACGTCAAAGTAGTAATAGGCAAAAACCGAGCAGCCGACTGGACTCACAAGAATCGTTTTGTCCTGCAGCCCCAGGTCCTCAAGCGCTTCCGCTATCAGTTTGTGCACCACCCCGTGTCCGCAGCCCGGGCAATAGTGAGTCTGCTGCTTCAACTCTGACTTGCGCTCGTACAGGTCATAGAACACCGGTGACTTGGAATGGATCACTTCGTAGCCGTCGTTGCTGACTTCCGGATTCTCTACGCTGATCACGCTCTCATCCGCCATTTTCGTTGTCCTCTTCAGACCGCCACATGCATCCGCGTCAACACCTGATCCTGCAGCTCTGCTACCGAAGGTACGTTGCCCCCGACCCGTCCATAGAATTCCACCGGCACTTTACCGTTCAGCGCCAGGCGCACATCTTCCAGCATCTGTCCGTTGCTCAATTCCACCACCAACACCTTCTGCACTCGGGACGCCACTTTCGCCAGCGCCTTTGAGGGAAAAGGCCACAGCGTGATCGGTCGGAATAACCCCGCTCGTACCCCTTCCTTGCGCAGGGCCTCGACGGTGGAGAGCAACACTCGCGACACAATCCCGTACCCGACCAGCAAGACCTCGGCGTCGGCGGAGTGGTAGAGCTCACTACGCTGTTCCGCTTCTTGCGCGCGGATGTACTTGGCCTCCATCCTTCGCTGGTGTTCTTCCAACTCGTCGGTCTCGAGATAAATGGAAGAAACCAGATTGGCTCGGGTTTCGGGAGTCCCTTGGACCGCCCAGATTTTTTCGGGGGGGTGAATGTCGCGATATTCCAGGTCCAGCGGCTCCATCATTTGACCGACGAACCCGTCAGCCAGCACCACCGCTGGATTGCGGTACTTGTCGGCCAGATCGAACGCCAGCATGGTAAGTTCGGCCATCTCTTGTACCGATGCGGGTGCCAGCACGAGGTTGCGATAGTTCCCGTGGCCGCCGCCTTTTACCATCGCGAAGTAATCGCTCTGTTCCGGGGCGATGTTGCCGAGCCCCGGTCCGCCGCGCATTACATCGACGATCACACAAGGCAGCTCAGCCCCGGCCAGATATGAAATCCCTTCCTGCATCAGGCTCAGGCCAGGGCCGGAGGACCCACTCATAACCCGGGTCCCGGCCGCTGCCGCTCCATACACCATGTTGATAGCAGCGACTTCGCTTTCGGCTTGCAGGAACGTCCCCCCGACCTGCGGAAAATAAAGCGCGGCCGCCTCGGCGATTTCGCTGGCGGGGGTAATCGGATATCCGTAATATGCCCGGCATCCGGCCAGGATTGCGCCCTTTACCACGGCCACGTTCCCCTTACAGAGCTGCCGCATGTTCGCCTCCCTGTGCCGCCGAAAAGCTCTTTCCTTTAGCCTTGATGCGGTAGACCGTGATGGCCCCCGGTTCCGGACAGCAGTAAAAACAAATTCCGCAACCGGTGCAGTCATGCCCGCTGTAGCGCGCCGGATGGACCCCGTAAGCGCTCAACTCCGGCGCCAACTCCAGGCATTTGGGCGGACAGGATTCCACGCATAGCCCGCATCCCTTGCATTCCTCGTTATCCACTGTCACCTTACCGCGCGCTTGGCCTGCCATGCTTCACCTCATTGCCGCCACCCACAGCGGAACCGTGCCGCAGCGTCGTTTCAGCGCTGCGCCTCCGGTCAGTCTTGATTAAAAAGCGTCGCCACTGCCGGGGCGGTGACCCTGAGCACCACCCGTGGTGAGGTTGGTCACTTCATTCGGCACGCCCTGACTTCACATCGTGCTGTGATCATCGTCACAGCGTGACGACCGGAACAGGGCCACACTCAAGCCAGAAGTTCGATGTTGAACAGGAGGTGGCTCATGAAAACCTCAGGCATCATCGTGCTGATTCTTATGGTCCTTGCGCTCGTCCTGGCAAGCACGTCGACTGCTGCGGTACAAAAATCCGAACCCGGCGTGGCCGTTCCGAAATATGATCCGGCGGCCGAAGCAACTTTCACCGGAACCGTCGACGAGGTAGTGGATCGTCAGTGCCCGGTCAGCGGCGGCATGGGCTCACACCTGATTCTGCGGTTGTCTCCCACTAAGACCATTGAGGTCCACCTTGCCACCACAAGATTTGTGAAGAGCTACGAGTTGGTATTCAGCAAAAACGATGTGGTCACTGTGGTCGGCGTGAAGATAGTGTTTGAAGGTGTAGAGACGATCTTTGCCCGTGAAGTTACGCGCGGCAATGACACCTTTGTGTTCCGCGATAAAGACGGCAAGCCAATCTGGTAGCGACCCGCGGGGCATCCGCGCTGCATGGTTCGGCGCGGATGCCCATATAGAATTCTCCCGTCGGCTCATGGCGCGGCCAGGCCGAATGGGTCTCCGCAACAGCCGCATCCAACCGCCTCTCTACATAGCCTGAATTTCAGCTTCGGGTGGGCAAATTAAAAGCGCCCTGAACTCTTTCGAGTTACAGGACGCCTGAACAGCCCTCCCCCAGAACTGCTCAAGAACAAGGTAAATTCGTATGGAAAAAACGTAAATGGCACAAGCGGGCTACAGTTCTCCCCAGAGAGTGCCACTTATCACGCATTCTGCGGTCACATCTGTGGAAAACCCTTGTCGGGCACGCTCTTTCGAGTTTAGCGAACTCCCTGCGTGTTCAGCTTTTGTTTCTGATCGGCACGACTCTGTCGGCCAAACCGCGCCCCGTATTCGTTTTTGCGGCTGATTTCATTTATTCTTTGCTCCCAGATATCCAGCGGGGAGGGTGGCAATTGATCAACACTGGCCGGACCGTAACCATCGCGCTTTTGTTCACCGTTTCTTTTCTTGCGGCTGTCGGAATCCAGGCACAGCAATATCCTCCCAGCACCTATCAGGAACTGCACTGGCGAATGATTGGCCCATTCCGCGGCGGCCGAACCCGGGCTGCGTCCGGGGTTCCGAGCCAGCCAAATGTTTTCTACGTAGGCCAGGTTAACGGGGGCGTCTGGAAATCCGACGACTACGGCCGCACTTGGAATCCCATTTTTGATCAGCAACCCACCCAGTCCATCGGCGCCATCGCTGTTTCTCCCTCCGATCCAAACATTATTTATGTCGCCAGCGGCGAAGGCCTGCATCGTCCCGACCTCTCCGTAGGAGATGGTATCTACCGCTCCACCGACGGGGGACAAACCTGGACTCATCTGGGTCTGCGCGACGGCGCGCAAATCCCAGCTTTACTGGTCGATCCGCGCGACCCGAACCGGCTGTTCGCTGCGGTTCTGGGCCGGCCCTACGGCCCCAGCACCGCACGCGGCATTTTTCGCTCTCTGGATGGCGGCGCAAACTGGCAGCGCGTCCTCTACAAGGATGAAAACATCGGCGGCTCTGACATCGAAATCGACCCCTCCAATCCCAATACTCTTTACGCCAGCCTCTGGGAAGTGAGGGAGGGACCCTGGGAAGATAACAACATCCTGGATGGTTCCGGCGGCGGTCTGTTCAAGTCGACTGACGGCGGTACCACCTGGCGGCAACTCACAAAAGGGCTGCCCAAGGATTTTGTGCAGATTGATGTCGCAATCGCGCCCAGCCAGCCGAAGCGGATTTATGCCACGGTCGGAGCGCCCGAGAGATCCAACGTCATTTCCAAGGAAAGTAGGGGAGTCTTTCGCTCCGATGACGCGGGAGAGGACTGGTACCGTGTCACCACCGATCCTCGGCCGGCGGTTCGCATCGGCGGTGGCGATTTGCCCGTCCCCAAAGTCGATCCCGGCAATCCCGATGTTGTTTACGTCGCTAGCACGGTCACCATGCGCTCCGAAGATGGTGGCAAAACCTGGTCCGGTTTTCGCGGCGCTCCTGGCGGAGACGACTACCAGAACCTGTGGATCAATCCCAATAATCCCGAGATTATTCTGCTGGTGAGTGACCAGGGCGCAATCGTCACCGTCAATGGCGGCGAGACCTGGAGTTCCTGGTACAACCAGCCGACCGCTCAGCTTTACCATGCGTCGGTCACCAATGGCTATCCTTATCGCGTATGCAGCGGACAGCAGGAGAGCGGCTCCGTCTGCATTTCCAGCCGGGGAAACGACGGTGAGGTCACTCAGTGGGATTGGCATCCCGTCGGCGTAATCGAGTATGGCTATGCCGCTCCCGATCCGCTCGATCCTGATGTCATCTATGGTGGCGGACGCAACGAGGTATCAAAGTTCCACATCTCCACCGGGCAAGTGCAAAACGTTACTCCAATCCCGGTAAAAGATGGCCGGTACCGGACTGATCGCACCGAGCCCACTCGCTTTTCGCCGGTGGACCCGCACATTCTCTACTACGCGGCCAATATCCTCTTCAAAACTTCTGACGGCGGAAATTCATGGCAGGCCATTAGCCCCGATCTCACGCGGCCTGATCCCGGCGCGCCGCCCAGCATGGGCACCCTTCTCGGGAAGAACCCCGCGGCGGCCAAGCAGAGAGGCGTCATCTATTCGCTTGCCCCCTCCTTCAAAACCGTGAACACGCTCTGGGCAGGAACCGACGACGGCTGGATCTGGATCACCCGGGACGGCGGGAAAAACTGGACGAACATCACCCCGCCGGAGCTGACCCCGTGGAGCAAGGTGACCCAGCTCGAGGTTTCTCACTTCGACGAACAAACTGCATATGCCTCGGTCAGCCGCTTCCGTATCGATGATCTTCATCCTTACATTTACCGCACCCACGACGGAGGCAAGAGCTGGCAGTTGATCGTCAACGGACTTCCCGATGGCCCAGTCGATACTGTGCGCGAAGACCCCATCCGCAAAGGTCTGATCTTCGCCGGCACCGAGAACAGCGTCTGGATGTCCTTTGACGACGGCGATCACTGGCAATCATTGCAGTTGAACCTGCCGCACACCTCCATGCGCGACTTGTGGATTCACGATGATGACCTGATCGTTGCGACTCACGGCCGCTCCTTCTGGATTCTGGATGACATGAGTCTGCTTCGACAGCTCAACCCCTCGGTTGCCAGCTCCGGCGAATATTTATTCAAACCCGCGGTTGCGACTCAGGTGCGGCGCAGCACCTACCCCGATACGCCGCTTCCTCCAGATGAGCCAACCGCGCAGAACCCGCCCGACGGGGCGATCATCGATTACTTCCTGTCGCAGCCGGCCACCGATCCTGTCACCATCGAGATTCTCGATGCCCAGGGGAAGCTGGTGCGCCGCTTTTCCAGTGCTGACAAACCCGAGCAGAGTGAAGAGGAACTGGAGACACAGCAAATTCCTCTCTACTGGATTCGAATGCCGAAAACGCTGTCCAACGATGCCGGCATGCATCGTTGGGTCTGGGACCTCCGCTATCCCGCGCCAACTTCAGTCAAGCATCAGTATCCGATTTCAGCCGTCCCGCACGATACCCCACGCGAGCCGCTTGGCCCGCGCGCGGTGCCCGGCGATTACACGCTGCGCCTGACCGTTGGAGGACACAGCTCCACTGCAACCTTGAGCGTGAGACCTGATCCTCGCGTGAAAACATCGCCTGCGGCACTCCAGCAGATGTTCGCTCTGCAGACACGCCTGGCAACACTGCTGACCACCAATTCCGAAGCGGTGCTGGCGGCCCGCTCACTGCAGCTACAGCTGAATCAGTTGTCCGGCAAAGCCTCAGGCCCGGCGGCCGAAGCCATCGAGAAATTCAAGCCCAAGCTGCAGGCGCTTACCGAGGCCACGGATGCCGCATCGGCCCCGCTGGACACCACGGCGACTTCGCTGAAAACCGTGAATACGAACGTGAGCGCGCTCTATGCCGAAGTGGATCGCGCCGACGCCGCACCCACAACGGCGCAGATCACTGCTACTGCTGCCGCCGAGGGCCAGTCATCGGAGCTTATGAAGCAGTGGGAAGCGTTCAAGAAGACCGACCTTCCCGCGCTGAACCAGGCGCTAGGCGCGGCGGGATTGCCGGAGCTCAGCCAGGAGCCCACTCCCGATCCCAGCTCAGATTTTGACAATGAAGAGTAAGTCCGCCGCGCGTCCCACGCTGTCCCGACCCGTGCGCTCGGGAGTCTGACGAATCAGCGCCCTTGCCCGGTCGCCTTCTCCAGGTCGTCGGCGGCCTTATCGATGGCGCCGGCCACATTTTCCAGCACGTCCCCGACCGTAGGAACTTGCGCTTCAGCCTCCTTCCATTTCTCCTGGTCCATGTATTCCCGCACCGCCGCGATGGGCTTGGCGCCATAGCCGGTATATGCGCCCGGGGCATACACCTGGTGGCGAAACCATGGACGCTCAGGCAGGCCGCGTTCGGTCAGGAAGGTTCGCTGAATCTTCAGCAGATCGGAGTTGACCAGCGCCGCATTCCCGGCTCCCAGCTCCGTCCCGCTCTTCTGCCACTGCGCGAATATGTTCTGGTAGCGCTCCGCACTCTTCTTGAGCGCTTCCACGCCGTTTTTCAGCGGCGCAAAATTCATGAACGGTGGCACGGGCTTCGGTGGAGGCGGAATGAAAGTCTTGCGCGGATCGGCCGTCGCGCTGAAAACTCCCTCCTGCAATTCGAGATTGCGTTCGCTGATCTCATCCTGTTTGTCTTTCAGCAGTTTCTCCAGATCCTTCACATACCTGGTGATGGTATCGGCCTCGTCGCTGTACTCGAATGGAATCAGGTCAGCGTCGGCAAGCCGCATAACCGCGGTTCCTCCAGTCTGGGCCAGTGCGCGGCCATAAGAGAAGTCGGTATCTACAAAGTGGGTATACCAGTAGAAATCGTCGTAAATAGAGTGGTACTGGTTGGCATCGTTTTCGCCGCCATAGCCGAGGTTCAAGGCAGAGATGCCGGCGTGATCCAGAAATGCCGTATAGTCCGACCCATCCCCGAGCGCGCCGATGCGCAGATCGGCACGCTTGCGCAAGTCAGCACGATCGTCGCCATTCGTCGCGTGCGCAATGCGCTGCAGACGCGATCGTTGCCAAACCGATATCTGTTTTTCGGGATCGGTGATGTCGCGGGCGACGTCGTTGATAAATCGTTCCAGATCATGCGAGCCCGACGCGTGCCAGTAACCTCTTCCGTTGCTGTCGGAGTTAATGTACGCCACCGCGTGTTTCTGCAGCTCATTCTGATGAGTCTCGACCCATTCCGTTGAACCCAAAAGTCCAGGCTCTTCACCGTCCCATGCGCAATAGATGACGGTCCGCTTGGGATTCCATCCCGCCTTGTGAAGCTCGCCCAGCATGCGGGCCTCTTCCATAACCGTAACCATGCCGGAAATAGGGTCATCGGCTCCGTTGACCCACGCATCGTAATGGTTGCCACGAATCACCCACTCGTCAGGCGCACCCGAGCCACGCAGAGTGGCGATGACGTCGTTCACTGGCTTCATGTCCCAATTCGAAGCCACTTTCAAATGCACTTTGGCCGGCCCTGGTCCTACGTGGTACGTAATCGGCAACGCTCCTCGCCAACCCTCGGGCGCAACCGCCCCTTGCAGCGCAGAAAGCAGTGGGAGCGCATCTCCGTAAGAAATGGGTAGCACTGGAATCTTGGTAATGGTCTTGGCGTCTTTGATAGCCAGGCGCTTGGCCTCGGCAGTGGCGCCTATTCCCGGGGTCAGAGGATCCCCAGGATAGTCGGTGTCCATCACGCTGCCCCGCTGTACGCCGTCGCGGGGACGCCATCCCCCCTCGGGATAGTCGTTGCCATTGAAATAGCCGTCGTCTTTGGGATCCGAGTAGATGATGCAGCCAATGGCTCCATGCTCGGCGGCCACTTTTGGTTTGGTTCCACGCCAAGCCGATCCGTAGCGCGCGATCACAATCTTGTCCTTCACCGAAACGCCCATGCGATCCAATTGTTCATAGTCTTCGCGATCCCCGTAATTCACGTAGACCAGCGGCGCGGTCACGTCGCCGTCAATGGAATAGGCATTGTAGGTGGGCAACTGCTCGGCGGTCTGATTGGAAGTGGGGTCGACCGCGAGCGCCGGTTCCTGCATCTTGGCGCGAAATTGCGTGGGCTCAACTAGTTCCACTACCCGTTCCTTGGGTGTGGGGAAAAGAACGCTGAAACTTTCAATGTGCGCCTCAAATCCCCATTCCTTGAATTTCGCCAAGATCCACTCGGCGTTGTCCTTATCGTAGGGCGATCCTACATGGTGCGGGCGCGCAGTCAAGCGCTGCATGCTTTGGCGAAGGTTCTCCGCCTGGATCCCCTGTCGGAATTTCCTCTCCCAGTCACGTTCGGTTTGCGATGACTCCGCGCCGTACCCGGAGAGGTGCGCAGATTCGACCGGCATCGCCTGCGGCCAGCCCAATTGAGAAACACTGAAAATCGCGATGTAGGAAACAAAAGAGCGAAACAGTTTCAAGCTAACCTCCCGATTGGCCCATTGAGCCGCAACCCATGCTTTTCCCCGACTATTCATCGCCGGATTTGGTCTCCCCAATGACGAGCGGCGCCATATTAGCCTGCTTTAATTGATCGTTCAACTGCGGCAAGCGGATCGTGTTCAGCTGCTTCCACTCTTGCAGACGCAGTTTCACGATCTGCTCGCATTCGTGGAAAAGTTCCGTCGCCTGCGATGGCACAGCGCGGTCGCTGCTTTCAACCGCCTTCAATGCTCCCGCCAGTCCTTGAATTGCTTGTTCGAGCCCCATGGCACTCCCGAAATTTTGACCGCTGCCCTTCAGAAGGGCTTGGATCGCGCCCTGCACTTGGGACACACTGGAAAACAGCTCAGTGTTCGCCTTGGGAATGGTTTCTGCGGCTCCGGACAGTTGTTTCTCCATAGACTTTACTTCGGCCAGATGTTTTCGGCTCTGGCTGGTGGCGGCAAACATTGTCCTGCCAAGTTGGAATTGCGCCTCCAACTCTGCGGCAGTTGCGGAAGAGCGGGGATCCATGACGATGGTAAGCGGCTGTGCCAAGGTCTTGCCATCTACCGTAAGCCGCACCTGATAGTTTCCCGGAGGCACTCGCGGCCCGCTGGGTGCCGCGCTCTCAAAATCGTCGATCTCCTCCAGTCCGCTTGCCTTCCACGCCAAATCCCAAACCAGCCGATGCATCCCGGCCGCCGCTCCCGCCACCTGCGGCTTTGCCAGCCAGCGCTCGGCCACGGCAAACTGCCGGCGTCGCGACGGCGGCTGCTCCCCCGAAGAGAATCTTCGCAGCACGGTATTTTTTTCATCTAATACTTCCAACTCGACGCGTTGCGCAATCCGCGGCAGGTAATAATCCAGGATCGCACCATTCGGCGGATTCTCCGCTGCGGGCTCTTCCGGAGGGAGCGGCGTCCCCAGGAAGCTGTCACTGTCAACCCGAACCGCCGTAGCCGGACTATACAGCCAGGCTCCTTCAGCCTTCATCGCATCCGCGGTTTGCCGCAAGGGCGTGATGTCGTCGAGTATCCAGAAGGACCTTCCATGTGTCGCAATCACCAGATCATCCCCGTGAATGGTCAGATCGGGAACTGAGGTCACGGGCAGGTTCAGTTGCAGCGATTGCCACTGTTCCCCGTCATCGAACGAAACATAGATGCCGAGCTCAGTTCCGGCAAAGAGCAATCCGCGATGCTGCGGGTCCTCACGAACCGCGCGCAAGGAACCCGGCGCTTGCAGACCCTGGGTGATCAGCTGCCAACTGGCGCCGTAATCCCGCGTTCGATAAAGATAAGGCGCTCGATCGTCCAGGCGGTGACAATCGACGGCCGCATAAGCCTCGGCGGGATCGAAGTGCGAAGCTTCGATCAAGGAGATCCTGCTCCAGTCCTGCAGCCCACGCGGCGTTGCGTCCTTCCAGGTTTTGCCGCCATCCCGCGTGACATGAATCAGGCCGGTATCGCTCCCCGCCCAGATCAAGTCCCGCAACAGGCTTGACGGAGCCAGGGTGGAGACAACGCCGTATCCTCGCTCTTTGGAATTCTTGATGGTTGCTGGTCCCTCCAGCTTCTGATCCTCCGGTTTGCCTAGCGCACCCGTCAGGTCCGGACTGATCGTCTCCCAATGCAGTCCGCCATCCGTGGTTTTCATCACGAACTGCGTGCCGAAATATAGGGTTTGCTTGTCGACAGGTGAAAACAGCAACACCGGGGTCCACGGGTCGCGGTATTTGCGTGCCACGATCTCACTGCGGAATGTGGAAACTGGCCAGGGGCTGATGTCCTGGCCGAATGATGTCCGCAGGTCGAAGCGCGTTACTGTTCCGTATGAGCCGGTCAGATAAACAATGTTGGGGCGACTCGGGTCGGGTGCAATGTACCCGCTCTCGCTGCCCCCGGGTGAGAACACGTCGCGGGCCGAGATCTGTCCGTCATTCCCGCGGCTTAGAATCGCGATTCCTCCGCTGTCCTGCTGCGTGCCGTAAACGGCATAAGGAAACTTGTTATCGGTAATGACATGATAGAGCTGTGCCGTGGGCTGGTTGTACCAGGAACTCCAGGTCACACCGGAATCCTCGCTGATGGTTGTGCCCTGGTCGGTGCCAAGAATCATGCGGGACGAATCCTCGGGATCGATCCACAGCTGATGATAGTCGTCTCCTCCCGGAGCAGCGCGCACAATCGAAATAGTTTTGCCTCCATCCTCCGAACGGTAGAGAGCGGTATTCGGGATGTAGAGCACGTCGGGATTGCGTGGATCGAGCGTCAGGCTGGCAAAATACCAGGATCGGTTGGTGATGCGCTTGTCGGGGTTGACCAGCACCCATGAGTCTCCATCATCGTCGGATCGGTAAAGCCCCGAGCTGTTGGCATCGATCAGCGCATAAACCCGCTTGCCATCGGCGGAGACCGCCACTCCCGAGCGTGCCCAATCGCCCTCCGGCAGTCCCTTGCCTGCCAGATGCTGCCAGGTCCGGCCGGCGTCCCTCGAGCGATAAAGTCCGCCGCCCGGGTCGGTGATTGGGCCGTAAGTGCTCCAGGGCGGACGGCGGGCCCGCCACATCGTGGCAAACACAATGTTGGGATTGTCGACGGCGATCGCAAGGTCGGAAGCGCCGGTCTCCGCTCCGAGATCCAAAACCTTCGTCCAGTTCCTTCCGCCATCGCCCGACTTGTAGACGCCGCGCTCCGCATTCGGCGCGTATGCATGCCCCAAAACGGCGACGTACACGATGTTGGCGTCTTGCGGATCAACCACAATTCGGCTGATCTGCTCCGAATCGTGCAGGCCGACATTGCCCCAGCTCTTCCCCCCATCGGTCGACTTGTACACACCGTCTCCCGATGACAGGTCGGAACGAATATCCGACTCGCCGGTGCCCGCGTAAATCACCTTGGGATCGGAGTTCGCCACGGCCAATGCGCCGATGGAGGCGGCCTGCTGATCGTCAAAAATTGCCTGCCAGACCACGCCGCCGTCGCTCGTCTTCCAGATCCCTCCATTGACGGCTCCGAAATAAAACGTAGTTGCGTTGCCGGGGATTCCGGAGACCGCGACCGCGCGCCCTCCGCGGAATGGCCCGATGAGCCGCCACTTGAGGCTGTTGTAGAGTTCAGCGGGAACCGACTGCGCGCTGGCGGAAACTGCAATAAGAAAGACGCAGACGAGAATCCGGTGCGGACCACAAACGGGCTTGTGCAATGAGTCGTCCTTGAACCTGGGGTTTGCCTAGTGTAGTGGAAGGGCCGCGCTTTGCTGAAGCAGATTTCTAAGCCATGTCAATAATCTTGTCATCCGGCTTTCTGCCGGTCCCCAGTCCCCCGGATTCGCCCCGGAATTCAGGGTTCTATTCCTTCTCTACCTTAATCAGATTGTCATCTGGATTGCGGTCAATCAATTTATCAAGGGGATCGATGCCTGCCTGCGCCGGAATCTGGTCGACCGTCAAACTCAGTTCCGTTCTTTCCCGCTCGATCTTTTGCCGCTGCAAGTATAGGTAGTGGCCCTGAGCGTCGAGCACGCCGACATCGATCCAATCGTGGAGCCCGGCCGGGTGATCCTGGCCCTTTGCGTCCGCGTGCGATTTCCGCGACTCGAGCACAAGATCGACCCGATATTTCCCGTCCTGCAACTGCGTGTACTTCGCCGAGCGCGCCCGGTTGTCGTAGAGCGTGATGTTGTCCCACAAATCGTCGTACACATACAAATATTCTGGCGGCGTATATTTCTTCAAATAAGAAATCAGGTCCAGGGAAACCGGATAAGGCGCACCCTTGAACGCGAATGCCTTTACGAATTCCGACAATGCCTGGTTAACTTTGTCCTCGCCGATATAATCCTGAATCGCGTACATGACCACGGCTCCCTTGCCGTAGTAGATGTATCCCTGGTTTGCCTGCACCCGCCCGAGCGGCGGCTCCTCATTCCGCTCCTGGGCCCGTCCGCGCAAGTATTGGTCGAGCGAATAGCGCAGAAATTTCTTCATGTGTTCCGGCCCTTCGCGGTGCTTCATCACCATTAGCGCCGTGTATTGTGCCAGGGTCTCATCGATGGAGTCGGCCCCCTCAACATTGGCGCTGATCACCTGGTGCGCCCACCATTGATGTCCCACCTCGTGCGCCGTGACATAAAAAGGCAAATCGAGCGAGTCGGAATCTTTCGGGTCGACATAGGTGATGAAGCCGATGTTTTCGGAAAAAGGGATGGTGTTGGGAAACGATTCGGCAAACGTTGCGTAGCGGGGAAATTCGATGATGCGTTCCTGATGAAATTGAAAGGGGCTGAAGTTAGTGCTGCAGTATTCCAGACTCGCTTTCATCCCGTTCATCATGCGATCCAGATCGAATTCATGGCCCGGTTGGTAATAAATTTCCAGATTCACATCGCGCCAGTGATCGCGGCGCACGACATAGCGCGCCGAATTCATGGATTCGATGGAGAGGATGGGCGCATCCATCTTGTAATAGAAGTATCGCCGCCCGTTGGCCACCCATTCTTTTTGCAGATAGCCCGGCAAGATCGCGATCTGGTCGGGGCTGGTGCTCACCGTGCCTTCGAAGTTGATCCAGTCGGCATTGTTCGAGATCGCATTGTCGGCGCGCGCGCTCATGTCCTCGAGTTTGGGCATACGCTTGGCATTGTCCAGACCGTGCTTGTGGCGGGTGCTGTCGTCGGTCAGCTCCACGTCCTGCCAATAGCCGACAAAGGGTGCATAGGCGCTGTTCAGGAAGCTCCCGTTTGACACGATGTCGGTATTCGGTGCGGAATTCTCAAATCCCACGTTCCTGTAGTTCACCGCATACTCCATCGCGATGCGGCCATGCGGCGGCAACGGGGCCGGTAGTTGATAAACGTAGAATCCCAGGTCGTCGTCCCTTAGGACCGGCGTTTCTACCCCCGCCAGGTCTAGCTTGCGAATTTCAATGTGCTCCCGCGGCAAGGGAGTAAGGTCCTGAGGCCAGACCGTCACCGCGACGCGATCGATCGCTTTGTCGGTCTTGTTCTCCAGCATCATCGTCCCTTGGACGAGCGCGCTTTTCTTTACCGGATCAAGATCAATCTGCGTGGTGATGTCGGTGATCCGCGGGTGCGGCATATCTTTATATTGCTGCCGGTACTTCTTCTCGTATTGCGCCCGGTCATCGTCAATCCGGTAGGTGGTTCGATAACGATTCAATACGCTGGTGTTATAAAAAATGTAACTGCCCACGCCAAGAAACAGGACACAGCAGACTGCAAAACCGGCTGAGGTCGGGCGGGAGAGCCGTTCTCTCGCCAGTTGCATCCGGCTGCGTCCGCTGCTCTCCGTATCCCGCACCCACAAGAGATTCGTAAGAATCGCTACCGCAACGGCGGCAATCGACCAATACAGGTGGTACCAGAACAGAGGCGTGACAAATGGCCCGTAGCCGTTCATGTCCGAATAAACGTAGGGCGGCGCCTGGCCGAAACGATAAAGGAAATTCTGCAGCCCCATGGCGGGGAGGGCGATGGTAGCAACGAAATAGAGAACCATCACGAAGTGCCCGAGATACTTGTTGTTCACCAACGTCTGCACCAGCATCGCCAGCACGCACAGCGTCCAGTATTGGGTCAGGCGAATCCCGAAAAGGTCGGTGAGATAGAGGCCGAATTGAAAATGGTAGTATCCGTGCCAGATCTGGACGATCAGCCCGGCTGCCAGGGTGACTAGTACGATCACCACCTGAACCAGCATCAGAGCCGCGAGTTTGGACCCAAACAGTACCCAACGCTCCACTGGCAGCGCATCCACCATCTGGTTAAGACCCGCATCACGCTCCCGCCATACCAGTTCGCCGCTGTAGAAAGTGATAATGGCCAGGGCAAACACAAAAATTCCGCCCGTGGCCTGCGCCAGCATTTCGTAGGTGACCGGATAGGTTTGGGTCGCGAATGGATTATTGACTCCGTCGGCGCTGAAAATCGCGAACGCACCCCCTGCCAGAATCAGCACCAGAAAAAATACGTTCTTAATCGTCTCCGCGAAGTGAAGTCTTGTCAGCGACAAGAAGTGACCTGCGGACGCCGCCCAGGAAAACACGGAATGCGTCACCGGCAACGGGCGCGTAGGGATGGGTGCGATCTCTTCCTCCACCGCCAGCTGTTTTTTCCCCCCGCCCTGCGCCGCATACGACATCGAAAAGCGCAGGTAGGTGATCAACAGCATCAATCCGCCCAGCGCGGACCACAGAGCGCGATTCAGTAGCAGGACTCCAGTCAGGGGGATGGCTTGGTTGTTGCGCTGATACGGTGTCCAGTACTGGGTCAGGCGATCCATGGCGTTGCCGCCAAACGGATCAGCCAGCGCAGCGCGCAGATTGACCGTGAGGTTGGTGGAAAACTGTTGCGCTACAAAATAGCCGATCAGAAGAAGCACGCTGCCCGCATACACCGGAAGCATCTTCTTCCCCAATGCGGCCAGGGCGAAGAAAATAGCTGACGTCAGGAACAAGTTCGGCAGCACCAGAATCAGGTAAGGCTGGACATAAGCACCGCCCATCTGGGGTCCCACCCGGGTCGGGTCAATCCACGGCATTTGGGTGCCGATCCATGCACCCAATCCGACACTGGAGAAGATCGCCAGCTGAATCCCCAGCGCCCCCAGAAATCGTCCGAGTAGATAATCCAGCTTGGTGATGGGTGCCGTGAAGAAAAAGTCTGTGCAACGGCTACTCACATCCTGATACGTAGCCTGCCCGGCAATGGCCGCGGTCACCACCAGCCCGAAGAAACTTACGTACGCGATGATACTTGCCAGAGCGTACGGCGAGTTGACCAGCACCTTGCCGCCGGTGCCGAAATCCGCCGATACGCCAGGAATTCCGCCGCCGGAAAGCAACACGAACAGGTACCCCAAGCCGGCGAACACTACAAAGTAGACATAGGTGGAGAGGCGCCCCAGGCGCTGACGAACTTCAAAACTGGCGATGTGCAGAACCATGGCGTCAGTTCACCTGTCCGTTTGCCGGCGGCTCAATAAAACCACGGATGGTGGCGAAGTATAGATCTTCAAGATCTGGGCTCACCGGCTCAAAATCGCTGCCCGGAGCCTGCTGACTGAGCACGTGAATCAGCGTTCTTCCGCCAAGCAGCCGTACCAGAATCACCCGGAACTGTTCCTTGTGCGCCGCCAGATCCGCTCCGGCGATGGACTTCTTCCACACCCGCCCCTGCAGCCTTTTCACCAGCGCAGCCGGTTCCCCCGTGACCAGCACTCGCCCCTGATGAATCACGGCCATTTGCCCGCAGAGATCGCTCACGTCGGAAACAATATGCGTTGACAGAATCACGATAATGTTCTCGCCAATCGCGCTCAGCAGGTTATGAAAGCGAACCCGCTCTTCGGGGTCGAGGCCGGCGGTGGGTTCATCGACGATAATCAGGCGCGGGTTTCCCAGCAGCGCCTGCGCGATGCCGAAACGCTGCTTCATCCCCCCGGAAAAACTCCCCAATGGTTTATGGCGGTGCTCAAACAGGTTGGTTTGCTCGAGCAATGCCCGCACCACCTCCCGCCGTTCCCGCGCATTGGAAATTCCTTTGAGGGCCGCAAAGTGCGATAGCAGCGCCTCCGCTGAAACTTTGGGATACAGGCCGAACTCCTGTGGCAAATATCCCAATGCCCTTCGGACCTGGTCCTTCTGCTTCAAAACGTCGATGCCATCCAGCGAGGCGCTCCCGCTGTCAGCTTCCTGCAAGGTAGCCAGAGTGCGCATCAGCGTGGACTTGCCCGCCCCATTGGGTCCCAGCAATCCAAACATGCCTTGCGGAATGTTAAGGGAAACGTCTTGTAATGCCTGCACCCCATTGGAATAGCGTTTGGAGAGTTTCTCAATTCGTAGTTCCATTCAGGCCTCGGTACGATTGTGATTGATAGGAGAACGTGCCCGGATTCAATTCGACTCCCACAGGTCGCTGATTAAGGAATATCCCACCCAAGCCAAGAAATACCACCACAGTGTGCCCAGCGTTGCGAACCAGAGAAGGAAATTGTCATTGCGCCACCCCAACATTACCAGGAAGAGTGAGAGTGGCATGTCCGCGTAGATCAAGTAATGCACGCCGGACTCCAGCTTCGCCAGTGCGATTGTCACGCAGGCACAGAGATGCAGCAATGGGAACAGGAAAATCCAAACGCTGGTGCGTTTAGTCATCGCCGATTGGCTCACTTCTTGTACACCACCCCACCCTTCATTACGAACTTCACGTTCTGCACAGCGCTGATATCTTTCAAGGGATCGCCGGCGACGGCGATGACATCCGCAAGGTATTGCGGCTCGAGGACGCCAATGCTTCCCTCCCAACCCAGCAACTTGGCGCCGTTCAGCAGATCGGCTTGCAGCGCGGCAACGGGAGTCATCCCGTATTGCACCATGAGCACCAGTTCGCGTGCCTGGGTCCCATGCGGGAAGGGCCCCACATCCGACCCCACCGCGATAGGCACCCCCGCCGCCAACTGCTTACGGAACTCCTGCGCATGGAAATCGAGCATTGCATGCTCGCGGGCCGCGGTCTCAGGCGAAGCGGCGTGAGCGGCAAAGTATTCGGAAATAGTGAAGGTCGGGACCGCAAAAATCTGTTTTTCCCGCATCAGGCGCATGGTCTCTTCGCTCAGTTGATCGGCGTGATCGACCGACTCCACCCCGGCTTGCGCCGCATAGAGTGCCCCCGGCTCACCCGTGGCGTGTACGGCCACTCGTTTGCCGAGCCGCGCAGCCTCCTGCACCGCCGCGGCCAGCTCCGCTTCACTGTATTGATAGGGCGTCGAGAACCGTCCTTCGCGGATGGAATCCGGACCGGTCTCGTAGATCTTGGTGAAATCCGCGCCCTCCTTGTACTGCTGGCGGATGACTTTCACCAGGTCGGCGGCATTGTTGGCGTAAGTAGCGTTAGAGAGTACGTGCTGCGCCGGGTTGTAATGGATGGCATCCTCGTGGCCGCCCAGAATGTCGACGGCGTTACCGCTGATGCGCAGCCGCGGCCCGGGAAGCAGCCCTTGATTGATGGCGTCGCGGACGGCGCTATCGGCCGAGCCTGCTCCCTCCGTGCCCATGTCGCGCTCGGCGGTGAAGCCGGCCATCAGATCATCACGAGCTGCGAGGGTCGCGAGAATCGTCCGCTGCGGAACCGACTCCTCCACCGTCTGCAGATCCTCCGCTCCCGGATGCAAGAACAGGTGAACATGAGCATCGATCAGGCCGGGCATGAGCGTACTGTCGCCTAGGTCAATCGTCTCCACTCCCGCTGGATGTCTGACCGCGCTACCCGCTTCGACAATTCGTTCGCCCTGGATCAGAACCTCGCCCGGCGTCACGATTTTCCCCGCCCTGACATCCAGTAGCCGGGCCGCGTGCAGAATCGTCATGTGGCCGGCAGACGGGGCGCTCTGGGCGAATCCTCCGGCCGCAAAATTTAAGAGCACAACCACTGGTAACCATGCGCTGGAACCATGATTTCTTCTCATGTCGCGCGATGGTACCACTTTGTCAGCCCACGACGGAACTTTCACCGGCCGCCGTGCGTAGCTAACAGTGGGACGGTCAAGCAAGTAACGCCCGTCAAATCGAAGGAGCACAGTATGGACGATATGATCGGTTTAGTAGCGGTCATTATGGCTCTGGGGATTCCCATGGCCGGCCTGTACACCTATTATCGCGTGCGCAAGTTGCGCACCGATGAACGCCTGGCAGCCATAGCGCGTGGAGTCGATGTCCCCATGGCGCAGGAGCTTCCGCCGGCGGCGCAATCGCGGCGTTCGGGCATTCTGCTCACGGCCGCATCGCTCGGCTACATGATTACGTTCGCGCTGATTGCGCGCTTTGAATCTGAAGCCTGGATCGCGGGAGCCTTCGGAATCATTCCCTTGACCGTAGGTCTGGGGTTCTTCCTCGACTCAGCTCTGATCCGGCGCGATGTGCACAGTCGCTGATTCGGCTTCACTGACTGTGCCTTCGTCCCATCGCCACCATCGCTGGCCAATGCTCAGGGCAATTTGTTCAGGTAACAGGCGTCGCTGGTGCTTTGTTCCGGTGGCACGGGAGGAGTCATCCACGGCGGATTGCCGAAGTCGAAGAACTCCGTCATGTCCATCTGTGCCTTGTCCCGTTGGGTCAGAGGCTTGAGATGAAAGCGAGTTTCGATGAGCTTCAGGATGGCGGTGGAATCGGCCACTGTGTGAGAAATGTAATGCCTCTTGGAATAGGGCGATATCACGATCAGGGGCACTCGGTACCCGGTGTAGACAAAATCGCACGTCGGCCCGCTGGTCGTCGTACAAATGTCGCCAGACAAGAGATCTTTGGGCTTGATGCCGTCCGGACTGACGGCCGGCTGGGGTGACACATGATCGAAGAGCCCGCCGAACTCGTCATAGGTAAGAACAAACACGGTGTCTTTCCAGTACGGACTCGCCATAACCGCGTTAATGATCCCAGCGACGTACTTTGCCCCCGGCTGCACTTCGCTCGGAATGGCGTCTGAGTTCGAGGGATGTTCATCGAGTCCGGCGTCAGTGGCAGGCTCGATTTGCGCCACGTTGGGCAGGGCCCCGTTGGCCAGATCGTTTTCGAAATCCGAGTTTGTGATTCCAATCGTCCCCAGGTTCTGGGGATAGTCTGAGGGGATGGTCTGCCCCCATTGGAAATTCTGCACATAGCTCAGCCCCAGCAGGCATGAGGCGGCGTAAGGAGGGCCGCTGCACCCCGAGTTCGTCGGGTTCACATAAATCTTCCAGGTGTCCCCCGCCGCCTGCAATTCCTGAAAAATCGTCCGAGCCGCCAGCAGATTGCGGTCGTGGAAGTCCGTTCCGATGGGATACACATAGCCGCGCGAAGTCGCTGCGATAAGATATTCCCGGTTGGGATGGGTCCGGCTCATCACCGGATTGAACCAGCGATCAGAAGTCGCGAAATTGGACGCCATGAAGTAGTAGTAGTTCAAGTCAGTGCCTCGATAGTAGCCCATGGCGCGACGGCCACTTTTGTCATGAAATTTAATCGCTCTGGCATCATGAGCGGCCGCGTAGACAAAACCATTCAACTGAGCAGGATTTTTCCCCACCGGATCATTAAGGTCCCAATCCACGTGGGCTTCATTCCAGGATGGGCTGGTGTTCTCCGTGCATTGCGTTTTCAGGTGATAGGACGTGATCGTCGGGCTGGCCGCATCCACGGCGCAATCGTCCGGAGGGGGAAAGGCTGGATCACATCCCGGATTGGTCGGCGGCGGGCCATAGAGCGGCGCGTCTCCCGTCTGAGGGTTGAACTGCGGCAGCCCGTCAAAAGAGCGGTCCGAATAGCCGTTCTGTGCCCAGTAGTGGCGCATCTCGCCGAAGTAGTGGTCAAACGACCGGTTCTCCTGCGCAAGAAAGATAATATGGTTGATCAGGTTGAGCCCTGCAGCAGGTTGTTGCGACGATGTGCTCTGCGCTGAGTCCGTGGCACCCGCAGAAACAGCCAGGCCCAACAGGGTGCCAGCGGCCCAACTTCTCATCTTTCTCATCGCAGGATCCTCCGGCGATAATGTATGAGCGGAAGGATTCTAGATGGCGGAGCCCTGGGGGCCGTTGCCTGGGAAGACTGGTAGACCGCCGATCAGGCCTGGACCAGCCGGGCGTCTTCTTCTTCCTTTTCCTTTTTCCTGGGTGGGATATGGACCTTCAGCAGCCGCTCGCCGCTTGGCATTGCTGTCTTTACCTCGGCAATCGGTCGCTTGTGCCGTAGCAGCAGCAACAGCGGCAGCATCGCCAGGAACATCACCCCCATGACCCAGAATGCCTCCACGAAGGAGAGCATCGCCGCATGTCTCTGCACCATTTCATACAGAGCGGCCAGGGCTTTGCGCGAAGCCCAGTAATCGTCGAATCCCCGAATATGGAACCACCCCTGAAGGCCGGCCAACATTCTTTCCGTGGTGAGGTTGCCGGCACTGACCCTCTCCACCAGCCGGTTCTGGTGCATCTGAGAACGCCGTGCCAGGAAGGTCGTCATGACCGCAATGCCAATGCTGCCGCCGATGTTTCGCATCAGATTGAAGATGCTGGTGGCGTTTCCCATCTTCTCTTTCGGAATATCTGCCATGCTCAAGGTCATCAAGGGAATGAATAGGAAGCTCAGAGCGATGCCCTGCAGAACCTGCGGCCAGAAAACATCCCAATAGCCGGCGTTCAAATTCAGTTCGGAGAGGCTGAACATTGTGATTGAACCCAGCAATAGACCGAATACCAGCAGCCGGCGCGGGTCGGTCTTGCCAGTCAGGTAACCTGCCAGCGGAGTAGTCGCCAGCGAACCCAGGCCACGCGGAGAAAGAGCCAGTCCGGCATTCAGCGCGGGGTATCCCAACAGCGTCTGGAGGTAAATGGGCAGCAGCACCAGGCTGGAGTACAACGTGAAACCCAGCATCCCGATGAGAAACACTCCTGCGCTGAACGTGCGATTGCGCAACGCCCGCAGATCGACGACCGGCCGTTCCGCCTTCAATTCACGGATGACCAGTGCCACCAGGCCGGCGGCGCACACGATTGCAAAGAGCCGGATAAAGTGGGAGGCGAACCAATCTTTCCGCTGCCCGGTATCGAGCACTACTTGCAGGGTACCCAAACCCAGCGCCAAGAAGCCGATGCCCCACAAGTCGACCTTTCCGTCGCTTCGCTTGATGTAATGAGGATCGAACACAAACTGCTGCATCATGAACAGGGAAAAAACACCCACGGGCAGGTTGAGATAGAAAATCCACCGCCAGCTGTAATTGTCAGTGATCCATCCTCCGAGGGTAGGGCCGAGGATCGGAGCGAGCAAAATGCCAATGCCGAACGCTGCCATGGCCTGACCATGTTTCTGCTTTGGAAATGTTTCCAGCAGGATCGCCTGGGCCAGTGGTTGCAGCCCGCCCCCGGTCAGCCCTTGCAGGACGCGAAAGAAAATCAGCCAGGACAAGCTGCTGGCCAGTCCACAACACAACGACGTTAGGGTGAATCCGGCGACGCAGGTCAGCAAGAGCCGCTTGCGTCCCATGTAATTCGCCAGCCATCCTGACATGGGTAGGATGATGGCGTTGGAAACCAGGTATGAGGTAACCACCCAAGTCCCCTCTTCCACCGTAGCCGCCAGATTTCCCGCAATATGAGGGATGGAGACGTTGACGACAGTCGTGTCCAGGATCTCCATGAACGTCGCCAGCATCACCGAAAACGTTACGATCCATGGGTTTACCTGACGATGTGCCTCCCCATCCACCGTGATGCCCTCCCGAAACTTCTTTCTTTATACTTCGAGATCAGGCGCTGCGCGGTGACTGGAATCACATCCTAAGGTCTTGCGGATAAGGCAGTTACCGCCAAGAAAGCAGGCGCTTCGAGCGGAACCAGCGGCTCTCCCTGCAGCAACAATCATGTGGTGCCGTTGCTTGTCCTGCAACGAGCGTTCTTTTGTGAGCGAAGAGCCTGTCCTAAGCGACGTCGAGGGAATTTAGGCGAGCAGCCGCACGAGTGTCTCGTGTTTGGCGACAGAATAGTGGCGGTTTGGATCGCTTCTTTGTTAGCTTGCACCACCACCAACAAACATTGAATGTTGACCTGTTCGTCCTATGGCATTAAGATGCCGACTCGGAAAATTGTTCGCCCCGCGACATCCCCCTATGACGCGGGAAACAAACGGCAGCAACCTTCACTGCCGCAATATCAATTATGTCGAGTCAGCGTACTGCGTTCGCCGTTCCGGTGGCCGAACTTGCCGCGGCACTCCTGGCCCGCCAGGAAGTCATCCCGCGCGCACAAGCCATTGCCAATGAAGTAGCCGAGTTGCTTCCGGACACTGCTATCGCCGTCTATGTGGTCGTGGACCAGGAGAATCCAGCCTGGACGGCTAAGGCCACCAGCGGCGAAATCACCGTAAGCGAAGAGGTCGATTTCGAAGCCGGTGTGTTGGGCGCTCTGGCCGAAAAGCGCAGCCTCCTGGTCTTCGAAGCCGGCAAGAAATTGCAGCGGGAAATGTACGCCCATCTCGATATTCGCCGCCGCGTGGTCGCTCTCGCCTACGTGCCCCTGATTGCAAACGACACCCTGGTCGGCGCCATCGAACTGGTGCAGTGCGCACAAACCTTTCCCGATGCCATGCTTACTGCCGTAAACGAGATTGCTGATTTGGCCGCGCCTGCCATTGCGGCCGCGCTCTCTTATGAAGGAGAGCGCAACAGCAACCTGCAATCCATCAGCCGCGTTGCCCAGATGTATGACCTGGAGAAGGTCTTCAACTCCACTCTGGAGATGGAGGAGCTGCTCGGCACCATCGCAACCAAGTTCCAGGAAGTGATGAATGTCCAGGCAGTCAATCTGTGGATGGTCAACGGCGATGTCCTGGAGTTGATGGAGAGCGCCGGACCGGATCCGACCATCCCGGTTGGTACCGTGCAGGCAGAAGGTGAAGGCATCGCCGGCGGCATCTCCGAGAACGGAGAACCCGTCCTCATCGACGATCCTCAGGACGAGCGTCTGCAAAATCGTAATCAGGGCGTCCAGGAAGGGAGCGGCGTGTTCTCGATCGTGGCCGCGCCCCTGCTCGAACACGAAAACCTCGTCGGCGTCGTCGAGGCCGTTAATCGCCTTGACGGCGCCCCCTTTGACGAGGACGACCAGTTCTTGCTCACCAACATATGCGAGACCGCCAGCAATGCTCTGCACAACGCCAGCCTGTTGCAGGCCGAGCGAAAGGTGGAAATTCTGCAAGCCCTGGTTCAGGTGAGCGGCGAAATTACCTCGACTCTCAACCTCGATCGCGTGCTGGAAGCGGTGGTGAATCGTCCCGGCGCCGTCATTCCCTATGAGCAAGCGGCCATCGCGCTCGAGCAGCGCGGTCGGTTGCAACTGAAGTCCGTTTCCGGCAGGACAGAGATCAACCCCGGTGACGTGGAAATGAAGCGGCTGAAAGACATGCTGGAATGGGCTTCCATTTCCGATGAGGAAATTTTTGTCACCCAGCGGGACGACAAGATCGATAGCGACCGGGAAGAAACCAGGGCCAAGTTCGAGGAATATTTTTCTCAGACCGGCCGCCATGCCTTCTTTTCTCTGCCCCTGGCCGATGACGACGGTCGAGTCGGAATCCTGGCCTTTGAAAGCAGCGATCCCGACTTCCTCACGCCTGCGCACATCGAGATGATCCACATTCTCGCCGGCCAGGCTACGGTCGCCCTGCGCAATGCCTCTCTCTACAAGGAAGTCCCGCTCATCAGCGTCCTTGAGCCATTGCTCGAAAAGAAGCGAAAATTCCTGGCGCTTGAAAAGCGGCGACGCACGCTTTTCATCGCGATTACCGTAGCGGTCGTATTGATTCTGACCTTTGTGCCGATACCGATGCGAGTGGATGGCGCTGCCGCTGTCGCTCCCGCCCACTTGGCGCAAATCCGCCCGCAATTCGGCGGTGTAGTGAACAAGGTTTATGTCCACGAGGGGCAACATGTGGAAGCTGGGGATCTCCTGGCCGACCTCGCGGATTGGAACTATCGTGATGCCCTGGCGGCTGCGCAAGCTAAATATGCCATCGCCAACGCCGAAATGAACCGCGCCTTGGCGGCAAATGACGGCACCGAAGCTGGAATCCAGCACGCCCAGGTCGCCTACTGGGCGGCGGAAGTTGACCGCGCACGGCAGCGCCTGGAGGCGACCCATCTTCGGACGCCGATTGCCGGCTGGGTGACAACTCCTCGGGTTGAAGACATGGTCGGGACACAACTCTCCCCTGGCGATAGGTTCGCGGAAGTGGCCGACACCTCGCGCTCCACCGTAGACGTGGCCATCGACGAAGAGGAGGTCAATCTCCTCCACCGCGGCCGCTGGGGTGACGTGAAGCTCGACGCCTTCCCCATGCGCACGTTTCAGGGAACGGTGGAGGTGGTCAGTCCGACCAGCGAAGCCAGCGCAGACAGCCGCATTTTTTACGCTCGCTTAGCCATTCCCAATCACGATGGCTTGCTGCGTGCCGGAATGCAGGGTCGGGCCAAGATTTCCGCAGGCTGGCATCCCGTCGGCTATGTTCTGTTCCGGCGAATCGGCATGTGGGCATACGGCAAGCTTTGGTCCTGGTTTGGATGGTGGTGAGCGGACGGTGGTGAAAAAGGTATGAATCGTCTTCCAATTTGGTTTGCTTTCGTGCTGCTGGTGGCGCTCGCGGGTTGCGGCAAGTCCGAACCTGCGCTGGCGGCCTTGCCAACGGTCTCAGCCAAAACCATTGATCAGCCGGCGGCCTCTCCGCTTGCGAAACCCGCCTTTCTCGCCTCCGGCCCGCTCGTAGTGGAAGACCAGGTGGACGTTGCGGCCCAGCGGGCGGGAGTTGTGTCGCAGATCTTGCAGGACACCGGCCAGCCCGTGCACAAGGGCGAACTCCTCGCCGTACTGGACGACCGCCAACTGGTCGCTGAGCACGATGCCGCGGAGGCAAAGCTGCACAGCTGCGAAGCCGACCTGCAGGACTGGCAAGCCGAGACCAAAGTCGCCGAAGCCGACCTCCGGCGCGCTGAAGAAATGAGGAAGGCGGGCATCAACACTCAGGAAGAGCTGGACCATGCCCGCTATAAGCTCGTGGGCTCGCAGTTCGAGATCGAGAAAGCCAGGCAGAACGTCAGCAACGCCCAGGCTAATCTTCGGGCGCTCGACCTGGAACTGGAAAAGACTCGCGTCGAGGCCCCGTTTGATGGAGTCGTGGCGCGGCGCTACCTGCGAGCCGGCCAGCAGGTCGCAGTCGGGGACCGCCTTTTTTGGGTAACGGCGGTGCGTCCCCTGCGCATCCGCTTTACCCTTCCGGAAGCGCTCATCGGCAAGATTGCCAGGGGGCAGGCGCTCATGGTGACGTCTCCGGACTCGCCTTCCGTGCAGCACGCCGCGGAGGTTGTGCAGGTCAGCCCCGTCGTCGATCCCTCCAGCGGCACCTTTGAGGTGGTGGCCCAAATCGTGGATCCCGCATCCGACCTGCGCCCGGGGATGACTGCCAATGTGGCGCTGGCGCATGCCCCGTAGCCGGACCGGGGGTTGGCGTCTGGCAAGAACTGGGACTGGGAAGAATTGTCATCCCGAACGGAGACCGATCGTTTGCTCGCGTACGATCCGTCGTAGGCGACGGATCAGCTTTTTTCGTCTCCCGGAACCTGTACCGTCATGAATATCGTCGAAGCCCTCAACGTTGCCTTGCCTGAAATTCCCGCCCGGGCCAGGCGTCGCCTTCCGCGCATGAACCCTCGCGTCATTGGCCGCGAGCAAGTGGAGGAAGGTAAGCCGACAGCGATGGTTCTGGTTCCGGAGATGCATCAATACTACCGGCTCGCCCCCGAGCAATGGACCTTGCTGCAACTCTTCGATGGAAACCGCACCTATCAGGAAGTTGCTGACGCATTTTCTGCCCAGACCAACATCGCCTATACCGCGGAGATGGCCCAGGAATTTGCTGAAGCTTCACAGGAAGCTGGCTTCTGGTACCAGACTCCGCAGGAGAAGAACTTCACCCTTTGCGAAAAACTGAAACAGCAGCGTTCGGAACGACTTAAAAAGAAATCAAAGTTCAGTAATCTGGCCGAGGTCAGTTTCGCAGCTTGGGATCCGGACGTGTTCTTGACCCGGCTGCACGCCAGGCTCGAATTCCTTTTCAGCCGCTGGTTCTTGTGGTTGAGTTTGGGAATATTTACTTTTACGGGGTATGTGTTCGTTACTCATTGGAGCGAAATCGGCCGCGATAGCATTGCGTTCTTCGACTTCACCAGCAAAGGCACTGCCGACCTGGTCGCGTTCTGGGTCTTGATGTTCTTCATCGGATTCGTGCACGAAACCTGCCACGGGTTGGGATGCAAGCACACGGGGGGCGAGGTGCACGGCATGGGGTTCCTGCTCATTTATCTTTCGCCTGCCTTTTATTGCGATACAACGGAGGCCTTCGTTTACGGCGGGAAGTGGGCGAGAGTGGTTACGATTGCTGCCGGCCTCTGGTCCGGCCTGATTATTTGTTCTCTGGCCAGCCTGCTGTGGTGGGGCACTCCGCCCGGAAGCTATGTGCATGATCTCTCCTACACGTTGATCTTGGCTTCCGGTATTTTGCCTGTGCTGATCAATCTTAATCCCCTCATAAAGCTCGACGGTTATTACCTGTTCACGGAACTGCTGGAGGTTGTCGAGCTGAAGGAAAGATCCACCCAATACGTCACTTCCTGGGTGAAGCACAATATTTTCCGCCTGCCGGTAGAAGTTCCTTATGTGACTCTTCGCCGTCGCCTTTTGTATGTTCCCTATACATTGCTTTCCGGGCTTTATAGCTATACCCTCCTTTTCTTTGTTGTCAGCTTCCTCTATAACGTTTCCCGCAAATACAGCCCGGAATGGGCCTTTGTGCCTGCGCTGCTGTTGGCCTGGCTGATCTTCAAGTCGCGCGTGATGAAATTGGGGAGATTTATGAAAGACGTTTACTCCGACAAGAGAGACCGGGTGCGCGGGTGGCTGGTGCCCAGTCGGCTCATTCCACTGGCTCTAACGGCTCTGACGATCATGTTCGCGCCGGTTTGGCACGAGACGGTCGAGGGGCGATTCATCCTGGAGCCCATGCAAAGGGCGGTGCTGCGCATCCAGGTACCAGGGCAGGTCGTCCAGACAAACGCGGAGGAGGGCCAATCGGTAACTGCCGGATCTCCGCTGCTGCGGTTGAGCAACCTGGCCCTGGAGTCTGAAGCTGCCGAAAGCGATTCCCAGCTTCATCTAGCCTCCACTCGCCTGACTCAGTCGCAGATGCTCTACTCGGGCCAGGCCAGTGCCCGCGGCCAATGGCAGGAGGCATCTGAGCGCAATCGACTTCTTCACGATCAACTGGCACAGCTTACCCTGGCCAGTCCGATTTCCGGCGTGGTTGCCACCCCTCGCGTTCGCGACCTGCTCGGCTCTTACCTGGAGCCCGGCTCCAAGGCGCTCGAAGTGGATGATACCTCCGTCCTGCGCGCCCGGATTTACGTGGCCGGGCCGGATGTTCCGCGGGTTGGCGTGGGTCAACCAGCTTCCCTTCATGTAGATTCCATGTCAGGTTCGCTTTCCGGAACGGTCTCGGCTGTAGCCCCGGCCACGGCGGAGATGGAAAAGGGGGTTGTCGACCAGGAAAAGTACCAGGGGACGGATCTGCCTAACTACTACCTGACCAGCATCTTACTGCCGAATCCCTCCCTCGGTTTAAGGACTGGGGTGACGGGGACGGCCAGAATTTATGTGCGCTATCGCAGCCTGGCAGGATTCCTGTGGCGAGAGATGTCAGAATTCGTTGGACGGAAGGTTTGGTAGCAACTGCTCAAAAGCTAAAAGGCCACGGGAAGCCTCATCCCGTGGCCTCTTATTTACTCTGCTCTTAGAAGGACTTCAAGGTGAACTTGGCCTTTGGAGCCGCTACGTATGGCTGCGCGTGCCTGGGAGCCGCTACGTACGGCTGTGAGTGCCTGGGAGCCGCTACGTACGGCTGCGCGTGCCTGGGAGCCGCCAATGAGGGAGCTTTGACCTGCGCTGCCTTCGAGACATCCGAGCTGACCCGCTTCGCAACCAGAGCCTTCTTTACTGACTGCCGCTTGCCGATCAACGACTTCTTCTGAATAGCCATGGTGATCACCTTTTCTCCGCGCTGTGCGCGGCCACTTCAGAATTTTTGCGCCTCAGAGACTTGCTTCTGATTGCGTTCCGCACCCTCCTCTATTGCACGGCTTCTGCCAAAGCCCAAAACCAGCCTTTCGGAAAAGGCCTCGACTTATTTTCAGCAACTTGCGAGGCGTTAAGTCCAACTTGCAGGGGACAAACTGTCTCCGACCCCGTTGCCTGTATTAATTATTTATCTATCCGAAATAAGATTTTAATACTTTCGAGCTGGCGAGATGAAAAACTCATTCCTTGCCGACGCTATACTTCCGGCACAGGTAGTGCATCTTCTGCTTATCGATGTGCAAGAGCCGCGCCGCTCCAATCTTGCTGCCGTTGCTCCTCCGCAGCGCCGCCACCAGATAGGCCGTCTCGATGCGGGTGATCTCATCGTCGAAGTTTACGCCTTCCTCGGGGATGAGCAAAGACTCCTGGCTGGATGCGCTGTCATAGATCAGGCGCTGGGGCAAGTGCTGAACTCTGATCACCGGCCCGTCCACCATCAGGACCAGACGCTGCACCAGGTTCTGCAACTCGCGTATATTCCCCGGCCACTCGTCTTCCTCGAGAATCTGCATAACCTCTGGATCCAGACGTTTCAAAGGCACATTGTTGGCGGCGCAGTAGATGCGCAGAAAGTGATCCACCAGCAGCGGAATGTCTCCCTGCCTTTCCCGCAGCGCCGGCAGCAGGATCGGAACAACATTGATCCGGTAATACAGGTCCTCGCGAAACCGTCCGGCCCGCACCATCTCCTCCAGGTTTTCATTGGTCGCGGTGATCAGCCGGAAGTCGATTTTCTTGGCAGTATGTCCGCCGATGCGGGTCACAGCCCGATCTTCCAGGACGCGCAACAGCTTGGATTGCAGCGCCAACCCCAGCGTGGCAATCTCATCCAGAAACAGGGTTCCCGTATGCGCCAGTTCGATATGCCCGGGGCGCGCCGTCCTGGCATCGGTGAAAGCGCCCTTTTCATGGCCGAACAACTCGGTTTCGATGAGGTTCTCCGGCAACGCTGCACAATTAAGGCTGATGAACGGCTTCTCCGCCCTCGGCCCGAC